>Ga0265342_10001781_pt1 | contig 19616 bp, 17 predicted proteins | sample 4CB327metaG_FD_203125 | JGI IMG/M metagenome (GOLD analysis project Ga0265342, IMG submission 203125) | Rhizosphere microbial communities from Carex aquatilis grown in University of Washington, Seatle, WA, United States - 4-CB3-27 metaG | ecosystem: Host-associated > Plants > Roots >...
TAAATCGCTTTTATTAAAGACAAAAGTAAACTTTAATGGATTATCGGCATTAAATTTAATCCCTTTAAGGCAGGGCAGGTCATATTTGATGCTGGGATTAAGCAACTGGCCCGAGGGCGGCATGTAGGGCAATATTTGCGTAGGGGCAGACTGCGTCTGCCCGTTGGTAGGCAATAATAAAATTACCGCCAGAAATACCGCAATACATTTATTAACAATACGCTTCATAATATTATTTCAACCACGCTTGTAAACTTTTAACCGGTGTCGCTTTAAGAACAACCGGGAAAAGACGAACGATCGTAACCGTTTTCCCCTGAGTACCCTTCACCGAAACAAGGGTTTTTGTACCACTGAATTTAACAAAATCATCCTGAGTCATATCCACGCCGCCGGTTTTACCACCGGCCGGAGTTTTACCTTCTAGGGTAGCTTGGGACGCATCAAGCGCGTCCAATATCCGCTGATAGTAACCCGCCAACCCTTTGGAGTCCGATATATCTCTCATCTGCAAATCGGCAAAACTCTCCCTTATCCGAAAACGCTGGGTAGCATTGGCATGCTTCACGAATAGCTGAACAACCTCTACCGCCACCCTTGGTTCAAGCTCGGGGTTAAGCAACTCGATAAAAGACATGGGGGCTTTTGTTGCTTCTGCTTCCAAAAGGCTTCTCGCTTCTTGTGCGCGCTCCTCTAAGCCCAAAGTCATGCATTCCTGATAAATCCCTAAAAGATCATGGTCCATGCCGCCGATAAATGAGTTAAGATTAAGCGCATCGGTAAAGTAGCTCTGTTTTAACTCCCGCGCCGCAAAACGGTCATAAACTGCTGCATCCGCGTGTTTGGCTAAAACCGCTAAACCTTCGGCCGCGCTCGCACGGTTACCGTTTACCGTTTTGTTAAAAATCGTTTCGGCAATTTCCGGCTGTCCATGCGCATAAAGATATACCACCAGGGGGAAATAATAACTTTCCAGGGAAACATCTCCCCGATCGCCATCAGGACTATCTGCCATAAATCCCGCCGGCCAAAAGTATTCCGGCAAAAGCCCCATCTTCACTAAAAATTGAACATCCGCCAAACGCGCTGAAACACGCAACGCCCCATGGCCCGTCAAACCCAATATACTTTCCATCGTATGGGCAAAAGCTTCGGTAACTGCGCCATGCAGCTGATCGGGCTTAATCTTACCGTCACCATCATAGATATGGCGATAAACATCCGCTTGCTGCAATCCCCGGTGCATATGGGATTTTTTAAAATAATCAACCAAAGCATAATATAATCGGCGCTCATAGAGCAACCCGCTGTCCACACTCGCTACCCTACCGTGACCGATGCCCAAGACACGTTCCAAATAATCAAAAACCGCGTGTGTTACCTCGTGTGAAAAATCCATCGTAGTGCAAATTTTATTATCCGTATATACCACACCATTAAATTCTACCGCGCCCGCAGAGCCACGGCTTTCAGGGTGTTGATTAAATCGCATATAGGTTTTATCCGCAGTGATATAGAACATACTCTTCTGCATAAAATCGAGTAAATATTCTAAACCTGGCTGGTGACGCAACATCTCAAGCATATGGTCGCGCGAAAACTTATCGTGAACCATGGGCCGCATAAGTTGATAATCTCCACTTTTGTCGGCAATAGGCTCGTTGATTGTGCCATAATCCCCGGCTAAAACCTGCACGCGCCGGCTGATCGCATCCAGCAAAGCGCCTTCGGCCTCGGAAAATACTCCAGGTTTATTGCGTAAACGAATATCGGTGAACTCTATATCTAAAGGGTCCAACCCGGCATGTTCGCCTTCACTTTCGTATCGCACATGTTTCCGGATAAAAATCCGCACCAATTTACCCTGATCACCGTAATACAACAACAAATGCAAAGGTGTTGCATTACCCGGGATCATAAGTTCAGCCGCCATAGCTTGACCGGTATATGACGAAGAAAGATCTTCACCGGGTATTACCTCTTTCTTGACCACGCGTAAATTTGCTAACGATCCCGCGGCAATATCACCGGGCAAAACCGTTATCTGACGCAAAGTCCATTTTATAGCAAAGGCCGAGCTCTCCTCGCCTTTCTCCAAAAGCGGATCCAATAAGAATGCCGCCCCTTCACCAGCCATACGTATTTTTATTGCAGCAACACGTGCTAAATGCTCTTGCTTAGTCGCCGCCAATTGCTTTTCCTTTTGTTCTTCTCTTTCGGCATTCTCTATCCACAGCCGCACCCTCGGCCCATCATTATCAACCACGCCGGCAACAGGTACGAAGTTGCGTTCGCAAATAGCTTTAGCGCCGGCAATATCCCCGGCGGCCAAGGCCTTGCGTATCGCGTCAAGCGGGGTTAACGGCTCCTTTGCCGGCACACCCAGCTTCTCACCATCAGCACCATCACCCCTTAAACCCACATCTAAATCAGTAAGCGCACCAGATTGTGCCGCGTCATCCGGAGGCTTAACATTGGTATGCACGATATAAGGCTCATCGCCTACCTCGAACCCACCGGAAAAATAACGGCGCTTAGTGATTTTGCAAACAGTACGCTCGCGCTTAATATAATCGTAGGCTCCTTTTTGAAAAGCCTGCAAATACTGGTTATAGATTTTTTCCTTTACTGCCCGGCCAATCGAATCAATACCTTTGACCCGGCTCATGTTTGCATATTGCTGATTAAGAATAGTTTGTTTTAAATTTTCTTTATACCAAATCGCCAAAGTCAAAGCATAGAAGATCTGGCGTAATTGGACAAAATTTTTTCCGGTATTCACATCTTTCTCGATCATGGGAAGGATGTATTGTTTAAAGGCGGTAGTCGAACGGTCGCCGAGTGTCCCGCCTTGGCGGGATGTATCGAGGCGCCCGTTATTATTTTTCCGCATCGCCAAATAATCTTCCTGGGTCATTACCTTCAGCCGGCTCTCCGTAATATACGCGCTATTACCATTGGTATAAACCTTGACATAATCCGGCATGATCCAGACCTTGTTATAATTCGCGGTAGGGGCGGGGTTTCCCCGCCCAGGGCGCGGTGACCGCGCCCCTACGCCATCGATCGATTGCCAATATTTCTTTCCGGTCTCTGAATCAGGATACGTTAAGCTCGCTGCCAATTGCTTCAATAAGTAATCTTGACTAAGCAAACCTTCGCCCAAGTCAGTTTGCCCTAATACTTCCGGGATAATACGCTCTTTTTCATAAGGCGAAAGGTTGACCCAAAGATCTTTGCGCGGTATGGCCAATGCTGCTAAAAAATACCGGGTAAGCTTTTCGCCTTGAGCCTTAAGCTCCCCCTGGCTTAAATGCATTGCGCCGGCATCTAAAATAAAGCTAAACCTAAACGGCTCTTTAGGTTCGATCTTGATCCCTCTTAAAAGTGCGGGGGTAAAATCTCCCGCCGGCAAGACAAGCGCAACATGGCTGGATACCGATGCCGAAGGCACAACTTGGGCAAAGCCTTGCGCCGGCAAAGCTAAAACCAATGCCAAAACAACCGCAATAAATTTATTAACAATACGCGCCATATAGTTAAATTCCTACAATAAAGATATAACATTATTAAACAAGAGATAGCAAGAATAAACTCAAAAAATGTGGGGTGTTTTGAAAGCGGTTACATTCGCGCTCTAAATTCGTTCCAGGGAAAATCCTTGCCCGGACAATCGGTTTGGGCGCCGGGCACTTTACCGTGACCCATAATATGATCACCCGGAATTTTGTAATATGTCTTTAAAAGCTTGACCAGATAGATCAAAGAGTCGAATTGCCGCGGAGAAAGATGATCCCGGTTAAAATTGCCGACCAGGCAGATCCCGATCGCCCGTTCGTTCATATTATCGGCCTTACAATGGGAACCTTTTAATTGCTTAAGCCAGCGCGGCGAGACTTCGATCTGGCCGTCGCAGCGGGAATCGGTACCGTTATCGATGACAAAGTGGTAGCCTACGCCGTTGATCCACCCTTTAGATAAATGATATTTATCGAAGCTCAACGAATCCCCCATCTCGCTGCCGCTATGATGAATGATAATATATTTCCATTTATTCGAAGGGTAAAGCGATATGACCGGAGCAACCGGCGCGGCATGAGGCACTAAAAGACGCTGCCCCTTTTTTAATACCGGGTTTTGCGAGGAAAAATTATTGGCACGGGCGATATCCGCCCCGGAAACACCATACATCTTCCCTACCCGCCAAAGGGTCTCGCCGGGAGCCACAATATGCACCACATCCTGGCGCGGGCCGCACGCAATAGGTGGATGCGTCTGCGGCACGGTAACCGGCACGTTAGAGGCGCATGAAGCGATAAATAACGCGGCGACTGTCAAGGAGATCCAATAAGTAAACTTTTTTATTGTCATAGCGATTATTCTACCACAATCTTTTTCAAACCCCAGAACTCTCCCCGGCTAAAGCCGACCATCTCTTTACCAAAGCGAGGGCAAACTTCGTTCCCCCTCTTTGCTAAAGAGGGGGTTAGGGGGCGTTCTGATTATTTCTTTCCTACGGCGAGAAAAATCGTAAACTTTTTTAAAATGCCGGCAACAGGTTTATTAACGATTGCCGCATCGCTGACAGCGATATCGCGAAACCCGAATTTTTTAAAATAAGATTTGATCCGTTCGCGATCAAAACCATTATGAAATACTTGAGTTTTGTCGTCATGGAACAACCCTCCGTCCGGGTCGAGGTCGGCAATAGCTAAAAATCCACCGGGCAAAAGATGATCGTAAAAAATATTAATAAGCCCAACGGCATCCTCAACGTGGTGCAAAGCCATGCTGGAGGTAATCAAGTTATACTTGCCCACCAAGCCCCTTACATGCATTGCGTCGCAATACAACGGTTTAACGTTAACGATCTTTTGACCGACAATTTTTTTCTCTAAAACATCAAGCATCCCGCGAGAACTGTCCAGAGCAATAACGCTTTTTACAAACGGCGCTAAAAATAAGGTCAAAAGGCCGCTACCGCAGCCGAAATCCAAAACTTCCATATCGGGTTTCAAATGAACCCTGTGCGCCAAAGCTGTAGCAATATCCCCTGCCAGTTTAACCCGCATCGGGTTACTGTCCCACCCTGCCGCTTCCTTATCAAAATCACGCGTGTTCATAAAAACTTATTTATTACGATTAAGCTTATTGATCTTTTCCTGCATAAGCCCCATGGGGCAGATCGCGCACCACCCGCGATGATACATAGTAAAACCCAGGATAATCGCGATAATCGTAGTTATCAGGCACATTGAGACAAAAATCGCACCGATTACAATAATGTTGCCGCCGGAATGGATGATACGCAAAACCAGAAATCCCATCAACAAACAAAAAACCAGCCAACGGAACCACTTGGTACGCATAAAATGCGGCAAGGGCTTTTGGGGTGAAACGCGATGCATCACAATATCTAAAAATGCCCCACGCGGACAAAGGTTGGCACACCAATAACGGCCGGCAAAAAATGACAAAGCGAGCAAAAAAATCATCATCGCCACAACCAAATAACCTAAGATCGGCACAAACAGCCCGCCGATCACGATCAGCGGCAAAACCCACACCATGATCAATTGAGGATCCTTGATCTTCATAATATTACTTTTTATGCGGCGATACTTTTTCCAAAAATTCGGCGGCTTTGGGCACGCAATCGACACAGGGAAATCTTTTACCCGACTTTATCTCCTTGCAAGTCAAGGCACCGGCGCTTTTAAGAAAAAACTCTCTTCCTTCATCTATTTTATCGCTCTGCGATAATTGTAAAATATGCAGCATCGCGTGCAGTGAGCCGCAATAGCCTTGCGGCGCTTTACCACCACCGCACTCGGCGTGCCTATCCATCTCCGGATGGTAAAAACCGTAAACATCGCGATAAGCCTGCGATACCGATTGTGCACAATTATACCGCTTACCCGCTTTACCTAAATAATAATCTTTGGCTTTATTTCTCATAGCTTACCATCCCCCTGTTTACAACCATTAACTTCATTTTATCATCGCGTTAACAGCAAAATCAAAAAAAATAACAACATCACCGCCAGCCCTAACGGCAATCCGTAGCGGGCCCACTCGGAGCTCTTGATCTTAAGCCGGCCGGCGGCAATAATATTCGGGATATTGCCGGGAATCAGCATCCCTCCGGCGATCACCAAGCCTAAGATGGCAGATTTTATCTGTAACAAACTCATCACCGGGCTGATCTCGGCTGCAGCTAAAGTGGCGTTATCTAAGATGGCTGACAAAATATTCAACCAATATAAACCATGGCTGGAGATCTTTATCACATAGGTATCAACCAACGGCTTAAAGCCCTGGCCCAGGAAAATAAGGGCCACAACAAAAAGATATACCTTGCCGGTTCTTAACAAAATATCTTTTATTCCCTCCTGCATGGTATCGATCAGCGCCTGAGGATGCTGATTTTTAGCGGGCATGAGTAACGCGCCTAAAACCCCAAACAAAACCACCCCCGGCACAATAAACAACTTTAAATGCTCAAATAAAAAAAAGAAACCGGCATAATGCGGCGCCCCTTGAAGCTTGGCGATTGTAATCGTTGAGAGCGGCTCGCCGATCGGCGTCAATACCGCACCAAAGCCAATAGAAAAACAAGCCAAAACTACAAAAATAATCTCAGCTTTACGGTCAAGCTTAAGGTGAGCTGCGATTTCCACCAAGACCAACGCGGCAACAATGGCAGTGATAGCGCTGGATAAAAACCCCAGCAGGATAATCACCAAAAAAACAAAGCGTTTAACCCCTAACCGCTCTGCCACCTGATTTACATGACGCGCTAAGGGCGCTTGAAATAATTTAAACAAAAGCCCGGCTACAAAAACAGCTAAGGTAATTTTTATCGGCTCACGCAACGCTTCTTTCACCAGCTCAAAATGCCATTGGCTGGTGATGGTCACCGCCGCCACACCCACGACAAACAAAAAGGTCTCCAATTCCTCCTCGACCTTTTTTACTAAAAAAGGTAACAACAATACTAGTGACAGAATAGTAATTAAGCTGGCGGGAACCATACCCCTTATGGCTAAGTCGCGTCGTCGGAGATTTCCATATTCACTGTCGCCGGCGAACCGCTGAAACGGACAATACCGGTGTTATTAGAATTATCATTGACATTCAAATCAAACTTTTGCGCCGATGAAGCAGCTACGGAATTGGCAACAATATATCTTTCCTCTACGGTGGGAACAAATACGTTGGCGGTATCCTTACGGTAAACGTATGTACCGCCCCAGGCATTACGTTGTGGCCACTTTTCTAAATAAGGCCCACTCCAGGCACCGGTACCATCATTCGCAATAAAACCAGTGGTATTATTATTTGCCGGCCAAGTGCCGGTATCGCTGTAATAACTCATCGCCCCGGTCTTAATATTCCGATAATCACCCTCAAGGCCGGAAATACGCGACTTTTCTATCGCTTTAAAGGCATTTGGCGCGACAATCGCAGCAAGAATCGCAATGATTGCAATAACTACAATTAATTCGATCAATGTAAAACCCGTGCTCTTACGCATCCAAAGCCTCGCTTTCCTGCTAAACAGTTTGTTAAAAAGCAACCCCCACATAACCGATCAAGAAAATGTTATCACACAAATACTTCAAATGCAAGGCAAGACCGGATAAGATCGGCCTACTTGCTTCCCTGGTACAACTCATATTCCAGGAGGCGGCATTCGATCTGGGCGTTGAAAAAGGGTATTTTGCGGCTGGTACGTAACCCGATACACTTAGCTAAATTCATATTACCGGTGAAAATAAAACCTTTCCATCCGGAACATTTTTGTTTAAAAAAATCACCGATCGCCTCATACATCGGCGCGAGCGCCGTCTCTTCGCCCAAGCGGATACCATATTCAGGGTTAATGATGATCAACCCGCTTTTTGACGGTAATTGGGTCTGGGCAAAATCGCAAACCTGAAATTGGATAAAATTCTCCACCCCGGCAAGGCGGGCATTTTTACGGGCGATCTCTATGACCCCCGGGTTAATATCAGAAGCAACAATTGGAACGCGCAATTTACCGATCTCCTGGCTCTTCATATTGAGGCGAAGGTTCTGCCACTTATCCGAAAGAAAATTACGAATATGCATATGACCAAAATTTTCCCGCAATAACCCCGGCTGGCGATGCAACGCGATCAATGCCGCTTCGATCGCTAAGGTGCCGCTGCCACACATGGGATTTATCAAAGGTTGCGTGCCATCATACCCAGCCGCCAATAAAATTGCCGCGGCTAAACTCTCCTGCAGGGGCGCCGGCCCCGGCACTTTACGATAACCACGGTCGGAAAGTTTATTGCCGGAGGTATCAAGATAAAGCCAGCAATCATCCTGGTTCCAGAAGATCTTTACCACCACATTATCTTTATTCGGGCCGGAATTAGGCCGTTTGCCGCATTTGGCGGATATCCGGTCAACAATCGCATCTTTAACTTTTTGCCCCACAAACATCGAGTTGTTGACATGGCGTGTCTCGGTAACCGCCACCACGCTTAAATACTCCTGCGGGGCAATGATCTCTTCCCAGGGCACGGTGCTCACTTCGCGGTAAAGGTCTTGTGGGCTGGTGCAGAAAAATTTTTTTAACGGGTACAGAACATGCAACGCCGTGCGCAGCGACAAATTAAGCCGCGGGACATCATCATAACGCGCTCTTATTTCTACCCCGCGCTCGTGCTCATTTAATACTTCGTAACCTAGCTTTTCCACCTCTTGGCGCAAATACGGAGCAACACCCCTACCGCAAACAATTGATAAGTAATCGTTACCAAAAATATTCATAGGTAAGCATTATACAGGTAAATCTGCTTTACGGGCGGAAACCTATACCGCTCCAGCCGTTAGCACATGAGTTGTGGCAAATTTTTCCCTGCGGGTTTTAGGTTTAATAATAATCTCGACATCTCGATCCAGTATATTGAGTAATTCAAATAAATGGTCTAAAGAGAATAGACTTAATTTGCCGCTCAATAAACATGAAACCTTAGATTGCGGTAATCCCAACAATTTCGCTGCTTCTTTCTGAGTTAAACCACGTTCTTTGATGATCTGCGCTACCCGTGCCATAACCTGGGCCCTGGCCAAAAGGCGATCAGGATGCACCAAACCAATATCGGCAAAAATATTACCGTTACTTTTGGTAATTTTCTCCATATGCTTTAAATTCTTATCCATAATTTACCTCAAAATCTGCTTGTGCCGCACGTAACCGCTGTCTTATTAAATCAATCTCCTGTTGTGGCGTTTTAGCCCCATGCTTCGATTTTTTCTGAAAACAATGCAAAATGTACAAAACATCCTTAAATCGTACGGTATAAACCGCTCTATACGTATCAGAATTAAAATTTTCAATTATCTCTAAAACTGCCGCCCCACCAAAACCCTGTAACGGTTTAGCCGACAACGGCTTTTCGCCCTTTTGAGCCTGAAATAAAGCATATCCGATATCTTGCTTCACCGCTTCCGGAAAATTCCTCAAATCATCTAAAGCCGAACCAACGAACCTCACCTCTTTGATCATTTTCTCTTCACCTACAATATACCATATTTGGTATAAAGTTACAAGTCCAACCTGTTAAACCTAAACAAAATTCTATCACGAATAAACATACAATCAACTTAATTTTTTAATATATTTATGTCATTCAATAAAACAGTTTGCAATACTACTTATAGATAGTAAAAGTACGAAGCAAAAAATGTAATTGTTTAGTTCTCTGAGTAAACCGTCATTGCGAACCGAACAATCGTGAAAACGGCTATTTGCCGGCGGGATGTTTATGGTGTTCAAAGCGGGAGAAAACAAGATACGCGCAAGGCACAACGAAAAGCGTAAGGATCGTCGAGAATAAAACTCCGCCGATAACCGATACCGCCATCGGCACCATGACCTCAGAACCCGGGCCGATCGCCAACGCTTCGGGAGTTGCCGCCGCGATCATCGCGATTGAAGTCATCAAGATCGGACGTAACCGCACCGGACAGGCATCAAGCAAGGCTTCGCGCGGCGCCATCCCCGCGTTACGGCGGACATTAGTAAAATCAACGAGAAGGATAGAGTTCTTCTTCACAATGCCCATAAGCAGGATCAAACCGATCATACTGTAAAGATTAAGCGAATTATGAGTCAACAACAAGAATAAATAAGCGCCGGTAACACTAAACGGCAAAGCTAATAAAACTGTAAACGGATGAACAAAGCTGTTAAATTGAGTACCCAAAACCATATACGCCACAAAAATACCTAAAATCAAAGTAAAGAACAGGCCTTGAAAAGATTCTTTATAGGCTTGAGCGCTACCGGAAAAAACAATGCGGTAACCTTGAGGCAGAGTCTCTTTGCCGATCTTGGCAACAAGCTTAAGGGCTTCATCCTGCGAATGGCCCTGGGCTGGGTTAGCATAAATACTTACTGCGCGTTCACGATTTTTGCGGGTGATCGAAAAAAGCGACGGCTTGACCTCGCTGGTCACGACTTGCGACAAGGGCACGACTTCGCCGAATTGATTGCGCACCCAAATATTCTCAATGTCTTTGGGATCCGAACGATGGACCCCTTCCAAACGTACCCGCACATCGTAACGTTTGCCGTTACTGGTAAATTTGCCGTTACGCACTCCGCCGACCATGGCATTCATCGTATCGGCGATCGATTGCACGCTCACTCCATGCTCCGCAGCTTTTTCCCGGTCGGGGTGGATCTGCAGCTCCGGCATATTTACATTATAATCCGTATCAACATCGGTCATGACCCCGGAACTTCTCATCTTCGCCAGTACCGCCTTATCCAACTCGCCCAACTTATCCCAGTCCGGGCCGCGTATCGTAAATTCAATCGGATAACCACGCTGGGCCGTAAAACCCGTGAGAGAAAGATCCTGTATCGACGCGCGCTGAACCCCATCAATACCGCTTACCAGCTTGCGCAAATCCTGCATGCATTCGGATTGGGTCATATGATGTCCGTTAACCATCGGGCGTTTATTTTTATCCTTCATGGTAATGTACAAAAACCCTGTGTTGACCTGGCCGCCGGTAAAGCTGCCCACCGCACAAAAATAATTCTTCATCTCCGGACGCTCTTTGATCATCGCTTCGGCTTTTTTAAATGCTTCATCGGTCTTCTCCAGCGACGAACCCAGCGGCATGGTAACACGCACCATAAACCGGCCCTGGTCTTGCGGGGGAATAAATTCTTTTTTAATAAAGGAAGAGAACCCCAACGAACCGGCGAATACCACGACTGCAAGGACAAGAATAGTTTTAGGGCGCTTTAAGACAAATTCCAACGCGCCGTGATAGCTTTTGGCGAGATCTTTCATCAGCTTATCCATAAACTTGCCTAAACGCGTCGTATGCCCTACGGCTAAAAATTGAGAGCAACGCATGGGAGTGATCGTGATCGCTTCAAATAAAGAAAACATGACTGCGACCGAGATCGTCACACCGAATTGAAAAAAGAACCGGCCGACGATCCCCTGCATAAAAATCACCGGCACAAAGATCGCCAAGATCGCCACCGATGCGGCAATCGCGGCGAAAGTGATCTCGCGCGCACCGGTCGATGCCGCCAAAACACGCTCTTCACCCTTTTCCTGGTGACGGGAAATATTCTCCAAGACCATGATCGCGTCATCAACTACAATACCTATGACGAGCGACAGCCCCAGCATGGTGAAAGTATTAACGGTAAAACCGCAGAAGAATAGGACTAAAAACGCGCCCATGATCGAAAAGGGCATCGCCAATAAAACATTAATATTAGCACTCCACGAACCCAAAAAGATATAACAAACCAGCGAAGTCAAAAGCACCGACAAGAGCAAATTAAACTTTAATTCATTAACCGAATCTTTAATAAATTTCGTAGTATCAAAAACCAGGTCAAGGTGCATCCCCTCCGGCAATTCCTTCTGCACATCAGCCATCCTGGCCAATACCGCGTTAGCCACGGCTACAGCGTTGGTCCCGCGCTGCTTAATAATGCCTAAGCCCAGCGCCGGGCGTCCCCAGCTACGCGAAATACGGCGGATATCCGCTAAACCATCTTCCACCCGGCCCACATCGCCGATACGCAGGTTCTTCCAGATCGCGGTACCGCGCACGCGCGCCGGAATAATAATATTTTTAAATTCTTCGGCGGTAGAGGCTTCGCCGTAAACACGCACATTGATCTCTTTAGGGCCTTTATCCATATAACCGGCAGGAAGATCGGCATGCTGCGCGTCGATCGCGCTTAAGACGTCCTCTACGGTAAGTTCGTACTTACGCATCTTATCCGCATCAAGCCAGACGCGCAGGTTAGGGTCGACATAACCGCCTAAAAATATATTACCCACGCCCGGCACGGCAGTAAACCGGTCAAGCATGGTTTCATTGACATAACGGATCATATCATGTAACGACTTATCCCCGGAAAGGGCTAAAAACATGATCGGCTGATCTTCTGGATTAGTCTTCGTAACTACCGGCGGGTCAATATCACGCGGCAAATTGCGCTGGGCTTGGGCGATCTTCGTCTGCACATCCTGAAGCGCCGCATCAATATTACGGTTCATCTCAAACTCTAAGGTCATCTGAACCGAGCCTTGCATCGAAACCGAAGTAACTTCTTTTAAGCCCTCGGCGCTCATCACTGAATTTTCAATAATATCGGTAACGTCGGTCTCCATAACTTCCGGCGCAGCACCTTCCCAGGTAATTGAAACCGTAACAATAGGAAAATCGACATCCGGCAATTGGCTGATCCCCATGCGCGAAAACCCGATCCAGCCAAAGACGATCACGCCGATCATCGCCATCCAACCGAAAACCGGATTTTTAATTGAGACGTCGGAAAGGGTCATCTTACTCTTTAACCTCTATTTCGCCGGCAGCAAGCAAAAGCTGGCGGTAAAAACGCTGTGCTTCATAGACCATATGGATATAATTGCTCCGGGCATTACCCAGATCCTGGATTGCGGTCAAAACATCAAGGTTGTTTACGATATTACGCTTATAGTCCTCGATTTCCAGCTTATAATTCTCTTCTGCTGCCTTTAAGGCCTTATGCAAAATATTACGCCGCACAATGTCAATACGCATATTCACATAAGTATCGCGGATATCCTGAGAGGCAAGCCGTTGTGCCAATTCCAAAGCCAAGCGGCCCTGGCGTTCGCGCGCCATTGCTTCTTTAACCTGGCCAAGAACCGTAGTCCCTTCAAAAATCGGTACATTTACGACCAACGCTCCCGACCATTTATGCTCTGATGCAGGAGTATCCGTTGAATGATTAGTATATTCAGCCTGCAGGCTGACTGAGGGTAAAAATCCGCTCTGCGCGATCGTAACCGCTTTTTTGCTTTGCTGCCAAGCCAGGTCAGCTGCCTGGACATCCAGGCGCGTTGCGGCCTGTGCGAGATATTCCCCTTGTGCCTTTAAGGTAAGTTCGGCCCGTTCGTCGACAAGTGTACCGACCGGCTGTCCGATTAAAAACTCTAAAAGCTCACGCGCCACTAACTCCTGATTACGTGCGTTCTCGATCGCATCCAGAGTATTGTAGAGCTGCACATTAGTGCTGGCTACTTCACTCTGGCGTGATTTACCAATATCCACTCGCGCGTCAAGCTCCCTGATGCGGTCGGACAAAGCCCATTTCGTCGTCTGCAAGATCGTCAAGTTATGACGAAGTTCTAAAAGCAAATAAAACGCATCGGAGACATTGACAAAAAGCAACTGCTCGGCGCGTAACTTTTCCTTTTCGCGCTGGCTTTGCTCCATGCGGCCGCTGCTGATCGCAGCAAACTCTTTAAACCCGGAAAAAATCGCCTGGCTGAAAACAAAACCCTCCTCATAACCTTTTTTCGACACAGAAGATGTGGCCCACTGCTGGCGATTCTCTACATGGGAAAGGGCAACGTGCGGCAAGATCGTACCGAACGCTTCCAGAAAGTGAGCCTCAGCTACCTTGATCTCTTGAGCATCCGAAGCGATAGCCTCGCTGCGCTGCAAGGCCAATTTGTAGCAATCATCAAGCTTCAACAGCTTGGCTTCTTTGGCTTGCGCAGAGAAAACCACACTGCCCAAGGCAATGCAGGCTATACCTATATATTTATTAAGCTTTAACATCTCAAAGATTTTACCATTTATTACCGCAATGTGAACATATTATTAGACACGATTAATACCTAAAAAGTTCCCTGTTTTAGTGGTAAAATATAATTGGGATTAGTTACAAAATAAAAGATCAAACGGAGACCAATCATGAAAAACTTAATAATTTACGCGCACCCCAATCCGAAAAGTTTTAACCGCGCTATTTTAATGAATATCCAGCAACGCCTGGCCCAACTCAACAGAAGCTTTATCGAACGCGACCTCTACGCTTTAAATTTTGACCCGGTATTAAAAGCTGCAGACCTTGCCGCCATACAACAGGGCAATACACCGGCGGACATTGCCCAAGAGCAAGCGTATATCAAAGAAGCCAAAACCATTATCTTTATCCACCCGATATGGTGGTTTGGCATGCCGGCAATATTGAAAGGCTACATCGACCGGGTCTTTTCTTACGGCTTTGCCTATGCGGCAAAAGATGGAAAAATCAGCGGTCTCTTGACGGATAAACGCGTTTTTGTCTTCAATACTACCGGCGGCAACGAATTAACTTACAACCAGGCGGGTTTCAACCAAGGGCTAAAAACTACGATGGATAATGGCATTTATGGTTTTTGCGGAATGAAGGTAGAAAAACACGTTTTTTTCTACGAAGTCCCGACGATTAATAAAACCCAACGCGAAGCCATGCTGTTGCAGATCAAGGCGATGGAGTTTTGATCCCTGCTCGGCGTAGGGGCGCGGTCTCCGCGCCCATTACTGAATCATCTTGGATATTCTCGACATCATCCGCCCATTTACGCGGATTATCAATAATATATTGGCGTGCATTCTTTAATTCCGCACCACAACGTATAATATGTTCGTAATAATTGCGTTGCCACATCTTATTGCCAGGCATACCTTGTAATGAGTTCATTTCTTTTGTGGTTTGATATTTAAAAAATGCAATTATTTGACCAATTCCAGGAATACGGTTTTCGTACATAATTTCGTGCGGGCGGGGTAACCCCGCCCCTACAATGACTAAGATACCGTGCATATGATTCGGCATGATTATGTATTCATCCATTGATACATAATCGTATTTTACAAATATTTTATGCCACCAAACATCCACAATTTTTCCCGCCTCGCTTAATGCCATTTCACCGCTAACAATTTCTCCAAATGTATGTTCACGATGCTGGGTACATATCGTTACAAAATAATAGCCGTTAGAAGAATAATCATATTCCTTCAACCTTACCGAACGGCGATGATAAATATCGGAATTAAACCGCGCCATAGCGGTCAATATTATACCAAACCTTACCTTACAATCAAATTAATTTTTTAATATATTTATGTCATTCAATAAAGTAGTTTGCAATACTAGTTATAGATAGTAAAGTGCAAAACAAAAAACTGGCAAAATGTTTAGGGTTCTGGAGATATTCTGGTTATTCTCGTAGGGGCGCGGTCTCCGCGCCCTGATGGTTGGGATGTAGAGACGCGATTTATTGCGCCTCAGATACAGCATTACACCCGATAATTATAATAACTACCAACGGAATTTTCACTGGGGAGAGATTTGGGAACGAAATTAGCATCGCGGGCGGGGAAACCCCGCCCCTACGAAAATTATTTCGACAAGAATTTGCCCAAGAGGCCTTTGATCGCGTCGCCGGTACCGGAAGAATTACTGTCACCGGAAGAGGCATCTGACCCACCGACATATTTATTGAGCATATTGCCCAACACTTCAGCGCCTTTATTGATCGCGGCATTTTTCAAAAGCTTAGTCGTAGTTTCCGATACTTTGATCTCAGGCTTTTCGCTCCCTTTACCTTTAACATCTACGGGAATGGCTATGCAATTTTTATCATCGAAGAGATAACTCATCTCCTTCACACCCTTGGCCATCTGCGCCGATAGATCCTGGGCGATCGTGACAGTGCCATCGACATCGTAGCTTTGATCGAAACCAGCGACCGCTTTACCGTTAAAGTTGAACATATCCGCTTCGATGATTACAGGATCAATATTAGCCACAGCCTGCTCCAACTTAATCGTCAAAGCCACGCGGTTGATCTGCGTATCCGGGCTTTTCAACCCTTGCGAATACTTGTCGCTGCCCAGCGAATTGATCACCATATCGCTTAACCCCGGAATAAAAGTAATCTTATCGAGTACGGATTTTAAAATATTCAAACCTTTAAGTGTCGCCGGTTTGATCTCCAAAGTGCCATCCCCTTTGATCGATTTTAAATCGCTCGCTGACCCTTGGGCCTTAAAGTTAAAGTTCAGCGGACCGGCGACTTTTATCTGAGCCTTGGATTGCTCTAAGGCTTCACTTAACTCCAGATCTTTTACCGCCAATTCAAATTCGACATTCTTGGCCGCCGGATAATCCTTCACTGCGCCCTTAACGCTGATCGTACCTTTGCCTAAGCCCGCAGTAAAACTCTCGATCGTCAAATCCTTATCCGTCAAGTTTAAAACCGTATTGATCGAAGAAACCGCTTGAGCTAATTGGGCAGTCTTAACCGATGCGTTAGCAAGCCTGATCTGCGCCGACAAATTGCTCAAGCCTTGAGGCCCGGCCGTAAGCGGCGTAATTGCGATCTCGATCTTGCCGGAAAGGGTTTCGGGGAGTTGCTCTTTTTTTACCATCGGCAAAGCCGCCAGCTTAGACATAGAAAAAAGGCCAAGGTCGATCGTCGATTTAGTATCGGAGAGCTTTGCTTCCTGTTTAGCCAAATTCAGGGCTACTTTCGACGAGGCTTGAATATTTGCCTTATCGGCAAAAAGCGCTAAGGATAAAGCAATATCGAACGGCTTATCTAACGAAAAATCTTTTATCGTCAAATCAATGTGTTCCACCGCACAATCGAGCGGCGGAGTAAAAGTCTTATCGGTAAAAATTATCGTCGCATCCTCTACCTTAAACGACTTAACAATGATCGGCGGCAATGCCGGTGCTGAAGCTGCAGGCGGTACCGGCGTGGCCGCAGCCGGAGAAGATGACGGTTTCACCCCGATTGTCTGGGCATTTATCTTACCGTCACGATCGCGAATAATAACGATCTTGGGTGCGTTAAAGGTAACCTCGCTTACGGCGATCCGGCGCTCCTTAATAAAAGTCAAAACATCCACCGAGACATTAGCTTGCGGCAGGGTGAAGAAATTATCCTTGCCGAAAGCCGGGTCATCGCTGATCGTCAAACCTTTAAGCTGTAACCCCAACCCCCCGTTTAAAGATAAAGTTAACTTTATATCCTTGATATCAGTTTGCCGGCCTAAGGTTTGGACCGCAGCAGTAACAATCTGTGGTTTATATTTATTGGCGTCGAAAGTTTTCACAAAAATCACCAGGCCAATGATCGCCACGATCACCACAACCAGAATGGCAATAAATACAACCTTGATGAATTTAAAAAATGCTTTCATAAATTTAACAAAAAATTTAATGGGTCCAGATTTTCGACATCCCGTAAGCAGCGCCGGCGGCTAATGCTATCCCGATCAAATTACATCCGGCAACAAAGAGCAAACAAACCACGGCAGTAAATAAAGCAGCAAACCTTTTAAACATCGTTTCTCCTTGCCTCTATTGTATAACAAATTTCAAAAATTAAAAAAAATAAATTTTGTCATGTGCTCGATGTATCAATGTAGGGGCAGGTCTTGCGCCTGCCCTGGGCGACCGCCAGGGTCGCCCCTACGCCGAACAATCAACTCAAACTCTCCGCGCTGTAGCGGGCGATCAGGCCAGTACGTACCGCGTGGCGGTAAGTCGCAACAAAATACCGGCACGCCAAAAGAATATAAATCACCGCTAAAATAATACTACCCAAAATTGCCGGCCAGCAAATTACCTGATGTTTTACTGCCGCGCGTAAAGCTTCAAAAATATAAGAAGGCGGCAATAAACGGGAAACCGCCTGCATCCAATGGGGCAAGATCGTGATCGGGTACAAGACTCCGACAAAAGGCGAGATAATCGCGGGAATCGGCCAGATAAACCACTCCGCGGCCGGGCCTAAACGCAGCACCATCGCACAGGCCGCGATCCCCAAAGCGATGCCAAACATAAATAAAACCAGCAAACACGGCACGATCACTACGCCATAGCTTAAAAACGACAAGCCAAAAACCGTAACCGCTAAAAAGATCATGACCAAAATGCCTACCAGGCTGGTAACCATACTGGAGGCGACCAGGCCGGCCAAATATTCGCTCACCAGTATCGGCGTAGAAAAAAGATTTAAAAAGTTACGCGACCAGACATCCTCAAAAAATGCCATGGTCACACCCTGCATGATGCGGATAAAAAAATCCCACAATAAAACCGCCCCCAGCATGATCGGCACAAAATTCGAAGCCGTAACCGAGGTCAAATAGCGTGTTAGAAAACCCCACAAGACGATATCTACCGCTACCCAGATAAATAGCGGCAAAACACGGGAAAAGCTGGCGCGTATCAAATAATATTGGCGTAAAACTATTGCGAAGACGCGGGTAAAATTCATAGCACCTCCAGCGATAACGGCTCACGCGCTACTGTGATGAATAACTCTTCGAGGTTCGCTTTGCCATGCTCCTGGGGTAAAGTCTTGGGATTGCCTTCAAGAAGGATCTTCCCGTGTGATAAAAATAATACCCGGTCACAGACCGCCTCCACCTCATGCATATTATGCGAAGTCCACAAGACTCCGCCGCGGCCTTGCGCAGTAAAATCATGGATCACGACGCGGATGTCGCGCGCCACCGACGGGTCAAGCGAAGCTGTCGGCTCATCAAGCAAAAGTAAGTGCGGCTCATTGACCATGGCTTTAGCCAGCCCCACACGGGTCTGTTCGCCGGAAGAAAGGACGCCGCACTTGGTATTACGGAATTTTCCCAAGTCAAAGCGCTTCAAAAGCCGTTCAATATGCCCGGAAATATCTTTCACGCCATAAAGAAGAGAAAAAATATGTAAGTTCTGGTAGACCGTAAGATTCCCCGGCAAAGGCGCATAAACCGCGGCAAAGTTGGTCCGCGCTAAAACTTGGGAACGGTACAGGGCAAGATCGTCACCATCCACCTTGATCGTGCCGCTGGTCGGTTCCAAAACGCCTAAAACCATATTGATCGTCGTGGTTTTGCCCGCGCCATTAGGCCCTAAAAGCCCCACGACTTCATTGGGCGCAACAGAAAAGGAAATACCATCAACAGCAACAGTCGTACCGTAAACTTTTCTCAACCCCTTAACATCTAAAACTTTTTCTGCCATAGGAAAATAATTGTACCACAAAAAAAATAAGGGCCCCGAAAAGATCGGGGCCCTTGAGAAATCCAGTCTAGTCTATCTAGCTTTTGATCTCAGGATCGCTGACCGTCATATTGTTGATCACTTTGTTCACGCCATGCACATCACCCGCTACTTTGCCAGCCATGTCTTTTCCGGCTGGGCTGGTCGCATCGCCGGTCAATGTAACCACGCCGTTACTTACCGCGACGGCTGTCTTGAA
>Ga0265342_10001784_pt1:5000-19600 | contig 19600 bp, 17 predicted proteins | sample 4CB327metaG_FD_203125 | JGI IMG/M metagenome (GOLD analysis project Ga0265342, IMG submission 203125) | Rhizosphere microbial communities from Carex aquatilis grown in University of Washington, Seatle, WA, United States - 4-CB3-27 metaG | ecosystem: Host-associated > Plants > Roots >...
TGGCCGCGACGACCACCGCACCGTGTTCGCTACGTCCGTTCAAGCCGCCGATTCTGTCGTCGGCCTCAGCCGACGCATTTGCTGTTGGATATCTGCAAGCGAATCAAAATCCAGTGGCCTCGCTCATCTATTCACTCACCGCAGATCAACCGCCCATGAGTATCAGCGCAAGTATCGATCTAGCCGAAGGCTGCGAAACAGCCATCATCGGGGGTGGGGACACAATTCCCTCCTATCTGACCGCGCATTATTGGTGGGCTTACGTGCATCCACGGGCGGTCAAATTGTTCGAGCGCCAATGGCTGGTCAATCTCATCCTCTGGGGCAATTATGCGCGTCTGAGCGGCGCGGCACTTTCGGAGTTGGAGGCCTCGCTTTCCGGTAGCACGCTGCAGGTAGCCTGCGTCTACGGTGACCTGACCAATCGGTTGAGTGGCGGCGCGGAGAGCGCGGGCGGCTCGGTCGACATCGTGGATGTCTTGCCCGTGCAACTGCGGAACCTGCGGTCCAAATTGCCGAACCATGCGCCGGTCCGGCTGCTTCCCATGGATGCTGCAGCGCTCGACTTGCCAGACGCGAGCTACGACAATTGTTTGATCTTCTTTCTGCTCCATGAGCAGCCGCGGTCGTGGCGCGAGCGTACGCTGCGCGAAGTGTTCCGTGTGGTCAAGCCAGGCGGCAAGATCGTGATTGTCGACTATGCGCGGCCGCGATGGTGGCATCCACTGCGCTATGTGTGGGGGCCTCTGCTGGCCATGCTCGAGCCCTTCGCGCTCGATCTTTGGCGCGAGGATATCGTTGATTGGCTGCCCGGCTCTGCGACCTTGAGGTGGCGGCGTCAGTCCTTCTTTGGCGGTTTGTATCAGAAACTCGTGATCACGCGCCAAGAAGCAGCAACAGGCTTCGAGAACCAAGAATGACAAACAATACCGAAATGGAACGAGCCTTATTTTGACCGTGCCGCCTTCCGCTCGGCGCTCCAGTGAAGAACACCCTATTGATGCATCTCAATGCGGCGGACCGTCATCCGCGACAGCCTAGATGTCGTTAATTGGAGTTCCGCCATGAAGGCCGAAGATGTGATGACGCGACACGTCGTGTCGATCGCGCCCGACGGCTCGATCTGGGAGGCAGCGTGCCTGATGCTCGACAAGAACATCAGTGGCATTCCGGTGGTGAATGGCAGAGGCGATCTTGTTGGCGTCGTGACCGAAGGGGATTGCTTGCGTCGTGCCGAGATCGGCGCCGAGCGCAGGCGACCGCGATGGTTGGAATTTCTGATCGATCCGGCTCGGCTTGCGGGCGAATATGTTCACGCGCACGGCCGTAGCGTCGCCGAGGTGATGACATCGGACGTGGTTGCAGTCACGGAAGACGCCTCCCTCGAAAAGATTGTCGATCTGATGGAAACCCGGCGGATCAAGCGCGTCCCGGTTCTGCGCGGGCGCCGAGTTGTCGGCATCGTGAGCCGAGCCAATCTTCTGCACACGCTGGCGGGCTTGGCTCCGTCAGCGCCCGCTGCCTCCAACGACGATACGGCAATTCGCGATCAGGTGCTTTCCGAACTGGACAAGCAGAGCTGGGCGCCGCGGCATCTGATCGACGTGACGGTCAAGGACGGGATTGTCGATCTTTGGGGCGTCGTACTCGCCGCGAACCAACGGCAGGCAGCCGTGGTCGCCGCCGAGAACGTTCCGGGGGTCAAAACGGCGCGAAGTCATCTCGCATGGGTGGAACCCATGTCCGGCATGGTCTTCTATGAGCCCGAAGAAAAGTCTTCGGAGAAATCCGCTGAGAAACCCTGCGTCGGCTGAACCGCGCACTTCGGCATGGGGTTACGAAGAGCCGAGGACAGATCATGAAAACAATTCTGGTACCGGCCGGGGGTGGGGATAGCGACGAGGCGGTATTCAAGACCGCGCTGGCGGCGGCGGTACCGTTCTCGGCTCATCTGCGTTTTTGTCACGTCCATGTCAGTCCGTGCGAAGCCGCCGAGCATACCCCGCACACGGAATTCGCCATGGGACCTGCCATTCAGCACGCGCTGCATCAGCTGCAGTCGCAGGCGGAGGCGCGGTCGCGCGCTGCACTGCGCCATGTCGAGGATTTCTGCCGCCACGCGGGAATCCCCTTGGTCGACACCGCCGGTACCGTGGGAACGGTTTCGGCGAGCTGGTGCGAGGAAGCGGGCGAGGGGCTCGATTTGCTCATGCGCAAGGCACGTCGCAGCGATCTCGTTGTGATGGGACGCTATTCGCATCCCAATGGCTTGCCGTCGGACAGCCTGGAACGTCTGCTGATCGGCTGTGGCCAACCAATCATCGTTGCGCCGGCGCGGCCGCCATCCACATTGATAGGAACGACGATGGTTTGCTGGACAGAATGTGCCCGCGCCGCACGCGCCGTCGCAGCGGCGATGCCGTTTCTATCCAAATCCCAACGCGTGGTGCTCGCGAGTGTCGTCGAGAAGAAGGGCCGATCAAGCGAGACAGTGGATGAACTGGTTGATCATTTGGGGCGGAATAGAATACGGCCTGAGGTGCGACGGATCGAGCGCAGTCGCCGACCAATAGCGGAACACCTTGCGTCCGCGGCGCGCGATTGCGGGGCCGACCTTATCGTCATGGGGGCCTATGGGCATAGCCGGATGCGCGAAATTCTGTTCGGCGGATGCACTGAGGCATTCCTCGGGCGCGCCGAAGTTGCTGTTCTTTTCGTACATTGAACCCGGCGATTGCCGGCCACACGGATGAAGGCTCAAGTGAGGCGCGTGGTCTCATCCCAACACTGACATCGATCTGCGGCACATAGTGGCAGCGATGCCACTAGACTTGAACAAGCGCTGCATGCAACTCGGCGACCGCTTGAGCGAGCTCATCGCGATGCTTGAGATCGTCTTTCGGGATGCGGGCAACCGTCGCAGCCAGATCTCGCAGTATGTCTGCGAACAGAGCGAAGTGGATGTGCATATGGATCGACTTGCGCACATCATCAGCGCCCGGCCGTTCGAGGATCAGCGCGACACCCGTCGGATCGAGATGCGCCTCAAATCGCGATGAGTGTTCGAACGTCCCAATATAGAGCTTGTCTGGGTATTCGAGCGCTATTTCTGCCTTGTCGGGGATAGGTTTTGTCATTGGCGCACTTCCTCAATTGGGCGACAGCAAAAGGGGTTCAGGGTGTGCCCGGGGGCGCGTACTTGATGCAGCGGAGGTGGTACTCGTCATTTTCTTCTCGAGTGTCTTACTTATTAGTTCTTTATGGCTGCAAAAATGGCCCTCGTGGTGGTGGAGGCTCATCACACGCAAAGCCGACGGTTCTAGTCTGAACCGCTGCTGAACCTGTCGTGCGAAGATGTCTTCCGGCTGCAGCTGCTGATGGGTGACACCCTGCTCGGAGGCGTATTGCAGAAATGCGTCGAGCGTCTTCCGGTTTGGCTCGATGCCGTAGGGCCAATATTCGTCTCCAAAGATATCCAAGTCGCGCCGCGCGCGCTCGTAGCACCAGGGGATCGGAACGGAAGACACTGTTATCGCGAGAATTCGCTCGATGCTCCGCCTTCGCCTTTTCTTTCGCCAGCAGATTCGGCAGTGGCCTTCGTCGCGCGTTGTCCGCTCTTTGCTTTAGGCTTCGGCCAAAGGTTGTTTCGGGCCACTTTTTTCATGAACCGCTTGGCGAACGCGGAAATGTCGCTTCCACAGGATACGGATGACGGACTATTTGAGACTTGCCATATATGCGGCGAGGTCCGCCGCCTCTGCCCGCGTGAGCCCCATGTTCGGCATCTTCGGATGGGGATCGAGCAAAAACAGGGCAATCCTTGCCGCGCCAAAATCAGGTCTCGCAGCGATGGTCGCGAATGGCGGTGCTTCACCCGTGGTTCCGCGTTGGTTTGGCGCCACTACATGGCACGGCGCGCACCATTGACGCGCAAGCCGTTCACCATTGGCCGCGTCGGCAGCAACAGTTGCTGATGCACTCAAGGTGAGCGCAGCGGTCAAACAAAGACCGACAACCCGCAGTGTAGGTCCTCTGTTCAAAAAAGTCATAGCGCCTCATCTTGCTTTTCAGAGCCACACCTTGGCTCATTGGGACCGTCGAAGGGTAGCGACATCGGCAATGGCGGCTACCCTTTTTTGGACGTATAGAAGTCCGCCGAGATAGGGTTTGCGAAAAAAATGAACACAGCAGAAAAATAGCAGCGACGACCGTGATCACGATGACGTTGGACGTCAAACTGCGCCTCGGTTGAAACGACAAGGCTAGTCACTGTCATCACAAAGACCTTGACACTGATCAAATCGGCAATGTGTTTCAATTCGTCACCATCCTCCTGCAATCCCTCTGGCCGCGCGTACCCCCAGGCTTGCGCATCGGCTCAGTGGCCTTCGTGTCGAACACATGCGAACCGCTTTGCGTCTGCAAGAAAGAGCTCTCAGCGGCGCGCGTCACCGTTAGCCTTCAACCCGATTTTTCCGCACGAGACTGAGGCTTCAGTGCAAAATCAAAAAGTCAAATTGACTTCGGTCAATGCCTTTGACACTATGGGTTGTGAAATCCCCCGAAGCTGGTTTGGGAATGGCTGCGCCAAATTCTAGGTTGGGCCCAGCGCGGGGTATTCATGAAATACCGGGTGGCTCTGCGTCGTCTGCAAGCGAGAGCGACATCACGCCTGCTAACGGGGGTGATTGTCTTTGCCGTCGCGGCGATTGCCACTATTGTTTCGGTGCCTCGTCCCGCGCAAGCTATTCCAGCCTTCGCACGCCAGACTGGTCAACCTTGCGGCGCTTGCCACACCGATTTCCCGCAGCTGACACCGTTCGGTCGGCGTTTCAAGCTTGGCGGATTCACTGCGGGGGGTGGGCGCACGTCCGAGGCCTATCAAAAAGTCTTCGGCAGCGACGGCTTCGTGCCGGGCGTTTCTTTCATGGCGGTGGTGGGTGCAACCCGCCAAGACAGCCAGAGTCCCAACATCCAACAGCAAGCGACATTCAGCGAGTTTTACGGCGGCTCGATCGCGCCGACGACCGGTACGCTCATCGACAATATCGGCGTTTTTCAACAGGCGACGTACAACTCCGGCGGCGGCCTCCATAATTTTTCCTGGGATAACACGGATCTGCGCTACGCCAGCACCGCAACGCTGGGCAGCGTGGATTTCATCTATGGCATTACCGCCAACAACAACCCGACCGTCCAGGACGTCTGGAACACCGTGCCCGCGTGGTCGTTTCCCTTCGCGCCGGCCATAGCGACCTATCCCGGCGCGGCAACAACGCTGATCGAAGGAACCTTTGCCCAGCGGGTGATCGGCGCCAGTGCCTATACTTTTATCAACGATATGCTCTACCTCGAGGCCGGCGGCTATAAGGGTGTCAACCCGAGCGTGCTCGACAAGGTGCTGGGGATAGACCCGACCGGTCAACCGGGCACGGTCGATCGGCTGGCGCCCTATTTCCGTGCCGCCGTCGAACCGCATTGGGGCGATCATTGGGTCGAATTCGGCGCCTTTGGGATGCAAACGGACGTCAATCCGCAAGGCCTGTCGCCGGACCTCTTCGCCAACCCATTTCAGGTTTTAGCCGGGGTAACGGCGCCGCAAGGCGCCCCGGGCCTCACCGACCGGTTTACAGACCTCGGTTTCGACGCGCAGTACCAGTACATGGGTGACAAATACAAGGTCACCGTACGAGCAACGTATATTCACGAGAACCAACTCCTGAACTCGTCGTTCGCCGGAGGTGTGTCGAGCAATCCGACCGACACCCTGAACAGTTTCAAGGCGAACGCATCGCTCGCCTACGGCGAAGACAGCAGGGTCATTTTCACCGGTGGCTACTTTAATGCGTGGGGTAGCTCGGACATGGGCCTCTACAACGCCGTCAGCGTCAACAACAACCCCAACACAAGCGGATGGGTTGCCGAAATCGCCTACATTCCATTCGGAATGAGCAGGTCGCCGATATGGCCGTATTTCAACGCGCGGCTCGGTCTTTTGTATACGGCCTATGACAAGGTCAACGGCGCGAGCATCAACTACGACGGCTTAGGCACCAACGCGCGCGACAACAATTCGCTGCAAGCTTACGTCTGGGTCGCGTTCTAACGGGCTCGAACCGAATGCCACAACTGTGCCGCAGCAACGAACGATGCAAGCAGATCGAATTGTTGGAGGCTCTTCGGAGCACTTTGAAGTGGTGAGGTAGCGATGGCTCTAAGTCCTCGGCGCGCACTGGACATGTTGCTGAACGTAGGACGTGCGCGAAGGCTTGTGCAGATCGCGATCTATCAGTTGGCGTTGCCAGCCGCAATCCTCACAATTGCTTTCACCTCGGCCGGTCGCGGCGACGACACGGTTTCCAAGCACGAACTTGAGGGCAAGATCGCCTATTGCGAAACCTGCCACGGTTTTTCGGGACAAGGATTCCGCGGATACAATCCGATACCGCGCCTGGCCGGACAGCAAACTGAATACTTGAAGAACCAATTAAAGGCCTTCGTCGATCGCGGGCGAACGAGCAATATCATGTACAATGTGTCTCATGTTCTCAGTCCGGCAATGCTGACGGCGCTTGCCACGAATTTTAATCATCTCGATCCCAAACCCGTCGGCGGGGCACCCAAGGAACTCGTCGCCAGCGGCAAGAAAATCTTTGAAGCAGGAATTCCCGAATCCAATCTTCCCTCATGCGCTTCCTGTCACGGCCCCGATGCCAAGGGCAACGGACCGTTCCCTCGTTTGGCAGGCCAGCTCCACGACTACGTCTTCAGCAAGTTGACAAACTGGAGCCATGAGCGGGGTCAAAACCCGGCAAAGCCGGATACCTCAGCTATCATGGAACCGATTGCGCACGGTCTCACCGAGCCGCAGATCAAAGCCGTCGCGGCCTATCTCAGTTATCTGGAGTAACACTCATTTTTGGGCCAGGAACATGACGCTCGACAAGTCGCAAATCCCGGCAAACGGAGGACTTGGACGCCGTACGGCAGCGACAGTCAGTTCGCTGTTGGCATTTCAATTGGCAATCCTCACCGTTGGTTTTTCGGCGGCAGTCCGCGCGGAAGGCAGCGACACAGCTACTGTCTTGCGGCACGAGTTCGAGGCCAAAATAAGCTATTGCCAGGATTGTCACGGGCCGTCAGGGCAAGGTTATCGCGGGTTTTATCCGATACCGCGTCTCGCGGGACAGCAAACAGAATATTTGACAAACCAGCTGCAGGCTTTTGTTGAGCACCGGCGGACCAATAATATCATGTTTAACGTCGCGCACGCTCTCAGTCCGGCGATGATAACAGCGCTTGCCACTAGGTTTAGGGATTTCGATCCCAAGCCAATCGGGGGCGCGCCAAGAAATCTTGTGGCCGCCGGACAAAGGATTTTTGAAGACGGGATTCCGGACGCTAACGTTGCAGCATGCGCCGCGTGTCACGGGCCGGATGCAACTGGGCGCGCGGAATTTCCGCGCTTAGCCGGACAACTTAATACGTACATTATCAAGGAATTGACCAACTGGAGCAAAGAGCGCGGCCAGAATCCGGCAAGGCCGGACACATCAATCATCATGCAACCGGTGGCTCACAGCCTGACAAAGTCACAAATCGAAGCGGTCGCGGCCTACGTCAGTTCTCTTAAGTAAGTCGGTACGTTGGAAACGGCTCATGAAACCCATCAGGTCAAAAGTTGCGGTTCTGGCGATGGCGCTCTCTGCCATTTCCTTTGGGGCAGGTTACGCCGAGAGCCCTCCCGTTCGGAATTGTACCTGGTGCCATGGAACATCTGCTCAAGGCCTCACGCCGGCGCCGCGATTAGCCGGACAAAGGCGTCCGTACATCGAGAATCAGCTCAGAGACTTCGGTCATCACACGCGAGACAATCCCTATTCGCGACAATATATGTGGAGTGTCGGAGAGAATCTCAGTCCGCAGACCGTGCGCAATTTGGCGACGTATTTTTCGACGTTGGCGCCAAGAGCAGCCAATGACGGAAATAAAGAATTCGCAGCCTTAGGCAGAACGATCTATCAAGTTGGGATGCCCGACGCCAATATTGCAGCTTGCGTGGTGTGTCATGGGCCGAACGCCGAGGGCGTTGGTGAAATCCCCCGTTTGGGAGGGCTCGCGTTCACCTATCTGCAACGGCGCTTAGAGCAGTGGGGCGAGGGGTTTCATGCCAAGCCTCCCATGGCCAGCGTTGCCAGCAAATTGTCCCCCAATCAAATTGAGGCGCTGGCGTCCTATCTTAGCTTTATCGAATAAGCTGCGAGCTGCTCACCAATGATAGAAGCGGCGCACGATCATGCGCGATTTCGAAATTGACGCGCTGAACAGTCCACCGAAATAATGGTTGGCGCTTGTGCAGGCAAAACTCGCGATTTGACTTATGGCAATGCACCATCGGCAGCCTCACGCTAGACAATTCAAAATGCTTGCTGTGAAGCGAAGAGGAGTCTCGCCATGAAGAAAATTGACATCTGTTCGGAATCACTTTCCCGGCGTTCGATGCTGGCGGCATCCGGGTTGTTCGTCGGCGCGAGCGCAGTAGCGGTGGTGACGGCGACCGCAGCGAATGCTCAGGCCAAGGTCGCCCAAACAGCGGTCGGGTACCAGGAGACTCCAAAGGGAGCGCAGCAATGTGATAATTGCAACTGGTTCCAAGCGCCGAATGCGTGCAAGACCGTCGCCGGCGAGATCTCGCCGCAGGGGTGGTGCAAAATCTATGCGAAAAAGCCGGGATGATAGTGATATCGATCAAGTTCTGCCCACTCTTCCATGGCGTGGGTGGCAGTGCAGGTCGGGCGGCACACGCCAATACTAGAACTCGAGGCCGCGACGTGAGGCGGCCTCGTCCATTTGGATTGGTTGTTTTCAGATTAGGCGGTCTTGTTGACCAGCCCGACCGAGCCGGGAGCATAGCCACCGTTTTGCGCTTCTGCTGTCTTGGTCGACAATGACTCGGCTGCCTCCTGAGCTGCTGTGTCGCCATCGGACGGACGGCCAGCTGAGGAAGAGCCCGACGACAGCAAAGTTGGCGTCGCAGCCGCCGCGCTCGTAACGCTAGAAATACTCACTTGTCACCTATCCGTCATTGACGATGCGGGGGTGATGTAAAGTGTCGCTTCCAAACGTTAAGAAAAAGTGCCCGTTTGCAAAATGATGCCCTGAATCTAAAAGAGGATTTCCTGAGGGTTTCATCGCCATTCTTGTCTTGATCAATTGTTGCCGTGAGGCGGCTTTGTTCGTTTGGGCCCGTCGGTTTCAGATCAGGCGGTCTTGTTGACGTTGATCGGCCCGGCGGAGCCATGGGCAGCTGCCTGTTGGCTAGTGACTCGGCTGCTTCCTGTTCGAAAAGAAGAGCCCCGGAGGCTGAAAACAGCGTCGGGGCTCCCGTTTCCACCCGAGCACCACCCCCGTGGGCCTCCGGTGAAAACACGACTGAAACTACAGATGTTCTGCAGAAAGGCATTGATCGCGATCAATGCCGGAGACCGTCGCGGTGCTCGTTGACAACGAGCTTGCAAAGGGTGGCCGCACAGTCATTGTCGTGCGAAGGCCGATTTTTCTGATGATGGCGAGGGCGCCGCGTGTGTCATGAGGAAATTTGACATCGGCTTCGTCGCCCATAGGAGCACGCGCATTGGATACACGTTCGAGAATTTGGAATACGTTCTCCCAGCCCAAGGTTTCTCGCGGGCGTTGTGGTCCTAAACCTTGTTCAACCCATGAGCTGCCGTACGCAGCCGTGCAGGGTCATTGCGCGGCAATTCCAGCCGCCTTGGCCAGTATCGCATCGGATGTGATCTGCTCTTTGACATAGGCGCTGAATTGCTCCGACGTCATGGTCATCGGCACCACCGAAAGCTTGGCCAATTTCTCCTGCAGTGCCGGCGTCTGCATCGCCTTCACGGTTTCATCGTGCAGTTTCTTGACGATGTCGGGAGGCGTATGGGCGGGAACGAACATTCCGATCCAGAAGCTGTAGTCGGAGTTGGCAAAGCCGGCTTCCTGCGTGGTCGGCACGTGCGGCAGGCTCGACACCCGTTTTGCGCCGCTGACCGCCAGTGGAATGAGTTTGCCTTCTTGAATCAGCGGCAGGGCGGGAAACACCGGACAGAAATAGAAATCGACTCTGCCGGTCATGACTTCGGTCATGGCCTCCGGCTGGCCTTTGAAGGGAACGTGCTGGGCCTGGAACGCCGCGCCGATCCGAAGCCGTTCGGCAGCGAGATGGGTCGGTGTTCCGACGCCGCCGGAGGCATAGTTCATCGAGTCAGGCTTTGCGCGGGCCGCGGCGACCAGATCCTGCAGTGTTCGAATATTCTTCGAGGGCGCCACCACCAGGACATTGGGGATATAGCCCAGCGTGGTGACCGGGATCAGATCCTTGACCGGATCATACGGCAGGTTGGGATAGACCGCGGGAGCGATCGTGTAGCCATTGGAATGAATGAGAACGCTGTAGCCATCCGGCTCTGACTTGGCGACCGCGTTAACGCCAAGCGTTCCGCCGGCGCCGGGTCTGTTTTCCACCACCACCGGCTGTCCGATCTGTGCCGAGAGTTGTTCGGAAAACAGCCGGGCGAGAATATCGGCGGCGCTTCCGGCGCCGATCGGCGAAATGATCCGGATCGGCTTGGAGGGCCAGGACTGTGCAGCCGTCTGCGCGCATGCCGGGGCAATCGCGAGAGTCGCGGCTGACATTGCTGCAACCGCCCACAATCTTGCGCTCCACCCGGCTCTGCGAGTTACCTCGGTCTTCATTCTGGCTCCTGTCAAAAACGCGTTTGGTCTTCCCCGCGGGGAAGCCTGATCGATCGGTTGGCTGGTTCAACTGCTTGCCGCTAGTCTTGCGATCGGCTGTGGCGTTCGTCCCAGAATCTCGGCATAGCCGTCGATCGGCTTTGGACGACCGATCAGATATCCCTGAACTTGATCGCAGGCTGCCTTGCTCAGGAACGCAAGCTGGTCGCTGGTTTCGACACCCTCGGCAATGACCGGCAGATCAAGGCCATGACCAAGGGCGAGCACGGCGCCGACGATCGCAGCCGATTGCGGATTTCTGGTCACGTTCTTGATGAAGGTCTGGTCGATCTTGATCTTGTCGAACGGAAACGATTGCAAATAGGACAGCGACGAATACCCCGTTCCGAAATCGTCCATCGCAATGCGGACGCCGAGCGCCTTCAGGCGCCGCAGGACCGCCACGGTCCTCGATGGATCGTTGATCAGCACCCCTTCGGTGATTTCGAGCTCGAGGCGATGCGGCGCCAGCCCGGTTTCCAGCAGCACCGAATGCACCAGCGTTGCCAGATCGCCTTGCCTGAACTGGATCGGCGACAGATTGATGGCAATCTGCAACGGACGTGGCCAGGACGCGGCCTCTCGGCATCCTTCGCGCAGGATCGATTCGCCGAGCGAGCTGATCAGGCCGCTCTCCTCGGCCAGCGCAATAAAGCTGTTCGGCGGTACCAGACCGCGGGTCGGATGATGCCAGCGCGCGAGCGCCTCGAACCCGATGATCTCGCCGCCGATCAGGGCCTGCGGCTGATAATGGAGCGAGATCTCATGGCGCGCGACCGCCGATTGCAGGTCGTGCTGAAGTGCCCGCTTTTCCTGCAGGCGCTCGCCCATCGAAGGATCGAACAGCCGAACGGAACCGCGTGCTTCGCGTTTTGCGCGATAGAGCGCGGCATCGGCATTGGCGAACAGTGCCGCCGCGTCCTGTCCGTCGTTCGGATAGACCGCCACCCCGATCGTCAGACCGGCACGCAGCAAGTGTTCCTCTACGACGATGTCGTGCTCCAGCGACGCGATCAGCCGGCTGGCGATCGACTTCGCCGTGGCCGGCTGCGGACCTCCCGTCGAGATCACAACGAATTCATCGCCACCGAGCCGCGCCAGAAATGCGCCGTCGCAGGCCGTCTGGAGCCGACGCGTGACTTCGCGCAGCAATCCGTCTCCGACGGTATGCCCGAACAGATCGTTGACCTCTTTGAATCGATCGAGGTCAAAGCACAACACGGCGAAGTTCTCCGCCGTTGATGCCGCGTGTTCAAGCGCGACCGCGATGCGCTTATTGAAAGCGGATCGGTTCGGAAGTCCGGTCAACTCGTCGTGATGCGCCATGTGCGCGATCCGCGCTTCAGCCAATCTCTTCTTGGTGACGTCTTCGTGCGTCGTCACCCAGCCGCCATCCTTCATGGGGCGATTGGTCACCGATATCTGCCGACCGTCGGTCGTCTCGATGATGCGATTGATGGTGTGACCCTTGGCGAGTTTGCGCAGGACCTCGGACTGGTATTGATCCGCGTTACGTTCCAGCAGGCCGGAATCGATGCGATGCTGAATGAGTTGCTGGAAAGAGAGGCCGGGTTTCACGACGTCGGCGGACAGCCCATACATTTTGAGATATTGGCCGTTGAGAAATACGATCCGTGCGGTCTGATCGAACATGATCAGACCTTGCGACATGTTGCTGAGCGCGGTTGCAAGCCTGGTCGCCTGTTCGGCAACGTCTTGTTCCGCCGCTCGTCTGCGCGCGATGTCGTGCTTGAGATCCTGAATGCGTCGATAGCCGTAAATCATCACGGCGATTCCGAGTATCATCGAAACGATCGCGACATCGTCGACGTCATAGGCGGAATAGTATTGTGCGAATGCGGAGGCTTGGCCAAAAAGCTGAAACTTCTCCGCCGCCACGAGCACCGCAGATATCGCAACAAGCACAATGACGGCGTCGCGCACGGCACGGTTTTGCCAACGCTTGTGGAAACTCAGCAGGGCATGGTGCAAAGTGGGCATGGTCTTTGAATGGTCGCGCCGATGTTTCAGATTTAAAGATAAGCAATGTCGAAGGCGTTATTTTTGATAGCTAACTGACGGTTAAACGAAGTTTGTCCCAAGCTGTTTGCAGTCGTCGCATGTAAGTGGAGCACGTCGCCCGTCTCAACCATGAAGATCTCGTCGACAAATACACGGATACATTGATGCCTCCCCTCTTGCTCTTCTGATGCGTGCAACGGAAGGATCTAGTGTTGCCCATCGACACGGCGTGACAATGGCGAGTTACGGATTTTTGCCCGTTGCCGTTGCAGGACAGTCCGCGCCCCTTAAATTCTGCTTCGGAATCGGTCCACTTTTCCGTGTCACGGCCGTCTTGATGGCGCAGTGTGAAAATGCGAACCATGCCGGAGGCGAGGGCAATGGGCCGCAATGAATTCGCTCCCCGGCAACGAAATCCTCACCCTGGCCATCGCGCTGGTTGTTGCTGGCGGCGTGACCGGATTGCTCGCCGGCCTGTTCGGCGTCGGCGGCGGCGCGATTATCGTTCCGATTCTTTACCAGACATTCATCGTCATCGGCGTGCCCGACGCCGTGCGGATGCCGCTGACGGTTGGCACCTCGCTCGCGGTGATCATCCCGACCGCGATCACCTCTTATCTCGCGCACCGCAAGAAGGGCGCCGTCGATGAAATCGCCTTGCGGCTGTGGGCGCTCCCCTGCGTGTGCGGGGTTGTCCTCGGTAGCGCCGTGGCGACGTTTGCGCCGGCCGCTCTCTTCAAGATCGTATTTGCGGCGGTCTCCGCAGCCATCGGCATCCGGTTGCTGGTCGGGAAATCCGAGGCAGCCCTCAGCACGGATCTGCCCGGACCACTGCCGATGCGGATCATCGGTTTTGTCATCGGTGTGCTGTCGGCGCTGATGGGGATCAGCGGCGGCATGTTGACCAACATCACCATGTTGATGTTCGGACGTTCGATCCACCAGGCGGTGGCGACCTCGGCAGGTCTTGGCGTTTTCATTTCGATTCCCGGGGCAATTGGCTATGCGCTTGCGGGCTGGCCGCACGTCAGCGAGTTGCCGCCATTCTCTCTGGGTTATGTTTCCTTGCCTGGCGCGATCTTGCTTGCGGCGATGGGGATGTGGGTCGCACCCTTCGGGGCCCGACTCGCCCACGCCATCGCTCGTCGGCGGCTCGAACTGGCCTTTGCCGTCTATCTGCTCACGATGTCGGCGCGTTTTGTCGTGGCGCTGGTGTGGTAGCCGGCCTGTCGGCGGCGACGCTGGCGTGTGCCAGCGCACTGCTCACTGCTGCGGATTGGGTGGTGCGTTCACCGACGCGCGACGTTGCGCGTCTAGCGCGGCCTTTTCTTCAAGGTGCGACTTGGCCAACGACATTCGGCATTGAAGATAAGGATCCGTCCCAACCGTCGTCCCGTTGGACCGGCACTCGTTGTCATCTTGATTATGGTAGATCGCTTGCGCTTCCGCCAGCGCCTGGGTTTGCTCTTGGCTCGCGCATCCGGCGAAGGCCGGGAGCAAAAATAGAACAATCGTGAAGCGCATGAGAACACCGTCTTGATGCTCCGTCCCCCGGCGACGTCGGCTCATCAATAATAGGGATTGTCGCGGCACGCCCCGGGAAAGCAGAGGCGATGATCCGGCAGGTATCCGTCGCGCCGGTGAAAGATCGATGCACGGTACCAGCCTTTGTGATGATTGGAGATCGCGGTGCGGCCGCTGAAGAGCGCTGCTGCGCTGTTGTCGCGCGCGGCACCAGGAGGCTCAGCAACGGCCGCGGTCGTCGCGACCGCGACCGCCGA
>Ga0265342_10001785_pt1 | contig 19578 bp, 18 predicted proteins | sample 4CB327metaG_FD_203125 | JGI IMG/M metagenome (GOLD analysis project Ga0265342, IMG submission 203125) | Rhizosphere microbial communities from Carex aquatilis grown in University of Washington, Seatle, WA, United States - 4-CB3-27 metaG | ecosystem: Host-associated > Plants > Roots >...
GATTTGCTCCACGATGTGGGGGACGAAACCGACCTTGCCGGTCCAGCCGGGCTTTTCGCCTCCGGGATCGACGGTCACGACCAGCTTCATGTCGCTGCGCTTGCCCCAGTCTTCGAGCTCGTTTTTGTAGACCAGGTCGTTGACGCCGCGGGCGCCGTAGACCACGGTGATGTCTTTGAACCAGTCGCGCAGGTCGAGGCAGTTCCAGATCACGCTACGCAGAGGGGGCAGGGCGATGCCGCCGGCCACGAAGACCAGGTTCTTGCCCTTCCACTTTTCGAGGGGGAAGACGTTGCCGTAGGGACCGCGGAAACCGATGATGTCGCCCACGTCTTTGTCGGCCAGGCTGCTGGTCACGCGGCCGGTTTCGCGGAAGGTGCACTCGATGTAGCCCTTGCGCGTGGGCGAGGAGGCGATGCAGAAGGTGCTCTCGCCTTCGCCAAAGGCGCTGTACAGGCCGAATTGCCCGGTGGTGAAGGTGAAGGCGGCCGCCTCTTCGGGATTGGTGAACTCGAGCCTGAAGGTGCGTACGCCGGGCGCCTCGTCGGTGACGGTCGCTATGCGCATGAGGTAGGGCTTGTAAATGTTTGCTTCCATGGCTTAACCCTGTGAGGCGGCGTCAGCGAGGTGCTGCTTCAGGTTCATGTCGACGGGGCAGGCGCGCGAGCACTTGCCGCAGCCCACGCAGCCAAGGGTGCCGAGGCGCTCGGGATAGTACGAGAATTTGTGGAACACGCGCTGGCGCCAGCGTTGGCTCTGTTTGTCGCGCGGGTTGTGCCCCGAGGCGTGCAAGGTGAAGAGTCGCATGCCGCAGCTGTCCCAGGCGCGCAGGCGCTGGCCTTGCTTGGTGTCGGCTTCGTCTTGGATGTCGAAGCACACGCAGGTCGGGCACACGAAGGCGCAGGCGCCGCAGCCGAGGCAGCGCAGGCTCTGCTCGGCCCACAGCGGGCTATCGAACTTGGCAGCGAGCTTTTGCTGCAGGGCCTTGGCGTCGAAGGCGGGGGCCACAGTGGCTGGCGGAATCAGGGCCGCGTTGAGCGGCACGGGGGCAAGCGCGACCTTGGCCAGGGCGAGCAGGGCCTTGCCCTTGGCGGTCAGGACCTCGGCGGCAAATCCGCCGGCCTTGAGGGGCGAGAGCAGGATGTCGCTGCCTTGGGTGTCGTTGGGGCGCGAGCCGAGCGAGGTGCAGAAGCACGAGTCGTCGGCTTGCGTGCAGGTCAGGCCAACGATCGTGGTGTTGGCCATGCGCGCGTTGAAGAACTTGTCCTTGCTGTCCCAGTTAAACACCACGTCGAGGGCGTGGAAGGCGCGCGCCTCGCACGGGCGCAGGCCGAACAGGACCGTGGGCTGGGCTTGCGGCTCGACGTCGTCGAGGGCGACGTTCTTGCCCTCGAAGCGGTATTTGAGCAGGCGCTCGACCTTGGGGAAGACCACGCCTTTGGCGGAGACAACGGACTGTCCGTTTTGGACGATGTCGGCGAATGTCTTGATTTCGGCGATCTCGATGCGGTTGCCCGCCTCCTTGGGGCCAAGCGCGCGCTGGCCGGCGCTTACCAGTCCCTCGAGAAGAGTACCAATCGAGCCTTCCGTCAGTATGTATCGCTCGCTCATGGTTCCCTACCTGATGAAGGTCTCTTTGTCGTCGGGCTTGAAGGTCGACATGGCGTAGTCCAGCTTGGCGTTGGCGCCGCCTTTTTGACCGAATTGCCGGCGTACGGTCTGTTCGGCGAAGAAGGTCAAAAGGTGCACGGGGATGCCGACTGGGCAGGCTGCGCCGCAGGTGCCGCACTGGACGCAGCGGCCGGCCAGGTGCATGGCGCGCACCATGTGGTATTCCAAATTGCCGAGGGCGTGGCTGGCGACCGGGATCCACTGCGGGCGATTGCAGTCCATGGTGCAGCGTTCGCAATAGCACATGGGGCAGGACGACCGGCAGGCGTAGCACTTCACGCAGCGGCCGAGCTCGGCGGCCCAGAAGGCGCGCCGCTCGCCGACCGACATGGCGGTGAGCTTGTCGATCATCTTCTGATCGGCTTCGCCAATGGCGTCGGGCACGGTGGCCACGGCTTCCTCAATCGCGTCGAAAGTGGCGAGCTCGCGAATGTCCCCATCGATGATCGCCAGTGCCAGCGCGTTCTCTTCACGCAGTTGCTTTTCCGCCGCCAGTTGCAACATGCTGCGTAAGGTGGAGGGAACAGCGACGATTGCCATGCGGCCCAGGGCGCGCACTTCGGCCTTGGTCAGGTAGGTCGCGAGATTCTGAACGCACCCGGCATCGACGACCAATTCGCCCGCGCGCTCGGCCGCGCGCACGAAGATGGGCCGCCGACTCTCGCCGGTGCCCTTGCCATAGCCGATCACGACTTTGACCGTGCCGGCCGTCAACAATTCCTTGGCTTTGCTCGTGAGCGCGTCCATTAGTCGATCCCCACGGCCGTGAGCTCTTGCACTTCCTTGTACGGGCCGAGCTCGCGCACGGTGTTGGTGGCCTCGTTGACCAATTCGGCCCACTTGGCACCCTCGGCAGCGGAGACCCACGAAAAGGTCACGCGGCGCAGGTCGATGCCCATGAAGTCCATCAGATCGCGGAAGACCATCCAGCGCCGGCGCGCATGATAGTTGCCCGAGGTGTAGTGGCAGTCGTTGGGGTGGCAGCCCGAAATGATGACGCCGTCCGAGCCGCGCGAGAACGCCTTCATCACCAGCATGAAGTCGATGCGGCCGGTGCAAGGCAGGCGAATCACGCGTACGTTGGATTGGTACTTGATGCGGCTGGTGCCGGTGAGATCCGCGCCAGCATACGTGCACCAGTTGCACACGAAGGCGGTCATTTTGGGTTCGAACTGTTCGGCCATGGTCGGCTCCGGAACTAGATGGACATCAATTCAGCGAAGACTTGTTCGTTGCTGAAACCTTGCAAGTCGATGGCCTTGGTCCGGCAGGTCGACACGCAGGTTCCGCAACCCTGGCACAGACCGGGGTTCACTTTCGCCACGACTTTCAGCACATCGCCGTTGCGGTTCTTGATCGATTCTTCTTCGATGGCCTGGTAGGGGCAGGCCGATTTGCACAGGAAGCAGCCCACGCAATGCGAGAACACCGGCGGAGGCTGGCGGTCGACCACGGCGATGATGGGCTCGCGGGTCAGCTCGGGCTGCGAGAACAAGCCCGCCACTTTCACTGCAGCGCCGCTGGCCTGCGCCACGGTTTCGGGGATGTCGCGCGGGGCCTGGCAGGTGCCGGCCAGGAAGATCCCGGCGGTGTTGGTTTCCACCGGGCGCAGCTTGGGGTGGGCCTCGGCGAAGAACTTGTAAGGGTCGTAGGAGACATGGAGCGTCTGGGCCAGCTCTTCGGCGCCGTCCTGAGCTTGTACGGCCGTGGCTAGGACCACCATGTCGGCGCGGATCTCGACCTGCTCGGCGCCGAGCAGGGTGTCCACGCCCCTGACGACCAGCTGGCCGTTGTCTTCGTAGACGCGCGACACGCGGCCGCGAACGTACTTCACGCCGTCTTCCTCGACGGCGCGGCGGACGAACTCGTCGTAGTTCTTCCCGGCCGCGCGGATGTCCATATAGAAGATGGTGGCTTTACCGCCGTGCACCTTGTGTTGGTACAGCATGGCGTGCTTGGCGGTGTACATGCAGCAGATCTTCGAGCAGTAGGGCACGCCCTTGAGGCGATCGCGGCTGCCGGCGCAGGCGATGAAGACGATGGTCTCGGGGGTCTTGCCATCGGACGGACGCTTGATGGCGCCGCCGGTAGGGCCCGACGCCGAGGCCAAGCGTTCGAACTTCATGCCATCGATGACGTCCTTGTATTTGCCGTAGCCGTATTCCGAGAAATGGCTTACCGGCATGGTCTTGAAGCCGGTGGCGAGCACCACGGCGCCCACGTCGTGCACTTCGATCTGATCTTCCTGGTCGAAGCGGATGGCCTTGGTGGGGCACAACTTCTCGCAGGCCTTGCACTTGCCGGTCTTGAAGTAGGTGCAGTTTTCGAGATCGATGACCGGCTTGTTGGGTACGGCCTGCGGGAAGGGCACGTAAATGGCGGCTCGGTTCGACAGGCCCTCGTTGAACTGGTCCGGGATCTTCTTGACCGGGCACTTCTGCTGGCACACGCCGCAGCCGTTGCACAGCTTCTCGTCGATCTTGCGTGCTTTGCGGCGGATGGTGGCTTTGAAGTTCCCGATGAAGCCGTCCAGCTTTTCCAGCTCGGAATAGGTGTAGAGGGTGATCTTCGGGTGGCGCGCGGCTTCGACCATGCGCGGGGTGAGAATGCACTGCGAGCAGTCTAGGGTGGGAAAGGTCTCGGACAGCTGGCTCATGTGGCCGCCGATGGAGGGCGACTTTTCCACCAGCAAGACCGGGCTGCCCGTGTTGGCGATGTCCAGCGCGGCTTGGATGCCGGCGATGCCGCCGCCCAGCACCAGGGCCTTCTTGGTGATGGGCACGCGGATGGGCTTGAGCGGGTGGTTGCGCTTCACCTTCTCGACTTGGATGCGCACCAGATCGACGGCCTTGGCGGTGGTGGGCTCGCCCTTTTCATGTACCCACGAGCAGTGCTCGCGCAGGTTGGCCATCTCGCACTGGTAGGGATTGATGCCGCCCTCTTCAGCGGTCCGACGAAAGGTCGGCTCGTGCATGCGCGGCGAGCAGGCCGCGACTACGACGCCATCGAGCTTCCTGTCGCGAATGGCGTCCTTGAGCATGGTCTGCCCAGGGTCGGAGCACATGTACTTGTAGTCCACGGCATGGACCACGCCAGGCATGTCCATGGCCGCCTTGGCGACAGCGGCAACATCCACGGTTCCGGCGATGTTCTCGCCGCAGTGGCAAATGAAAACGCCAACGCGCGACATCGTAACTCCCTAGGACACCGCCGCGGCGGCGGCGGCCTTTTCGGATGGTTTGACGGGGAATTGGACCGGCACGAAGTGGCGTCCCAGGCCGAGCTCTTTGGCGGAAAGGCCGAGCGCCAGGCCGATGACCTGGGTAATGAAGAGGACCGGAATGTCGGTCTTTGGGTCGAGTCGCCGATTGATCTCGCCGCGGCGTAGGTCAAGGTTGGAATGGCACATCGGGCAGGCGACCACGAGGGCCTCGGCCTTGCGCTTGACCGCGTCGTGCATGATTTTGGCGCCCAAGCGTCCGACGACGGACGTGCGCGCGACCGAGAACGAGGCGCCGCAACACTCGGTCTTGAAATTCCAGTCGATGGACTTGCCGCCAACCGCGGCAACCAGCTTGTCCATCTCCACCGGATCTTCGGTGCGGTCGAAGCCGGTGATCTTGGCTGGCCGGACCAGCAAACAACCGTAATAGCAGGCCACGCTCTGTTCGAACTTCTTGCTGACCTTGGCCGCGATCGAGTCGCTCACCTGCGCCAGCAACTCGACCACGTTCAGCACGCGCGGCAGCTTGCCGATGGTGGTTTGCAAGATCTTCTCGACCTGGGCTTTGGTCGTCGGACTGTGCGCGACTTCGTAGCTGGCGGTGGCCAGGCGGTTGTAGCAAGAAGCGCACGGGGCCATCACTTGATCCATGCCCGCCTTCTGCGCCTTGAGCAGCACGTTGATGGGCAAGGCCACGGAAACCAGGTGCTCGATCATGTGTCCCGAGCTGGCGCCACAGCAGTTCCATTCCGGCACTTCGCAGAGTTCGATCGCTAGCGCCTTGGCGACGGCATGCAGCGATTCGGCGAAGTCGCGCGACGACCCTTGTAGCGAACAGCCGGGAAAGTAGCCGACCTTCATCGTCGTGGTGGCCAAGCTGCCCGTCATGTCTGCGACTCCTTCCGAACGGCGCGGGCGCGGGCGAAGATCTCGGCCACCTCGCGCTTGTTGGCGCCTCCGTGCGGAAAGAGCCCGAGCTTACCTTTGAAGAACATCGTCGGGGCGATACCCAGATCCTTGAAGAAGTGCCCGGTGCGCAGCTTGTAGTCGCCCACCATGCCGAGCTCGAACAGGCGCCCGGCCTTCTCGATCGAATGCAGGAACGCCTTGTGGAAAGCCACCACGTCGTCGGCGGATGGATTGGCCACGTTGCGAGCCAGGGCTTCTTGGCGCAGAAAATCCATGGCGCGCGGTAGATCGACCTCCTGCGGGCAGCGCGTGACGCAGGTCTCGCAGCCGATACACATCCAGATGGCCAGCGACTTGAGCGCGCGTTCTTCGTGTTTGGGCGTTTCCGTCTGCAAGAGCCGCAGGACTTGCGACGGGGCGACGTCCATGTCCTCGGCCGCGGGACAGCCAGCGGTACATTTGCCGCACTGGTAGCAGTCCGCGACGCTGACTTCGCCCTCTTTCTCAAGTCGAGCGGCCAAACTGTGACACCCTGACACCGATTCGTGATGGCTACTCATGCGCTTCTCCCGGCCGACGGTTTGGCCTTCTGGGCGGGCAAAGTATGCGCCCATTTCAGGTCCTGATTGTATGATTTTTCACAGCGAGCACGGTCGCGTATGGCGGGCCGCAATGCAAGGCTGCGCAGCCTTCGAACCGCGCGTGTGGAAGACACCGCGAGCCGCGTCTGGCTCGGGCGGTCGCCATCGACTCGATGATCAGGAAGCTCTGAAAAGCAAAGGGCCGGGACATGGCCGGCCCTTTCTCGACCGTCCAGCGGCCGCTGATGCGTTGGCGGTTTTAGGTGTGGCTGGCGTACTTGGCCAACGTGCGCTCGCGCTCGGGCCTGGCGCCGCGGGCACGCATCTCGGCGATGTACGACCTTACGGTACCTTCGACGTTCTCGTTGAAGCGCACCGCGCCCTTGGCGATTTCGCGCAGTGCGGTGACACCGGGCTTGTTGTCGCACTTGACGAGCGGAACTGCCCTGCCAGCAAGATGACGTGCGCGCTCTGCCGCTAGGATGACTAGGGCGAAGCGGTTCTGGACTTTCTCCAAACAATCTTCAACGGTTACGCGAGCCAATGGAGCCTCCGGAGTGCAGGTGCGAGACGCGGATATTAGGGCGACCGCCGGCAAAGTCAAGGCCCGCCGCGCTCGTAGAACGCTCAGACGCGTTGAATCCGAGACGATCATAATCGTATTGCCGAGATGTTACGACATTGCAAAGTGCTCGCTCTAATTCTAGGCTAGGGTAATTCAGTGCTAATTTTCGGTGGTCCTTGTGGGAGGGGATCGCCGGAGGAGTTGAACCAATGCCGTCCATCACTATTAATTGGAGTGACCTAGAAATTGCTTTCGAGCGAAACTCTCCCGAACAGGAAAGTTTCCTCGACCTCGAAAACGGAGACTTGCTCTCCATTGCTGAAGGCGAACCCGACGCCGCTGCTCGGCGGACCAAGGTTGCCACAAATCCAGATCGTTTCCTTCGGGTCGATCCTGCTTCGTCGCGTGAGCAGTATCGCTGGATGGAACGATTCGTGGGCGCGGTTCAGGACCAGCCGCTGCGCGAGCGGCTACTGGTCGCCATTGATGGCAAGGGAGCGTTCCGCAGATTCAAGGACGTCCTGCTGGCTTTTCCGGCAGAACGGGAGCGCTGGTTCGCCTATCGATCGGAGCTGCTCCATCTCCACATCCAGACCTGGATCGACCACCTGCATATCGAGTCAGCGAACCTGCCGCCGTGGGGTAGGGTGGTGGCTCGTCCCGAGACGGCGGAAGTCGCGCACGTTAGTCCCACGGGCGAATCACCTGGTGAGATCCTGCGCCGTCAGGCGCGCGAGCTCATCGATGAGATCCCGGCCGCAGAGATGCCGACCGCCATCGTCTTTCTCGAATTCCTTCGGGAACGCGGGGCCACCTCTCTTTTGGGGGGAACACCGGTCGGAATGACCGCGCCGGACAAGACCTCAGACGAGCTTCCTCGTCAGGATGCGCATGAGCACCATCACGGCAATGACGACGATTTGGACGCCGACTTGCACGATGCCATGCACGGAGAAGGCGCTGTCGCCAGCTAAGTAGGGGCTATCAGGAAATCTTAGCGGAGGCGGAGCCGCTCCGCCTCTTTCGCTTGGCATGCACTCTCTGTATCCCCGCCGTTTGCCGGTTTGGGCGGAGCCGCGGGTGCGGCAACCGGCTCGGGGGGGATCCAGATCCAACCTTGAGGATCGATGGCGTCGCCCGCTGACGCTGGGATGTGCCAGCTGTCGCGGCTACGCAGGTAGCCGGTGTATGCGCACACCACTGCGTCGAATATGTGGTCGCTTTGACGGCAGTGCTCGCGCCAAACCCCGGGGCCAAAACTCAGGTCGGGAAGCGCAGCCAGGATGTCGACGCGGCGGTCGACGCGCTTTCTGTAGGGCTCGCGAAATCCCAGTAATTCAAGCGTGGCACGCGGAAAGACCTCGATGAGGTTGTGGTTCAGTCGGTAGCGCTGGCCTAGTGCGCGAACCAAGTGCGCAGCTCGCGCGGCCAGCGGTCCCATGGCCTGGCCCAGGGTTTCCCGCGCGCGAATGCCGCGACTTCGGAGGTAGAGATCCGTCACTCGCTGGGTATAGGGCGTGATGGCGGGTTTGCCACGGCGGTGGTCGCGACCGGTGCTTGCCTCGGGCGTTGCAAGGTCGCGCATGGTCAGCACCTCAGCGTCGACACAGGCGTCCTGGCCCGGACACACAGGCTCCGTACAGCGCAGACACGGCGGCAGGGTCAAAGGCGCATCCATGCACAGGACGGCGTTGTCGGCCCGACTGAGCAGCGCTGAAATCAGGGCAGTGTCGTAGAGCGGCGGCTCTTTTGCCCTGGGGGAAAGCTGGGTCACGGTAACCCCATCGCGGCTCAGCTCGAGCACGGCCAGCGCCGTCTTCTTGCCCTTGCCGCCGCCCAGATCCACTCCGATGAATCGCGTGAAGGGTTTCTCTATGATTCGCATCGCCAGGACAGCCCCGTTTCCCTCGATTCACCTTGAGCTATGGCCCCGTGCCGGTCAACGCGAATCCCGCCGCTCCCGCGATCGCCGCGGGAGGTCGTGGCCGCGTCAGCTTGCGCGACGTCCCTGCGCTCATTCTAGGATGACGGAATCCAGCGAAGGCATTGACAGTACGGCGCTTTCGGACAGGATAGGGGTGGACAGACTGCCTGGACCGGGTAACCGGCCGGGACGGAGAGTTCCATGAAACGCACGATGTTCAAATCGAAAATTCACCGTGCCACCGTGACGCATGCTGATCTTGCCTATGAAGGTTCAGTCACCATCGACGAGGTCCTCATGCACGCGGCGGATATCTTGCCCTACGAGAAGGTCGCGATTTGGGATGCAACCAACGGGGCTCGCATCGAGACGTATGCGCTTCCCGGCGAGGCCGATTCGGGTGTGGTCTGCGTCAACGGAGCGGCGGCTCGCCTTGTGCAGCCCGGCGACGTGGTCATCCTGGCGACCTTCGCAGAAGGCGTCGATGAGGCCGAGGCCAAGGCGTGGAAACCGACAGTGGTTCGCGTCGACGGCAACAATCGTATCCTTGCCGCGGCCCCGGCGAGCGAGATCCCTGGACCGGGTCGTCCCTGGGTGGTGTCCTGAGTAATCCACGGCTGGAGATGCTCCGATCGTTCGCCGAGAAGCGGCCCCAGGATCCGTTTCCGCGCTATGCCCTGGCCATGGAGCTCAAGACCTCCGGCGACGGCGACGGCGCGTGGCGGGTCTTTGAATCGCTCATCGCGGAGCACGCGGACTATATTGCTTCCTACGCGCCAGCTGGCGAGACCCTGGCCGGGCTCGGCCGGCGCGAGGAGGCTCGCGCGCTGTACGGCAAGGGCATCGAGGCGTGCACGCGAAAGAACGACGCCCACACCCGCGACCACCTGGAAGCCGCCTTGGACGCGCTCGCGACCGACAAGTAACGCAATCCTGCTCGACCACGGTTACGACCACCACCCAATGCCCTGATGGGTGGACGGCTTCACCTTCAGCGTGGAAAAGCCTGTTCCTTGACGATTGCGTCTATAATCAATTCTGGGATGAAGGGACGCGAGACAGCAGGGGCGAAGCTCATCGCGGGTAAGTACGAGTTGCTCGAGCGTGCTGGCGAGGGCGGCATGGCGGTGGTCTGGCGTGGCATCATGCATGGTGCGGCGGGCTTCTCACGGCCCGTGGCCCTCAAGCAGATGAAGCCAGAGCTGCGCGAGCAGGATCGGCAGGTGGCCATGTTCGTCGAGGAGGCGCGCCTGGGATCGTGTCTGCTGCATCCGAACATCGTTCAGGTGCTTGATTTCGTCGACGACGATGCGGGCTCGTACTGGCTGGTCACCGAGTGGATCGAAGGATTGGATATGGGTAGCCTCCTGCGCTACTACCGCGCGCGCAAGGAACGCATCCCGTGGCCGCTCGCCACCCTCGTCGGCATCGGTGCCCTGCGCGGGCTGGCCGCGGCTCACGAGCGGCACGCAGCCGACGGCACGCCGGTTCCGGTGGTTCATCGCGACGTTTCGCCGCAGAATTTGCTTCTTGGCATCGGCGGGGCGGTCAAGCTGTCGGACTTCGGTCTGGCGCGCGCGCGGGACCGCACCAGCGTGCTGACCACACCAGGCTTCGTCAAGGGCAAGCTCGGATACCTTGCGCCGGAGCTGGTGGGTGGCGCGCAGGCGAGCCCGCAGTCCGACTTGTTTTCGATGGGCTCGGTGCTGTGGGAAGCCCTGGCTGGGCACCCGCTGTTTACGGGAAAGAACGATCGCGAGGTGTTGCGCGCGATCCATCGCGGCCAGGTCCCGCCGGTGAGCAGCGAACGCCCAGGGTTGCCCAAGTTGCTGGTGTACGCCATCAGCCGCGCTCTCGCGCGCACCCCCGCCGAGCGTCATCCGACCGCCACCGCCATGGCACAGGATCTGGACGCGGCGCTGGCCGGGGCGCTGACCTCGGCGCTGGAGACGCAAGTGCGGCTCGGACGCGCGGTGGCCGATGCGCGCCGCCACCTCGGTCGCAAGGTCAAGCGCCCTGAGTCGAGGTCGACTCTGCGCATGGCCGTTCGTCGGTCACGCATCGACCTTACCCGCCGCCCGAAGGGCTGATACATTGGAGGCATGCCGCTCCTCAACCTGTTCTCGTCCGCCAAGCAGCCCGACGAACCGGCGCTGGCGCAGATGCTCAAGTCGTTTTCGACCCTTCTCGCGCACGAGCTCGGTAAACCCGAACGCTACGTCATGGTGGGCCTGGCGCCACGCATGGACATGAGCTTCGCGGGCAGCCGCGAGCCCGCGTGCTATGCCGAATTCAAGAATGTGGGTCAGCTGCCGGAGGAAAAGATCGAGCACCTTTCGCAAGTCCTGTGCGAGGCCATCGCCCGGGCCCTATCCCTGCCCCAGGATCGCATCTACATCGAATTCACGAACGCCGACGGAGCCCTGTGGGGCTTCGATGGTGGGACCTTCGGCTGAGCTCGTGGCACTGCTGGTAGAAACGCAGACCGCACCATGAAGAGATTCCTGAGGCGCTACTACGCGATCATCATCGCGACAGCGGTGCTCATCCCGCATGCTCGCTTGTTCGATTTCGTCACCGACGACGCCTACATTTCGTTCCGCTACGCGCGCAACCTGGCGTTGTCGGGCCAGCTGGTGTTCAACCTGGGCGAGCGTGTGGAGGGCTATACCAATTTTCTGTGGACCGTCGTTCTCGCCTTGGGTATCAAGCTGGGGCTCGGCCCCGTCGCGCTGTCGCGCTTTCTCGGCGTAGCGCTTGGCATCGGTACTCTGGCCGTGGTCGTGCGTATGTCGCTGCGCCTGGCTGGCGAGCAGAGGTCGCGCTGGCACCTCGTCGCGCCTTTGCTGCTGGCGAGCATGGGCGCCTATGCCTGCTGGTGCAGCGGCGGCCTTGAAACCCAACTTTTCACGTTCCTGGTTACGCTGGGTTTCGATCTCGTTCTCGCCGAGGTCACCATGGGGAAAGGCTGCGCCAGTGCGGTCGCCTTCGCTTTCGCGGCCATGACCCGCCCCGAGGGCGCGATGTTCTTCGCGCTGGCGTCGCTGTTCCGCCTCTTGACCAACCTCCGCCGCGAGCGTCGCCTGCTACCGCGCAAGTTCGAGCTCACCTGGCTGGGTCTCTTCCTTGGACTGTTCGTTCCGTACTTTGCCTGGCGCTGGCACTACTACGGCTGGCCGTTTCCCAACACCTTCTACGTGAAATCCTCCGGCGCCAGCGGAACGTGGAAGCTCGGCGCCTACTACCTGCGAAGGTTTTGCGAGGACTACGGGGTGCACTTCTTGTTCCTGCTGGCCGTGTTCGGTCGGGCTGCGCGCGACGACGACCGTCGCCGCGATCTGCGCCTGCTCGCAGGCCTGGTATGGCTGGTCTTCGCCGCCTACGTGGTGAAGGTGGGCGGCGATTTCATGGGCCTGTACCGCTTCATTTTGCCGGTGATTCCCCTGGGAGCCGTGGTGCTTGCTGAATCCGTCCGAAGCATCTACGCGCGGTTTTGCCCCTACCTCGGAGCCTGGGTCCCCGGTCTGGCGCTGGCCGCGGTGGGTGCAGGATTCATCGTTGGCAGTGCTCACACCAGCTGGCAAGCGCTGAACTTCGTCGGTGCTGACAACGGCATCGACATGCCGGTGTATCTCAAGACCTACGCCGAAGAGCGCATCCCCGTCGGGCAGTGGCTGGGCGCTCACAAACAGCCGGACGATCTGATGACCGTGGGTGGGGCAGGTGTGATTCCCTACTATTCGGAGATCCGGGCCTACGACATCTTTGGCTTGGTGGACGCCACCATTGCCCACGATTCACGCATGACCGTGTCGAACCGGCCGGGCCACGAAAAATGGGGCAGTGACGACTACATGCTCTCGCGCAAGCCGACCCTGATCACGCATCGATACTGTCTCGGTGGCTCCTGTTCCATCGAGAACGGCTGGGCGCCCGCGGGCTACCAATGGGTACGCGCGACGACCTCGCTGCCGGGGCAGAAGGCAGCCTACTACAGCTTCCTCAAACGCCGCGACCGCACATTCGGACCTTTCTCCATCACGCCGTAGGCCGCGCGGCGGTCTCGGGTAAGCGACCTTCCGACGGGCAAGCTTCTCGGCTGACGCGACGAGTGCGGCGAGCGCGGCGAGGATGGATGCGACGTCGCCGGGTTGACACCACCGCGCAAGTTCTCGGATCTCCGCGGCATGGGTGGCGAACCGAGACTGTCCTCGACTGCTGGTGTCAGCCGGTCTTCGCCAAAAGTCTTCGCGTCTTGGCATATGATGGGGACGCATGTCGCGTCTCTCTTCGCCAGCAAACTCAAACCCCGGCGGCAAGGCCCTGCAAAGGACCCTGATCGACAATCGCGATGATTCCAGCCTGAAGACCGAGCTGTGGTTGACCGTGGTCGAGCAGAAGGAATCGCGAATGATGCCGATGCCAGAATCCGGTGAGCTAAGCATCGGCCGCGCCGAGGACAGTGACATCATCCTCGACAACCCATCGGTCTCGCGCAACCACGCCCTGCTCAAAATCATGAATGGTGCTGTCTCCGTCAAGGACATGGACAGCGCCAACGGCACGCGCATTGGTGGAAAGCGCCTTCCACCGGACGGGGAAGGACCGGTTCCGCCAGGCGTCGCCATTCTTATCGGAGGAGCCTCGCTGGTGGTCCACCAGCTCGCCTGCGCCCAGAGCTTCGAGCGGTCAGGGCGTGAGGGGAACTCGGCTGTTCGGGAAGTCATCATGGCCAGCGAACACATCCGGGCGCTCAAGTCGGGCAAGAAGCCACTGGCGTCGGACTCCCCATACGGAGATCTCGTGGTGGAATCCACGGCGATGCGCAAGCTGTTCGAGCTGGTGGACCGAATTGCACCAGGGACCATCGCGGTCCTCCTCACCGGTGAAACCGGAGTGGGCAAGGAAGTTGTGGCCGCCGCTATCCACGAGCGTTCGCCGCGGCGCGAACGTCCCTATCTGCGCCTCAACTGCTCGGCGTTCGCCGAGAACCTGCTTGAAAGCGAGCTGTTCGGGTACGAAGCCGGCGCCTTCAGCGGTGCGCGAGCAGCAAAGCCAGGGCTCTTCGAGACGGCCAACGGCGGAACGGTGCTGCTTGACGAGATCGGCGAAATGTCCATGCCGATACAGGCCAAGCTCTTGCGCGTGATCGAAACCCACGAGGTGATCTCCATCGGCGGCACGCGCGTGCGCCGGCTGGACGTGCGCTTCATCTCCGCCACGAACCGCGATCTGCGCGACAGGATCCGCAAGGGACAGTTTCGCGAGGATCTCTACTTCCGTCTGAGCGGGGTCGCCGTGGAGGTGCCTCCCCTGCGTACTCGCCGCTCGGAGATCGCGCCACTGGCCAGACTGTTTGCGGGTGAGGCTTCGGAGGCGCTTGGCCGCAAGTCCATTCCGGAGCTGGATCCGGACGCGTTGCGCTTCCTCGAGGAACAGCCGTGGCCCGGAAATGTCCGGGAGCTGCGCAACTGCGTGGAGCGCGCGGTCCTGGTGTGCAACTCGAACACACTGACCGTGCAAGACATCGACCCGAATCGCGAGAGCTCGCAGGTTCGCAAGACCCAGAATACGATGCAGATCATCGTTCCCCGTGGCACCGAGGTCTCGGAATCGGCGGAGCTTGAGCAGATCAAAGACGCGCTTGCGCGGTGTGCTGGCAACCAGACACGTGCCGCGGCGCTGCTAGGCATCGCGCGGAGGACACTGGTCAAGAAGCTTGCCTCCATGGGGCTGCCCCGTCCGCGGCGCTGATGGCTGGGGGGTCGAGACACCAGCCGGGATCTCAATCTGGATCAACTTGGGATCGCGCGAATTGAGATCGCGCTTCGTTCGGATGAAGTAAACCCCTGGAATCACACCAAGCCGCGCGTGGCACGCGGGGTGCAGTAGGTGCGGCCATCATGATTCCATGCTGCTTTGCCATCATCCCTGACCGCTCCCATCAACCACTCGCGTTGTTCGCCGATCTCCAGGATGCCATGGACTGGGGCTTGAGCAGGCTGGGCGGTAATTCTTTTCGTATCAAGTACATCTCCATCGCTCGCATCGAGAGCGAAGACGCACCTCCGAATCACGTCGTAAAAACCCATCAACTACTGCGGTCCTAGACTAACTCCTAGATTAGTTGTGTCTGAGGCTCGTCAGGTCAGGGCTTTGGGCGGTTGCCGAAGCCTCCTCATCTCCGGCTCTCTCCTGGCGAGCCTTTAGCTTATAGCCCGCGTTCGTTAGCTTGTTGCACCGACGGCCAGCTTGGGCATGATGGCCTCGCGTGATCGCACTGCTCCTGCTCTTCGTGGCCGGGCGCTGCCTCGTCCCGATGGACGAGACGGATGTGTTTTTCAATCTGCGCCTGGGTGAGCTGGTGCTCGGCAGCGGGCGGGTGCCGACGGAGAACCTGCTTTCGTTCACGTACCCACACGCCACGGACATCAACCTGGCCTGGCTGTTTCAGATCGTCCTTGCTCTGGCTCATCGCGCGGCGGGGATCCCGGGAACCGTGCTGCTCAAGACCGCATTCGTTCTGGGAGCCTGGGCGGTGCTTTTTCGCGTGGCTGTACGCCGTGGTGCTGCTCCTGCGCTGACCGCACTTTTTCTTTCCTTGGCCGCATGGGCGGCGGAACCCCGCTTTGTGGAGCGCCCGCACCTGGTCACGTTTCTGGGCCTGGCCATTCTCTTGCTGGCCATCGAGCGCGCCGAGGCCAAGCGGTTGCGCCTGCTCTGGTTGCTGGTGCCGGGCGGGCTTGTGTGGGCCAATGCCAACTCGTGTTTCTTCCTCGCGCCGACGGTGCTCTTGCTCTATGCGCTCGGAGCTTGGCGGGATGGGCTGGTGCCCGAGGCGCGCCGAGCGGCGAAGGTGGCGCTGACCATGATCCCGCTCGTGTTGGCCACGCCGTCGGGATTTCGCGCTTTGACCTATATCGCGAATCACTTTCGCATGCCCTACCTGCGGCCCCTGCAGGAATACCGGCACGCCGAATGGCCGCTCGACGGGCCGTTTTTCTTTTTGGTCGCCGGTCTGCTCCTGGCAGCGGTACTGCCGCTGGTGCTGCGCCGGCTGCCGCCCCTCGTGCCCACGCGCGTGCTTCTGCCGTGTGCAGTGCTTGGCCTGCTCGGCGGGCTGCGCATTCGCTTCGTGGCCGAGTTCGCCCTGCTGAGTGGTCCAGCGCTGGCCCTTGCGGGCACGCGGCTGGCGCCGTGGCTAGGCGGGCGCTGGCCGGCCCGGATCTCTGCTGGCCTGCTCGTGGTCCTAACCGCAGCGCCGCGCGTGGCTTCCTTCGCGGAAGGTGGGCGCCTTTTCGACATCGGTCTCGAACCGGATCTCGTGCCTCTCGCTGCGGTGGATTTCGCCGAGAAGAATGGGCTGCGCGAGCGCATGTACAACGATCTCGAGGTCGGCTCGTACCTGACCTGGCGAGGTTGGCCGCGCTACCGCGTGTTTCAGGATCCGAGGATCAACGGCTTCCCCGATGCGTTTCATGCCGTGCTTCGCCGGGCCGATCTCTCGCGCACCGAGTGGCAGAGTCTTCTCGACGATTTTTCTGTTACGTCCGCGCTCGTGACGTTCCCGTCGGTCAATCCGCGCGGGGCGCTTTTCGATCCCGGTCGCTGGGCCCTGGTCTACCGCGCGAACGACGCCCTGATCTTCGTTCGCCGTCCCCTGCGCGACAACCTACCCGAGATCCCGCTCACTTTTTCCTACTCGCCCGCAGGTGGCCTCGTGCCCGTGCCCCTGGTCGAGCCGCCGTTGGGCGTCGTTGGGTCCGATTGCGAGTGGCAACGCAGGGTGGGCGACTACCATCGGTCCGCCGGAGACAGGGTGGGTGCATTTCGCCACTATGAAATTGCCCTGGCTGCGGAGGGTGCAACGCCCTGCAACCGCGAGGTGCGGGTGGTAGCGGGGATTCTTGCCTTGCAACTCGGCGATGCGGCCGGGGCTGCACGGTTGCTGGAAGGCGCGACCAGTGCTGTGGCCAGAACCAACCACGGCTACGCCCTGTTGGGACTCGGGCGGGTGGAAAATGGCCTTTCGGACTTCGACGGCGTGCTGGCAAGCCAACCCAACAACGACGAGGCGACCTTCGGCCGCGGACTGTGTCTGGTCGCGCTCGGCCGCGGCAGCGAGGCAGCGGGAGCCTTCGAAGCTCTGGTTGCCCGTTCGCCCAACCATCTCTCCGCGCCAGCGGCGAGACAGCAACTCGAGCGCCTGCGTGTTGGGGCCGGGAAGAGATAGATTACTCTGTGCCAAGGAATTTGAACCACAGGAAGCACCTAGGCTGATGATGCCCACGCCATCCGCTCGTTCCCGCGTTGGTCGAAGTCTGACGCTAAGTCTCCTCGGGCTCTTCGCGGTGGTGGGTCTGGTCGCCGTGCGCCTTGCGGTCTTGGCACATGCTCCGGCGACCGACTTCGACGACGCCTACATGTATTTGCGCTACGCCAATCATCTGCTGGCCGGGCAGGGCATGGTGTGGAATTCGGGCGAGGGCGCAGTGTACGGCGTGACCAGCTTGCTTCACTTGCTCGTCGTTGTGCTCGTGCAATCGGTCTTTTCCGAGCTTGCGCCTGCTGCCGTGTTGCAGGTCGCGTCGGGCGGCGCCGCCATGGGCTTTCTGGCGGCGTTGATAGCCATTGCGGCCCTGTGCAGCCGCAACGCGCGCCCTCGCCGCAACTGGGCCTTCTGGGCAGCGGTCATCGTGCCTCTGGTGGCTTTTCGCGAGGCCTTCGCTTTTCATGCCAGCACGGGCATGGACACCATGATCTCCGCGCTGGCCAACGCGGTGCTGGTGTTCTTCACCCTGCAATTGGCGAGGGCGCCAAACCTAGCGCGGGCGTGGTGGGCAGCGCTGGCTTCGCTTCTGTCTGTGCTGGCAAGGCCGGACAATCTGCCTTGTGCCCTACTTTGTCCGGCCCTGGGCGTGCTCCTTCTTGCACCGCGACCTAGAGGACCGAACGGTCTGAAGCCCCTTGCCGCCTTTGCCGTGATCGCGGGCGGACTGCTCGCGACGCTCGTGCTTGCCGAGTGGCTCTGGCTTGGCTCGCCGCTGCCGCTCTCCTTCTTCGCCAAGCTGCCATTTTACTATGGCGGCTTTGCCGGCGAGTTTGCCTGGAATCCGTTTCTCTTCCTCCAGGTCTTCGCGCTGTCGGCATGGCCCTTCGTGGTTGCGTTGATCCTGTTCGCGGATCGCGCGGGATTGCGCCGCGCGGCGGTGCTGCTTGCTCCGGCGCTTGTAACCATGGTGGTGCTAGGTCGGTTCAATCAGATCATGGGTCACCTCGGCCGTTTCTACTTTCCCTTCTTGCCCTTTTTCGTGACGGCTGGGGTGCTCGAGCTCGATGCATGGCTCGTCCGACTGCGCACCGGCCAGGCTGCCCATGCTGGGATGCTTTGGCGCGCAGGTCTGGCCGTTACGTTGACCCTGGTCGGCAGCCTGTCTCTCTCCGCCGCAGCCGATCGGTACAGCAGCCGTGCCCAGGGGCAGAAGCTCGTGGCACTGGATGGCTTTCACACGCCCGAGCAAACGCCACTGCCGGAGCTCGATTCCTGGCGGTCTGCGCGTGCTATCGCGGAGATGGCCAGGAACGCGCCCCCGCACACCAGCTTCGCCATGTCCGAGCACGGTCTGCCCGGAGCGCTGGCTCCCCAGACCACCATCATCGACGTGCTCGGCCTGCACGATCCGTACTTTGCAAAGCATGGATTCTCGGCGTCCGAGCTCTTTCGCCGCAGGCCCGACGTCCTCTGGCTTCCCCACTCGGATCACACCCAGATGTTGCGTGACATCTTCGATAGCGACGAATTCTGGAATCACTATGCGTTTTATCCAGATGCCTTCTTTCACGGCATCGCCTTGCGCACCGACGGTCCGAGCTCCGCCCGCCTCGCCGAATTGCTGGCAGCGCAGTGGCAGAAGGCCTATCCGGGTTTGTCCATGGCCGACTATCAGGCGGTGCGTGGCTATTGACTCGATGGCCGGCACTTGGCCATTCCGTGATTGAAGACTTTAAGGGGCGGGCCGCGGCCCGCCCCTCGTCCGCGAAGCGAATTCGCGGACTTCACCCCACCAGTCATGAAATACATCGGGATGGGGGTGAATAGCCCCGCGGTCGCGCGCGTCTTCATTCCATCGACCATTTCATGCAAAGGAGCTCTCGAATGTTCATGCGTAACCTATGTGGAGTATTGCTTCTTGGATCCGCGCTGTTGGCCTGTGGGAGCTCGACCAGTGGCCCCGGGACAGGCCCGGACTCGGGCACACCCAGTGGAGCTTGCGATCCTGTTGCCTTCGCCACGCTCAATTCGGCTGGAAGCAACGCGAAGGTGTGCCCAGCCTTCATCCAGTGCCTAGGCGACAAGTGCTCGGCCGCCGCTCAGGAATGCGCCGGACCTGACTATGCCAAGGGTCTCTACGCGGGAATCTGCGGTAGCTACTACGACTGCGTGAAGACTTGCAATTGCGTGAAGACTTGTGTGGACAAGTGCGCTCCGGACTCGCTTGACTGCTCGTCATGCCTTCTCTACACACTTGGATACGGATGCACGCTTCCCTGCGCCAGCGCGGTCTCGAGCTGCGGGACCTGACTTGCGGGTCTGCTACGCTGGGGCACGTCGAGTCCCAATCAAGTCGTCAGGCTGCCTCGCCGGGACAGGCCAACGTCAGCTCCTCGGCCGTCTCTTGAGCTGCTACTATGGACCGGTCGCCTG
>Ga0265342_10001786_pt1 | contig 19566 bp, 16 predicted proteins | sample 4CB327metaG_FD_203125 | JGI IMG/M metagenome (GOLD analysis project Ga0265342, IMG submission 203125) | Rhizosphere microbial communities from Carex aquatilis grown in University of Washington, Seatle, WA, United States - 4-CB3-27 metaG | ecosystem: Host-associated > Plants > Roots >...
CTGCAGGGTGCCCATCTCGGTGGCCAGCGTGGGCTGATAACCGACCGCCGAGGGGATGCGCCCGAGCAAGGCCGACACCTCCGAGCCCGCCTGGGTGAACCGGAAGATGTTGTCGATGAAGAGCAGCACGTCCTGGCCCTCGATGTCGCGGAAGTACTCCGCCACGGTGAGGGCCGACAGGGCCACCCGGGCCCGGGCGCCCGGCGGTTCGTTCATCTGCCCGTACACGAGCGCGGTCTTGGAGAGCACCGACTCGCCGGTGGAGAGCTTGGACTCGCTCATCTCGTTGTACAGATCGCGGCCCTCGCGGGTGCGCTCCCCCACCCCGCCGAAGACCGAGAAGCCGCCGTGCTTCTTGGCGACGTTGTTGATGAGCTCGAGCATGGTGACGGTCTTGCCGACGCCGGCGCCGCCGAAGAGCCCGATCTTGCCGCCGCGCCGGTAGGGTGCCAGCAGATCGATGACCTTGATGCCGGTCTCGAACATCTCGACCTTGACCGACTGCTCGGCGAAGGTGGGCGCCGCCCGGTGGATCGGCATGCGGGTCTTGACGTTGACCGCGCCGCGCTCGTCCACCGGCTCGCCGATCACGTTGAGGATGCGCCCCAGGACCTCGCGCCCCACCGGCATCTGGATCGGCGCGCCGGTGTTCTCCACCGGCATCCCGCGCACCAGGCCGTCGGTGGTGTCCATGGCCACGCAGCGCACCCCGTGCTCGCCGAGGTGTTGCGCCACCTCGACCGTGAGGTTCCATGGCCGGTCGCCGATCGCCGGGTTCGAGATGCGCAGGGCGGTGTTGATCTCCGGGAGCCCGCCCTCGAACTCGACGTCCACCACCGGGCCGATGACCTGGAGTACGCGTCCCTGGTTGCTGCTGCTGGTCTGCATGGCTGTCATTCCTTGATCGTTCCGGTGTTTCGCTGTGGATGTCGACTGGAAAAATCCCGCGCCTGGCCCTTGGCCGCCGGCGCCCTCCGCGCCGGTGTGGGCCGGCTCACCCCTTGAGGGCCTCCGCGCCGCCCACGATCTCCATCAGCTCCTTGGTGATGGCGGCCTGCCGCGCCCGGTTGTACTGCAGGGTGAGCGACGAGATGATGTCGCGCGCGTTGTTGGTCGCGTTGTCCATGGCGGTCATGCGCGCGCCGAACTCCGAGGCGATCGATTCGAGGCAGGCGCGGTAGATCTGCGACTCCACGAACAGCGGGATCAACGCCGACAGCAGGGCCTCGCGATCCGGCTCGTAGGTGAAGTCCACCGGAGAGATCCCGGCCGCCCCGGCCGCGGCGGCGGCCACCTCGCTCGCGCTGGGCAGGATCGGGACGATCTGCTCGATCACCACCCGCTGCTGGATGGCCGAGGCGAACTGGTTGTAGACGAGATGGACGGTGTCCACGGTGCCGTCGGCGAAGGACTGGGTCACGCTGCGGGCCAGCTCCTTGGCCCGCTCGGCCGCGGTCTCCCCCGAGACCCCGGGGTGCTCGTGCTTGGCCCCCGGCTTGCGTCGCTTGTAGAAGTCGCGGCCCTTCTTGCCGACCACCAGCAGCGACAGCTCGGCCCCCGGGTTCTCGACCTGGAAGCGGGTCACCGCCCGGAACACGTTGGCGTTGAGCCCGCCCGCGAGCCCGCGATCGGAGGTGATGACCACCAGCGCCGCGCGGTTGCCGGTCCGGACCTGCAGGAGCGGGTGGGCGTCCCCGCCCGCGCGGAAGGCGATCTCGGACACCGCCGCCCAGAGGGCGTTGGCGTACGGGCGCGCGGCCACGATGGCGTCCTGCGCGCGCCGCAGGCGGGCGGCAGACACCAGCTTCATGGCGCGGGTGATCTTCTGGCTGGACTTGACGGAGGCGATCCGCGTCCGTATCGACTTGAGGGAGGGCATGCGCGGTGGACCCGATCAGGCGTTGGCGGCGTCGGGGGCGAATTCCTTGCCGAAGGCCGCGAGCACCGCCTTCATCTGGCCGACGAGGCCATCCCAGGCCTTGCTCTCCGTCCCCTTGGTGCGGAGATCCGACCAGAGCTGGGCCTGCCTGGTGTCCACGAAGCCGAAGAGCTCGCGCTCGTAGCGGCCGAGCGACTCCATCGGCAGGGCGTCCACGTAGCCGTTGGTGACCGCGAACAGGATCAGCACCTGCTTCTCCACCGACTGCGGCTGGTATTGCCCCTGCTTGAGGATCTCGGTCATCCGGGCGCCGCGCGCCAGCTGCTGCTGGGTCGCCTTGTCGAGATCCGAGCCGAACTGCGAGAAGGCCGCCAGCTCCCGGTACTGGGCCAGCTCGAGGCGCAGCTTGCCGGCCACCTTCTTCATGGCGGCGATCTGCGCCGCCCCGCCGACCCGGCTCACCGACAGACCGGCGTTCACCGCCGGCCGCTGCCCCGAATAGAACAGATCGCTCTCGAGGTAGATCTGCCCGTCGGTGATCGAGATGACGTTGGTCGGGATGTACGCTGAGACGTCGCCCGCCTGGGTTTCTATGATGGGCAGCGCGGTCAGCGACCCGGCCCCCTCCTTGTCGGAGAGCTTGGCGGCCCGCTCGAGCAGGCGCGAGTGCAGGTAGAACACGTCGCCGGGGAAGGCCTCGCGCCCCGGGGGCCGGCGCAGCAGCAGCGAGAGCTGGCGATAGGCCACCGCCTGCTTGGAGAGATCGTCGTAGATGATGAGGGCGTGCCGCCCGCTGTCGCGGTAGTGCTCGGCCATGGTCACCCCGGTGTAGGGGGCCAGGAACTGCAGCGGCGCCGGATCGGACGCGGTGGCGATCACGATGGTGGTGTACTCGAGCGCGCCGTGCTCGCGCAGCTTGTCGACCACCGAGGCCACCGTGGACTGCTTCTGGCCGATCGCCACGTAGAAGCAGAACATGTTCTGCCCCTTCTGGTTGATGATGGCGTCCACCGCCACCGCGGTCTTGCCGGTCTGGCGATCTCCGATGATGAGCTCGCGCTGGCCGCGCCCGATGGGGATCATCGAATCGATGGCCTTGATGCCGGTTTGCATGGGCTCGTGGACCGACTTGCGCGCGATGATCCCCGGCGCCTTGACCTCGATCTTGCGGCGCTCGGTGGTGGCGATCGGCCCCTTGCCGTCGACCGGCTGTCCGAGCGCGTTCACCACCCGTCCGATGAGCGCGTCGCCCACCGGCACCTGGGCGATCTGTCCGGTGCGCTTGACCTGATCGCCCTCGCGGACCGTCTCGAAGCTGCCGAGCAGCGCGACGCCGACGTTGTCCTCCTCGAGGTTGAGCACCAGCCCCACCACGCCCTTGCCGAAATCCAGGAGCTCCCCGGCCATGGCGTTCTCGAGCCCGTACACGCGCGCGATCCCGTCGCCCGCCTCCAGGACGGTTCCGGTCTCCATGACGGAGACCTTCTGATCGAAGCCCTCGATCTCCTTGCGGATGATCTGACTGATTTCTTCGGCGCGGATTTCCATGTGGTGTGTGGCTTTCTTTGCTCGTTCTCGTTCGTTCTCGTTCGTCTCGGGTCGGGTCGGGTCGGGTTCTGGGTCTCGGGCGGCTGGCCGGCGGCCCGGTCTGGGTCGGCTGAGGGCTAGTTCAGGAGCCGCTGGCGCAACCCTTCGAGCTGGGAGCGAACACTGCCGTCCAGCACCAGATCTCCCACGTGCGCCACGATACCGCCGATCAAACTGGCGTCCACCGCGGTCTCGATGATCACCTTGCGTCCGGTGCGCCGCTCGAGGGCCGCCCGCACCCGCGCCAGATCCCCCGGGCCGAGAGGGGTCGCGGTCGAGACCTTGGCCCGCACCTGGCCAGCCCGCTCGTCGGCCAGGCGCCGGTAGGCCCGCGATATCCCGGGCAGGAGCCTCAGCCGTCCCCGCTCGAGCAGGAGCTGAACGAAGCGCTGCACCGAAGGGGACGGCGCCACCCGCGGCAGGAGCGCGCGCAGGATGGCCTGCTTCTCCGAGAGCTTGACGATGGGGTTCTCCATCGACATGCGCAGATCGTGCGAGCCGAGGTAGACGGCCGCCAGCGCGGCGAGCTCCTCTCCATACCGCTCGAAGGCGCTCTCGCTCACCCCGAGCTCGAACAGGGCCTTGGCGTAGCGCCGGGCGATGGAGCCACCGAGGGCCGCCATCAGACAGGGCCCCCGGCCGAAATCGGCAAAGTGTCCGGAGCGGACCCCGGTACGGCCCCGCCGCCGGTGGCCAGCGCGGGGGTCCCAACGGCGGGCGCGGGTCGCGTCGCCGCGGTCGCCTCGGTGTCCACCAGGAACTTGTCGAGGAAGCGCTGCTGGTCGGCCGGGCCCACCACCCGCCGCAGGATGTCCTCGGCGATCCCGAGGGCCACCTCAGCCGACTCCCGCCGCAGCTTGACCTCCGCCTCCCGGATCTGCTGCTCGACGAGGAAGCTCGTCTCCTCGGCGATGCGCCGGGCCCGGACGTCGGCGGCGGCGATCAGGCGTTGCTTCTCGGCCTCGGCATCCGCCTTGATGTTCTCCCGCAAGCTCGCGAGCTCGTTCTCGAGGCGCGCCAGCCGCTGCTCCTGGACCGCCAGCTTGGCCTCCGCCGCCGCGCGCAGCTCGGCGGCCGACGCCAGGTCACCCTTCAGCTGGTGGTGGCGCGCGGCCAGCATCTTGTTGATCGCCCCGCCCCCGAATTTGACCAGGACGAACAGCAGGACCGCGAAGTTCAGCAGCTGCAGCCCGAGCTTCCCCGGCGCGAGCGTGGGCCCGTGTGCCTCGCCCTCTCCCTCGCCCTCGGCGTGTGCCTCGCCGTGCTCGGCCGGCGCTGCCTCCGCACCCCCTGGCTCGGCCGCGCGCAGGGTTCCCCCCACCGCCGCACGCAGCGCCTTCGACCACCCCTCGACCGATGCCAATGCCGATGCCGACCGACCGAACGACCGTCCCAGGGGCATCCAAGCCGCGGGCGTCGCCGGACCGACGGCCGGCGCCAGGACCAGCATCGCCGCCAGCATGAGGACCCGGGTGCGGCGCATGGCCTGGGAGCTCCTGGTGCTTCTCTGGTCGATCATCATCCCGTCACCTGCCGCCCGAGGATGCGGGCCGCCGCCTGGGTGGCGATCTCGGCGGCGCCGGCCTTGAGTCGCACGCGCTCGGCGGCCACCGTGGCGTCGAGCCGACCGGCGGCCGCGTGCAGGGTCCGCTGGGCCGCGGCCTGGGCCTCCGCCACCAGCTTCTGCTCGTGCGCTTGCGCCTCCGCCCGGGCCCGGGACCGCTCCCCGCTGCCCACCCGGCGGGCCTCGGCCATCCGCGCCTCCACCCGCGACAGCCGCTCGGCCGCGTCGGTCTCCATCCGGGCCGCGTCCTTGCGGTATCCGTCGACCCGCGTGACCCGTTCGCTCCGGACCCGCAGGTAGGGTTTCCACAGGAACTGATTGAGGATGAAGGCCAGCACCAGGAACAGTCCGAGCTGGACGAAGACGGTGCCGTCGATGTCGATGAGCTGGGGCGCGTGCGACCGCGCGGCCGTGGTTGTTTCCAATAATAGGGCAAGCGATGGGGTGGCTGACATTGGTTCTGAAAACCCGCGCGTGCGTTACCAAATCCTCGCGCCGGAGTCAACTCAGGGCCGGCGCCAGGCCGACGGCTCGACCCCCGAGACGTCGAGCCCGAGGTCGCGTCCGACGCCTTCCGCCCGGGCCGCGAGGGCCGCCGCGATCACCGCGAAGTCCTGGCTGTCGGCATCGGTCGCCACCGGAGCGAGGTCGGCCCGGTGCCGCTCGATGAAGCCGGTGTCGTAGTCGCCGGCGAGGAACCGCGGGTGGCGCAGCATCCGCCGGTGGAAGGCGAGGTTGGTGCGAATCCCCCCCACGTGGTACTCGGCGAGCGCCCGCCGCATCCGCTCGAGGGCCGCCGCGCGCGTGTCCGCGAAGGCGCACAGCTTGGAGATCATCGGATCGTAGTGGGTGGAGATCACGCTGCCGACCTCGACCCCCGAATCGTCGCGGATGCCCGGCCCGGCCGGGACCTGCAGCGAGGTCAGCCTCCCGGGAGACGGCAGGAACTTCACCGGATCCTCGGCGTAGATCCTGCACTCGATCGCCGCCCCGCGCCGCGGGACCTCCCCCGCCGCGACCGCCGCCGCCGGCAGCCGTCCGCCCGCCGCCACGTCGATCTGCCAGCGGACCAGATCCACCCCGGTCACGAGCTCGGTCACGGGGTGCTCGACCTGCAGGCGGGTGTTCATCTCGAGGAAGAAGAAGCTCCGCGACGCCCCGTCGAACAGCATCTCGATGGTCCCCGCGCCCACGTAGCCGACCGAGCGCGCCGCCCGCACCGCCACCGCGCCCATGCGGGCGCGCAGCTCGTCGTCGATGGCGGGCGACGGCGACTCCTCGATCACCTTCTGGTTGCGGCGCTGGATCGAACAGTCGCGCTCGCCGAGGTGCACCACGTTGCCGTGGGTGTCGGCGAAGACCTGGATCTCGATGTGGCGCGGGCGGACGATGGCCTTCTCCAGGTAGACGGCGTCGTCGGCGAAGGCGGCCTTGGCCTCTCGCCGGGCCGACGCCAGGGCCGCCTCGAGCTCCGACTCCGCGGCGACGAGCCGCATGCCCCGCCCTCCGCCGCCCGCCGCCGCCTTGAGCAGGACCGGGTAGCCGATGCGCGCGGCCGCCGCCCGCGCCTCGGCGGGCGACGCGAACCCCTGGCCGGCGGCGCCGTTGTCGCCTGGCACCACCGGCACCCCGGCCTTCTCCATCAGCGCGCGGGCCGAGGTCTTGCCGCCCATCGCGCGGATCGCCGACGGCGGGGGGCCGATGAAGATGGCGCCCGCGCGGGCCACCGCCTCGGCGAAGTCGGCGTTCTCCGAGAGAAACCCGTAGCCGGGATGAACCGCGTCGGCGCCCGTGCGGGCGATCGCCCCGAGCAGGCGATCGACCGCCAGGTAGCTCTCGCGCGCGGGCGCCGGCCCGAGCAGCACCGCCTCGTCGGCCATCCGGACGTGCACCGCCTCGCGGTCGGCCTCCGAGTAGACCGCCACCGTCCCGATCCCGACCTCGCGACAGGCGCGGATCACCCGGCAGGCGATCTCACCGCGGTTGGCGATGAGGATCTTGCGAATCGGACGGAGCGCGCGCGTCTCGGGCATCGACCCATTTGACCACGACCCCCGCGACGCGGCCACCGCGCCCGGTCGCGACGGCTCGGCGCCAGGCGGCGCCCGCCTCGCTCAGACGAACCGGGCGAACAGCACCAGGCGACCGAAGGTGATCCCGCCGCCGTGGTCGCTCACCTGTTCGTGGGATCTGTGGACGGCGCCGAGATACTCCACGTGGTGCGAGATGGCCTTGGTGAAGGTCTGGATGACCGCGACCGCGATCTGGCTGGCCACCTGCGCGTCGAGAGCGCGCTCGGCCGGTTGCGCGAAGCGGGCGGCGAGCTCGGGCGAGGCGGTCCACAGCAGGCGAATCGCGGCCAGGGACAGCGCCAGGCGCCCGACGTAGTCGAGCAGCGATCCGGCCTCGGTGTAGGGGTTGCGGAGGATGAAGTGGGCGCAGTACCGACCGAGCAGCTCGTCGATGGTCCCCGGCGCTCGGGCCTCGAGCACGGAGCGGCGCCGTTCGTCCACCTCCCGAAGCCGCGCCGGGGTCACGCTCGCCCCGTCGGCGCCCGGGACGGCGCCCGGGGACGTCTCCAGGCACTCCGCCTGAAGCGAGGCCATGGCCTGGTCGAGCAGCTCGGCGAAGCGCCGCGAGTGCGTGAGCCGCCGCCGGTCGAGCCACATCGACGCCGCGGCGGCGACCACCACCGCCCCCCCTCGGCCCTCCTCGAACGCCTGCAGATCGGCATGCAAGCTGGCGAGGAGCCCGGGATCCTCGGCGGCCTCGAGCTCGACCTCGAGGCGCCGCTTCTGCATCGCGTGCTCGGCGTGGGTGGAGTGGCCCCGCCCCGCGCGAAAGAAGGTGTCGACGTTGGCGGCGAGGTTCGCCGCGAAGAGCAACCGCGCCCCGATCGGATATTCCCCGCGCTCGAAGAGCCGCAGCAGGGTGCCGCGCACCCGCGAGAAGGCCTGGGCGTACAGATCGAGCGGGTCGGCGTCCAGCACCTTGCCGACGTAGCCGTGGGCCCTCGGCAACACCGGGACGGTGGTCGGCTCCTGCACGAGCCCGTCGTCGGCGAGCAAGGTCAGGCGCGCGAGCTCGGGGCAGGCGAGGGAGCCCGTGACCTCGAGCCGACCCTCGACCGCCAGCGAGGTGCGCGGGAAGATCGCGCAGGTGGTGCTGAGCGCGGCGGGGCCGTAGTCCCGGTGGATGCCGCACGCCCCGTCCGTCTCGAGGAGCGGGCACGCGCCCCGGTCGTCGAGCTGAACCAGGTTCTGGGGCTTCGCGCCGCCGCGAGGCATTCCGAGCACCACCAGGCGGACCACCTTCTCCCGTCGCTCCGGATGGAGCGCGACGGCCGCCCGCATGCGATCAATGGCCTCGCGATCGATCGAGATGCCGAAGTCGCGGCAGCACGTGTCTTCACAGGCGCCGCCGATACAAGAGAACCTGCGCATGGCCCGGGTGGCGAGCTCGGGGTGCAGGCTCGGAAACTCGACGGGGATCTCGGGCAAGGAAACGCCATGAGCATCACGAATCAGCAAGGACATTCGGCCGAGCCTCCTTTGCAGTTTCCGTACCCGACGCGACCCTGGCGGTATCGGCGGTTCTGGCCGAGATCCTGACCCGTACGCCGGGGGCGGCGGTTGACGCGGACTGCAGATCGGGCCGGGCGGCAGCTCTTGCCCGGCGATTCTTGCCGGGTTGGCTCAAGTCCGGGCATCGCCTGGCCGAGGAGGGAGGGATGGACTCGAACTCCGTCACAAGCACCTCCGACCTCAGCGCCGTCTACGCAGCCGCCATGGCCAAGCGCAGCCAGGACCAGAACAAGGTCGAAGGCCAGAGCGCCCTGCGCCTGATCGAGGCCTCGGCCCCGCCCCCGCTCCCTCCCGACGCGACCATCAGCGTCCGCGCCTGACGCCCCGAACCACCGTTCACGCGTTCGGCCGTCGGTCGGCATGAGCGGGCCGAAGGTCAGAACGAGCGTCGAGACCGGTGGCAGTCGCCGTGGCCGCGATCGTTGACGTGGCCGTGGCCGAAACCGTGATCTTTGACGTGCACGTCAACGTCAACGTCAACGACCACGGGCGTCGATCACGGCCACGACGACGACGACGACCACGGCCACGGGTCTCGAGGGCCGCGTGTGGCGGTCAGTATCCGGCGGGGTGGCTGGGGCTGCGGGGCTCCGCGGCGGCATCCCAGCCGTTAGGGGTGCGCACGATGAGGTTGGCGGTACCGATGTGGGGGAGCGTCTTCAGCTCCTGTCCGCGGGCCGTCAGGGCGTCGAGCACGTCCCGGCTGATCTCGGGTTCGACCATCACGAGCTCGGGAACCCACTGGTCGTGAATGCGCGGGGCCGAGATGGCGGCCTCGGCGTTCATCTTCCAGTCGATGACGTTCAGGATCACCTGCAGGGTCGCGGTGATGATGGTCGGCCCTCCGGCCGCCCCCGCGACCAGGCGCACCCCGTCCGCGTCGAGGACCAGCGTCGGGGTCATGGACGACAGTGGACGCTTGCCCGGCGCGAGCGCGTTCTGCGCGCTCCCGATCAGCCCGAACCCGTTGGGGCTGCCGGGCTGGATCGCAAAATCGTCGATCTGGTCGTTGAGCACGATCCCGGTCTTCTCGACCACCACCTTGGCGCCGAAGCCGAGGTTGATGGTGGTGGTGAGCGCGATGGCGTTGCCGTCGCCGTCCACCACGCACAGGTGCGCGGTCCCGCCGTCGCGGTGCAGAGCGGGCGGCGGGGCATCCTCGGTCGTCCCGTAGGCGTCCCGGGGAAGCACGCGGCGATCGGCCAGCTTCCCCGCCATGGCGGCCATGTTTCCCGGAGCGAGCAGCCGCGCGGTGGGTACCGCCACGAAGTCCGGATCGCCGAGGTAGCGGGCGCGGTCCGCGAACACGTGCTTGAGGGTCTCGGCCAGCACCTGCAGGTAGGCCGACGAGCCCGCCCCGAGCTCGACCATGTCCGAGGACCGTGGGAAGCGCGCCGACAAGATCCCGAGCGCCTCGACGAGCGCGAGGCCGCCGGAGGACGGCGGCGGCATGGACAGGACGCGCAGGCCGCGGTAGCTCGTCTCGAGGGGCGTCCGCTCGGCGGGTCGGTAGTCCGCGAGATCGTCGACGGTGAGGACCCCTCCAGCGGCCCGGGCCGCCTTCGCGATCGCCTCGGCCAGCGGACCTCGATAGAAGGCCCGGGGTCCCCCCTGCCGCAGTCGCCCGAGGGTCTCGGCGAGGTCGGGCCTGCGGACGACGTCGCCTTCGCGCGGCCCCCGCGACGGCTCGACGCCGCCCGACCCCGCGGGCGACCCCGCTCTCCGCGCCGGCGGCGCCGCGGGCACGAGCAGGTGCCGCAAGGACTCGGACTTCTCGCCGGCCAAGGCCTCCGCCAGCCGCCAGGACACCGGGAAACCCTGGCGCGCGAGCTTTTCGACCGGCTGCACGCACCGTGCGAAGGGGAGCTTCCCGAAGCGCGCCACCAGCTCCCCGAGGCCCGCGACCTCGCCGGGGACCCCCACCGCGAGGCCCCCCTCGCGCGCGCGCGCCGGATCCACCTGGCCATCCGCCGTCAGGAAGAGGGCGGTCCTCAACCCGGCCGGCGCGCGCTCCCGAAAATCGAGGGCGTACACCCGGTGCTCTTTGGCACGATAGTAAAGGGCGAAGCCGCCCCCGCCGATCCCGGAGGCCTGGGGATGGACCACCCCGAGCGCCAGGGCCACGCCACAAGCCGCGTCCGCGGCATTGCCCCCGGACGCCAGGATGGCGCGACCGACCTCGGAGGCCGCCAGGTTGTCCGACGCCACCGCGGCGTGCGCGGCATGGAAGGGCGGCGGCGCCGCCGAACGAGAAATCCCGACATCCACCGATGTGACGAAAACGAGACAGACGAGCACGCCCATCCGGGCCGACCCTCGAGATTTCCACCCGGGCTTTGGCAAACACGGCTTCACGTCGATGTCACCTCTTACAGGAGCCGATTCGAGTCTTACAGCAAAAGAATGACCACACCTCTTTGCAAAGCTCAAAATCGACGGCGTAAGATGTGCGACGCTCGCTCGTAGAAACGCATCCATGGACCAGAAGACCACCAAAAGCCCCCACCCACCCGTCAATCTGCGGATCAAGTTTCGGAGCGACAGCCTGCCGCAGTTCATCGAGCGGTATGCCACCGACGTGAGTCGGGGCGGCATCTTCATCCGCACGCGCGAGCCGCTCGGGGTGGGCACGCAGCTCAAGCTCGACTTCCAGTACCAGGGTGGAACCCCGCTCATGTCGGGAGACGGCACCGTGGTGTGGGTGCGCGAGTTCGATCCGAGCCGGGCCAACGTGCCCCCCGGAATGGGTGTGCGCTTCGACAAGCTGGCGCCGGAGAGCCTCGGGGTTCTCGAGCAGATCCTGGTCGCCAAGGCCCAGCGCGAAGGTGGAGCGGCCGGAGCCACGGGCGTGAACCCGAGCCGGCCGGTGCCGCCGGAAAATGTGCCCGGAGGTGGGCGCCGCCCGGGCCCGGCCGGTTCACCACAACAGGCCGCCACGCCCCCGGCCCCCGCGCCTCAGGCCGCCGTGGTCGCTCCGCCGGCTCCTCGCACGTCGGCCGATTCACCCCCGGCCGCGGGAGCCGCCGCGGCAACACCGGGCGCACCACCTGCGGCGCCAGCCCCGCCAGTGAGCGGCCCGCCCCCGGCTTCGACCGGGGCAATCTCCGGCGCCATCTTTCCCGAGACCCCGTCCTTCGTGGACTCGGACGAGCTCGACGAGGAGCCGACCCAGATCGCCGCCGGCTTGCCCTCCCTCATGGGCGGAGGTCCCGAGCTCGAGGACAGCGCCGTGGCCTCGGCCCCGCGCCTGCCCGGGATGGCCACGTCGAGATCGGTCGGGACCGATGCGCCGCCATCCCCGGGCGGCCGATCGCCGGCCGAGGCCCCGGGCCCGGCGCCCGTGGGTGCAGACCACGATGCTCCGGCGTCGCAGCTCTTCACGTCGGCGCTGCGCGGCGGCCCGGCCCGAGAGCCGTCCGCGCCGGCGGTTCCGAGCGCGATGAACCAGCCAGAGCCGAGCGGGGAGTCCACCACCGAGAGCACGGTTCCAGGCCTCGCCGAGCTCGGCGCGACCAGAGGAGGCAGCGGCGAGGTCGCCCCGCGAGCGACGGACGACGATTCGAGCTCGAACTTCAGCGCCGCCACCACCACCACGCCGCTCGATCCCGCCGATCTGGTCGAGCATACCGACACCTCGGGGGCGGGGCACGCGGAGGCTGTCCAGGCCGCCGCGAGCGTCTCGGAGCTGCGCGGAGCCCCGGAGCCGCGCGGCGCCACGGGCGCGGCAGAGCCCACGCAGTCGCTGTCCCTCGACGGGCTCCATGCCGAGACGCCGTCCGAGCCTCGCCCGCCATCCGGCATCGCGGTCCAGGGTGCCCCGAAGGCAACCTCCGCGCCCGGCGAGGCCCGGGTGGGTGGTGGCGCCCCGGCGCCCGGGCCGCTCCGTGACCGGGACGTCGAGGTGCCCGCGCCGCCCAGCGCCGCGCGCGCGCGGGAGCGGCGGTTACCGGCCCCCCTCATCCTCGTGACCGTGCTGGCGCTCGCGGCCAGCGGCTTCTTCCTGGTGCGCTTCTTCAAGTCGCAATCCACCGACCTCTTGCCGGGGAGCGAGCCCGGGCACACCGCGATGGAATCGCCCGGGGCGCCGCCCCCCAGCCTGCGGCCCGCCGAGCCTGCCGCCGCCGCTCCGGCGGCGCCGAGCCCGGCCGGCGCTTCCAGCACCGAGCCCGCGACCGTCGGTGCGCCCGCCGCACAGGGCACCATCGACGCGGTGGCGCCGGCGTCGGCGTCGGCGTCGGCACCCCCGGTGACCGGAGCGGTGGCGGCCGCGGCACCCGCGACAGCTCCGCCGATCGCGGGCAACGACGCACAGGCGGGGCCGAAGGCGGCATCCCCACTCCCCGAAGCCACCTCTGCTCCCGAGAGCGCGAAGCCGGGGCCCGAGACCGACACCGGCAAGCCCGATCCAAAGGTGGAGGTGTCCCGCCCCAGGGAGACCAGGCCCGAGAAGGCCGTCCCCCCCCGGCGAAAACCGCTTCACCTGGCCCGTGCGCCCGGGCCCGTCGGGGCGGGCTCGACGACCGGCAGCGGGGACGGTGACGCCGAGACCGCCGGACCGGCCGCGAGCAAGTCCGGCGGCGGCGGTGGTCCGATCTACGAGCTCAAGATCACCTCGAAGCCGCCGGGGGGCGACGTCTCCATCGATGGTCAGGTGGTCGGCAAGACCCCCTTCACCGGCAACGTCGGCGATCTCGGGTCGCCGCACTTCGTGACCATTCGCAGGGACGGCTTCGAGCTGTTCGAGCAGATGGTCGGGACCACCTCGGCCTGGGTGAAGGTCAAGGCCGGGAAGCCGGGGGCCAGCAGCTCCGTGCAGCAGCTCAAGCTCAACGTGAAGCTCCGGCCGCTGACCGGAACGCCCGTCGAGCCGCCCGCCGAGACGGGCGATCGGCCGGCGGGCGAAGCCGCCCCCAAGCTCGACAGGGCGGACAAGGCGGACAAGGCCGACGACAACACCCTGCCCCCGACCGATCTGGTCGCGCCCGGCGGTGCTCCGCAGTAGAGTCCGGCCGGTCATGTGCCCAGCCAGACCAAGCGGCCGACTGGCGGGAAAGGGGAAGCGCGGGTGGTGGTGGGCGCCGCCGGGGTCCGCTCGGCTGGTGCTGGTCTTGCTGGTCTTGCCCCTCGGCCCGGGATGTCGCGCCGGTGAAGGGGCTCCGGGCGCAGCACCGGGACCAACGCACCCCGCGGCCCCGCCCGACGCCCCCCCGCCCCGTGCGTCGGCGGCGATCGCCACCGAGCAGCCGCCTCCTCCGTCCGCGCACGCCCTGCCCAAGCTCGACGTGCACATGCACATCGGCGTCGATGCCATCCCGCGTGCCCTCGAGCTCATGAACCGCTGGGGCATCGACGGCGCGGTCAACCTGTCGGGCATGTTCCCCGGGCCCCCGCGCCAGGCGCTCGAGCAACAACTCGAGGCGGCGCGCGCCGCCGGCGGTCGGGTGGCCGTGTTCGCCAACGCCAACTTCCGCCACGTGCTGACGACCAGGGACTATGGCCGCGCCATGGCCGCCGATCTCGAGCAATCGCGGCGCCTCGGCGCCATCGGCCTCAAGATCCCGAAGGGCCTCGGGCTCGGCTACCCGGCCCCCGATCGCGCGCACCTGCTGGCAGTGGACGACCCCGGGCTCGACCCGCTGTTCGAGAAAGCTGGCCAGCTCGGCATGCCGGTGGCGATCCATGTCGGGGATCCCAAGGCCTTCTGGAGACCGGCCACTCCCGACAACGAGCGCTGGGACGAGCTCGGCGCCCATCCGGAGTGGTCGTTCTACGGACAGCCGGTCCCCTCGTGGCAGGCGCTCCACGCCGCCTTCGAGCGCCGGGTGGCCCGGCACCGGAAGACCACCTTCATCGCGGTCCACTTCGGCAACGATCCCGAGGATCCCGACGAGGTCGCGCGGATGCTCGACCGCTACCCGAACTTCTACATCGACACCGCGGCCCGCATCCCCGAGATTGGCCGCCACGATCCGGCGCGCATGCGGCGCTTCTTCGAGAAGTACCAGGATCGCATCCTCTTCGGCACCGACACGGGGATCTCGAGCAACCAGGACGACATGATGTACGGGTCGACCGGCAGCTCCCCCCCGACCCTGGCCGACGAGCGGCGCTTCTTCGAATCCAGCTGGCGCTACTTCGAGTCGACCGATCACCAGTTCGACAGCCCGACCCCGATCCAGGGGCGCTGGAAGATCGACGGTCTCGGCCTACCCGAGCCGATCCTGCGCAAGGTCTACTTCGAGAACGCCGCGCGCATCTTGCACTGGAAGCCCGCCGCCCCGAGCCGTCCGAGCCCCGACGAGCACGACCCGAAAAAGCCCAGTCCCCACCCTTGACTCGCATTCCCGGCCCCCCATAATGCTGCCTCCATTCCGGAGTAGCTCAGTGGCAGAGCAGGCGGCTGTTAACCGCCGGGTCGGGGGTTCGAAACCCTCCTCCGGAGCCAATGAGGTGAGGCCTCTCTCCCCGATCCTCTCCCCCGCTCCGCGGGGCGAGGGGACAGGAGTGGGTCGAACACGGGCTCGCCCTGCCCTCATGAGTCTCCTCCGCGGGGGCGAGGGCGAGACCTGGGGGGCCGCGCGGCTTTCTGCGGAATATGTCAGGTCAGGCTCGTTTCACGGTGGATGCCCGGCAGCGTCCCGCCAGCCCCGATCCAGATCGTCGACGCGGGCGTCGGGAACGGGCGCACCGCCCGACTGGCCGCCATCGTCGACGGCCGGCTCCGGCCAGCGGTAGAGGACCACCTCGCCTTCGAGGCCCACCTCACCCCGGCGGCCGGTGGGACGCTGCCGCCGGGGTCGACCGGCTGAAGAAAAAGGGCTCGTCACCTGAAATATGTGAGGGGGGCAAAGCGAATGATCGACATGGTCCCGAGAATCTTGCTGCTGAAGCTCGCGATTGCGCTCGCCGCGATCGCCTGTGCCGTCGCCCCGAAGCCCGCGCAACCGGGTGAGACGACCCGCGTGTGTTACACCTCCATCGACGGGCGGACGGTGCACGGGAGCCTGGTCCGCCAGCAGATGACCACCGCCGCAATGTCGGCAATGTCGGCAATGTCGAATCGCCAGCCGGACGGTGAGCGCCTGATCGGTGTGACCGAGCTCGACGGCAGCGCAACCATTCGCCTGGTCGAGGACGTCACCCTCGACGCGCATGGCGCCCTTCGCCGGGCGGAGGCGGTGCTGTCCCAGGCCGGGGTGCAGGCCCTGCGCGTGGTGCTCGACCCACGCCGGGGCGTCGTCGACCTCACGAAACCAGGGCCCGGCGGAACTCGGCACTGGAGGGTCCCGACCGACCTGCCGTGGGTCTGGTCGCCGATCTTGACGTTGCCGTCCTCGGGGCGAGGGGTCGCCACGGCCGCCAGCGCGCGCGCCACCTGGCGAGCGGCGACCAGTGGGCGGCCGCTGCGCTTGCTCGACCTCGCCAACCTCGTCAGCCACACGATCACCGCCGATCAGCTGCTGGTTCCCGACGAGACACCGGACCGTGGCGCCGGCGCCGGGCGCACCGCCGCCGACACCGAAAAGGGGGTCGTCGTCCTCGGGGACGACGCCATCGAGGTCGAGGGTGGAATGCCGATCCGCTTGCATCTGGCCGCCCTCGGCGTGAACGTCGAGCCCATGGACGCGAAGGGACTCTCGGGTAAGCTGGTCGCCTCCTCCCGTTGCCCGTCCGCCAGCGGGCTCTCCACACCATGATCCTCCCGTGGCAAACGACGACGGAGGGGAAGGCCACCTGCCGCGAGGCGCGGCGGTGGCCCCCAGGAACGAGGGGTTCGGCGCGGGGTGGGGCCTGGCGGTGCCGAGCCCGGTGGAGACGCCCGAACGCGAGGTGGGCGGGCGGCCGCGCGTGCCCGAGGGGCTCGTCGCGCTCGGCCCGGCGGTCCGCGCGGTGGCCCGCTACCTGCTCGGCGGCGAAGCCAGCCCCGCGGACATCGATGATTGCGTCAGCGAGGTCTTTCGACTGGCCATCGAGGGCCTTCACGCCGGGCGGCTGGCGGCCGGAGCGCCGCTGCGGCCGTGGGTGCTCGGGATCGCCCGCAACGTCAGCGCGGACACCCGCCGCGCGCGGGTCCGGGCGCGCGCACGGGCTGCGGAGAGCCCGATCGCGCTCGAGAGCCTGGTGGATGGCCGCCCGGGCGCCGACCACGCGCTCGAGCTGGCCGAGCGCGCGCGGCGGATCCGGGCCGCTCTCGACCAGCTGCCGACCGATCAACGGCGCGCCGTCTTGCTGCACGCCGAGGGCTTCGGCTACCGGGAGATCGGCGAGCGTCTGTCGCGGCCGCTCGGGACGGTGTGCACCTGGATCGCCCGGGCGCGGCGAGGCCTGGCGCGGGCGCTCGACGCCGAGCTCGACGCAGAGCTGGACGCAGGCCTCGACGCGGGGCTCGATGCGGGGAATCCATGACTGAGGCGTCGTCCTCCAGGCTCGAGCGGTCGATCATCTGGGGGCGAGCCGGGCACCTCACCGACGCCGGCGTCGTCGCGGTGGCCGATGGGGAGATCGCGCTCCTGCCCGACGCGGCGCTGACCCACTGCGCGTCTTGTCCGAGCTGCAGCGCGCGCGTCGGCCAGGCGGCGCTGGTGTCTCTGGACCTGGCGGAGGTGCTCGGCCCGGGCTTCGCGAGCGTGACCGATGCGATCGTCGAGCCCTCCGGAGCCCTGCCAGGTGATCCGGAGGGTGAATCAGCAAGTGAATCGGATCCGCGAGGCGCGCGGCGCCCCTTTCCCGTCGCGCTGCTGCTCGGAGCGCTGGGCTTGGCGGTGGTGGGCCTCCTGCCGAGCGTGTCCGGCCTGATCGCCTCGGTCGAGCGCTGGTCCCTGCTGGTCGGACGGGCCTGCCCCGTGCTGGCCCGGATGACCCTGCCGCTGTTTCGCAGCCTCTGCGAGAGCCCGATCTTCGCGGCGATCGGGTGGCTGTCGGCCCTCCTCCTGGTCCTGGCGGGCGTGGTGGTTGCCCGGCTCGATGGGCGGGGCGCAGGTTCGCGCTCGGAGAGGGGGGCCGTTTGATCGTGCCCTTCGCCGCGCACGTCCACGTCCACATGCACGTCGATGGCCGTGGCAATGGCAATGGCAATGGCAATGGCTCGTAGATGGTGGTGGGCGTGTCGCCCGCGCCTCTCCGGCACCTTGACCGCGGCGCTGCTCGCGGTCGCCGCCGCGTCTCCGGCGCCGGCCCGGGCCAGCTTGCGGCGCGACGGCGTCTGGCCGCAGACGGGAGCCGGCTCGCCAGCGGAGCTGGTGTCGCTCTCCGCCCACGGCGTTCCGCGGGCGGAGGCCATCCGCCTGCTCGCCGAGAAGGCCGGCTGGAGCGTGGTGCTCGATGGCCCGGCGCCGGGGACCGTCGACGTCGACGTGGAGAGACAGCCCGCCACGTCCGTGCTCGAGCTCATCCTCGGACAGTCCGACTATGTCGCCCGCCGCGAGGGGGCGCTCGTCTCCATCCGCCCCGATGCCCCGGGGGCGCTCGCGGGCGCGCGCACGCCGGCCCCGAACCCGCCGGCCGCGACGACCGCCCGCGCGGGCTCGAGGCCCGAGCGCCGGTCCAGCGGGAGGGACCGGGTGGTCACCGGCAGCAACGTCGTCGTTCAGCGCGACGAGGTGGTGGGTGACCTGGCGGTCTTCCGCGGATCGGTCGCCGTCTTCGGCCGGGTGACCGGAAACGCGTCCGTCTTTGGCGGCTCCCTCACGGTGCACGAAGGCGGCCAGGTCGAGGGGGACGTCTCGGTGTTCGGGGGCTCGGTGAGCTTGCGGAGGGGCGCGCGCATCGACGGCGATCTCAGCGTCCTCGGCGGCGACGTGCACCGCGATCCCGCGGCCAGCGTGGGTGGCGACTCCACCGACGCCGGCGGCACCGAGGACGCCGCCGCCGCCCCGACCGACGACGACGCTTCGCCTCACGGGCCGCCCTCCGCTCGCCAGCGCTGGTCCTTCCGAAGCATCGCGGCCATGGTGGGCAGCGCCGTCACCCGCACGTCGTTGCTGTTCGCTTTCGGTGCCATCCTCCTCGCCCTGATGAGCCGGCGCCTCGACCTCTTGCAGGGAGACGTGGCGACGCGACCCGCGCGTGCCTTCGCGATCGGCGTGGTCGGCGTCGCGGCGGGGCTGGCGGCGACCGCCGCGCTCTGCGTGACGCTGGTCGGAATCCCCATCGCCATCCTGTTCCTGTTGCTGGCGATCTTCGGTACGTATGCCGGCGTGTGCGCGATCCTGACGGCGGCGGGCGCGCTGGTGCTCGGCCACCGCACGACGAGCGCGTACGCGCACCTCGCGGCGGGTTGCGCGATCTACCTGCTCTTGAGCTCGCTGCCGCGCGTGGGCCACATCGTCACGGCCGTCCTTATCCTGGTGGGCTTCGGCACGCTCCTGCAGACCCGCGCCGCCGGCCTGGTGAAGTGGGCCCCTGTGCCGGGCTCTCGCGGGCCGAGGGGATGAGAGCCGGGGCCTCGTTCAGTTGGCCGGGGCGATGCTCCACTGCATGAGCGCCGTGCCGTCATATACCCACTGCCTGACCGCCGTCAGCGGAATTCCGACCGCGTCCGGCGCGGCCCCCACGATGGAGGCGCTGGAGTCGCTGCCCGGGCTGAACTTGTAGAACCCGTCGCCGGTCGGGGTGAAGGACCACAGCTCGTTCGGCTGCCCACCCTGATACGCGAGCTGCATCAGGTACACGCCGCTGCCCTTGGCGGCGCCGACCACGTTCAGCGCCTTGCCGCTGTGCAGGTTGAGGAAGCGGTACTTCTTGGGCGCGATCTGGGTGATCCGCCACTTCTGGCTGTCGGTGCCCGGCGTGACCTGCTGGATGAGCTGGGCGCCATCGGCGAGGCTCGAGCCGGTGACGTCGAGGCACTTCCCCGACCCGCGGTTGCAGACCTTGTAGTCGACGGAGGGATTGAAGTTCCGCCACACGGTGATGACGTGGCTGTACGAGCCGCACTGCTTGAAGCCATCGCC
>Ga0265342_10001789_pt1 | contig 19536 bp, 11 predicted proteins | sample 4CB327metaG_FD_203125 | JGI IMG/M metagenome (GOLD analysis project Ga0265342, IMG submission 203125) | Rhizosphere microbial communities from Carex aquatilis grown in University of Washington, Seatle, WA, United States - 4-CB3-27 metaG | ecosystem: Host-associated > Plants > Roots >...
CAGGAGCGCCCCGCGCAGGCTGATCGCACCCTGGCGGCAGGTTTCCTGACAGCAATAGCAACGGATACAGGTTGAATAATCGTATACCGGAACCGCGCCGCGTGTCTGCCGCAGTGACTTGGGGGTTGTCGGACAGGCGGCAACGCAGTCGCCGCACTTGATGCAGGCCTGCGGGTCGATGATGGGCTTCGGCACCATGAGGTCCTTTGCCAGACGCATCGCCCACTTCGGGACACCTTGCGTGGGAGACCGCGCCGGCATCTTGAATGACGGGGGAAGCAGGGGCTCGAGATCCGCTCCGCGCAGCTCGATGGCGCTCTGCTTCGCATTGCCCAGACCCAAATCCTGTGCAAAGCGGATCACGGCCACGCTCATGGGATCGATGCCCATGATGCGGCAGGAAACGGCATCTATGGCCACCGGATCATCGGAGAAGAGCAGAAGTCCGACGGGAACCAAAGTTCCGCTTCCGGGTCCGTTGCCTTCCATCCCCATGATGCCGTCCATGACGACCAGGCGGGAAGGAACCGCTGCGTTCAAATCCGCGATCATGCGTGAGAAGCCTTCAGCATCCGGGTGGCGAATGTGAAATTCGGCTTTGAGCGATCCGGGCACCACGCCGAACATGTTTTTCAGCGCGCCGGTCATGCCGGTGAGGCCGTGCGTCTTCAGTCGGGGCAGGTTGACTATTGCCCCTGCTTCCAGGGCGCCTTTTGCGACGGTGAAGCGCTTGTTCTGCACTCCGGCGGGGAAATGCAGCTCCACTCCTGACTCGAAATCCGCGGCAGGAACTGAAAGGGATTCGGCGGCGTCAAGCAACCCGCTCTTGCGGGCCGCCACTTCGAATTTGAATACTCCATTGGGGGAATCGCCAAAGGTCAGACGCGCCCCCTTTTCCTGCAGCACCCGTGCCACCGCTGAGAAAACGGCCGGATGCGTTGTGACCCCCTTCTCCGGCAGGGCAGGCAAAAGGATGTTCGGCTTCAGGAGCACCGGCTTTCCCGCCGAAATGGCATCGCCGAGAAGACCGGCGAGATCCATTCCGGCAAGACCCGCGCGCACCGCTTCCAGCACGCGCGCCGGATCGTAATCCGGGCAAGGCACGATCGTGACGACTGAAGTGGCTTTCATGTATTACACCTTGGGCGCGAGCTCGAGGATCAGCTCCACCTCTCCCCTGCTCAGTTGTGTGACACGCGAAATCTCGGGGACCGACCATCCCTGGTGCGAGAGCTTGATGACCGTCTCCCGCTTGTCCATCGGCGGAGCGCCCCGCTCTCCCTTGTCCTTCTTCGTTTCCGCCTTCATGATGGACTCCAACAAGCGGACCTGCTCCTGTGCCTGGCGCCCGATCTCTTCGAATCGTGTTTCCGTGCGCGCCATCCATTCACGAGAGCTCTGCGCCTTTTCCAGGCGGGATTCCAGCTCACCCATGATGCTGGTGAGCTTCCCCACCGTTTCCATGGCCGAGTCCGCGGCTTTCTTGTTGCTGGCCAGGAGATCGTATTCCGATCTCAGATCCTGCACCTTGTTGGACAGCTCGTCGGCTGCCCGGTCCGCTTCCTGGAGGGAACGCTCGAGACCTTCCAGACGCTGGAAATTCCTGTCCACGCCCTCCGAGGTGATGGAGAGGACTTCCTTTTTTTTCTCCAGCCTCTCGAAGCCGCCGTCCACCGTCTTGCCCATTTCTTCGAACTGCCGAACCTTGGCCTGGATCTGCTGGAGCGCGTCGCTGCTGGCCGAAAGGGTATCCATCTTCAAATCCACGTCCCGCGAAAGGGCGATGATCTTCTTGAAGTCCCCATCCATGTCGTCGATACGGCGCTTTTCCGTGAGAAAGCGCGTGAGCTTCGTGTTCACCTCGTCGGCGACCTTTCTCGTCTTGGCAAGCTGAGTCTCGATCTCGGTGATTTCAGCGCGTTCCGCGTTGAGCTTCGCCATCTCCTTTTTCATCTCGTCGATGGTACCTTCCAGGGCGGCCTTCAGGCTGTCGGCACGCTCGAACAGGCGCGTCTGGGACATGAAGCCCTTCACACGCTTGTCGATTTCCCCGATGTTCGCGGAAAGCAACCGCGCACTTTCCTCCACCTTGCCGAATAGCTTTTCCTGGGTCGCTTCGGACTTTTCCCGGGTGTCGGCGAGCTGCTGCTTCTGCTCCTTGATCCGGCCTTCCACGTCAGCCTGCATCTCACGCATCCGTTTCTGGCTTTCCAGCTGGAACGCGTCCAACTGGGCGCGAAGCCCTTCCATGGCCGTGTCCGTGGAGCGCTTCAGCTCCGTCTTGTACGTGGAAATGGCCTCGGCCATTTGCGCGAGCTCAGCGCGCAATGCCATGCGTTCTTCGTTCGTCGCGACGATCAGGTCGTCCTTCTGCGACGCGAAGGCGTCGCGTATCGAACCGATGGATGCACCGGCCTCGTTGGAGAGGGTCGATATCTTGTCGGCCACGGAAAGCTCCGCGTCGGCCAGTTTCTGTTTGGACCGCTCCTCCCAGAGGGCGATCTCCGCGCGGGATGACTCGAACAGCTCCGCGAGCTCCTTACGTCCCGCTTCGAGCTCGGTGGCGAGGTCCTTGAGACCCGTTTCGATCTCACGGTTCATCCTGCGCGTGCTCGTTTCCATGGCGTCACGGACCGCCGCGAGATCTTTCTCAAACGCGATCCCCGTGTCCTTCTTCGTCCGTTCCAGATCGCCACGGAGCGATTCGCGCAGGGTCTGCACCGACTCGTCCGCCGAGGAGATACGCTCCTTCACGTCGGACTCGAAGTCGCCCAGGCGCTTGTCCATCTCTCCTTGCCAGGTCTGGAATTTTTCCTGGATGCCCATGGATCGAGCCCGCAGATCGGCAAAGAACTCGTCCTCGAAGACCGAGAGTTTCTTCTCCACGCTCTGGTAGGCTTTCGTCTTCAGGTCGGCGAGGCTCGTTTCCACGTCCGCCATGCCGGCGTGCAGCTGTTCCCGCGCCTGTCCAGCGGCGGCGATTTCGGAGGTCCAGCCCGCCACGAGCTCCGCGCCCATGGCCTTCATTTCCGTACGTACCTCGGCGGCGACCCGCTCCATGGTTTGGCCCAGGGATGCGCGCAGGGCATCGACGTCCGCGTTCGCCTCCTCGAGAGCCTTGACGCGATAATCCACGTCGCCCTGATAATCGGAAAGACGCGATTCAATGGCCTCCATGCCTTTGGAGATGGCCGCTTCATCGTTTTGCATGCGCGACTGCAGCCGGGAAAAGACCTCGTCCTCGAGGCTTTCCCCCTTCTGGGCCGCCGCTGAAAGCCGCCCGCGCAGGTCCACGTCAAAGGCGTCAAGGGTTTTGGACAGCATGGCAAGACGCGTCTTCTCGGTCTGCTCCTCGCTCGCCGCAAGACGCGCGAGGTAGGTGGAGTGATCCTTCACCCGCTTTTCCGCCTCGACGAGGGCGGCCGATATCTGCTCCACTTTCGCCGAAGCCGCAGCCGATGCCTCGGCCCCCGCCGCGGAAAGCTCTTCGCGCGCGGCGGCCGCGAATCCCTCTTCCAGCTCGGGTATACGAGCTTCGACCTTTTCGAGGCGCGCGGTGGAGTCCTCGATGCGTCGGCCGACGGTGTCGACGAATTCGGCCTCGTCGCGGATGCGCAGGAGGTTCTTGTCCACCCGCGCCGACATGGCTGTCAGCTCGGTCAAAGCCGTGTCGTATTCAGCGAATCGTTTCTGGATGGACTCGATATCGCTCGCCCGGGCCTGGAGGACCTCTTCCACGCCGCGCGCGCGGGTGAGAATGTCCTTGCCCATCTTGAGGTTTCCTTGCAGCTCGAGCGTCAGATCCTTGACCTGTGCCGTCTTCTCGTCAACGAACGCGGAAAAATTCTCGGTGATTTTATCGCTGAACCTCTTGAGCTTTTCCAGAGATCGGTTGTTTCGGTCCAGCGCGCGGTAAATGACAAGAATGAGAAGGACGACGACAAGGGTGATGATGTCACCAATAGAGAAAACCATTGTCCCCTCCCCAGGAGATTTTACAATGGTAGAGTAGCGCTATCTATCCCGGCTGTCAACGCAAGGGCCGACGGCCGAGGGGGCAGAGATTCCGGCAAGCACGGAGTCCTACCCTCACGAAAACACAATTATCGCAAGTTGTTGCACTTTTTGCGTTTTCGTGAGGATTGAGAGGAGGTCCCGGGAAATCCGATCTGCGTGCATGGATTTCCGTTTGGAGACTGGGGCGCCCTACGTTCTCATCGCGACGATATTCACGTAGTAGCGAAGCTCCTCCAACTCGGCGAGGCATGAGAGAGTGTACCGTTATTTCGGTTGAATGATGTAGGGGATCTTGCCAGTGATGGCGGGGCTGCCGGGCGCCTCATTGAAACGCCAGAGAAGAACGGCGTCTCTCACGGCCGAGTCCACGTCAGCGTATCCCGAGGACCTTTCGATTGCGACCTTGGAAAGATGCCCACTAGGTGCGAGGGTGAATGAGACGATGACGGAAAACGACTGCCCCTGCGCCGCAACCCAGGCGGGGAGAGTCGGCGCGTGCGCCGAGAGGAGCACGCGGCCCTTGCTCACATCCTTCTGATCCCATTGGATACCTTGATCGCCCGTTCCCGAGCCACCCGTACCTGTGGTTCCTGTTCCCGACCCGGTACCCGTGCCGCTGCCCGAGCCACCGCCGCCTTTCAAGCCGGGCAGGGCCTTGTCCACCTGGCTCAGGTCGAGATTGCTCGAGTTGCCGTTTGTGCCGGTGACCTGGACTCCCTGTCCGGAATGCTGTGTTGAGCTCGTTCCGGAACCCGAGCTTGCCCCCGCGCCGTTTCCTTTCCCCGGCTGCGCGGCTGCAATCGTGGCAAGCGATGGTTGATTCGTGTTGTCGGGAAGCGGCTGCGCGTCACCGGTCAGTGCCCCCGACACGCGGAACCCGGATCCACCCGTGGAAGTCGGCTGACTCGCGGTCTGCGCCCGAGGGGTAGGAATGATGAATCCGGCCGAGTCCACCGCGGGACTCGCCGTGGCCTTTTGGCTCGCCGAAGGCATTGCAAGCGGGGCCACGCCGGCGGCCGAAGACCCGACATCCGGCTGCGTAACGACAGGTTGCGGCGGTGCCGGCGGGGCGACAAGGTCCACTTCCACCGGAATTGAGGCAACGGTCGGCGTAAGAAATGATCGGCCGGAGCCGAATGCAAGCACCAAGAGGATCGCCACGTGAACTGCCAGCGCGATGCCGAGGCTCAAGAAGATGCGCCGACGACCCGGTGTCGGATCGGAAATCGCGAAATCGCTCATAGGCTCATGCTCACGGATCCGACGAGACGGAAGCCGGGAGTAAAGTAGGGACCAAGATCGGTACGTTGCCCCCCGTTGTTCAACGGCGCCAAAAGGTCGTTACCATCGACCTGGATCTTGACGGCATCGGAAACCTTCCAGAATCCCGATAGGCGCAGCACGGGTTGCTGCAGCTGACCGGTGAATGTCGGTGACATGGAGAAGGAAAGGTTGCCGCCGAATCTGCCTGCCGGCTCCAAAGCGACAAGCTCCGCAGTGATGGCATCAATAGGCGTGAAAAACGGCTGGTTGGCATACTCGTGGGTCCACCCTGCCGAGACCGAGAAAGACTGCGAAATGCCCCAGCGCGCCCCGAGATCCGAGGTGAAGCGTACGTGTGGTCCTTGCGTGACGGCATACAGGCCCGTGATGGGGTCCTGAGTGCTCGATCCGGTCGGCATCTCCTCGCTATTCATGAAGGAGAGCTTCATCGTGGCGGATAGATCACGCGTCAAAGTGAGCTGCACGGAAGCGTTGCTGAACCAGCCGCGGTCATCTACGAGAGCCGTCGGGTAGGCGAAGGCCTGCGCTTGAATGACGTCGCGCAGATTGTACGGCACCACGCGGTATCCGCCTTCCACGGACATCGTGAAAAACTCGAATGGCGTGCCCGTCACGTTCAAGGAAAAGGGAAAAAGGCTGAGACCCTTATCGTTCCAGTACCAACCCGCCGCCGCGTCCACGGCGAAGTGGGCGGGAAGATCGAATCCGCCGGTGAGATCGGCGCTGTAGCGGTTGAGCTGGTCGGAAAACGCACCCGAGTCCGAGCGGAATGTGTAGCTCGTGTCGATACCTGCGCGGGCGCCCGTGAATCGCGCCTTTGCGGAAAGCGATGGCGTCACGAGTGCGGCGCTGGTCTGATTCGGGGCGGAGCTATTCAGCGTCAGCGAATCCAAAGCGCCTACCACCTGCCCGCTCAGGGAGAGCCAGTCCACCGGGCTGTCGGAGAACAAGGCCGTGGCTCCGATCAGTCGTGAAAGCGCGGCGCTGAATGGGGATTGTCCCTGTAAGCCGGTTTCTTTTTCAGCGAAGCTCGCCGAAAGATCCGTGTCCACGCTCCCCAGGCGGAATTTCAATCCGCCGTTCAGGTCATCTGTCCTCTGATTGAAACCAGCCCCTGCTGGCTTTCCGGCAAATCCATCAAGGGTTTCATGATTGAATTGCAGCGAGAAACGAGGATCGGGACCGAGGGTCTTCAAGGCCATATTGCCGGCAATATTGTTCTGCGTACCGACACCCAGCTCCACCTCAGAAGAAAGAAGGCGATCCGAGGCCTGCACGCTTCCGGGCTCCAGGGCTCCCGTAGACGGCACCGAAGGCTCGCCGACGGCGAGCTCCCCTTCAGAGAGGACAGGTATTGGGCGTTCCGGCGGGAGGAGGTCCTCCTCGGGCGGAAGTTGCGCCTCGACCTTTTCCACGCTGAGATCCTCGATCTGGAGGATCACCTGCGGCATGACGATGTCCGGCTCGCCCGGGGCAGCGGCAGGATTGGGCGAGGTCGGCGCTGCAGGGGTCGGAGAGGCGGCCTGCGCGGCAAGCCCCATGCCGGCCATCATCAGGGCAAAGGCAATGAATACCGTTTGAAGCGATTTCACTGGGCGCCTCCTTCCAGGAGCCGCGCCTTGACGGTCCAATCCGATGACGGGAACGCTGCCTCCAGCCGCTTCACGAGTGCGAGCACCTCATCGGGCTTCTTCGACAGCTGCATCATTTCGGCGGCCCGATAGATCGCCGAGGCCGCGACATTCGGGTCAACTTTCGGTATGACCACGGCAGCGAGGAACTGGCGGGCCGCTTCCGCCAGGTCCCCTTTGCGATAGAAATATTCGCCTGTCAACATCTGCGCCTGGGGCGCCCCCGTGGGATCGCCCTCCTTGATGAGCGGTTGGAGGAGCCGATAGCCGGTGTCTGCCCGCTTGTCGCCGCTGTAGATGTACAGCCGCGCAAGATCGATTGTGGCCTGCCTTTTCTTGTCGCCCGACTCGCGTGCGATGATCGCGGAAAGCTCCGCTTCGCGATCCCCCTCCCCGCCTGCCAACAGCCGAATCTGCTCCGCGCGAATGTCGGCGCGCGCGGCGCGTGCTTCATCCGGATATTCGGCGATGAAGCGCGTGTAAGCCTCCAACGCCTTGGGATACTGCTGCGCCTGAGCGTACGCTTCGGCGGTCTGCTGCAGCGCGGAGCCGCGGAAGCTGCTGTCCTTGAACCCCGAGATCAACTGCTCCCACTGGAGCGCCGCGGCCATGCCTTCGTTCATGGAAAGGGCCGCCTGCCCTCCCCAATACAACGCGGCATCCACGAGCTTGCCTTTGGGAAAACGTGTTCGGTAATCGTCGAAGGCGGCGCGGGCCGGGGCCCACATGCCGTGGGTAAAGAATGTTTCCGCGCGCCGATAGAATGACTCCTCGCGCAGCGGACTGTCGGGGAAATTGTCGGACAGGGACCGATACGCATCCGCCGCGGTCTGGGTGCGGCCCAGGTCCGAGAGCGCCCCCGCGTAATCGAACAGAGCGTCGGCAGCCCAGGGTGAGCGCGGAATCGTGGATGAGATGCGGAGAAGCACCTGCGCGGCCTGATCAGTCTTCTTGACGTTCAACAGGCTTTTCGCGTAGAGATAGACGCTCTTCTGCGACAGCTCGTCCTGACCGCCGGAGCCGGCCGAGAAATAGAGGGCCGCCTTGTCGAACTCACCGAGCGAGAAATGCGACCACCCGGCCAGATACACGATCATGGGTGAAAGCTCGTGCGAGGGAAACGCGGCGGCGAGGTCGTCGAAAACGGAAGCCGCGTGGGAATAATCGAACGTGCGAAGATACGCCCAGCCGAGGTAGTAGCGGGCATAGGGAATGATAACGCCGAGCCCATTCTGCTGGGCGACATCGGGTTTGACGCTTACCAGATCGGAGATCGCACCCGCGTAATTCTTCGCCGCGATAAGAGAGAGGCCCCTGAGATAGGAAAGCTCGATCGAAGCGTAAGGGTCCTGTGTATCGATGGCAGGGAACTGGCGGCGCACGGCATCCGCTTCCGAGACGATGGTGGAGCTCTGCTTCAGCACGAAGAGGGCCTTCAGATAATCCAGTCGGGATCGGAGATCGGCGGGGTAGCGCGCCGTGTAATCCTTGAGCGCGGCGGCCGCCTCCGTGGTTCGATGCGCCGAGTTGAAAAGCACGATCTGCAGCTTTGCCACTTGCTGACGCAGAGTCGGGTCCATGTCCTGGCGGATCAGATCATCGACGAGCCGCGAGGCGTCATCGGTCTTTCCCTGTCTGAACAGGCAATAGGCAAGCAGATAGCCGGCTTCGGGTGCGCGTTTGGAATCCGGCAGGGTGGTCCGGAACTGCGTGTAATAGCCCGCCGCCCCGGCAAAATCGTCTCCCATCAAGGCGATATCGCCTTCGCGGATGATGACCGCTCCGGTGCCTGGTTTTCCCGCGGCCAGGAAGTCCGAGAGGAACTTCTTTGCAGCCTGCGGATCCTTGCGGCTCAAGGAAATCTCGGCGAGGTACAGCGGCACCACCTCGTTTACGGGCACCTTGTCCCGCACGTTCCACGCCCGGCTCAGAAACGGTTCGGCGGAATCCAAGGCGCCTTGGCGGAAGCTTTCGGCCCCGACGCGGGTCCAGAGATCGGAAAGCAATTCGATGCGGCCGGCAAAACGCGCCTCCGCCGCCTGCGTCAGGTCCCTCATGCCCTGCAGATCCTGTTTCTTCTGGTCGGCCGCGAAAAGCCTCCCGTAGGCCACGAGTGCCACGTCATCGGCGGCACCCACCAGTTGGATGTAGAGGGGCTGCGCGTCATCCGGCTTGCCCGTCTGCCACAATGCCTCCGCCTGCAAAAGGATGAACTGGCTTTTCCATGGCTCGGGGAAACCGGCTGGATTGGTGGCCCGCGTGAGGGCCAGCAAATCCGTGAAGTCTTCTTTCTTTTGGAGCAGCGAACCGAGGAGCACCGAAGCATAGGGAAAAAGACGACTGCTCTGATAATTGACGCTCAGCGTGGTGAGACTCGCAATGGCCCCGTCGTCGTTTGTCAATTGAACGAGTGCAAGTGACTTCTGCACGAGGGCCTGCGGCGTGAACTCGGGATCGCTCTGTTGACCGAGAAATGCGTCAAGACTTTCCACGGCAAGCGAATAGCTGCCCAGTGCGTAGAGTGAAAGACCTTTCCATAAGGGAACGTAGGCGAAATAGCGCGTGGACCGATAGCGCTTTTCGATGTCGTCAATGAGCTGGACGGCATCACGATAGCGGGCAAGGCGATAGAGGCAGACCGATCGCCGATACTGCACGTCGGACACCCTCTCGGAGAGCGGATAGGCTACGAGAAAGGCGTCGTAGGCCTCCAGCGCCGCGGTGTAGTTTTTTCCGAGATACCGGCTTTCCGCCTCCGAGTAGAGGTCGCTTTCCACGGGAGCGGCAAAGACATGCTGCGGACCGGCCGCAAAGAGGAGTACACAGAGTATGAATGTCATCATGACAAGCTTAAAGGTACCCCCGGAGGAGGGGTTAATCAATCGATGGAAGGGCGAACGCTCCGTCGGATCCCAAACGCTCCAAGTGCACATACTCTTTTGCATACCTCTTGTTCAGTGAAGAAAGACTCGTTTCGACGTTTCTCTCCATGACGGCGACCTGGAACCCGCCTTGAGCGTCGAAGAAGGGAAAAAGCAGAATCACGTGATGGTGCTGGCGCAGCGTGGGCAGGCCATCGGCGGGAGCGAGTGCGGAGGCGGCGTTCACCGATCCGATATAAATCGTCCCGGGATTCTTGCGGGCCAGAACGTACAACACCTGTTCGATGTCGGGAACGGGGTACCCGGTGTCCGTGACGTAGGGAACCCTGTCGGAATCCCGCACGTCTATCTCGGCGTCGGTGGGAGCAGACCCGGTGCGTGCCTTCTCCACGGCGCGGGCGAGACCGCGACTCCAATCCAGGCCGAACCAGGGGTCCAGCTCTTCCTCGTACCGCGCGCTCCACGAATGGGCAAGACCGGCGTTGCGCGATTTCAGAACCGCGATGTCCGTGTCCTGTCCTTCCAGCGGGGCATAAAAGCCGTCGACGAACCATTTGGCAAAGCCCGAGCAATTGAAGCCGCCCTTGCCGGCTGGGGCCCCTGTGGCTATGAAGACCATCTTGCCGGCGGCGTCCATCGCGCCGTCGTCCATGTCCCGCAGACCGCGAAGGCGCGCACGCACGCTCATGAGAATCTGCCCAATCCGCCTATCGCCATCGCTTTGAATGGGAGCGAGCATCATGCCCCAATTCACCGAGTAATCGCTGAGGGCCATGATCGTGGCCAATGGTTCGATGAGGAGACGATCCAATGGGAGTGGAAGGGCGATCTGGCTTTGAAAGGGCCGGCCCAGGAGAAAAAGATCCATCATCGTCCGGTCACCCTGCGGGAAGAGGCGAACATAGCTGCCCGGCCCGTTTTGCACGAAGATCTTGGCCTGGAGAAAGCTGCCATCCTTCAGGCTTCGCTTGATGATGTAGGTGCCGGCGCCGTCCACGGGGAAATCATTCCCCCGCTGATTGGCGAACACCATGAACACCGCTCCGTCCTGGACGCTGACCTGGAATGATACGCGGGCCGAGCCGACCGATTGGCTTATGACGGCGCTCTTGTGCGCCACGATCTCGGCAACGGGCGCGAATATCGTATCCTTCATGCCCAGCCGCGCCTCGGCGTTATCGGACGGCAAAAAAACGGTGGCATCACTCATGACCGACGGCAGCGCACGGGCGGCTGACGGCAAAGCGACGGAGAGAATCATGGCCACGAGGGGCCTAAACCAGAAGCGTGTCCTCATCTATACGATCCTTCAGTATGCCCCGGCGCGCCGCGAGCACGTCAGGGTCCAGCGCGAACAATGGGCTGATCTCGATCGCGGATAGCGGTGTCCCCTCGGGGCCGCGCGGCACTTCCACGCCGCACCGTTCAAGCCAGCGCGCGGCCCTCTCGATCTGACCGCGACGGCATGTATCAATGGAATCGAGCCCTTCGCGGTTCTTCAGGGGCGCGAACTCTTCGGCGCGGTCCGTTTCGAAGAACAGCGAGCGGTCCGCGAACGGTATCGCATCGAAGATGAACATCTCCAACTTCACCGCGTCCCTGTCAACAGTTTCGGTGCCCGCGGGGGTCGGATTGAGCGCCTTGACCTTTTTGCGCGCGATATGCCAGGGAAGAACCACGCGATCTTCCATGATAAAATCCACGTCGAGAATGTGCATGGCAGGGGAGCCCTGGGCAAACACAAGGCGCCCGGCGGAATCTCGCGCGTTCATGAGCTCAGGATCGAGATCGGAATATTCGATGATCTGGGGTATGCCCGCGCGGGTGACAATGATGCCGAGCTTCTCCTCCGGATGAGTCTTCTCGATCACCTTTGTCGAAATCCGCGAGGCTTCGCGGCAATGATACCCGAGAAAGAGGGGATCGGGAACACGGACGAGCGGATTGTCCACCTGGAAATAGAAAAGATGCCGAACGCCGCGTTCGCGAAGGGACGCGAGTGAGCCGGATCGACGCAATGCCTCTATGACACCGCCATGGCCGTTCGGATTGCAGAACAGCCCTCCGTCGGGAGCCAGGAGGAGGCCGCCGTCGGCGGCGAGGGAAGGAATGCTCGCCTGAGTGAACAGGTGCACGGTATCCGGTCCCAGGCCGAACCAGCTCTCGGAATCGAAATACTCGCGGGTGGCCTCGTGATTCTGCGGCCCGGTCATGATGAGCCACGGGATGTTCACGCCATAGCGGCGTCGGGCGGCGAGAAGCTTTTCCGCGTGCCAGGCAAAAAGCGTGAGATGGCGGATCGGAGTGACCGGGAACATGCCCTTTGGCCCTTCGTAGCCGAGTCGGGATCCTTGGCCTCCCGCGACGGTGAGAAAGGCGGTGTGTCCGGATCTGATGCGTGCTTCCCCGTCGTCCCGGGCGTCCCGATCATTCCCGCTCGTAGAAAGTGGAACGTACGGGGCCGGCTCCACGACAGCTCTCTCGACGGCCCGCCCCGCCTCGGCGTCGACGTCGGCCAGATGAGCGCGCAGCTCTTCGACGAGGAGAGGATCCAATGCGGCGCAGTCCGCGCGAAGTCGGGCCTTCATGTCTTCGGGTCGGCTGTCCCAGTGCGCGAAGAGTCGCTCGCGGTCTCGCTGATCGAGCTTGTCCCTGATGTCCCTGTCGGTCATGTCCTCTCCATCGTGCGCCATGTCCAGGCCGCGTCCGCGACGGACCGTCATCAATACCTCGATGAGGTCGGTCCTCACCTCGGCGAAGCGGGCGGCGATGTCGGGATCGTTGGCGCCCAATTCCTCCCAGATCCGCCTCTTCGCGCCCTCGACGGTGAATTTCTTCTCGTACAGCAGATAGCGGAAGCGGAGAAGGAGGCGTATCTCGTTTCCCGAGTACTCACGGCGACCGGAAAGCCCCTTGGGGGGAGAGAGCAACGGCAGCTCGGTTTCCCAGTAACGCAGTACGTGCGGCTTGACGTCGAGCAGCCGTGCCACCTCGCCGATGCTCCAGGTCTTCATACACTCAGGTCTTCTTGCTCTGGCGGAACTCGATGGCGACCGGCACCTGATCGAAGCCGAGATCCCGGCGTATGCAATTCTCCAGGTATTGGCTGTAGGAGACCGGGAATCCTCCCATGCGATTGACGAAGGCGATGAACCGAACGGGATTCTCGCTCACTTGTGTCATGAAACGTATCTTGTAGTTTTTGCCGCGAACGGGCAACCGATAGTGCGTCATCCATTCTTCCAGGGACTGATTGAGCTTTCCCGTGCCCACGCGTCGGTGCAGTTGCTCCCAGACACCGAGGGACGTCTCCAGGAGACCTTTCACCCCGTATCCGGTGTGGGCCGAAACGGGGAGCACGGGGGCGAATCCTAGAACCGGAAATTGGAACCTCACCATTTCAGTGACGGTCGCAAGAAGCTTCGGCGTGCCATTCAGGAGATCCCACTTGCCAAGCACGATAACGACACCCCTGCCCTCCTTGACCGCCTGCGCCGCGATCTTCTTGTCCTGATCGACAAGACCTTCGCTGGCGTCAATGGTGAGAAACACGACATCCGCGCTGGCAATGCTCTCAATGGCGCGATTCACCGAATAATACTCCACTGCGTCGGTGACCTTGCTCTTGCGACGGATACCGGCGGTGTCGAGGATTCGAAAAGTCCTCCCTTTGTAGTCGAAGGTTCCTTCAACGACGTCACGGGTGGTTCCTGGAATGGCTGAGACGATGGAGTGGTCTTTCCCGGTGAGCTTGTTCGCGAGGCTCGATTTTCCGACGTTCGGCTTTCCGAGAATGGCGATCCGAACGACATCGCTTTCGGAGACCCGTACCCGCGGCGACTGTGAGCGCTCCTTTTCGGAAACGGGCCGCTCCAGTTGCGCTTCCAGAAGGGAAGCGATGGTTTCCTTCAGCCTATCGAGGCTTCGATTGTGCGCCGCCGACACCCCAATGACGTTTGCAAAGCCGTGCGCGTGAGCGTTCCAGACCAGGGAGTCGCGATCCGGGGTATCGACCTTGTTGACCACCAGGAGCAGCTTGTCGGAAAACGGACGCATGAGACGTATGAACTCACCGTCTTGCCCGGAGCTTTCCGCGGCATCCAGCACCAGGAGAACGAGGTCCGACTCACGCGCTTCGCGCAGACTGCGTTCCCGCACCAAGGCATCGATGCCTTCCGCGTCGGCCGAGTAGCCTCCGGTATCGACGAGCAGAATGCGCGCGCCGGCGAGAGTGCAGGCCACCTCCACCGGGTCGCGCGTCACGCCGGGTTCGGAGTGCGTGATGGCGCGGCGTCTCCTGAGCAGGGCATTGAAGAGCGTCGATTTTCCGACATTGGGCCGACCGAGAATCGCGACCCGGGGAAGCTCACCATGAGAAGAAATCAAGCCGCTCCTCCATCCATTTTCGCACCGCCTGCTCGATTTCCGCTCCCGAGCGCATCGGCACGAGGCTTCTCACGAACGCCTCGGCTTCCATGATGCGCACGGATCTCACGATCCGCTTGATGAGGGGAATTCCTATGGGGCCCATGGAGAAGCTGTCGAGCCCCAGACCGAGCAGAACCACCGTGGCCAGGGGATCCCCCGCGAGCTCTCCGCACATCCCCACGGGAATCCCGCGCGCATGCCCATTTTCGATAGTCATCCGTATGAGCCGCAATACACCGGGATGGAACGGCTCGTAGAGATAGGCCACCTTTTCATTTCCCCGGTCCACGGCAAGGGTATATTGGATCAGATCGTTGGTCCCGATTGAAAAGAACTCGGTGCGCAGGGCGAGGATGTCCGATGTGACGGCGGCCGAGGGCACTTCGATCATGATGCCGGTGGGCACGTCGGCGCGGAAAGCCTGACCGTCGCGGGCCAGCTCCGCCTTGACCTCGGCCATGATCTGGTCGATCCGATCCAGCTCGCCGGATCCGGAAATGAGCGGGAACATGATCCGCAGCGATCCGTGAACGGAAGCGCGCAGGAGCGCGCGCAGCTGGGTGCGAAAGACCTCCGGTCTGGCGAGACAGAAACGAATGGCGCGCCATCCGAGAAGGGGATTGTCGTCCGTGGCGCGATGAAAACCGGGCATCACCTTATCGCCGCCGAGATCCAGCGTGCGAATGGTGACCATGCGGTCTCCCATGGCTTTCAGGACCGAGGTGTAGGCCGCGTATTGTTCATCTTCGGTGGGGAATCGATTGGGCTGGATGAACAGGAACTCCGAGCGGAAAAGACCGATGCCGTCCGCGCCGTGTGCGAGGACGGCCTCGGCTTCCTCGGGCACCTCGATATTCGCTTCAATGGAAAGACGTTTTCCGTCCAGGGTCTCGGCGGGCAGGTCGTGCTCGCCTTTCAGCATCACATACTTGCGCTCCCACTCCTGCCGCTTCTCGTCATAACGCGCGCAGGTGGCCGCGTCCGGGTCCACGATCACGACGCCGCGGTTGCCGTCCACGATGATCATGTCCCCGTTGTGGACGCTGCGGCTGATATCGGAGAGTCCCAGGACCGCGGGGATCTCGCTCGCGCGGGCAAGGATTGCGGTATGGGAAGTCTTGCCACCCGCGTCCGCGGCGATGCCCAGCACGAGGTTGGGGTCCAGGCTGAGGGTGTCGGAAGGCATGAGATTACGCGTTACGAGGATGGCGGGTTCGTGAAGATCCGAGAGACGCGCATGAGGATGGTAGAGAAGATGGCCAATCACGCGGTTGGCAGCATCGGAGAAATCAATGGCACGTTCGCGCAGGTACGGGCTGTCCGCTTGGGCGAGCTTTTCGGTCATCTCCTCGATGAGCTTGACGAAGACCCACTCCACATTGCGATGGTTTTCTTCCAGCGATGCGTGAACCCGGGACTTCATTTCCGGGTCGTCGAACATGAGGAGTTGGGCCTCAAGGAGCGTGCCATCCCGACCCGCGACAAGCTCCCTCACCTCAGCGGCGGCCTTGTCAAGGGCGGCGAGGAACCTCCCGTTTTCGAATTCGACCTGCGTGCTGGCGATGTCGTAGCGAGGGACGGAGAGCTTGTCTTCCAGGAACAGAAACGCTTTGCCCCGAGCGATCCCGGGGGACGCGCTGATTCCCGTAATCTCCATCATGCAGGGGTGAGTATAGCTGTATTCAATGGGCGTGTCAAACAGACCGATCATTGAGGAAGAGATGGCCACCAAGAAAAGGACTCGCAAGAAGAATACCGGCGGGCGCGAGCGCGGGCTTGGCGTGCTGTTCTGGCTGTGTCTGCTCGTCATTGTCGTCGCGGTCGGCTTCGCCGCGCGCCAGCCCATTGCCGCCGCAATAGCTCAGATCACCGGCCATTCGTCGGGACAGACACCACAAACACCGGCTGTGACCGTTGCCCCGATAGCTCCGTCAGCGCCACCCCCTGCTTCGCCAAACGCAAAGACGACTCCGAGCTCCGCCGCACCGACTTCCGCGCCCCAACAGCCGACAATGGACAAGGTGAGCGCCACGCCTCACGCCGCACCGCCGGCCACCACGGCGCCGACCACCCGCAAGGCCCGGCTCTTCTTCGCCACGGTGGATACTGACGGCCATATCGCCATGAAAAGCGTCATACGCTCCGTTCCCGCATCCGACTCGCCCCTCCGCGACACGCTGGAGAGTCTGCTCCAGGGTCCCACGCGCCAGGAGCTGAATCTCGGCATGCTTTCCATGATTCCGGTGGCGGCACGTCTGCGCGGTGTCACCATGCGCGGCGACGTCGCCATGGTCGATTTCGCGGAAAGTTTTCGACAGAATCCGCTGGGGGCAGACGCGATGACCACCCAAGTCCGCCAGGTCGTCTACGCCGCAACGGAGTTTCCCTCGGTGAAGGCCGTGCAGATTCTGATTGAAGGCCAGCAAGTCAGTTATCTCGGCCCAGAAGGCCTGCGGATCGATAAGCCGCTCACGCGCGAATCATTCCAGAACTAGAGCTCCAAGGATTTCTTCCACCGCGCGCGCTGGTGATCCCGTGCCGGTTCGCAGGAGGAAGAGAAACTCACGGTTTCCTTTTCGACCCCTGATCGGTGAGGCGATGGCCATTTCCAGCATGACTCCTTCAGCAGCCAGGTCCTGAGCGAGGTCGGCGAGAATCGTCCGTATGGCGTGAGGATCGCGCACGACACCGCGAAATGCGGGATCCGGCTCCTTGTACTCGAATTGCGGTTTGACCAGGAATATCCCCCACCCTTCCGTGGTCAAAGCGAGTATGTGGCGCGCGGCTCCGTGTAAGGACCGGAAGGAGAGATCCGCAACGGCACTGGCCGGCCGCGGGGCGAGCTCGGTGGCGTTCAGAGCCATGATGTTCGTCCCTTCATGGACCCGCACGCGGGGATCCTGGCGCAGCGCCCAATCGAGCTGACCCACGCCGACATCCACGGCGTGTACGGCCGCCGCGCCGCGCTGCAGCAAACAATCCGTGAACCCGCCCGTCGAGCACCCCGCGTCGAGCCATGCCGCACCCGCGCAGGGAATGGCCCAGGCATCCAGAGCGGCCGCGAGCTTTTCCCCGCCGCGGGAGACGTAGCGGCGCTCCTCGCGCACGCGTACCTCGGCCTCGGCGCGAACACGGAGACCGGGCTTCGTCACCTTCTGCCCGTCGACATGCACGCCGCCGGTGACGATCTGCGCCGAGAGCTCTTTCTCTGATCGCGAGGGATAGTGAAGCTTCAGAAGCTGCAGAAGCGCGATGGTGCGCGCGGCCATGCTATACCGAGGAAACCTGCCGGATCCTCTCGATGCCCACCGCTTTGCCGTTCGCCGTGTCGATGGACACCAGGACGCCCTGAATTTCGGCGGTGGAGTTCTGCACTTCCATCTTCAGTGGCATCTGCGTCAGGCTACGGGCAATCGCCGTTTCCTTCTTCATGCCGATGACACTGTCCATGGGACCCGACATGCCGATGTCGGTGAGATACGCGGTGCCTCCCGGCATGATCCGCTCGTCGGCGGTCTGGACATGCGTGTGCGTTCCGACCACGGCCGAGACATCCCCGTCCAGGAATATGCCGAGTGCTTCCTTTTCATCCACCGATTCGGCGTGAAAATCCACGATCGCGGCGCGCACCTTGGAGCGGAACTGCTTCACGAGTGCCTTGCCGACCTGGAGCGGGTCGCGCAGCGGGGAAAGATTGACCCGACCCTCGAGATTGATGACGAGCACGGCAATGTCCTTGACCGTGACGATGCAGTGTCCTTTACCCGGTATGGCTCCCGCGCCGGGTATGACGGGATAGTTCTCAGGCCGCAAGAGGGTGTCGCAGGTCTGGAGCATCGGGTAGATCTCACGTTTCTGCCAGATATGGTTGCCGGTGGTGATCACGTGCACGCCGCAGGCGAACATCCGTTCGGCGATCTCGGGAGTGAGCCCGAAGCCGTCGGCGGCGTTTTCGCCATTGGCGATGACCAGATCCGCCTCGTGACGGCGCGCCAGATCCGGCAGCCCGACGAAAAGGGCCCTGCACCCCGGTTGCCCAATGATGTCGCCCAGGATGAGGGCCCTCAGAATTTGCGCCACGGCACCGACCTAACGCGCGTACTCGATCACCCGCATTTCGCGGATGATCGTCACCTTGATCCTGCCGGGATATTTCAACTCGCTTTCAATACGCTTGGCGATGTTCTTGGCCAGCTCCTTGGCCGCGTCGTCGCTGATTTTCTCGTTGTTCACGAGAATGCGCAGCTCGCGACCGGCCTGGATGGCATACGCCTTGTCCACGCCGTCAAAATCTTCCGCGATGGATTCCAGATTCTCCAGCCGCTTCAGATAATTGTCGAGTGTTTCCTTGCGGGCGCCCGGCCGTGCCGCCGAAATGGCGTCCGCAATCTGCACGATCACCGCCTCGATGGTTTCCGGCTCCACGTCGCCGTGGTGGGAGCCGATCGCGTTGAGGACCTTCGGATCTTCACCGAGTCGTCTCGCGAGATCCACACCGACTTCGATATGATTGCCGTCGCCATCCGCCTCGACGCCTTTACCGATGTCGTGCAAGAGCGCCGCCCGCTTGGCCAATTCCACGTTCCCGCCGACTTCGGCGGCAATCATGCCCGCGATGAGGGCGACTTCTTTGGAATGCGCGAGAACGTTCTGTCCGTAGCTGGTCCGATAGTGCAGCCGGCCGAGGGTCCGGATCGCCTCGGGGCTCATGGAATGAATGCCGACCTCGAACAGGACCCGTTCTCCTTCTTCATAGATGGTCTGGGTGATCTCTTTTGTCACTTTTTGAACGATTTCCTCGATCCGCGCAGGATGAATCCGGCCGTCAGAGATGAGTCTGCTGAGTGCCGTCTTGGCTATCTCGCGTCTGATGGGATCGAAACAAGAAATCACCACTGCTTCGGGTGTGTCATCTATGATGATGTCGACGCCCGTCAGTGTCTCCAGAGTGCGGATATTGCGGCCTTCGCGGCCGATGATCCGTCCCTTCATTTCGTCGTTCGGAAGGCTGACCGTAGTTACCGTCACCTCCGAGGCCACATCCGTGGCAAGCCTTTGAATGGTCGTGATCAGGATGTCACGGGCCTTCTTGTCCGCCGCCAGACGCGCTTCCTGCTCGATGACGTTGATGATCACCTGGGCATCGTGCCGCGCTTCGTTTTCCAGGCTTTGAACGAGAAGCTTTTTCGCTTCCGCCCGGCTGAGACCCGAAACACGTTCCAATTCCGCGGCTATCCGCTCGCCTTCCTGCTGTAATGCCGCCTCTTTTTCCGCGGCTGTCCTCTCCCGGTTGC
>Ga0265342_10001790_pt1 | contig 19535 bp, 15 predicted proteins | sample 4CB327metaG_FD_203125 | JGI IMG/M metagenome (GOLD analysis project Ga0265342, IMG submission 203125) | Rhizosphere microbial communities from Carex aquatilis grown in University of Washington, Seatle, WA, United States - 4-CB3-27 metaG | ecosystem: Host-associated > Plants > Roots >...
ACGCGGATCTTCGAACACCCCAGCCACATCGGCAAAGCTGACGCCGTGTTTGGCCCGATTCGCCCGCGCTTTGGCAGGATCCCACTGATAGGACACGAAGGAAGTGTATGCATTCCCGTACATACACGCAAGCTGAAACTTCGGGTCCGCCTTTGCCGGTGCAACGGGTTCGGCGGCGTCCGACCTAGACAAGCAGATGTTCATTGCGGAGAAACCCCGTCCACGCTTCGACACATTCGTCGGAGAGATTCTGAAGGTCAAACCTTTGCACTTCGCCGGTCGACGGTTCCTCGATGAGGATGAAGTACTCCTCATTCGTGCCCGCGCGCTTACCCGGCCATCCCGCAGGGTGGTATTCACGCCCGATCGATGGGAGCACGTCGAGCTTCGTCCTTGAGGGATCGAGCGTCAGGTGTTTGGTGCCGTTAGCTATCTGTCGACAGAGGGCCATAGCCGGGGTCGCATTCATGAAGGCGTCGAGGCTGGCTTGTGTGACGGCGTTGGAGTTCTTCAGGAAGTCTCGCAGGTGTTAGCAGTTCTGAAAGAACGCGTATAGGTAGTCGAACGGAGACATCCCGTCCGTAGCGCCGAACGCGGCACCGAGATCGCGAACGCGTTTGTGCCAGCGGAGGACTCGCGCAAACTGTCCTCGCCAACCTGGACCGATGTATTCGCTGAGTCCCATTTCTGCAAGCCACATGGTTTCTCCACGGAATTCTCGTCCGCCGAGTTGCCGTTAAGCGGTGGGCGGCCGTCTGCGGCCGAGCACTGCGCCGGTTAGCCAGCCTTCTTCGGGTTCTTCCCCGTATTCGATGGGTTCCGCTTCTCCACTTCGCGAAGCAGCGCTTCGTATCCCATTTTGTCGGCGGCACCCTTCTTCATCACCTTGTGCTTGACCAACTCATCGATAATCGCGCCGCGTACGATTAGCGGACCGGCCAGCGCCACCTGTTCAGGCTTGGTGATGCTTTCCGGGGTGCGACCAGCGCGGCGCAAATCTTCGAGTGCCTTGAGTGACACGGGAACCATCTGGTCGACTGCAGCGAGAAGCAGCACCCAATAGCGCGTAGCGAATGCCATTTTAATCATTGGATCCTGACCGTTAGTAGCGCCGAGTGGCTCGGGATCATCCTTTTGCACGAGACCATTCATCAGCTGAGCCAGGTGGCTGCGAAAGTTGGTTCGAAAGTCCTCGATCGACTGGTAGGCGCTATAGAGACCTCGGTTCGCATACGTTGCCTTGAATCCTTGGACCTTGCCGTACTGTTTCGTATCGATGCAGCTGGGGCTTACCGGCCGATCCGAAAAATAGACCATCACCTTCTTGCCTGCGTTGATGCTTCTTTCGATCTCCTCCTGTGTTCCCGAGTCGGCGTTTGGGGTCGGGCTGCCGAACCGAGTCCAAAAGACGCCGACCACGATATCGGCATCATCTGCGACCTGTCGGTTGATTACCTCCTGCGGTTGCGCGCCGGCCTCGGGATAGGTGTTGGTCTTCCACGAAACAACTGTGATCATCGCGCCGGCTGACAGCCCGTGATGGACGTTCCATTCCTCAACGAGCTGCCTCACCACGGATTGTTCCTCCGTTACGTCTTGGGCTCCGGCGAGAAACAGGGAGAAGACTCTTGCGTTCTTTGGCATGGCAACCTTTCCGGTCTGGCTCTGTATTCGGACGCAGCTTGGCGCCCTACGGCGTTTTTCGCAAGCGTGGGCGGGCGGCAGACGTCACGGCACCGAGCCGACTTCCCATCGGTCACCTCAAGCAATGTCAAGGTGTTGCCGATTGCGGACCCGTTGCCTGCGCCAAATGCGCTGTTTCGGTTTGCTGTCTAATCCCCCAAAGGGCAGCAGCGATTTCGGGCATGGGAATCTTGTCCGGCGGCGCCTGACCCATCCCTGACACCGCCTCGGCCCAGGCCGACAGGGCTGGCCCCACCGCCCCGACGACCGCCACCGCCTCTGTTACCGCACCAGCCCCGGCCACCGTCACCGCCACCCACACCTACACTGCTCCCCGCTACTCCGAATCCCAGGACATCAGGCCTGCCGCCCCCTATTCCCGTCCTTTGATTCATGGTATTGCCTTTCACCATGGAAAACACGACCAAGAAGGCCGCGCCGGCTGTTTTGTGGGTTCCGTCGTCGTACTTGGCGATGGGATTCGTGCTGTGCGCGCTCACGCTCAGCACGACCTTCGTCTTCAAGAACCTGGAGGTCGAGGAGAGCAGGATCACGATGCTGGCCGCGATCCTCATGTTGCCCTACACCTTCAAGTTTCTGTGGGCGCCACTGCTCGAGCTGTACAAAACCAAGAAGTTCTTCGTCGTGCTCATGCAGCTCTGCGCTGCGGTCTTGATGGCCTTGGCGGGCCTGGCGTTGAAGCTGCCGGCGTGGTTGGCCATCACCTTCGGCGCCATGATGGTCTGCGCCTTCGTGGGCGCCACCATCGACATCGGCACCGACGGCGTTTACGTGACCACCCTCGACGACAAACAGAAAGCCCGCTGGGCCGGCATCCAGAGCATGGCTTGGACCGGCGGCCAACTCATCGCCCTCGGCGCCCTGGTCTGGGTCGCGGGCAAGCTGCACGAGGACGGGTACACCTACCAGATCGCCTGGATGTACGTGTTCCTGGCCGCCGCGGTCATTCTTGTGGGCTTGGCCGTGTGGCACGGGGTCTTCATGCCTCCCGGCGCCAAGGCCAAGGACGCACCCAAGAGCATGGGTGAGGCGATGGCTGGGTTCGGCCACGCCTACAAGACCTTCTTCCAGAAGAAGCTCATCTGGCGAATGCTGGCCCTGGCCTTCTTCTATCGCTTTGGCTGGTACCTCATCGAGAAGGTGAACAATATTTTCCTCATCGGGGATCGAGCAAAAGGCGCCCTCGGCCTCACCGACCAAGCCGCCGGTCAGATCAGTGGTATTTGGGGCTCGGGCTCGTTTTTGGCGGCCAGCGTGCTTGGCGGCCTGGTGCTGGCCAAGGTCGGCCTTTCCCGCAAGACCCTGATGCTTTTCGTGGGCAGCCTGGTCATCCCGAACGTGGCCTTCATGTACCTCGCCAGGTCGCAGCCCGATGCGAGCGATGCTTGGCTCATCACCTCCGTCTATTGCCTGGCCATGTTCGCCTACGGCTTTGGCGCCGTCGCGCACATGTACTACATGATGAAGCAGATCTCGCCCGGCCCTTATCAGACCGCCCACTACGCCTTCGCCACCGGGACCATGGGTCTCTGCAATTTCTCCGCTGGCTTTTTCAGTGGCAAGCTCGAGAAGGCTCTCGGCTTCCCGACCTTCTTCACCGTCGCGCTCTTCTGCACCATCCTGGGCCTGCTGGCCGCGTGGTTCGCTCCCTTCGTTCACAGCATGGGCGAGGAGACCAAGGCAGGAGCGTAGGGCGGACAGCGCGACGAGGAAAGGCACACCACACCCCAGGCACCACCCGAATACAAAAAGGGCGATCCCTCGCGGGACCGCCCTTTGGCTTAGGTGCTACAGATCCCTACTGGCAGGCCACCGCGGTTTCATCCGGGCCTGGGCCTACGTTGCCGCTGACGTTGGCGGTGAAGGTGTTCCCGGTGTTGGTCAGCGTGGCGGTGGAGCCGCACCGGATGCTGATGCCGTAGCTAGCGCTGTTCGACAGCGTGGAGTTTTCGAGGTCGAGCACACTGGTGTTCGATACCACGGTTATGTCGCCGGCCGAGGATCCCCCGCCGTAGGAAATATTGGCGTATTGGATGGTGGCGCGGCCCGTATCCCACAAGGTGATACCTGCCCAATCCCCGGGCGCGGGCGAGGAATTGAGCGAGGTGAACACGACCGGGGCGGCCAGGGTACCGTTGACATGCAGATTGCCAGCGTCGGAGTAGCCGATCCAGAGGTATGTGTCCGAGGCAAACTTGAAGACGCTGCCCGCAGCGATGCTGAGGATGGGCGTGGTGGTTCCCCCGAGACCAAGAGCCGATGTGACCGCAATCGTCGTGCCTGGATTCTTCCAGTCGGTGGAGACGCTGACGTCGCCACCAGCCAGCTCGATCATCGCGCCGCCGTTGAAGGTATTGGTCGAGTCGATGCCGGCGAAGGAAGGTGCCTGGACCGAGATTGCATACTGCTGTGTCGGCGTGGTCGGGATATTGCTGAAGGTGCAGTTACTGATGGTGAAGTTCGAGTCCGCGCTGCCTTCCTCGATGCCGTTGTAGCCTGCGCCGACGTGGTTGATGGCTACGTGATCGATCGTCACGCGGGCTGGCTTTACACCTGAGCCTAGGATGCATGAGTAGGAGGAACCGCAGTAGTCGAGGTTGGCATAGGCGATCTGTGTGCCGCCCATGGTGCCGCTCCAGAGAACGATGCCGACCCAGTCGCCCGCGCTCGGCGTCGTGTTGGACGAAGTGAAGGTGATTGGGTTGGTGGCAGTGCCAACGGCGACCAGTTTGGCCGCGGTGTTGTAGCCGATCCAGATACCGACATCCGGATCGAAGCGTAGCGTTGCACCTGCCTCGATGGTCAAAGTCGCGTTGCCACCGACGGAGATACCGTCCGTAATTGTGTAGGGGCTGCACGCCTTAGTGAGGGTGAGGTTGGCTGTGACGTCTCCGCCCGTGAAAGGCGTCGTCATTGTGCAGACCACTGGGGTGGTATCGATAGGCGCCGTCGTATCGAGTTCGGCGGTGTCGAGCGCGTCGGAGGTATCGATGGTGGCTGTGTCGAGCTGGATCGGCGCATCGGACACAATGGGCGCATCGGGGATCGCTGCATCCACCACCGGGGTGGTATCGCCGGGCGCGATCACATCCAAACTCACCGGGGCGGTGTCGACCACGGGAGGAGTTGTATCTGGAGCGCCGACATCCAATTTCGCGCCATCTGCGCCGCCGCCTCCGTCGTGTCCGATCGCCCCTCCCGTACCGCCACCCGATCCTCCAGTTCCGTTGTTGTTCCCGCCGCTGCCACAGCCTACGAGGAGGAGTGGCGTTGCAGAGAGCACGAGAGCCAATGCACGCGCAGTTCGCTTGGTCATGTCAGTGATCCTTTCAGCAAGTTTAAGAGCCGACCGGCGCCAACTATAAGCCCAATCGGGTTCAATGAACAGACGGCTGTGGCCGGCCCCATATTCATGGAGTCAGCCTCCTGACCCCCATGGACCTGCACCGGACCTAGCCCGCAGCCTTGATCGCCTCGGGCATGCGGGCGACAGGTCGCATGGGCCTCGTCCTCGCGAGAGCCGTCAGGGTGACGGGGTCAGCATGAGGGCCGAATATCAGCGACGGGTCGGAAGTTCTATTATGACTATAGTCAATGACCATGTTATCTTAGCTCTTATGGTTTCCATCCAAGTCTCGGAGTTCAAGGCAACCTGCCTTTCGGTGATCGAGCGTGTGCGAAAGACCGGACAGGCGGTCCGCATTACAAAGCACGGTGTCCCGGTTGCGGAGCTCGTTCCATCGCGACCACAGGCCAAGGGCAAGCGCCAAGGCTTCCTTGGCAGCCTGCGCGGCACGGCAAGTCTCGCCGAGGACATTGTTTCTCCCGTGCTCACCGATGACGAATGGACGAAGGGCCTTCTTGAGGACGACAAACGGGAAGGCCGACGTTGAAACTCCTGCTCGATACCCACATCCTGGTCTGGGCAAGGCTCTCTCCCGATCACCTTTCCGAAGCCGCCCGCGAGGCTCTAGAGGACGAGGACAACGAGCTTTGGTATTCGCCCATCAGCGTCTGGGAAATGCTGCTCCTTGCCGAGAAGAAACGGATCAAGATCAAGGGTGATCCCTATCGCTGGGTGGAACTGGCGCTGGAAGGTTTGCAGGAGGCGCCGCTCAACAAGCACGTTGCTATGGAAAGCCGCCGCATCAAGCTGACCCACAAAGATCCCGGCGATCACTTTATCGCCGCCACGGCCCTCGTCTACGACCTTGTCCTGGTTACCGCCGATCAGGAACTCTTGCAGTGCCCTGCGCTGAAGACCGTTTGATTCCCACTGGACCAGCTGCAAGCCCCTCGAAAGTCCTCGCGCGCAGACGGGCTACGCCTCCGCCTCACTCACAGCTCCGAACGGGGCAAAGAAGGAAATAATGATGGGTGGCAGCGAGGCGAGCAGCACGAAGCCGAAGAAGGCTTGGTAGCCGAGCCAGGCCTGGATGCGCCCGCTCACCATCCCGGTCAGCATCATGTTGAGCGCCATGATCCCGGTGGCGAAGGCATAGTGGGCCGTGCGATAGCGCCCGGGCGATAGCTCTTGCATCATGTACAACATCATTCCAACTGTGCCCAGGCCGTAGCCCAGTTTCTCGATCAACACCACACAGGTAATCAAAACGAGATCGTTGGGCAGGGCCTGGCTCAAGTAGAAGAACGTCACGTGCGGCACATTGAGAGCAAAGGCCAATAGCACGAACACCCGCCGCAAGCCGTAGCGCGCGGCCAGCAGCCCGCCCAATAAAGTTCCCCCGACAAAGGCCACTGTCCCGAAAGTTCCATTGATGTTGCCCAGGGCCATGTTGTCGAGCCCTAGGCCCCCGACGGCCCGTTTGTCCATCAGGAACAGGGGACCGATCTTCTCGATGAATCCCTCGGCAAATCGGTAGAAGAAGACCGCAGTGATCATCATCCACACGCGCGGCTTCCTGAAAAAACTGACCCAGGCGTCCGCAGTGGTGGCCAGAGCGGCACGCACGCTGGAGGGCGTGTCCGCAGCCTTGGCCCCCGGGGGAAGAAGATAGTAGTGCCAGACAGCGGCCGCAGCCAGGATGGCCGCGACCAGCATCATCACGATCATCCAGGCCGTGAACCAGGCCGGGTTGGGCCCAGAGATGGGCGCTGGTTTGCCCGCCGCGGCCCAGTCAAACAGCACCTTGGTCAAGCTGACCAGTGCGCCCGAGACCAAGACCCTGCCCAAATTCCAGAAGGCCCCTTGCAGTCCGGCGTAGAGCGCCTGTTCTTTGGGCGTGGTCGAGGTCAGGTACACGCCGTCGCCGGCGATGTCTTGCGTCGCCGAGGCAAAGCCCGACATCCAGAAGAAGGCAATGGTGAGCGGCAGGTAGGCCGGCAGTCTGAGGGCAAAGGCCGCGCAAGAGAACGTGACCACCATGGTGAGCTCCATGGCGATCACAAAGAAGCGTTTGCTGCGAAACAGCTCCAGTAGCGGCGCCCACAAAGGCTTGACCACCCAAGGCAGATACATGGCGCCGGTGTAGGCCGCGATCTCGGCGTTGGTCAGCCCGAGGTTCTTGTACATGATGGCCGCCACCACGGACACCGCGATCATGGGCGTGCCCATGGCAAAATAGAGACTGGGAACCCAGAGCAGAGGATGTGCGCGCTTATCTTCAGGGCGGGGCATGGCGGGCTAGCAGGCTGGTTTGACCGTCGCCCACCGTCGCTATCGCTGGATGACGGCCGGGATATCCAGCTCTTCCCACACCGGGGTCGTGTTCACCGTCGCGGGACTCTGGGTCCACAGGTAGACCGCTGGATAGGTCGTGATGGTGCCACTGCCGTCCACCACGATGGCGGTCATGTAGAGCTGGGATATGAAGACCTGGCCCGATTGGTAGGTGCTGGTGACGGGCGGAATGTCGGCGCGGTTTGAAGAGAAGATGACCCAGTAGTAGGTCTTTCCGTTCAAAGCCTGGAACGACGGCGACCACTTGCCAAAGTGGTTGTTGACCCCTGGGCTGGTCTTGCTGCTGCACTTTGAGGGGCTGTTGGCGATGAGGCGGGCCGGGGTACCGCCTTTGGAGGGGATGACGAATATCTCGGCCTGCGTATTGGCGTACATGACCTGCGTTGCGGGCACTCGGTTGAAAAGCAGGAACTGATCGTCGGGCGAGAAGGCCGGGTAGTATTCTTCCCACGCCGGATCAGCCGCGCCGGACACGGGCTGCGCGGCACCACCACTGTCGTTGTTGAACGGCACTGAGTACAGGTCGGTGGCTCCCACGTTCAGTCGTCCATCCATGTTGCCGCCGTTGGTAGACGAGTAGACGATGGCGGTGCCGTCGTGGCGCCAGGTCGGACAGGCCGCGCCATACGAATCGCCGGTGCGCACGATCTCGCCGTACTGCTGTCCCGGGACCACGAAATTCTGGCCATTGTTCAGGGGAGGTGCGGGTGAGTCCAGGTTGAACCAGGCCAGCTTGGCCGGCAGCTTGTCGTCAGTGGCCCAGGGCTGGGTCGGATCCTGCAGGCTGGACGTCGCCACCATCAGGCGGTGTCCGTCTTGCCAAAACGCCTTGGAGAAAGCGGGCATGCCAGACCAGGGCATGTTGAGTGCTGCCAGGCCGCCCGGGCTCAGGTTCGGCAGCTCGGTGCCCAGTGTATCGGTGCTGATCCCGGCGATGGCCATGTTCCAGGGCCAGTGATCGTTGAAGCCAACATAGTGGCTATCAGGCGTGGCCGCGTGGCACCCGATGCATAGAACCTTGCGGACGGTGTGCGCGTCCTGGTTCATGCTCGGCTGCTGGACCTGCGAGGTCTTGAGCACGATCACCGTGGAATCATCGCCCAGGGTGTAGCCGCTGAGATAGTCATCGGTGTCCTTGGCCAGCGACGGGTCCTTGCCCACCTCGGTGGGAACCGCCGACCAGAAGACGATGTTGCCGCCCGCGCTTGCGGGCGCGATGCGGAAGTTGACACTGCTGGCGCCGCCGGAGGACGTGCGCACGGTCACCGTGATGTCCTGGTCGCGCACGTGTGCCGCCAGGGCTTCCCAAATGGTCTTGGACATGGTCCAACTGCTTTGGTTGGTGTACACGACCATGTCCTTGACCTCGAGGGCCGTGTGGATGGTGATTTGAACCAGGCCGCCGCCGCTCCAACTGATGCGGGGGCGTTGCCAGTTGTAGGGGAAGAGCGTGCCGTCCTCGGGTTCGGAAATGCAGGGCCCTGAGCCCGACGGGGAACCACTGAACTGTGACGCCCCGCCGGTCGCAACACCGGTGTCAAAGAAGGGGTTGGGAGTGTTGGGGTCGCTTGAGAAATCCACGCACCCGCTGCTGGGACAGGGCAGGGGATCGCTACCGGGTTGTGGCCCGGGCCCAGGTCCGCCTGTGGAGCCGGCCAGGCCCAAATTCGGGGATCCACCGATGATGCCGGTCGATCCAGGCTGACCGCCACCGTTGCCGGCGACGTCAGCGGCTTTGCAAGCGAGAGTGAACGAGAAAGGAAGAAGTGAGAGATACAATAGTCTATTCATGTCTGACCTACAGTCTGAGGCGCACCCCCGTGTTGATGTCAGCGACCATTGAGAAGGCCGGGACGCCACCCAAACCGTTGATTTCGAGTATCCAGCTCCAGCTGTCGCTCAAGCCAATGGCCATGCCACCACCGACGCCGAACACCACCGGGCCGCCGAGGACGGTGTCATTGACTATTGGAGGCGTGCCGTTTTTGCCGTTGTTCTTGAGACCCTCGACGTAGAGGCGGAAACCCTGGCCGCCACCCAGGATGCCGCTGCCGTAGAAGCGGACGGTCTTGCCACTGGTGAAATACAGCAATCGTCCCAGGAACGCGACGGCCGCCGGCGCAGTGGAATTGCCAGCCGCCTGTGGAATGTACTGGATTCGTCCCTGAAGGGACAAAGAGAGGCTCGGGGTCAGAAAGTAGCCGACCTCGGGGGTGACCTGAGCGGCCTTGGCCCAGGCCACGCCTGGCGTGTATTTGACTACGGTGGCGTGGTACACCTCGGGCCCGGAGCTCCCGGCATAGCCGTAGCCAATGCCCACGCCCAGACCGAGCCACCAGTAGCCGCTGGTCTTGAGCGGGCCGCCCTCGGTCTCGCCTTCGCCTTCAGCTTCGTCCCGCCCAGCACGAGACGCTGCTCCCGTTGCCCCCCCCTCGGCGCCGCGGATTTCAATCTCCACAGGCTCGACCACGCTCCCGACTGAGGCGACAACCTTTCCCCGCTTGTTGCGCGCTTGGAAGTAGAGGGAAAGCTGCTGACCCGAGGTGGCCTCGGGCGGAAGCTGCGTGCCCCAGCCTGGGGTTCCATCGAGCGCGGCTTCGGCCGACATCTTGCGTGACTTGAACGGGGAAGTGTCGCGGGCGCGGAAAAAGACCGTCACCTCGGCGAGCGGAAGCGAGCCTTCGACCACACAGCGGAGTTTGACCGACGAGCCGGCCGTCGCCGCATTCGCGGTGGGACAGAGGAGAGGACCCTGCGGCGCCGCGGGCGGCTCGCTGGGCTCGGGGCTGGGTGCCGGCGAGGAGGTCTGCATCTCGGACTTTGCCCGTTCGAATAACTCTTTCACCTCGGCAGCGTCCGTGCCCGCGGTGGGCAAGTACTGAGGCTGCATCTCCAGCGCCTTCTTGAAATGGAAGAGCGCTTGGTCTTCGTTCTTCAGGCCGGAGGCGTAGAGCACCGCGAGATTGCCGTGCGTCCCGGCCATCACGGCATGATTCCCGAGGGCAGCGGCCTCGCCGATTTCCAGCGCTTTGTTCAGGCTCTTCTCGGCGAGTGAAAACTCCATCGCGTCGAAGAACTGCCTGGCCTCTTTGTTGAGGCGAATGACCTTTGCCACCGCTTCCTTGTTTTCGCCGGCGGCCACAACCGTCCCGGCCGGCAAGGCCAGGAGCAGTAAGGTGGCGACTGCCAAGAAGAGGTGTCGATTGAACCAAGGGCGTACGGATTTCTGCGCGCTCATGCGATCCCCGTGCAAGGTTATTGACTGCTCTCGAACTTATAACTCGGGAGCTTTTCAAAGTGCGAAAATTACTTAGCTACCCGACGACGCACTCGATGCGAACCTTGGCACCGGCCGGGGCGTATGGAACGATTGGCTTCTCCGTGCCTGACTGCGTCGCGTTCGGCGCTTTTCCTGGTCAATGCTGGTTCTGCTTGAGCGGGGTAGTGCCCTTCTCGTCCAGGTAGGCCAGCACCCAAGCAAGCGGGGCGTTCCAGTTGATGCAGATTTCGTTGGTGGCCCAGGATTCAATGTCGTCGGCAAAACATTTCTCTGGCGTACACCCGCCCAGGGACGCCTTCACGTAGGGATCCTCGAGACCGGAGTTGGGGCCGCCCGAAACCATGCCGGGCGGGGCCGATGGATACTTCTCGTTGACCTGGTGGGCCCAGAAGCGATGGTGCGGGTTGCGCAAGGGCCGGGCGCCCCAGCCGGTCACGTAGCTTTGGTCCATGGCGTTGCGACCCAGAATGTAGTCCATCCCGGCGGCCACGGCGTTCAGGTATCGCTGCTCGTGGTTGAAGTCGTTGGCCAGGGCCAGAACCACCAGGTTGTTGAGCAGGAATGAGTTCGAGCCCCAGGGCGCCTTGCCGGCCTGGCCGTAGTCAATGGGCACCCGGTAGCCGCGCTTCTGCAGGATCTGCAAATAGGCATCTGCCGCCTGAGTCACAGCCTTGCGCGCCGTCGCAATTTCCTTGTCACCCAGCGCGTTTGGCACGACCGCCAGCGAGATGGTTCCCAGCGCCGCGGTTGCTTGCCAGGTCATGGGCGAGGCGCCGTCGCCGCCTTCCGTGGAGGGCAGACGTGGCGCAACCTTGAGGTAATAGGGCGAGGACGCGAGGAACTGCTTGTATTCGGGCTTCTTGGTCGTGATGAAGAGCTCAGCCGCCGCCCAATAGAATTCGTCGTCGACTTTGTTGTCTTCATACGGCCCGCCGCCGACACCCCCCGGTGGTGCGAAAACCGTAGGATGGCGCTGCGCCGCTTGCCAGGCTCGCTCGGCCGCCACCAGGCAGCGCGAGGAGAATGGGGCATCGATGCTCTGCCAGATGCGCGCCGCCTGCGCTGCCACCGCCGCGAGATTGAGCGTTGCTGCTGTGCTGGGCGGATACAGGAAGCGCGGCATCTTGTCCTCATGCGGAGCCAGGCCGAGCGCCGTCCATTCCTTGTCGTGAATCTTGTGATGAGCCATTCCGGCGCGGTCGCCGTCGGGAACCTGCATCTTGAGCAGGAATTCCATCTCCCAGCGGACCTCGTCGAGCAGGTCGGGCACGCCGTTGGCCTGCTCGGGAATATTCATGCGTCCGTCGGCAAAGTCAGCCAACGAAGAACCGAAGTGATTGGTTCGCTCGTAGAGATTGAGCAAGGTCCACACCGAGATGCCGCCGTTGACCACATACTTGCCGTGATCGCCGGCGTCGTACCAGCCGCCAGAAACGTCGAGACGATAGCTGCAGCCCGAGCCGGCCGCGCAGGGCACGCTCTTGTCCGACAAGTGGCCGGCCGGCCGCGCCCACTGCGGACCGCTCGCGTAGGGCATGGCGATGTCGATGCCGCTGCGGTTTTGATAAAAGAAGGTCAGCGCGTCGTACTTGAGCTTGTGATAGATGGTCGGGCTGATGTCAAAGGGATGGCTGCGATCGGGCCCGACGACGAGGACGAAGCCGTGGCCTTCTTGATCGGACGAGGTGAAGTCGGCAATCTGAACCGTGTCGCCCGCCAGTTTGTCGGGGCCCGCCACCACGGTCTGGCCTGACTGGACCTCGTGCCCGGCGCTATCCACCAGGCTCCAGGCTTGGGGAGCGCTTCCGCCGGCGCGCACAGTCGCCAGTTTCACCAGCCCGGGGAAGTAGCCGACCTGGTTCACCACGATGGCTGCAGGCGGCGCGTCCTTGATCTTGGATCCAGGCGGTGCGGTTCTCGCGCCAATGGGCACGCAACCGACCGCCACAGGCAGGAGGAGCGCGGGAAGGACTACCCGCATCGTCGGGCTACCACCACATACTGGCGGCGATGGTGAACGTGTGCTTGTCAGGCTGCAGAGGCTTCCAGAGATTGCCGATCTGGCCGTAGGGATAGGGAAGGCTGTAATATGTGTTGTAGGCCTTGGTGTACCAGTCTCCGTACATGTAGTACTGGTACTGGATCTGGATTTGCTCGTGGGTGACGAACGCCGTGCGGAAGATCAGGCGCGGAGAAAGCACCATGAAGGTGTGGGTGCTGTCGTCCATGTTGGGCTGGACTCGGTCGAAGCGAAGACCGCCCGACATGACGGCAAACGGGGTGTAGAGCCCCTGGACGCCCCATTTCAGTTTGTCCTTTCCCTGAAGTTTCATCAAGGGCTCGTCCAACTTGTCGAGGCCACTGATGTGGTTGTACATGCCGAAGACTTGGACGGTGACGTCCGAGCCCTGGCCCCAAAAGGCCTGTGGTCGCAGCAGGAACGCAGCCAAACTGAAGGTGTACTGCAGACCGATGCTATCGAGCGTGCCATTGCCCACAGATTTGCCCGTGAAGTTGGCCGCGTACTGCCAGCCGCCCTGAGAGTGCATCGTCTCGATTGTGTCCTGCAGGACGCCAACATTGACCGCCCGGTCGTGGGAATAGCCGAGATAGCCGAGTCCCATCCACCCTCCGTCGAGCCTCAGGTCGGCACCAAGAATGAGCAGGTGGCCATCCCTGGCGCCCAAGCCAGTGGGCGGGGTGGTGTCCGGGCTGGCGTAGTTTGCGGGGACTTGGTCGGCCGGAGTCGTGGCGCTGTTCAGGTCGGTCCGCATGGCGTCCATGGTCCAGGTGTATATGACGTGACCTGTTAGAGTGAGCATTTCTTGGTACATAGCGCCAACGTGCCCATGGGCCAACATTGTGGTTCCCATCTGCTCATAGCCCGGGTAGGGCTGCCACGAGGTGTATGGGGGCTTTGCCCACTGCGGAACATCCATCTTGGCGCCGACGCCTCCCTCTGCAATGACCTTGATGTCGTCGGCAACATCCAAGTCGAATGTGCCTGTGGCGCCGGCAATGCGGGTACGGCCGATCAGGTAGGTGTCATAGGCGCCGCCATCGTACTTGCCCATGGCGCCGTAGCGGTCCGAGAACACGCCCACGTTCCACGTCATCTTGCCGATGTCGCCAAGTGCGTCGGGGAAATTGAGCGTGAGGAAGGCGCGGTCGATGCCCAGCTGGTCCTGCAATTCGCGCCAGCTGCCCGAGGTGATGTTGTAGCTCGCGACGGCCATGGTCATGATGGCGCGGTTGTTCCCGTACTGGAACATCATTTCGCCCCAGGGGCCTGGGTTATTGTTGGTGTAGCTCCACGTGGTGTAGTTCAGATCAGGCGTTACCGGCGGGGCATGAAACTGAAGCCCATGGCCGGACTGAGTATCCATGCTCAGGCGCATAGGGCCGCGGAAGAAGCCGTGGAACCTGAATCCCCAATCCTCGGCAGGCACTTCGGACGCTACGGGTGGAGCGCCTGCATTGTCAGCGGAGTAGGTCGTGGTCTGAGGAGACAGGCCGAGCTCGGTGATTTTTTCGCTGCGCTTGTGCTGGGGGCTGGCGGCGCCGGCTTCCGGCTGGGCCGGGGCCGGAGCAGCGGCCGGGGCGGGCATGGCGGCTGGGGCCGGCGGCGGGACTGGGGCAACGGGCTCGGGGGCGGGCTGGGCCGGGGCTGTTGCGGGCGCCGCGGCCTCTGCGGGAGCGGGAGTTTCCAGGGCCGGAGTTTCTTGGGCCGGAGCCGCAGCTGCCGGCTGTGCAGGCGTCTGGGCCTGGTCAGCCTCTGGGGCTGAGGTCTTGGTCTTCTTTCGGGCTGCTGACGCAGTCCCACCAGAAGCCAGCAACGCCGTAACGAGGAAGGCCGCGGAAAGCAAGCGCAGAGCGACTCGGGTTCTTGAGGGGCTGGTCGTTGTCATTGGGGGGAGCCTCATTAGTTGTCCGCGCTCCCCAACCATCAAGAATGGCCAAGTGGGAAGCAACAAAGGAGGACGTCCTTGTACACCAACTCGCCTCGCGCGGGCAAGGCGGCCGCATGGCGGCCGCCTTGCCCCGAGCATTCGGCGGCGAGACGCGTGCGGTTTGGCCCGCCCGGTTCCCACCAGGCCGGGCTTGCGTGTTGCAACGGCGGAGGAGGATGTTTGCTCCGCGGAATTCGCGGGGCTTTCTTTGAGAAGCAATGCTCGGCGTGCGGCCCACCATGTTCAAGGGCACGGTTTCCGCAGAGGCCAGATCAGCCTGCGGGTGTGGTCTGTTCGACGAGCTGGGGTTCGCGACCCGGTGCGCTAGGGACGCGGCGTGGGCGTCGGTTGGCACGGGAGCATGCGCGGGACTACTTTTTTCCAGAGGCTTGCCCGACTATGCTTTGAACCACGCGGGCCGAGAGGCAAGCCCACGAGTCGTGGAAAGAACAAACGAGACTGCCCTTGCTGCCTTGTACCGGAAGTACGCGCCGGCGATCTACGCCCACTGCCGGCGGATGTTGCAGTCGCAGGCGGCAGCGCGGGACGCGACCCAGGAGGCGTTCATTCGCGTGCTGGCGCGCGGGCCGGGGTTTCCCAACGACGAAGATGCGCTTCGCTACCTGTACCGCGTGTCGACCAATGTTTGTCTGAATCATATCCGCGAGCTCAAGGTTCACACTCGCGCTGCAGTGACGTTGCGGGAACGGCCCTCGTCGTCGGGCTCGATGGAGGGGCGGCATGTGGATCGCGAGTTCATTGCCGCCGTTTTGGACCGCGCTGGCGAGTCCGGCGCGACCGTGGCGGTCATGCACTATGTCGATGGCATGTCGCAGGTTGAGATCGCCGAAGTCTTGGGGATCACAAGGCGAACCGTCTTCAACCGATTGCGCAGGCTCGCGCGAATCGCTCGGGACTTGCTAGGCGCAGACCAACACGATGGGGGAACGACGAAGAGGGAGGGAAGCGCATGAGAGATTGCGTTTCGCACTTGGAGCTGCTGCGCTGGGAGGCCAGACCCGAAGCTGAGAGATCCCCGGATGCGAGCGACCACCTGCGCACTTGCGCACGGTGTGCTGCCGCTTTGGCGGAGTTGGAATTGGCCCGCCAGGAGCTGCTGGGAGTCGATCCTCATGCCCAGAGCCTTGTCGCAGCTCGCGCGATCCTGGCTAGGGTGGCGGAACGGCGCCGCAAGGCATGGTGGCGATTCGTCGTTCCGCTTGCGCTCACCCCGGTGGCTGCCGCAGCCATGCTGCTGCTCTTGGTGACACGCGGTGCTCCGGCGCCCGACACCACCGTCTCTGGTGCTGCGAGGCACGTCGCCGGCACTGTGCGCGCCAAGGGCGCACTGTTGGTCGAGGCGTTCTGCAAGCGCGGTGACAGTGTGTTTCCCGTCAAGGATGGCGACGATTTCGTGGCGGGCGACCGCCTGCGCTTCGCCTACACCAAGGACCAAGCCGGCGTGTTGCTGGTGTTCGGCGTCGACGACGCTGGACGGCTGTTTCCCTACTACCGCGATGACGCACTAGCCGGCGTGAGCGCGCCCCCTGGTTCCCAGGTCATGCTGCCCGAATCCGTGGAACTTGACGACCATCACGGATGGGAAAGGGTTTTTGCCGTCTGGACGCCGGACACGCTTGGACAGGACGCCATTCGCACCGCGGTGGCACAGGCGCTGGCCGCGGTCGAGGGTGACATCCGGCAGGCGGCTCGCCTTCCTGTCCAGGCAGAGCAGGTATCCTTCTTGCTCAGGCGGCCGTGACCATGGTCACCTTGGCGCATGGGCTTGTCACTATCGGTGTCATGGCCGTGCAAGAATGAGGTACGCTAGAGCCATGTCCCTTCGCTTGTTAGGCGCTTGCCTGATTCTGGCGTTGGGGCAGGAGGCTGCCCTCGCGCAGGCGCAGCAGACGCGAATGGCGGTCGTGGTGGGCAACAATCTGGGGCACGACCCTGCCCGCACCCTTCGCTATGCCGAGGCAGAAGCCGTCAAGCTGGCCGCCTTGCTTCGTGGGGCTGGTGACTTCGACAGCGTTGTCACCGTCACGGGGGCGTCTCGCGATAGGGTCGAAGCGGCGCTGGCTGCCGCGCGGACGCAGCTCGATCGCGCGCACGTCGAGGGCAAGCGGACCTTGTTCCTTTTCTACTACTCGGGCCACGGCGATCAGGAGGCGCTTGAGCTGGGATCGTCGCGCCTGCCCTTGCGCGATCTGCGTTCGTATCTCGAACAGCTTACTGGCGCTGACGTGCGCGTGGCCTTTGTTGACGCCTGTCAGTCGGGCGCGCTAACCGGTGTCAAGGGTGGACGACGCGCTCCCGGTTACGAAATCCATCTGGCCGATCCTGGGAGCGTGAGGGGCATGGCCATCGTGACCTCGTCGACGGCCAACGAGCTGTCGCAAGAATCCGACGACCTGCAGGGTTCTTTCTTTACTCACAATTTCATGGCCGGCCTGCGCGGCGCTGCCGACACTTCACGCGACGGGCAGGTGACCTTGGGCGAGGTCTATCAATTCGCATTCAGGCGCACGCTGGCCAGCACCGCGGCCAGCCTGGTGGGCGGCCAGCATCCGACCTACGACTATCGAATGTCTGGCGCCGGCGACGTGATCCTGTCCCGTACGCGGCCCAACGACGCTCGGCTGGTTTTCCCACGCGAGGCCGGCGCCACCTATACAGTCGTAGACAAGGGTCGTGGTGAGGTGATCGCCGAGTTGGCCTCGACCTCCGGCGAGGACTTCTATCTGGCCCTGCCTGCTGGCGAGTATCGGGTTGTGCGGAGAGTTCTGGCCAGCGTGAGCGAGACGACTTTTTCTCTCTCGGCGGGCAGCTCGACGGCCATCGAAACGGCGACCATGTCCCCGGTTGTGGCGGATGCTGAGAACCATCGCAAGAAGGGCGGGCTGTGGCAGCCCAATTCGTTGGGCGTTCATCTCGGGGTGCAAAGCAGCCCGGTGTCGGGAACCGGTCTGGTGGGCGCGCTTTCCTACACGCGCCAGCTCGGCTGGCTCGCGTTGCGCGTGCGCGGTGAGTTCTCGTCCTCCGACGCCAGATTGCAGGACTATCAATCGTCGTTCTTGCGTGCCGGGCTCTCGCTCGATGCACTCTGGCCGGTCTACCAAGCAGACAGGCTGGCGTTGCTGCTGGGGCCGACCGTGGGTGTCCCCTTCGTGCGCCAACACGATGTCTGGCACGAGAGCAATTCCGTCGGACTAGACTACGGTGCTGCTGTCTCGGCCATGTGGCGCTCCTATCGCAGCACGTGGCTGGTACTCTCGGCGCAGGGAGGGGGCGAGGTTTTCCGTTTGAACAGCCAGCTGGTCCAGCGGGCGACCGTGGGCGTGTCTCTCGGCGGCCTTGTTGCTTTCTAATAGATGGGAACCCTCAAAGGGTTCCCAAACCCTTCCGCGATGGTGCGCCGCCGGCGAAGCCGACGGGCTCCCCACGCGTCTCATTCTCGCCGGTGAGCGACCGGCGAGTAGGACAATGTAGTCAAGTACGCGCGAACTTTACGTTTTTCTCTCTTCGCATTTCCGTTTCGAGGCCTGTTGCGCATACTCTATTAGTAGAGATGAGTGAGAAGGAACATAAAGTGAGACGACATCTTGTTCAGATAGGTGCGTGTGGTGGAATGGGTGTGTGGCGATGGGTGGTGGCAAGAGCAAGCGGATTTGGCGAAGTGTCGCTCAGCCTGCTCCTTCCGGTCGTGGTTGCTGGCTTGATGTTCGGCGCGACCTGCGGCGCACCGGATGAGGTGATGCGCGGTCAAGTGCAACCCACGGGTGGCAACACCGGTGGATCCGGTGGCGCGCTGTCTAGCCCGTCGAGTAGTGGAGGAACCACTGGTGTCGCAGGCTCCACCGCGACCACCAGGCCGACAGGCGGCTCGGTTGGCCCGGGCGGCGCCGGCAGTTCTGGCAACCCAGGTGGCAAATCCAGCGCGGGTGGAACCTCGGCTTCGGGTGGCACGACCACGGCGGGCGGCAGCGGCGGAACCGGCGGGATCAGCAGCCCGGGCGGCACCGGCGGCAAAGGTAGCGGCGGTGCGGCGACAGGCGGAAAGGCAACAGGTGGCGCGGGCACCGGCGGTACGACGGCTTCGTCAACCGGCGGGAGCGGGGGTGCTACCTCCCCGTTCGGTGGCACCACAGCCACAGGCGGCGCGGCTACAGGCGGAGTGGGCAGCGGCGGGAAGAATACCGGCGGCGTGGGCACGGGCGGCGCGGTGACAACGGGCGGGACCGGGGGTTCCGGCGGACAGGGTGGCTCTACCGGATCGACATCAACGGCGCCGCCACCCACTGGCTTGGAGGTGTGGGTCGTGGGGATTTCTGGCAGCGCAGGTCAGATCACGTTCAATGTCCGAATTGACAACATGGCAGCGCAGAGCACTGACCTGTCAACCGTGACACTTCGCTACTGGTACAAGGACGAAGGGTTGGGCACGGCTCTGAAGGTCTCAAACTATTACGTGAGCATTGGTCACTCGAACACAGGTAGCGTGGTGTTCGACAAGATCGTGGCAGTTTCGCCGGCTGCCACAGGCGCTGATCACTATTTTCAGCTTTCATTCGTCGGAACGTTGACAGCAAAGAATGACTCCTCCGGCAACGATAAGTTCAACATAGACATCGGGCTGCTCAGCGGGGGCGCATTCGACGCAACTAACGACTACAGCTATGACGGCGGAGCAACAGGGGTCTACGAGAAGAAAATCACCCTCTACGCGAACGGGAAGCTCATCTGGGGTACAGAGCCCTAGCCCTGCGGACGTTCCCGCGCCAGCGGGCGGGATTCCCCAGCGTGGAGCGCGAATCCGGCGGTACGCGAATCGCCGTTGGGTTCTTGCGGCATCACTCCGTTAGAATCGTGTCATTCGGTCACAAGATGTGTCATCCTC
>Ga0265342_10001792_pt1 | contig 19528 bp, 15 predicted proteins | sample 4CB327metaG_FD_203125 | JGI IMG/M metagenome (GOLD analysis project Ga0265342, IMG submission 203125) | Rhizosphere microbial communities from Carex aquatilis grown in University of Washington, Seatle, WA, United States - 4-CB3-27 metaG | ecosystem: Host-associated > Plants > Roots >...
ATGACCGATCTGCCTCGTCCCGATTACGCGCACCGGATGCGGATCATCGGCCACTCCGATCAGGACGGCCGGCCGGACGGCATGCAGTTAATGGTGCATCGCGGACATGCCTACGTCGCGCACATGTTCTCCGGCGGTTTCTCGGTGCTCGATGTGAGTGATGCCAGGAAGCCGCGCACGGTGACCTTTGTTCGGGCGCCGGCGAATACCTGGACGATCCACCTGCAGACGCATGATGATCTTCTGCTGGTGATTCATGGCAAGGACATGTTCGGCGCGCAGGAGTTCGCCGACGAGCGGGCCTATTACAGCGGCGCTCTCGGCAAGACGGTCGGGACTGCGGACGCGAAACGTGCGCGCGACTGGAGCGCGGGCCTTGCCGTTTACGACATTTCGCGGCCGGCGGCTCCGCGGCAGATCGGTTTCATGCCGGTCGAGGGCGGCGGCATTCATCGCCTCTGGTACACCGGCGGGCAGTGGGCCTACGCATCTGTGTTGCTCGACGGCTTCACCGATTACATCTTCATGACCGTGGACATGAGCGACCCGGCGCAGCCGCGCGAGGCCGGCCGCTGGTGGATACCGGGCATGAACCTGGCGGCCGGCGAGAGTCCGACGTGGCCGGCTTCGCGCCGGTATGGCCTGCATCATCCGATCGTGCACGGCGACACGGCCTACGCCGCCTGGCGCGACGCCGGCATGGTCGTCCTCGACGTAGCAGACCGGTCGCAACCGAAGCTCGTGGTGCACAGGAATTGGTCGCCGCCGTTCGGGGGAGGGACGCACAATTGCCTGCCGCTGCCCGACCGCGACCTGCTGGTCGTACTGGATGAGGCCGTGCTCGATCACCAAGAGGACGGGCTCAAGCTCATCTGGGTGTTCGACAATCGCGTGCCCGGCAATCCGGTCAGCATCGCCACCTGTCCGACGCCGGTCGAAGCCGATTATCGCTCCAAGGCCGGTCATTTCGGCCCGCACAACATCCATGAGAACCGGCCCGGTAGCTTCGTCAGCTCGAACCTGATCTTCGCGACCTATCAGAACGCCGGCATCCGTGTCTTCGACATCTCGAACGCATTCGCGCCGAAGGAAGTGGGGGCACTGGTCCCGCCGGCGCCGGAGCGCCTAATGGACAAGCGGCCGAACCGTCCGCCGGTCATCCAGTCGGCCGACGTCTTCGTCGACGCAGGCGGGCTTATCTACGCCACCGATTATAATGGCGGCCTGTCGATCATCGAATTCGATGGCTGAGGTGTGCTAGCGCCGGTGCGCGCCGGCGCTCCAGCCGAGCGGCGCGAGATGCTTGTCGCCGATCTCCTGCGGCTCCGGTTCGAGCGGGGTCGCCATGCTGACGTTCCAGCGCGACAGGAAGCCGGCCATCGCGACCACACCGGCGATCTCGACGATCTGCTCTTCGCTCCAGTGCTGGCGCATCGCCGCGAAAGTCGCCTCATCAACCGCATTCGGCGTCGCGCTCGCGGCCGTGGCGAAGTCGAGTGCCGCGCGCTCGGTCGGTCCGAACAGTTCGCTCGTTCTGTAGCTGCGCACCGCCGCCAGCTTCTCCGCCGAAATCCCGAAGTGCAGCGCGCCGCTGGCGGTGTGCGCCATGCTGTATGGGTCGTCGGCGATGCGGCTCGCGGCATGCGCGATGAGGCGCTTGAGGCCGCGATCGACCTTGCTCTCGGGGTCCCATAGCGCGCGCTGCATCTGCACGAAAGCCTTGGCCAGTTTCGGCTTGCGCTGCATCGTCAGCACGCTGTTCGGCACGAACCCGAGCGTCTTGAAGAAGGATTCGAACTCCTCCTTCAGTTCCGGCGAATGCTCCGGGGGCAATGGATCGAGCCGCGGCGACCGTGGTGCGTCGAGCATGAGCGGCGCGTCACATCACGTTCTGGAGCAACAGCAGCAGCCCGCCCACCACGCCGATATTGGCGAGGAAGCCGTTCTGCATGCCTGTGCGCTTCATCGGATCGTCCATCTCCCAGAACCGAAGCAGAAGGAGAGAGGCGAGCACGGTGAAGACGATGAGGCACAGGGCGCCGACCGCGGGGTGCCAATTCAGCAGCAGCAGCGCACAGCCGATCGCGTCCAGCGCCATGCCCGCCCAAAACGTGGCTTGCGGCAACGGCACCTTGAAGAACGTCAGGCGCTTGATGTGATCCTGGACATGGTGGCTCGACAGGTTTCGCAGCCACACGATGACGAAGAACGCAACGATCATGAGCCGCCCCGCGGTGTCGATCCAGGAGGCGTCGTTGGGATATAGGCCGTGCATGGGTTCCCTCGTTGATCTCAGGCGTACACGACGACGGATTGATGTTTGGCGCGGACCATGGCGATGGCCGCGCCGCCGATGATCGCAGGAACTGCCGCGATGACGTAAGCGATTTCGATGGTCAGGCCGGCGGCGACCAGCGCGGTGCCGAACAGCGCGCCGGCGATGGCGCCGATGCGGCCCCAGCCGATGACCCAGCCCACGCCAGTCGAGCGAATGGCGGTCGGATAGACCGTGGCCGAATAGGCCGACAGCACGATGTTGGCCCCGACCGTCAGCAGGCCGGTCAAGAAGGTGATGGCGAGCAGCCCATACCAGTTGGACGCGAGATAGCCGATGCCGGCGATCGAGACGGCCGACAAGAGGAACGTGACGACAAGGCCGCGATAAGATTTGTCCTTGTCGATGATGCGGGCAAGCCCGATTGCGCCGAAGATGCCGCCGACCGAGAAGGCGACCGAGGCCAGAATCGCGCTCGTCACCGGCATCCCGATCGAGGCCAACACGAGCGGCATCCAGGTCACCACATAGACGATGACCAATTGCGCCATGAAGGCGGCGATGCAGAGCAGGACCGTGGCCCGCACGAATTCGCGACTGAAGATCTCCCGCGTGGGCCGGTTCGACACGCCGCGGCTCTGCGGCAGGACGTAGACGTCCCCCGGTGTGGGCTCGAAGCTCGGCGCCATCCGCCGCAGGATGCCGGCGATACGCTCGGGCGCGACCTTGCTCAGCACCATGAAGCGGATCGACTCATTCAGCCAGAGGAGCAGGGCGACGGTCAGCAAGAGCGGCAGGACGCCTCCGAGGACGAAGACCGCGTGCCAGCCATAATGCGAGATCAGCGCCGCCGAGATCGGGCCGCCGATGACGCCACCGAGCGGGAACGCGGCGTACATGACGCTCACCAGAGTGGCGCGCGCCCGCTGCGGCGAATATTCGGCGACCATGGCGATGGCGTTTGACAGCGCGCCGCCGAGCCCGATGCCGATCAGCATGCGAAGGACGAACAGTGAACGGAAATCATAGGCGTAGACCGTGAGCAGCGCGAAGACGCCGAAAATAGCGGTCGGCACAATCACACCGATGCGACGTCCGTAGCGGTCGGCGTACCAGCCGAAGAACACCGAGCCGGCCGCCGCGCCGATATAATGTGCGGCAAAGATCGGGCCGAAGGCCTCACGAGGCAGTTTCCAGGCAGCTCCGATCACGGGCGCCACGTAGGAAATGGCCAGAATGTCGAACCCGTCAAGGAACGACACGCCGGCGCACAGCGCCACCACCGCGATGATCAGCTTTCCAACCGGCGCGGCGTCGACGACACCGACCGCATCGACCTGCCTTGCTTCAAATCCAGCCATGACGCTCCTCCCCTGTGAGCCGATGAATTGCGCCGTCAGCGATGTGTTTATCGTTGTCTTCCGCCGGTGCGCTTTTTCTGTCTGCTATCCGTCTACTCCTGCTTACGAACCTGAGATCAAATCGCGCCGGCCCTATTCGGCCGCCGCGATCTTCGTCGGCCGGTAGTCACGGCGAGCCGAATCCTGCGCCTTGGCGTAATCTGCAACGCCCTTGTATTCCGTCATCTGCTCGCACGGCTCGGCCAGTCCGACGACCTGGCGGGCGAACGCCGCGAAGGGCCCGGTGCCGGTGAACTCGGCGCGCTTCATCGTCAGCGACAAAAGGGTCTGCAGCGGCGTCCCGTTGAAGTTCTCGAACATGAACAGCCGGCTGCCCCAGTCGGTCAGATAGAGATCGCGGATGACCCGAGCGATCTTGATCCGGTCATAGGCCTCGCCGGTCGCGCCCTTGTTGAGCTTTTCCAGCCACGGCCGCATCTCCGGGTTCTGCCATTGCGTCTCGGTCGGGAACATGACGGCGCTGCGGCCGCACAGGTCGATCAGTTCATCGACCATTGCGCCGAAGTTCTGTAGGAAGTAGACGCGCCCCCAATTGAAAAGTTGGATGTCAGGCTTGTAGAGGCCGCCCGGCGTATAAAAGCCCTGGTCTTCCGCAGCGAGCACATGCGCGTAAGTCGATTGCTGAAAGCCGACAATGCGCGCGAGACGTGACTGCACGGCCTCGATCTTGGCCGTGCCGAGATGCTCGCACATCAGGATGGCGAGGCCGGCGAGCAACTCGGCGCGCACCGCCTGCCGCACCAGCGCGTAATAATGACCCCAGTCGAACACGCGCTGCGGATAGAGCCGCGCATGATCGGGATTGCCGATGTGGAAGACATATTTCCATGGGATGAGGACGCGGTCGAAGAGCACGGTTGCGTCCAGCTCGTCGCCCTGTGAGGCGAGGGGGTGCTCGACCGCATCCTCGGCGACGACACTCTCACGGCAGACGATCGTGATGCCTTTCGAGTTTGCGGGGCACACGCCGTAGATGATCTGGTCGCCCTTCGCGCCCGGGCGGAAGAAGACGCCGAGATGTAGATAGTCGGCGAAGGCGCTTGCCGTGCCGATCGACTTGACTCCATTGACGACGATGCCCTCGTCGTTCGTCTCGACAATACGCAAGGCCGGCGAGTTGGCATGCGCATTCGGATCGGAGCGGTCCGCCTGCGGGTCCACGAAATGCGGAGCCACGACGAGATCTCGGTCCACCGCGAACTGCCAGAAATTCCGGATGTTGTCCGCGAGTCCGCGCCCGTCGGCGCCGACCGAGGCCTTCTCCCAAGGCTCAGGGTCGTCGATGTAGGTGACGAGCATGTAGTTCTGCGAATCAGGCGTGCGCGGGCAGGAGGCGGCTACGAAGTGCCGCATGATGAGTTCGTGATAGCGGCGCTTGCGGACGAGCTCTTCCTTGCTGCGATGCTTGAACCACATCATAGAGCGCCGCGTGCCGCCCTCGTCGACGAAGGTGAGTTGGTCCTGAAAGTCTGGCTGACGATGCAGGTCGAAAAAGTCTGCTGTCACCTGCGCATATGCGCGGGTGAGGGGATGCGTAGCGACGTTATCGATTTGTGTGTTGCCGACCCAGACGACGCGGCCGTCGTTCAGCGACTTGAGGTAGTGCTCGCCGGTTCGCAGCATCGTTCTGCCTCCTTCTTAGAGATTGCGGGTCGTTGCGTAGGCGCGTCGCTGATAGACAAGGGGCTCGCCGGCTTCCCGCGCGCTGGTCGCGACGACCTTTCCGACGAATATGCTGTGCGTGCCGACGTCGCGAATGTCGACGATCTCGCAATCGAGTGTGGCCAGCGCGCTGGTGCTGCATGGCGCGCCGGTTGTGAGCTGGTGCCATTCGCCCAGCGCGAACCGCTCCTCGACCGTCAGCCGCCCCACGCCGGCGAAGGCCTGCGACAATTCGCTCTGGTCCGCCCGCAGGCAGCTCACCGACATGACTTTGTTGGTTTTCATCGCCGCGTTCGCGGCGTTCTTCCCATGCACGCAGGCGAGCAGCAGCGGCGGATCGTCGCTGACGGCGCACACGGCAGAGCACGTCAGGCCCGCCATCCCTGCGGGTCCGTCGGTGGCAATGATCGAAACCGTTGTGGTGAAATTGGCGAATGCGCCGCGGAATTCAGCGGTCGATACGCCGCTCGAGGGCGCATTCCCCACCATCGGGGAAGGATGAGCCGGCTCCGAGACGTGCGACATAAGACGCATTCCCGACCTGTCGAGGCCGGCCACCAAGGCCTCCTCCATACCGGCTAGCGTAGAAGCGGAAGCGCCGCTACACTATCATTCTATGGATATAAATTACATTCCGACAGGTTATACGGCGGATCTCGATCTCCAGCACTTGCGCGTTCTCGACGTGCTGCTGCGCGAGCGGAGCCTCACACGCGCGGCGAAAGTGCTCGACGTGACGCAGCCGGCGCTGAGCAAGACGCTGGCGCGGTTGCGGCGCTTCTTCGACGATCCTTTGTTCGTGCGAGTCTCGCACCGCATGGAGCCGACGCCGAAGGCGCTCGCCTTGGCGAAGCCGGTTGCCGATCTTCTGGAACAGATGCGCGCATTGCGCGGTGACCACGTGGTGTTCGACCCGAAGAGATCGAACCGAACCTTCCAATTTTGCGTGGTCGACGCGGGCGTGATCAAGCTCCTGCCGCCGCTGCTGAAGCGAGTGGCGGACGAAGCGCCGCACGTGCGCTTGCGTGTCGTGCAGCTCGAAGGCGCGCATCTTGAATCCTGGCTCGAGACCGGCACTGTCGATTTTGCGATGGGTGCGTTCCCGGACCTCAGCAAAAGCATCCGGCGCCAGTATCTTTGGACCGAGGAATACGTCAGCGTCGTCAATCGCGGCCATCCGCGTCTGTCAGTTGCGCCGTCGCTGCGCGAGTTTGCCGCCGAGCGGCACGTACTCGCTTCCACGATGGGGACAGGACACGCCCACCGGCTTGCCGAGCGGGCGGTCGAGGCGGCGATTCCGCCCGAGAACATTTTATGCCGCGTGCCGATCTTCATCGCCGCTGCGGTCATCGCCAAGCACACCGACACGGTGGCGACGCTGCCGATGTCGATTGCGGCCGTTCTCGCCGACGATCTCGACCTCGAGATCATCAAGCCGCCGATCAAGCTGCCCAAGATCGAGATCTACCAGTACTGGCACGACCGGTTTCATCGCGAGCCGGGCAGCAAGTGGATTCGCGACATATTCTCCAGCCTGTTTCGTGTTCAAGCAGGGCGAGGCCGGAAGTGAGGGGCATGGGAAACCGGAAAAACAGCTGTGAAAACAGGCATTGACCCCAAATTTGTAAACATCGCCGTGGTCGGCGGCGGCCCGGTCGGCATGGTCTTGGCGCTGCTCCTGAACAGGTTCGGCGTAGATAGCGTCATTTTCAACACCGAGCCGAACACGCGCCTGCATCCCAAGGGCAGTACCGAAGGCGCGCGGACGATGGAAATCTTCCGGAGCTTGGGCTTGTCCGATGCCGTCCGAGCACTTGGTCTACCGGAGGATCACCCGACCGACGTTGCCTATTTCACCCGCTTCAGCGGGCACGAGCTTGCTCGCCTGCCAATGCCCTCGCGGGCGGACGTATTGCGCGATCGGATGCGCGCCGAGAAACTCGATCAGGTGCCGGAGCCGGTTCATCGCGCGAACCAGATGCATGTGGACCAGCTGCTTCTCGGCGCGGTGCGCCGTAGCAAGAACGTGTCGGACCGGTTCGGCTGGCGGGTCGAGGAACTTCGACAGGACGCCGAAGGCGTGACCGTCGCTGCAACGTCAGACTCCGGCGAACACGAGCTTTGGCGTGCCAGCTACGTCGTGGGGTGCGACGGTGGACGTAGCTTTGTCCGAAGGGCGCTTGGAATCGGATTCCGGGGCGAGGGGGCGTTGGAGGAGCGATACTTCGGCGGACGTATGTTCTCGACCTACATCCGGTCGCCCGAGCTCCGGCGGCTGATGCAGCCGCGATTGGCCTGGCAATACTGGGCGATCAACCCCGAGGTGCGATCGACGGTGATTTCGATCGATGGCAGAGATGAATTCCTGTTGCGGACGAAAGCCGCGGCTCCGAACCAGCCGGCCGACGATGCATCGGTGCGTCGCGTTCTGGACCAATGCTCGGGTACGACGGTCGGCGTCGACATCATCGGCCATGAGCCGTGGACTGCAGGCGCCGCCCTTGTCGCGGAGCGGTTTCAGGACGGGCGAATCCTTCTCGCCGGCGATGCCGTGCACCTGTTTACGCCCACCGGTGGCTTCGGGATGAACACCGGCCTCGAGGACGCGTTCAATTTGGCCTGGAAGCTCGCTGCCAGCGTGCAGGGCTGGGCGGGTCCGAGATTGCTCGCAACTTACGAGCAGGAGCGTTTGCCTATCGCGTTGCGTAACACCGGGGCAGCGCGGCAACTGTCGATCAATATCAACGATGTCCATGCGCCGGTGCAGATCGAGGAGGACAGCGCGGCAGGCGCGGCGTGCCGCGCGCAGGCTTCCGTTCAACTCGCGACATTCGCCGAGCAGTTTGCGTCATTGGGCGTTCAGCTCGGTACACGCTATGATGGTTCGGCCATCGTCGTGCGCGATGAGTCTCCCCCTGCCGACGACTTCATCGTCTATCGGCCCACAGCCGTGCCGGGAGGGCGCGCACCGCATGCGTGGCTCGACGACACCCACGGCTCCGGCGCATCGCTGTTCGATGCCTTTGGTACCGGGTTTACTTTGCTTCGCCTCGGTCCGCGGCCGCCAGACGCCGATGCGGTCCTCGCCGCGGCGAAGGAGTGGAAGATTCCCGTCGCTGTTGTGGACGTGCCGGACCGGGATGTGCGTGACCTTTACGATCGCGATCTCGCCCTGATCCGGCCTGACCAGCACGTGGCGTGGCGAGGGAACGCTGTCCCAGGCAATACAGAGGCTCTCCTCGGCCGCTTGGCGGGCGCGAGTTGAGACGGAACTCACAATCCGGGCGCTCGATCGCAGCGGCGACATACCCGGGCTGACGTTTCAGGCGATGCCGATGGCGTCGCCGCAATGGTGGCCGATGTCACAGGCGAGATCGAGCAGCGCCTCGTCGCCGCCCGGCCAGCCGATGAACGACAATCCGATCGGGCAATTTTCGACCGTGCCGACCGGCAGGTTGATCTGCGGCAGGCCGCCGACCCCCGCCGTGCAGGTCAGCCGCATTACCCGCGTCCTGAAATGGTCCATCTCGCCGGCGCCGCCGCCGATCAAGGGCGCGATGCAGGGTGCGGTCGGCAGCGCCATCAGCGTGCCCGGCACCGCGATGCGGCGGATGTGTGCGCGCGCCTCCGCGATCGTCCCACGCGCCGCGTCGGCTTCGGCGGCGGTGATCTTCGACGCCATCTCCAGCCGTTCACGGATACCGGGACCTGCCTGAGGCTTGTGGCGTGTCACGAATTCCCCGAAGGTCTGCCACACCTCGAAACCCTGCACGACGCGGAAGGCGTTGCGCCAGAGATCAAAGCCCTGCGGTGCGATGCGCGCATGCTCGATCACCGGTAGCTCGCCGGTCATCAGGTCGATCGCGGTGCGAAGCAGGTCGGCGACCGGCTCGTCGGCTTCGACAAAGCCGTCTTCGAGGACGATCACGCGGCTCGGCCTCGCCGTCACGCGATCTTTGGCGTCGAGCAGCACGCCGCCGACCTTGCGCAGCACGCCCGGCCCCGCGCTGAACCAGCCCGGCGTGTCGAAGGATGGCGCCATCGCCGCCGCGCCCTTGTCGTCGACGCGGCCGTGCGTCGTGCGCAAGCCGTATATACCGTTGAACGACGCCGGAATGCGCACAGAGCCCCCGGTGTCGCTGCCGAGCGCAAAGTCGCAGGCGCCCGCGGCGACGGCCGACGCCGAGCCGCTCGACGAGCCACCGGGCAGCCGGCCTGGCGCTCGCGGGTTGTTGGGCGTGCCGTAATGCGCATTGGCGCCGGTGACGCTGTAGAAGAACTCATCGCACACCGCCTTGCCGATGATGGTCGCGCCGGCGTTCAGGATGCGCGCGACCGCCGCGGCGTGTGCGGTGGCTGGGGCGTGCGTTTCGAGCCAGGTCGGATTGCCATTACCGGTGCGCGTGCCGGCGATGTCGTACATGTCCTTGACCGCCGCGGTCAGGCCCGCCAGCGGCCCATCCGTGGCGCAGCGCAACGGCGCGGCGAGGTCGTGCGGCACGAAAGCCGAGCGGGAGAGGGTGGCGCTCATCCTTGCGCCTTGTACCAGTCGAGAATGCGGGCGCCGTCCCAGGCGACGACGCCGTCGCGCGCCAGGAGATCGGCGAAAGTGCGCTGCACGTAGCCGAAGCGGTGCGGCACGCCGGACAGATATGGATGGCAGGCGATCGCCATGATCTTCGGGCGCTCCGCAGCCTCGGCGTAGAGGCACTCGAACTGGTCGCGCGCGCGGATGTACATCGCGTCGGACATCTGATGCTGCAACGCCATCAGCACGATGTCATGAATCTCGAAATTGTATGGCAGCGCCACCACCGGCTTGTGCGTCGTCCGCAGCGTCACCGGTTCATCGTCGAGCACCCAGTCACCGATATATTCGATGCCGGCCTCGGAGAGATAGTCCAGCGTATCGAAGGTTTGCGTCAGGCCCGGGCCGAACCAGCCGCGCGGCCGTTTGCCCGAGAACTTTTCGATGATGTCCATCGAGCGCATAATGACGCCGCGCTGGTCCTCGGTCTTGTGCATCGGGACCTGGTCGTAGCCGTGGGCGTTGAGTTCCCAGCCGAGGTCCATGCACGCCTTCACCACGACCGGGTAGGTTTCGCAGACGCGCGCATTCAGGGTCACGGTCGGCGTGATGCCGAGTGTCTCGAACATGCGCTTGAGCCGCCAGAAGCCGACGCGCATGCCGTATTCGTGCCAGGTCCAGTTCGGATGGTCGGGCTGCTGCGGCTGGCCCTGCGGCGGCGAGATGACCATGCGCGCCATCGGCCGGTTCATGTCCCATTCTTCGAGTGCGAGCACCGGCCAGATGACCATGCGTACGCCCTTCGGCAATTTCAGCGGCGCGCGGCCTTCGATCGGGGAATAGGACAGTCGCTCACGGGGGTGCATGGGCATATCGGACCTTGTGCAGTGTCTCTCGGGCTGCGGCGCTGCTCGGCAGCAGGGCCGGGCCGAGCACGTTCGGAAGATACACTAGCCGACGTCCAGGAAAATTCCTTCCGGAACGAAATCGGGCGGAAATCAGCTGGGAGCCGCACCGGCGCGGATTGTCACGGCTGCAGAATCTCTTCCAGCCAGTCCCACATGTAGGCCGAGCAGATGCTTTGGTTGTCGATCTGGCAATGGTGATAGCCGCCTTCCTCGCGGCTGAAAATCTTCATCACCTTGTTCTTCGAGCCGACCGCGTCGAAGCACTTCTGCGCCTCCGGCAGCGGAACTTGCTCGTCGCCCTCGCCGTGCAGCATCAGGAACGGGCAGCGCATCTTTTGCACCACTCCGTCGAGCTTGAACGGCGCCAGCCGCTTGATCGCGTCTTCCTGTGAGCTCGCATTGAGCACCCAGGAGATGTGCTGCGCCGCGACCGAGAGGGAGGGGGTGTCCGCGCGGGCGAGCCGGTCGAAGCGGTCCCGCCAGATCTTCTGATAATCCCACTGCGCACCCCAGGCGATGCAGCAGGCATAGCGGGGCTCCATCGCCGCCGCGCGAGGCGCATAGTAGCCGCCGAGGCTGATCGCCATGACGCCGATGCGTTTCGGATCGACCTCTGGCCGGCTCGCCAGATATTCGTAGACCGGCGTCGCGTAGTGCTCGGTGTCGTGGCGCAGGTAGAGATCGCGGAAGCGGATGCTCTCGCCGTTGCCGGGACCGTCGACGATCAGGCAGGCGATGCCGCGCGCGGCAAGATCGGCGACGCCCTTGAAGTATTGAATCTCCTTGGTGACGTCGAGACCATCGAAGAACACGACGGCCGGCACCTTGCCGCCGCTCTTCACCGGCTCGGCGTGCACGTAGATCGCCGGCAGGCTCTTGTCGCCGTACGGAATCTCGACGTGCTCGAGCTTCGGCCGCTTGAGGAATTTGGCGGCGTCGCGCAGGCAGTTGACACCGCGCATATAGGCGTCGTTGCCGGCCTTGCTCTTCGGCTGAAGAAAGCGCTCGCCGACGTGATAATAGATGCTGGCGCGCTGAAGATATTGCGCGCCGCTCATTCCGCGGCCTTTGGCGATGAGATCGCGACCGCGGTCTTCGACCGTGCGGCCTTCGCGCGCCCATTCGCGGAACCAGGCGTCGTCGTCGCCGACGCTGCCCTTGAGGCGCACGCCGATGCGATTGATCTCGCCGATCTCGGCGCCGCCCCAGGGCGCGGTATTCAGCCCGATCAGCAGGCCGTGCGACCAGCGGTAGTTCTCAGGGAAATAGACGAACGAGAGTTCTTCTTGCGCGCTCATGAGACAGGTCTTGCGGTGAGAGGACGGAATGAAGCGGCAGAGCCGAACGGGCTCTGCCGGCGTCGGTTCGGATTGCGACGTTTACTGATCGAGATGAATGTTGTTGTCCTTGATCACCTTGCCCCAGCGCTCGACCTCGCTTTTCATCATTTTCGCGGCCGCGGCCGTCGAGCGTTCGCTCGCAGGATAGACCTCGACGCTCTGGTCCGCCCAGCTCTTGACGATTGCAGGGTCCGACAGGGTCTTCTGCATGGCGGCGTTGAGCTTCTCGACGACGTCCTTGGGCGTGCCTGCCGGCGCGAACACGGCCTGCCAGAAGCTGATATCGAGCTTTTCGCCGAATTTGTCGACGAAGCTCTTCACATTCGGCAGCTCGGGCAGCTTCGCCTTCGAGGTGACGCCATAGGCCTTCATGTTGTGGGAATTGACCTGCTGGATGATCGACTGCGGCGTCGCAAAGAAGACATCGACGTGGCTGCCGATGATGTCGTTTAGTGCCGGCGCAGCACCGCGATACGGGATCATGTCGATCTTGGCGCCGGCCTCCTGCGCCAACAGGGCCGTGGCAAGATGGCCGGTCGCGCCGTAGCCGGGGATAGCGGCTTTCAGGGTGCTCTTCTTCATGAGGGCGAGGAACTGGTCGAGGTCGTTGGCGTCGAGGTCCCTGCGGCCGACAAGCACCAGCGGATTGCGATTGACGAAGATGACGGGGACGAGATCCTTCTCGGTATCGAACGGCAAATTCTTGTACAGCGTGACGTTCGCCGAAATCTGCAGGTTATGCAGGAGAAGCGTGTAGCCGTCCGGTGTCGCCTTTGCGACCTTGTTGGTGCCGATGATCGTGCCGCCGCCGGTGACGTTCTCGACGATGAAGCTTTGCTTGAGCTGCTTTGACAGCGAGTCGGCGATGACGCGGCCGGTCTGATCGGTCGGGCCTCCGGCCGGATAGGGCACGATAATCGTCACCGTCCGGCTAGGATACTCGTCAGCCTGAATGGGTAGGACCCCGGTGGCCAGACCTGCGGCCGCCAGAGCAAGGACGAATGTACGCCTGATCATGTCTTCCTCCCTAGAACGTTTGTTTTTTGTTTCGAAGCTTCAGCTCTCCGGAATGACCGGCAGCAGCAGGTAAGGCTGCTTGCCGGCAGCGAAATGCAGGGTGTTACGGCAGTCGAAGATCGCAGCGGGCCGGTCGTCCTTGTCGATATGAAGGAACGGGCCGACGCCTCTCATCGGGTAAGGAGCATTCGGCAACGCGATATCCCGACCGTCGACCTCGTAGTCGCGGCCGAGAATGGTGAGTGCGAGTTGGTATCCCGATGGAACCACGATCGAGGTCGGGAGAATTTCCACGTCGAGTTCGACCGGTTCATGCGGTGTCAGTGGCCAAAGCTCATCGTGGGAATGCCAGGGCCGGTAGGGGAGGGTTCGGCTTGGGTCGAGCTTGCGATGCGACGCGCGCAGCCAGCCGAGACCGACCGGTACGCGCGGATCGTTCGAGCCGATGAAGGTGACTTCCTTGCCGGCCCGATCGAAGACGCGCAGCACCGCGATGATGTCGGCGTCCGTCGTTTCCGATGAAAGCCAGAGCTTGAGCGTGACCGGGCCGGTGATCTCCAGTGGCCGCGTCGCCGGCGGCAGGCGGAAGGTCAGACTTTCGCCCATCGTCTTGTAGCTCAGCGTTGTCTGCGCGGCCGGCGCCTCGGCCGTCAGGCGTGATCCCGACGGGTCGAGATAGAACTTCGTCCATTTCGTCCGCGCCAGCGGCCATTCGTTCTCGGCACGCAGCACGAATTTCTCGCCGGGGTGGCGGATATTGAGCGAGACCTTCGGCTGCTTGTCCCAGCCGGTGTCTTCGCCCTTGAGGAAGTGGCCAAAGAAACGCTTCTGCAGCGTCTCGCCGTAGTTGCTGTAGAAATGCGTGAAGTGCGTGTCGCCGTGCACCTCGAGCCACTTCTGCGGCGAGCCGGCGCCGAGATAGCCCTCGAAATTGCCGCGCGGGTGCAGGCCCATGCCGCCCCAGTTGGCGGCGGACAGTAGCGGGGCCTCGATCCGCGCAAGGTCGGCGGTTCGGGCACGATAATACTCGTCGATCAGAACGCGGCGTTTCGGCTCGCCAGGCGCATCGGTGCGCCGCGTTGCGAGTTCGTCCTCGCCGATCGTGTCGGGCCCGGCCACGAGTTCACCGGTCACGACGCTGCGCGCGCCGCGCTCACCGACGCCATGTTGCACGCTCGCAACCTGCCGCGGATGCCAGGAATGGAGGAAATCGCTGAGAATGCCCCCGTGGCGGCACAGGTCACGGTAGTAGTCGGCCGCGCCTTCCCAGATGCACAATGCGGCCAGGTGCGGCGGCCGCAGCGCGCCGACGACCCACTGGTTCATTGCATAATATGAAATGCCGTTGATGCCGACCTTACCGTTCGACCACGACTGCGTGCCCGCCCATTCGACGCATTGGTAAAGGTCTTCGCCCTCGCGTGCTGACCAGACGTCGAGCACGCCGGGCGAGCGGCCAGCGCCGCGCGAGTCCACACGCAGGCAGGCGTAGCCGTCCGGCACCCATTTCTCAGGATCGACGAGTTCCCAGTTCTGGAATTTGTTGCTCGAGCCTTGGAGCACTTCGGGTGCGGCCGCGGTCAAGCGCGCCCAATTTCCCTTGTAGCCCTCCTGGAACGACAGCCCTTTCGCGTAGGGGCCATAACTCAGGATAACGGGATACTGGCCGTCTTCGACAGGACGAAAAAGGTCCGCGCGCAACACCAGCCCGTCGTCCATCGCGATTGCGACATCCCAGTCGATGCGCATTCCGTTCCGGGTTTCGGTCTTCGTGCCTGTCATGGGTTCTTGTTCGCGCCTCGAAATACGCCGCACGCCCGTTGATCAAACGACCGTTTAAACGTGCCACGCATGTGCGTTGAGTCAAGCCGTCTTAATGCAAGCGTCGAATGTCGCGGCGGCTTATCGGGCGACGCCCATGCGCAGATGCTTCAAACCCGAATAGACAGTTTCGTTTCGCGGCGTCGCAATGCCGTGCGCGCGGCCGCGCCGAGAGACGTGGCCGTTGAGCCAGTCGACTTCGAGACGATTGCCGCGCAGCACGTCGTGCGCCATGGATGTGCGCATCTCGCGCGGCGCATTGGCGTCGAGGAAGGCAAGCCGCTCCTCGACGAAGCCGTCTTCCAAGGTTACGCCCTCGGCTTGTCCTACACGGAACGTCTCCTGCATGATCTCGCGCAGGAAGCTGCGGGTATCGGGATCCTCGAGAATGCTGCCGAGCGTCGCGCGCGTCAGTGCCGTCGCGCCCGATGTGCCGGTCAAGACCACAAACTTGCGCCAGCGGTCGCGCTGGATGTCGTTCGAGAACTTGACGATGCAGTTCGCCTGCGCCGAGCTCGCCGCAAAGCGCTCGAGCACGGCGTCGTTGCCGCAGTCCGGCTGCCCGAACGTGATAGCGTGGAAGCTGCTGGTCTGCCTAATCAATCCGGGCTCGACGATCACGCTCGACACCGAGGCGACGCCCGGCACGACATGGTGCGATGGCAAAATGTTGGACACGCGCTCGTAGCTGTCGACGCCGTTTTGGAGCGTGATCAGGCGGGTTTCCGCGCCGAGCAAGGGACGAGCGAACGCGGCGGCGTCCTCGACGTCCCACAGCTTGACCGCAAACAGAACGATATCGACCGGCCCGATTGCCGCCGGGTCGTCGGTCACGCTCGGATGCGGCAGATGGGCGTCGCCGTGGACGCTGAGAACGCGTAAACCGTCGCGGCGCATCGCTTCGAGATGAGCGCCCCGCGCGACGAAATGCACGTCGTGGCCGGCAACCGCCAACCGCGCTCCGAAATAAGCGCCGACGCCGCCTGCCGCCAAGACCGCGATTCGCATTGGCTGGTCAGTTCACCGGATGCTGTCGATAATACGCGGCGTCCTCCGCCGACTGCGCCCATCCGGGATTGTTCCGCCAGGCGACGTGCCGCGACAGCATATCGTGGCCGTAGCGCACACGGAACAGGAGCGTGCGGGTCGGACCGTTCTCATATTCATGCACTTCTCCCGGCGGGTGTACGATGAACGACCCTGGTGTCACAGGTACCGTTCGACCCGGGGTGCGCATGGTGCCGCCGCCTGAAAAGCAGAAATATATCTCAGTCGCGTGCGGATGGCAGTGGTTGGGGCTGATCTGTCCCGGTTCCCAGCAGGCGACGGTGAAATCGCCGTCCGCCTCGGTGCCGAGAATCTTCTCGACGTGATGTTTTGGATTCCACTCCTGTTCGCGTTCGAGACTGAAGACGTGCATCGCTCGGCCTCCCTTGAAAGCTTGATTTCGGTGGAGTCGCTTATCGCCGCTTCTTCTTGGTCGCGCCGCGCGCCTGTTTGGCGTCCTTCGTGCGCGCCGCCTTGCGCGGTGGAATGATCGGCAGCAATATGAAATTCTCGCGGCCACCGCCGAGATGGATGGTCGTTTTGCCGCCGTAGACCGAGATCGGCCGGTCGCGCGGGTCGTTGTGCAGGAACGGCCCGTTGCCGGTGAACTCGTTCTTCATGTTCGACAGTTTGCCGCCGGACCCGCCGGGATAGACGTAATCGCAGCCGCGCACGCTCAAAACGACGCGATAGCCCTTCGGGACCACGATGCATGTCGGGATGATCTCGATATCAAGCTCGTAGATATCGCCGGGCTTCAAGGGTTGCTTCTCGTCGTGCGTATGGTACGGCCGGAACGGCAGCGTCAATTTCTTGTCGAGCTTGCGGTGCGAGGCGCGCAGCCAGCCCTGTCCGATCGGCGTGTGCGGGTCGAGCGCGCCCTGAAACACGACTTCCTTCATGTCAGGCGAGAAGATGCGGAGCACGAGGAAGATGTCGGCGTCCTCGGTCGACGACGACACGTGCAGCTTGGCCGCGACCGGCCCGGTGATCTCGGTCTCCTCCGCCATCGGCTCGGTGAGGAAGGTGATGCCGTCGCTCAAGGCGTCAAACGCGACCTTGCTCGCGCTCTTCTCGGGTGACGTCTCGAGTCGATGGCCGTCGGCGATCAAATGGAATTTGGTCCACTGCGTCGACGGCAGCGGCCAGGCGTCCTCGTGGCGGATGAGGAAGCGCTCGCCCGGATGACGCACGTTGAGTTGCACCTTCGGCTGTTTGTCCCAGCCGTTCCTCTCGCCCTTGAGAAAATAGCCGAAGAAGCGCTTTTGCAGGTCGACGCCGTAGTCCGTGTAATAATGTGTCCAGTGCTCGATGCCGTGCACCTCGAGCCACTTCTGCTTCGAGGCAGCGCGGAAGAAGCCTTCGTAATTGCCGCGCGGATGCAAAGGCTGGCCGCCCCAGTTCGCCGCCGACAACATCGGTACCTTCACCTTCGACCAGTCCGGCGCCATCGCCTTGTAATACTCGTCGTCGAACGGATGGCCGAACAATACTTTGCCCATGTCGTAGCGGTTGGCGCCCATCTCCTCTTCGGTGAGCGTTTCCGGCCCCGACACCCAGTCGCCGTTCATGCGGCTGCGATGGCCCTTGTGGCCCAGACCGTACTGCACGGTCTTCACCTGCATGTCGTACCAGTTCTGGGCGAAGGTGTTGTAGATGCCGCCGTTGTGGCTGAGCTCGCGATAGAAGTCGGCGAAGCCCTCCCACACGCAGATGGCGGCGAGATGCTTCGGCTGCAGGCTCGCCACCTGCCACTGGTTGATGGCGTAGTAGGAGATGCCGGAAAGGCCGACCTTGCCGTTCGACCACGGCTGCACGCCGCACCATTCGACGCAGTTGGCGAAGTCCCTGGTCTCGCGCGGCGACCAGTGCTCGACATATCCCGGCGAGCGGCCGCAACCGCGCGAGTCCACACGCACGACGACATAGCCGTCCGGCACCCACTTCTCCGGATCGCAGACTTCCCAGCTCTGATATTTGTTGCTCGAGCCGGCCATCACATCCGGCTGCTTCTCCTCCATGCGCTTCCAGGCGGTCTTGTAGCCGTCCTCGAAGTGCAACCACTTGCCGTAAGGGCCGTGGCTGAGGATCACCGGATAGCGGCCCTTCTTGAGCGGGCGGAAGATGTCGCAGCGCAGGACGAGCCCGTCGTCCATCTCGATCGGCATGTCCCATTCGATGCGCATGCCGTCGCGGATCTCGCTGACCTCACGATAACTCATGTGTCGTGCTCCAATGACTGTGCGCGGCTATTTCGAGGGGATGACGGGCAGCAGCAGATAGGCCTGCCGATTGGGTCCGGTGTGCAGCGTCACGTCGCCGCCGAAGACCGCCGGCGGCCGGTCGCGCGGATCGTCGTGCAGGAACGGACCGCAGCCGGTCCACACCTTGCCGAGCGTCTCGACGCCGGCGCCCGGCTCGCCGGGGAAAACATAGTCCTTGCCGCGCACCGACAGCGCGATGCGATGCCCTTTCGGCACGGCGATGCAGGTCGGCCAGACCTCGACGTCGACCTCGTAAACCTCGCCGGGCTTGAGCTTCTGTTCTTCGTCGTGAGTGTGATAGGGCCGGTACGGCAGCGTCAGTTTCTTGTCGAGCTTGCGGTGCGAGCAGCGTAGCCAGCCCTGCGCGATCGGCGTGTGCGCGTCGAGCGCGCCCTGGAAGGTGACCTCCTTGAGGTCGGGCGTGAACACGCGCACGACCAGGAACAGGTCGGCGTCTTCGGTCGCCGACGACACCCACAATTTGGCGGCGATTGGGCCGGTGATCTCGGTGTCCGCTTCCAGCGGCCCGGTGAGGAAGGTGACGCCGTCGCTTAAGCCCGCATAGGTGACCGCGCCGGCCTTCCTCTGCGGCGACTGCGATATCGTCATGCCGCCGGGCTCGATATAGAACTTGGTCCACTGCGTGCGCGCCAGCGGCCATTCGCTTTCGTGCCGCTCGACGAATTTCTCGCCGGGATGACGCACCTGCAGTTGCACCTTCGGCTGCTTGCTCCAACCGGCGTCCTCGCCCTTGAGGAAGTGGCCGAAGAAGCGTTTCTGCAGGTCGAGGCCGTAGTTCGTGTAGAAATGCGTCCAGTGCTCGATGCCGTGCACCTCGAGCCATTTGTTGTCGGACGCCGCGCGCACAAAGCCCTCGAAGTTGCCGCGCGGGTGCAGCCCTTGGCCGCCCCAATTGGCCGACGACAAGAGCGGTACCTTCACCTTGTTCCAGTCCGGCATGCGCGACTGCCAGTATTCGTCGGTGTCCAGCTTGCGCGAGATGCAGTCCTCGTAGAAGTCGCGCCGGTTCCTGCCCAGCTCTTCCTCTGTGAGCGTCTCAGGCCCCGACACCCAATCGCCGTTCATGCGGCTCTTGAAGCCGCGCCTGCCGCGGCCGTTCTGCACGGTGTAGACCTGCGCGCGCGACCAATCCTGCACGAAGCCGCGGCAGAAGATGCCACCGTGATGTGCCATATCGCGGTAGAAGTCGGCCGCGCCCTCCCAGGTGCAGATCGCAGCGAGGTG
>Ga0265342_10001794_pt1 | contig 19520 bp, 15 predicted proteins | sample 4CB327metaG_FD_203125 | JGI IMG/M metagenome (GOLD analysis project Ga0265342, IMG submission 203125) | Rhizosphere microbial communities from Carex aquatilis grown in University of Washington, Seatle, WA, United States - 4-CB3-27 metaG | ecosystem: Host-associated > Plants > Roots >...
AGCGATCCTGGTGTATTTCTTCGTCTTCATGCTCGTATTCGAGTTCAACAACTATATTGTGACATTCTCGGCTCCGGCGATCGGGGCATTTTTCGCGTTTCTCGCCGTTGTCGCCTACCGGACTGTGTTCGAGGAGCGGGACAAGCGGCGAATTCGAGATATGTTCGGAAAGTACGTCAGCCCTGCGGTCGTCGATGAAATCCTTCAGAATCCGCCCGAATTGGGTGGAGTCGATAAGGAAATCACTGTCTTCTTTTCCGATATTCGCGGTTTCACGACGCTTTCGGAGAGCCTTTCCCCTCAGGAGCTGGTCAACCACCTCAATCTCTACCTCACGGCGATGACCGACCTGATCCTGGCTTATCAAGGCACGCTCGACAAGTACGTCGGCGATGAAATCATGTGTTTCTGGGGAGCACCGCTGCCGGAGGCGGAACACGCCCTCCTTGCCTGCAAATGCGCGGTCAAGCAGATAGAGACCTTGAACATGATGAACGCGGACTGGCCTCCCGAAAAACGACTGAGCATCGGCATCGGTCTGAACACGGGTATCATGACGGTGGGAAATATGGGATCGATCGGACGCATGAACTACACCCTCATGGGCGATAACGTGAACCTCGGTGCTCGCTTGGAAGGCACAAACAAGCAGTATTACACGACAATCATCATGAGCGAGTCCACCTATGCTCAGGTCAAAGACAGGGTAGTAGCGCGGGAGCTCGATAACATCCGTGTGAAAGGCAAGAATAAGCCCGTTCTCATCTACGAGCTCCTGGATGTCATTGACGGGGTCGAGCTACCTGCGAAGCAGGCCGACAAGGTCGGAGCACGGGCGTAGAGCTGTCCATGCGCTTTTTTCGCTTCGTGACGCTGTTCGCGCTGGTCCTCGTAGCGGTCAGTTGTGGTCTGCCGTCATCATATTATTTGAGCCCACCGACGCTCGGCCCCGGGGGGGCACAGGGGGACCCAACCTCCGGCTTTTTCCAGATTCTGAGCACGAGCGCGAACAGCGAGGAAGAGTTTCGGGGTTTCGAGTTGTACTATAAGTTCGACGCCACCGCCCCGACAGGCACTGAGATCAATCTTGGAAACTCTACCAACGATGTCACGACTTTGACAAACGCCGGTTTTCTGACGGTCTGCAGCGGAGATAGCACCCGCGACGCGACGCCCACGCAGCGGACTCTCCCTTTGATACCCATTCAGCAGGCGGATCGCGGTACCACATTCTCGGTCACTATCAATGTCAACCCGCAATCGCCGGACGCGACGCTCGTGAACTATACCTATACCGCCGCTGCGGCGGGAACGGTTGAAGTTCAGATCGACAGGCACGTTTTCGACACGACCACGGGAGGTTGTAAGCCTTTCACGTTCATCAGGTGGCTGCCCGGCAACTACAGCACAGCCGACGCTGACATGACGAATCTCGGAACCCTCCAGAGCAGCACGATCTACCTCGTGATGTATGCCGTAAGCTACGGTCTTCAGGATGTCTCTACACCGATTTATTCGTATCCGGTATACTTAGGATATCTGACCCTGTCGTCATTCTAGACGCACACACCAGGAAGGGGCCCGCATATGTGGTTTTACTATTTTAGAGTCGGTCTGACGTATGTGACGATAGGTGTCGCGGCCGCCGTTTTCTTCTTCTTCATTGTCAAAAAGCCCGTTCTTGGCAAACTCTGGGGCGCGATAATCGTGGGACTGGTGGGATCATTCCTCGGCGGCTTGATAAATGAGATATTCACAAAACTGATTCAATACTTGTCCGACGTCAATTCGGTGAACGTTTTCGCGGCACTCGCTACTTCCTTGCTCATGATCTGGCTGCTCTCCAAAGCCAGCTATCCAAGATAGGCAGGGAGGAAACCGAATGGACGGTACCGTGAGATCGCGGATTTCAGTCGGAACGCGTGTTTCCATCGTGCTGAAGCAGGATCAGAGGACAGGAAAGAGGACCGAAGGCGTCGTTCAGGACATCCTGACAAGCTCTCCCACACATCCCCATGGAATAAAAGTGAGGTTGGAATCTGGTGAAGTAGGCAGGGTGCAGGAGATTCTCGACTAACGCGAGGCTTCCCGGCTCATTGTATTTGCCGTAGGGACCGCATGGCCTGCGCGTTCTGTAAGCGCAGCCTCATTATTGTCCCAACATTCTACTTCCTATAATACATATTCTGTCTACTAATAGAAGGGCAAGACTTTGCTGCCTGTGAATTGGCGACGCCGCCCTCACGCCGCGACTGCCACTCTTTCGCTTACTATTGTTACTGCGGTGGCTCAGGCATAAGTACCGGTTCGGTCCAGGGCTTTTTGAGCTGGCGCTTTGCCAAATCCTGGTAGTTGCCGGCAGCCGGCGTGCCGGCAACCATTTTCCACAAGACCGCCGCTGACTGAGGTAAGCCGCTGCTATAGGTTGCGCAGCCTAGGTAGTACAAGTCCTTAAAAAAATCAACTTCTTTGATGAATGCTGCCGCGTCCTTACTCTTCAAAGCTGCGGCGAGCAGATCCGATAGGTTTGAAAACTCGAAATCCACGTCTTGCCCATGAAGGAATGATACAACCTCGGTTGTCCGACTAATAAGGCTGAAGAGCAGCTCCTTAATGGCATCCGCTTGTTGCCCTGTTCTGTAGTAGTACCATCCTAAGGTAGAATGCGCCGACGCCGCAAATTGGTCGTCAAAAACATACAACATAAGAACGTGGTCAAGCCCCTTCTCCTTATAATTGCCGACAATTTGAGATTTTAACTGAAACGTAGGGGTCTCATTGAAATGTTTGTCGTCCGAAATGACCGCCCGAAGTGTTTGCACCATTTGCCCGTATTGTTGTTGGAGTTTATAGACCTTCGCAAGCTTATAAAGAGCCTCGTATTGCGCGTCTGGAATGTAAAAGGATTTTCTCATGTCGTATGCTTTATTGTACTGCCTGATCGCCAAGTCGGTTTCGCCCTCCTCCAGATACACATCGCCCAGTGCGAGCTCGGCTTCGGGAAAGATTCCAGCCGAAGTAATGGCGTTTTTGAAAAGTTGGAGGGCCCTACCGAACTCCTTTGCGGAAAAGGCAGCATTCCCCTGCTCAAAGATGATCCAACTCTGGTTCTGAGTGTCAACGGCGTAAACAGCTTGAGCCCCAAACGTAAAGGCCCATGCTAAAATGCTAATCAGGGTTGCCTTGCGCATGCCTTCTCGAACTCCTCTCTAAAAGCACTGACAGCGTCGATAGCGGCAACCTCTCGTATCACCTCACCCAGCCTGAAAATCATTACGTGGTCGCCCGCTCCTGTTATTCCGATGTCCGCATGGCGCGCCTCGCCAGGTCCATTAACGACACAACCCATCACTGCAACCGTAACCCGTTTTATCTCTTGAGTTGCTAAATATGATGCATCCTCAAGAAACTTCTGAACATCAAAGGTTGCTCGCCCGCATTGGGGACAGGAAATCATTCTCACCCCATTGGTACGAAGATGCAACGCGTTAAGAATCTCGATTCCCGTCCGCACCTCATCAAGTGCCGTCGCTGAGAGGGACACTCGAATTGTGTCCCCGATGCCTTTGTCCAAGAGACTGGTTATTCCCAAGCTGTTTTTGACTATGCCGGGGATAAGCGGTCCTGCCTCGGTAACACCGATATGGAGGGGAAAATCATAACGCTCGGCGAAAGCGACATTTGCGGCCACCGTCGTTTCCCAATCGGAAGATTTGAGGGAGAACACTACGGAACGGAAATCGAGTCGGTCCAGTATTTCCATTTCTGATTCGGCGGCTCGCACCAGGGCCAAGGCTTGGTTCGACTCAGCCCGCAAATTGCGTGGAAGCGATCCTGCGTTCACGCCGATCCGCAAGCAAGCTCCGACATCGCGCGCTTTTGCCACCACATCCCGAACCTTCCACTCTTCGCCTATGTTGCCGGGGTTGATGCGAATCTTCGGGATGGGAAACTCGAGGCACCGTAACGCCAGACGGTAGTCAAAATGGATGTCGGCGGAAATCACCAGCGGGCTGTTCCGCGCGATCTCGCCCAAAATATCCGCGGAATCACAATCGGGCACCGCGAAGCGCACGAGATCGCAACCGGCCGCCCGCAACTCTCCAAGACATAGGAGAACATCCGAAACGGCAACCGCTGGCAGGGGCTTCTTCCACATCGTTTGAATCGACACCGGGGCACCGCCCCCGATGAGGAGATCTCCCGCTCGTACCTGTCGCGTCTGCTTCTTCATGTTCCCCGGTGCTTCACCTCTACCAGCTCACGCTCAGAACGATGTCGCTCGTCGTCGTGACCGCGTCTTTCACGCTCGTCGTATATGTCAGAGTCTTCTTGTCCGCGGAAAGTGTTCCCAGCGGAGCTGATTGAATTTGCGTAGGTGTCTGGATCGCAAAGGTGAGATTGTATCCGCTGAACAGCTCGTCAATCATGCGCTGCGTGTCTGCCGTGGGCGGCTGCTTGACCGCTTTGGCGATTGTTTGCGTCAGCGTGTGGCGCCCATTGCTCGCTGAGACTTTCAGCTCCGAGTCCTTGAATGAATCTACGCGGGCGAGCGCGTCCAGCGAGTCGAAGGCCAATTCTGCGCGGATCGTGATGTCTTTTTCATTTTCGGACCTGTCGAATTTCGTGAGGCGCACTTTTCCCTGCGATCCCGCAAGAGCCCGCTCGAAATCGGCTCGCGTGAGGGGCAACGGCACGACGGAGGTACCCGTCGTGGATTCCCCCAGCTGCGTCATCATCTGGGCGATGCGGTAGTTGAGAACGAGCACTCCCGATCCGTTGTCCTTGATGGTCATCGTGCTGTCAATGCCGACGCATGAAAGCAGGAACAATGATGCGAGGCACAGACCGAGTATCTTTCGCATGGACTCATCCTTTACCGCCACTATAGCGAAAAAGGCATGGAATTGTAAGTGATCGTAGAGCGCCTAGGAGGTGGCCGCGCGGCGATTGTACCAGTTTTTGGCTTTTCGTTTGGTCAGCTGCTCTTCGCGGTGCGACCAATAGTACTGCAGAGTGCGGGAGTTCTCGCACGAATGACAGATGGCCTTGCCTTCGCGGAACTCTTTCTGCGACATCCATTTTCCGCAGCGCTCGCACTTGCGCTCATTCGCGTGCGGATCGCGTGTATCGTGCAGGAAATAATAGCTGGAACGTATCTTCATGAGGTTGCGGTGCGACACCTGTCCCGTATTCAGCCAGTGATGAATCGTGGATTGCGTGCGTTGGAACATTCGGGCAAGGTCCGACTTGCTCATATTCCATGAGCTCATCAACCATTCCAGCATTTCGCGAACAGGAGGGTCCTCAGCCATATCTAGAGCCATGACATTCACCTCGTCACCCTATCTATCGGCAACGCATGGCTATTTTCTAAAGTGGCGCCGGATTTCTGCCGATCCTTGTTACTCCCACTCTATCGTTGCCGGGGGCTTGCTGGAAACATCGTACACGACCCGTCCAATCTCGGGAATCCGATTCGTGATCAAGGAAGAAATCTCCAGGAGATCCTTCATCGGCATGGGATAGACGTCGGCGGTGATGGCATCCAAGGAGGCGACGGCCCTCAACGCGAGAACATGCCCGTAGCGCCGCATATCGCCTGATACGCCGACGGACCGAATGGGAAGCAGAACGCAAAACGCCTGCCAGATCTTGTCATACAGGTCGCGCGAGCGCAGCTCGGCCATAAAAAGGGCGTCTGCCGCGCGCAGGAGATCGCATTTCTCGCGTGTCACCTCGCCTAGGATCCGGACAGCCAATCCGGGGCCCGGGAATGGGTGGCGATACACCAGCGCTCGCGGCAGGCCAAGGGCGAGCCCCAACTCGCGGACTTCGTCCTTGTAAAGGGACGAGAGCGGCTCGAGGATCAACCCGGCCGCGCGTTTGGCTTCCACCAGCGGTGAACGCACATTGTGGTGGGTTTTGATCAGGTGGGCTTTGTCCCCCACTCCACGTCCCGACTCGATGAGGTCGGTGTACAGCGTGCCCTGGGCGAGCAAGGAGTCATCTATGGCGAGCCTTCGAATTTCCTCTTCCTGGACCTTCATGAAGAGGTCGCCAATGATCTGCCGCTTCTTTTCCGGTTCTGTCGCTCCGGAGAGACCGGCGTAGAATGTAGCGGATGCGTCGACACCGTGCACGTGGCGGGCTCCGAGGGTAGCGAGGCTTGCGAGGACTTCGTCTGTCTCACCCAAGCGCATGAGTCCCGTGTCGATATACATAAGGTGCACGTCTTCGGGGTCGAGGCTTTTCAGGAGCAGCGCGGCGACGACACAGGAATCGACCCCCCCCGAAATGAGCAGAACCACGTTTCGCCCGCCGACTCGTCGAACGAGCTCCTGGCGTTGGAGGCCGAGAAACGTCACCATGTTCCAGTCGCGATTCGCTGCGCAAATGTCGGCAACGAACGCCTCTAATATCTCCATGCCGTGCTCGCAGTGGCTGGCCTCGGGATGGAACTGGACGCCCCACATGTTGCGGTGTTCGTCCACGAAACCGGCGGGGATGCCGCTTTCGGAGCTGGCAATTACGCGGAAACCCGGCGGCACTTCCGTGAGGGAATCCCCGTGACTCATCCATGAAACGAAGGAGTTGCCCGGAACGCGGGCAAAAAGCCGCGCACGATCGCTCACCTCGATGCGCGCCCTGCCGTACTCCTTCTTCCCCAGCGGCGCTACGGCACCCCCGTGATCCACGCACACACGCTGAAGGCCGTAGCAGATTCCGAGAAGAGGAAGCCCGGTCGTGTAGATGGCTTTGTCCACCGTCGGTGATCCCGGCTCATAAACGGAATACGGCGAGCCGGAGAGAATAATGCCTTTCACGCCCTCCATGGAAAGCGAGGCAAAGGGAACGTCGCCGCGAACGATCGTGCTGTACACGCCCAGCTGTCGGATGCGGCGCCCGATGAGTTGCGTACTTTGACTGCCGAAATCGAGTATGAGAATCGTGTCCATCTTTATCCCGTGGCGACGCGCAGGGCGCGCACTGCTTTCTCATGGACATCGGCGATGGCACGCGCTCGCTCCGCGGCGATGCCTCGGTAATGGGCGGGATCGGAAAAGAATGCGAGCGCCTCCTGCCCCCGCGTCAAAGCGAGCTGGCGCGTGAGCATGTCCCAGAGGACCTGATCCTGACGCAGCACATCCGCCAGACGCGTCCCCGACTTCTCGGCCTTCACCGTGGCGGCGCGTACCCGCTCATGCGCCTCCGCGTCCCCCCCGAGCGCGGTGAGGACATAGACTGGCTCGGAAAAAATGAGGTCGCCCGTTCGGGCGAGATTCTCCGCCATGCGCTTTCGATCGACGACGAGCGATCGCACGACAGATCTCATTCTGTCCACGGCGGAGGCGAAGCCCGCCACGTACTCTGCCGCGAATCGCGAGGAAGCAGAGTTGGTGAGATCGCGCTGGTGTTCGGAAATCTGATCCATGAAGAAGGTCATGACCCGTGGGCAAAAGGCCTTCCACAAGCTTTTGACATGCTCCGAGTTCCAGGGATTTCGTTTCTGCGGCATGGTGGAGGATCCCACCTGGGTTTCCGTGAACTCCTCGCGCACTTCGCCGATCTCGGTACGCTGGAGGTTTCGTAGGTCGTCGGCGAGATTCGCGATAATCCCAAACGCCGTGTTGAGCTCAAGGAGCAGTCGCAAAAGATACTCCGGCTCCACCAATTGCGTGGAATGCTCTGAGGCGGTGAGGCCAATCCGCTGCAATACTTCGCGCTCGAGCTCTTCGGGATCCTTCACGAGGAGTGACGTGGCGTTGTACGCTCCCACCGCTCCCGCGAGCTTTCCCCGCAGGCCACGCGAAGTCTCCGCGACACGCTCGATACTCTTGCCGAGGCGGGAGACGTATTCTGCAATCGCGAACCCGAAAGTGAGAGGAACCGCGTGCTGTCCATGCGTGCGCCCGATCTGGGGCGTTTCCGCTTCGTCACGGGCGCGTGCAATCAGCTCCTCTTCCAGATCGAGCAAAAGGGGGAGGACGACCTCCTTGATCACGTCGCGATACCGCAGCGCGGCCGCCGTGTCGAGGATATCGACGGAAGTCGCTCCGAGATGAACAAGGGGGCGTACCTCTGGCGGCAGGTGGCGCTTCATGACATTGACGAGCGCTCGAATATTGTGCTGGGTTTTCTTTTCCTCCGCATAGACCTCGTCAGGAGTGATTTCGGCCACGAGCGCATCCAGGCGCTCTTCCAGGCCGGGCTCCGACGGTCGGGAGGGTACGCGTCGGAGGAGCGTCTTCAGGAGCGCAAGCTCCACCTTTGCACAGTACCGCACCGTTGCCTCCTCGCCCAGAATCCCCGACAATCGCGCAAAGAGCTCGGGGTTGGACAGGGAATAGCGATGGTCCAAAGGGGAGATATTGAGAAAGATGTTGCGTGTTTCCATGGGGGGGTGTCTCAGGGAGCGCCCTGCGCGCTTCGATACAGCTTTTCGGCCTCTTGGACCTTGTCACCAACCAGCGATTCCAGCTTTGTCATCTCTTTTTTCAGGTCGCCGATGATCCGTGCCACCGCCTCCGCGGAGAAACGATTGTCCTCCACGACCGACCCGATGCTCTCGATGGCTCCGGTCACTTCGCGATTGGCACCGAGCTGGATCTTGACGGATCGCGACAGCTCGTGAATGAAGCCCGCATAGGCGCCCAAATCTTTGGCGATCGTATCAAAGATGAGTCCCGCTTCCCGCGATGATTCCCCTCCCCGCTCGATCACCGTCTCGATCTGGCGCACCCATTTGCTCACCTCGCTCGCCGTTTCGGAGGACTTCTCGGCGAGCTGACGGATCTCGTCGGCCACGACCGAGAACCCGCTTTGCTCGTCGCCGGTACGGGATGCCTCGATGGCCGCGTTCAAGGCCAAGAGATTGGTCTGGTCCGCGATGTCGTTGATCCGTGCAAGGGCCGTCACCATCTTGTCCACGACATCGTGAATTCCGAGTATTTCCTCGATGACCTTCTTGAGAATCGTGTTGCCGCTTTCTGAAAACTGCGCCGTGGTGCCGATCGTGAGAGCCGACTTGTCCGTGGAACCGGCTATTTTTTCCATTGCGTTCTGGAGTTGTTCCGCGGCCGCGGTCACCTGCTCGATGCCGGAAGACTGATTGCGCGCCCCCTCGGAGACCGTTGTAGAGACATCGCCCAATTTGTTGATGAGCTGGTGCAAATTGAAAATGGATGCGGTGACGATGTCCATGGTCATCTTCAGCCGCCGGCTGGCTCGAAGAAGATCCTCCGTGACGAGGTTTTCCCTCAGAGCCGATTCGTACCGATTGCACGCGATTGTGGCCAGCGATCCGGCAATCCCGTTTATGAAGGGCACGAACAAGAGCTGTATCGCCGAGGAGGCGGGAAATCGCAGGATCGCATACACAACGACGAACGCGGGCACCAGGAAGTTGAGGCATGTGGCAAGCACGCAATCACGCAGAGAGACGCGAAATCCAGCGAGCAGGGCTATGCTCAGGCAATAAATCTCCCCCACGAACAGGGACGGAAGGGCGTTGTCCATGGACGGTCCCGAGAGGGCGGTCCCCGCAAGCGCCATCAGGACTACCGCGTCCACGATAAGGCTGGGGAGATAGAGAAATTCGCTCGATTTCCCCCGAAGCAGAATGATGATGATCGGGGCGGACATTCCGATGATGACCAGAAGGACTCCACCGTCGATGAGCGCCGCCAGAGGACGCCCCGCTGCGAGGGCCAGCACGAGAACGGTGATTGTAGCCACGATGCGTACGGCGACAAGGATACGATCCGACAGGCTGGTTTGCTCCCCAGCGATCTGTACCAAACTTTTTACGCCCGTCATGGGTTATTTGTAGATGAAAGCCATCGGTTTGTAAAGCAATACCCGCCCATGGTAGAATGGTGACGATGCGAACCTCCGAGAATCATGCCGCAATGCTCCAGGAGGCCTTGGAAGCGGGCCGGGCGCGGGACTATCCCAAGGCAATCGAGCTTCTGTCACGGATCGTGGGTAGCACGGACGCCCTTCCACAGGCGCTGCTCTATCTGGGTCGCGCCTATCATGCCGTGGGTGATTTCTCGCGCGCAGTCCAAGTGCTGAGCTTCTATATAAGGGGAAAGCCAGGCTCGATTCCCGGACTCTTTTTCCTCGGCCGGGCATACTTGAGCCTCGAGGAGTATCCTCTGGCCATTCGGTACTTGAAGCGCGCGGTGGAAAAGGACCCCTCTTTCGCTGCCGGGTTCGGGCTCCTCGGACTGGCCGGACTCAAGGCGCATCACCCTGAAAAGGCCATTTGGTGGTTCGCAAAGGCCTTGGAGCTCGATCCCCAGAATAAGCGCCTTCAAGTGGGCTATCTCAACACGGCACTTGTTCTGGCAATTCGTCTCTTCTATCGGGGTGAGCTCGCGGACGCGGCGCGCCTATTCACGGAGGTGCTCGAGCAGCGCCCGGCGAGTATCCTGCCGCATCTCTACCTCGCCTCGATCTACAAAGAGTCGGACAAGGCGAGCATGGCGCTCTACCATCTTGACGCCGCTTCCCATATCGCGCCGCAGGACCCATTTCTTCATCTCCAGAAGGCGGTCGTTCTTCTCAGCCAGGGGCAAAAATCGGCAGCCGCGGCCGAGGTCCGTGCCGGGGCTCAAATGCTCAATTCACCCGGGGCGCCCAACGGCTCACCTGAGGATCTTCTTCGCTTCATGACCATCAATCTGTTCAAGGAAAAGCGTTATCGGGAGACTGTTTACTACGGGACTCGACTCCTGCGCGAATCGTACGACGACCCCCAGCTCCACGCGCTGGTTGCAGAAGCGTATCGTAACCTCGGGGAGCTTCTCAAGGCTAAGAATCATTACATCCGCGCTATCGAAAAGGACAAAGCCACCCTGGAGTTGCGCTATGGGCTGCTGGCGGTGCTCTGGGAGCGGCATGAATATGGGGAGCTTCTATCGCAATCCGCCCGCATAGTCCAGCGCGACGCTTCAGACGGCCCTGGGCGATATTTCCACAGCCTCGCCCTCTCGCGCACCGGGGCGGCGCCGCAGCAGGTTCTCGCAGAGCTTCAGAAGCAGATAAAAGCCCATGGACCCGATCCGACTCTCATGACGGAGTTGGGAGCGGCCTATGCACGGGCAGGTCTCCCGGAGCTTGCCGAGGGCTGGTACATGCGGTCCGTGAAGATTGCACGGCTGGAGCCGGGCTCGCTGCTGACTCTCGCCGACATCTACGAGGCCATGGACAAGAAGGAGAAAGTCGGCGACACCCTCCGCCAGTACCTCTCCCTCACTCCCGGCGACCGCCCGCAACGGCGTCGTCTGGTTCGCGTTCTGCTGGCGCAGGAGGCCTTTTCCGAGGCTGCCGAACAGATAAGTCTCTTGTTGCCCCTCGAACGCGGAAACACCCACCTGAAGGCCACGCTGGCCGTCTGCTACCGTCGCACGGGGCGCTATGCCGAAGCATTGGTGATTCTGAGGGATTTGCTGACCCAGACGCCGAAAGCGGAGGATCTTCTCAAGGCTGCGGTCTACTGCCTCGACAGAATGGGGGCGCGTTCCGTGGGCATGCGGGCCTTGGAAGTTTTCATGGCTCAGAATGGGGAATCCCTCTCCCTCCTCCTGATGCTGGGAGTGCTGCAGTATCAGGAGAACGCACTGGAAAAATCGTCCCAAACCTTCCGAAGGGCGGTCTCGGTTTCGCCGAAGGATTGGAGAGCCAACCGCAACCTGGGCATGGTGTACCGCAAGATGGGCAATGACATTTTTGCGGACAAATTCCTTGAAAAAGCAGCAGACTATCGTCGCGCTGCCGAAGTCGCCGCGGCAGCCGCGGCCAAGACTGATTGATCGAACGATTCCATTGCGCTGACCGTAAAAGCGACTATACTATGAGATTGCACAGGGAGGATTAACAACATGGCACCCAAGGCTCTAGATCTCTTCAAGGCCTACTCGGAGTCCCAGCTTCCAACCGACGGCGGATACATCGTCTCCTCGTTCCTTGACGAGAACTCTTCTTATGCACGCTACGAAATCGTGGCATACAGCGGTGTCAAATCCATCGTCCTCACGGCGGAGGGCCTCACTTTTCAAACCGATGGCAGCAAGCTGTTCGTTCTGGCCGAGCCGGCATCGTACGCACAGAAGCATCTCGAGCCTTTCCGTCGCTCAGAGAAGGACCAGATCCCGCATCGCTTTTCGGAGCTCGAAATCCTGACCACGAGAAACCAGACAAAGGTCATGGTAAGCAAAGCCCCTCAGATGACCTACGGATCCTTCACGATTCTGAAACCGAGCGGCATCAATTTCTCCTTCATCTTTTACAATCAGCCGGACGTACTGGACACGATTGCAAAATTCTTCGCGGCCACCCTCAACAAGGAGGCCGGCGTTCCCAAGACCGAAGCGGAAAAAGCGAGCAGGATAGTGACCGCCGGGCTGAAAAAATTCAACGTCTGGACGAAGTAGCAGTCCCGCGCGGATGCGAGGGTGAAAAAAAGGCCGGGGGACATCCCCCGGCCTTTTTTCTTGAGGCGACCGTGCTCAGGTCGCGTTTTTCTTTTCAATCATCAGGTGAGCGATGGCCAGCTTGGAAAGAGGCACTTGATACGGCGAGCAAGAAACGTAATCAAGTCCCGCTTCCATGCAGAAGCGGATATTCTCCGGTATCGCTCCGTGCTCACCGCAAAGACCAGCCTCGAGATCGGGCCGGGTCATCTTGCCTCTCTTCACCGCCAACGCGATCAGCTCTCGCACCTGCGGGTTGAGATACTGGAAGGGATTGCCCTCCAAGAGATCGAACTGCGTATAGTCGGGCATGAAGGCGTTGAAGTCGTCGCGCGAGAGGCCGATGGTAGTCTGCGTGAGGTCATTCGTTCCGAATGAGAAGAACTGGGCGTAGTGCGCGAGCTCCCCAGCGCCGAGTGCCGCCGCGGGCAGCTCGACCATCGTGCCGATCTTGTACACGGCCGGTTTTGCCTTGAAGCTTTCCCGCACTTCGCGCTCGATATCGACGAGTCCGCGGATGTGCTTCCCTTCTATCTTCTTGCCGTAGATGATGAGCTTCAGCTCGTTCTCGTTCATGATGATGGGGATCATGATCTCAGGCTCCACCTTCACGCCTTCCTTCTTCAGCGTGTAGACGGCTTCGAAAATCGCCCTCACCTGCATCTCGTAGATCTCGGGATAAGAGACGGCGATACGGCAGCCACGGTGCCCGAGCATGGGGTTGAACTCGTGCAGCGATTCGCTGCGCGCCCTCACATCCCTCTCGGCAAGGCGTGCGGCGCCCTTCTTGTTGGTATTCAGGTACTTCATGAAGCGGCCGAACTCTTGATCGTTCTGCGGCAGGAACTCGTGGAGAGGCGCATCGAGGAGCCGAATGATGACCGGATACCCTTCCATGATCTTCAGGAGCTTATAGAAGTCCGCCTTCTGCATGGGCAGCAGCTTGGCGAGCGCTCTGCGGCGGTCCTCCACGGAATCGGAAAGAACCATGTCACGGAAAACGTTGATACGTTTCTCGTCGAAGAACATATGCTCCGTACGAACGAGCCCGATACCCTTGGCTCCGAACTTACGGGCAAGGGCCGCATCGCGCGGCTTGTCCGCGTTGGCGCGGACGTGGAAACCGGTAACGAATTTCTCCACCAGGGCGAGAAAATCGAGCATGCCTGACTCTTCCGGATCCGGCTCTATGAGGTCCGCTTTTCCGATGTAGAGAGACGGAGCTCCGTAGAAAGGAACGTTCAGGGTAAGGTAGTCGCCTTCCTTGATCACCCGGTCACCGATGGTCGCCTTGTTTCCCTTGATCTTCATCTCGGGCTTGACGAGGGACACCTTTCCGTACTGTCGGGCAACAACGGATGCGTGGGCGGAATAGCCGCCCTCCGTGGAGAGAACGCCCGTGGCGACCTCGATCGCTTTGACGTCCTCCGCGAACGACGAGACGAGGCAGAGGATGAGCTTCGTGTCCTGGCCTTTCTGTTGGGCGATCTTGTGCGCTTCCAGAAGACCGTCCGTGGAAAAGAATACCCGCCCAATGGCGGCTCCCGGTGCGCCTGTGATGCCTCCCGTGAGGCAGGGCAGGCCTTTGACGGAGGTGAAATCGATGATGGGGTGCAGGATTTCATTCAGCTGCCCCGGTTTGATCTGCTTGACGACGTACTCGTCGTCCACGATCTTGCGCGCATGCAAGTCCAGAAGAAGGCGGATATCCGCCTGTGTGGACTTCGTCATGACCGAGCGTTGATCGATCAGCCACAGCCGCTTGTTTTCCACCGTGAAGCGAATGGAGCGGATATCCAGGAAATGGTCCTCTACGGCACGCGCAATTTTCTCCAGCTCCGTGTGGTAGCTCTTGCCGATGTTCTCGATGTCCGAGCCGCTCATGCCTATTGCATTGAACTTGTTCTGGAAATATTCGCCCTGGATTTCCTTGTCACCGGTAACGATGTTGCGGGTATAGAACTGGCCGTTCAGCGAGTCCTTGCCGTAGTTCCCATATACCATCGGCTGGATGATGAGAGCCGTGTCTTCCTGATTTTGGTCGCTCAGAGAAAGGAGATGGCTGATGCGTTTCAGGGCTATCTCCAGCTGATCGAACGGATCGTCGAAGTAAGCGTCCGGCAGCATGGCACGATAGCGGGCAACGCTTGACTTGCGCTTCTTCGCGTCCATTTCCGAATCCAGCTCGGCATCCAGCTCCTTCAAGGCCTGCTTCAGGGCCTTTGTCTCTTTTTCCTTGTTTTCCAGCTCCGCGATGGCGATCTCGATCTCCAAACTCCCGCGTGCGAGGAATTGCAGCTCATGCCACCCGAAGTTCTCTCCCACGTAATGGTTGAAGCCCGGCAGTGTCTTGTCGGTCAGCCCGAAATTATGGAGCGTGGGGTAGGAAGCGATCACGAGGTTCGGGCTCACGACGATCTTCACGAGCATCGGGTTGTCAACGTCGCCGAAGCTCTTGCCCGTCAGTTTTGCAAGCCGATCCATCCAGGGCCGCAAGGCGCTCCAGACGTCGAAATCACCTAAATGGCTGGCCACATCGGCATCAATGACGAATCCCGGCAAAATGGGGAGATCGAGATGCGCGAGCTCCATGGCCAAACGTCCGCGTATGCCGATTCTTTCCGAAACCTGGGGCTTTACGTTCGCCTCTCCCTGGTCAAAGAAGTGAATATTCTTCTTCATGTGTCTCTTTCCTTCCCGGCGATCAGAACAGGTTGAGGATCGCGCCGACTTGCGCCTTGAGGAACGCCTCGAACATGTGGCTTGCTCCCTGCTTCAGATAACGCTGCAACTTCGCCACGTCCTTGATGTCATCGCCGGCTACGGCGATCATGATCGCGCTGCCGTGCTTCACCTTCCCCCATTTGAAGAGGGTGTTGATATCGTGAATGCGCTCTCCTTCATAGAAGACATAAACGTCCAGACCAGGATATTTTGTCGTGTAGCTCTGAATGATCTTCTTCCACGCTTCGACGTTCCCGTTATGGAAAAGCTCGTTCGTCACGGGAATGGAGTACATAGGAGTCATCTTCTTTGTAGCCCCCGACGGCGCAGCCGCAGCGGCAACCGTCTCGGCGGCGGCAACAGGCGCGTTAGCGGCCGCCGAGGAGTAGGCAGGCAATCCCGAAGTAGCAGCCGCACCGGCGGCCGCGGAATAATCGATTGCAACAGCCTTTGCGGGCCGGCCACGGGCTTTCCGTGCCGCGCGGGCCACGGGCGCCGCAACCGCGACGGGTGCATGTTTCTTGAATACGAACTTGCCCTTCGTAAGACTTGGAGGAGTCTTCACCTTTCCGCCATCCATCATGGCGATGAGAAGGGAAATGCCGTCCGTGTATTTCTTGTCGGGTTGCTCGGTGCCGCCAAAAGCACCGGCAAACACCGTGATAAGCTCGTTCCGCTTGAGACTCCGCACGCCTTCCCAGTGAGCGCGGTTTTTCGGATTGACCACAACCACACCGAGCTCGGGGTGGAAGTACACGGCGACAAGGTCTATCGCGCGCCAGGTCCCGACGGTGTTCGTAAGCGTGTCGAAGTCCTCAAAGTTGTCCGCAAGATTGTAGGATCTGCAGGAGTAGTGATATTTGTCAACGAGGATCGCATTCAGCGTCGGCAGAACCTGCCGAGGCTCAATGGTCTTGTCCGCAAGACATTCGCTCAAGGTGTCCGCTATGTTGCGGTTCGCCTCAAACTCCCCGATGACCCGCGAGATGAACTTGAAGTGCCTCAGGGACCGATTGAAGCCCTCGCGCGTGGCAAGCTCATCAAACGCATGGAGTTGTTCCGGCATCTGTATTTCCCCTCTCGCCTATCCGCGCAAGCTCGCGCTGGAATAGATCCTGCGCAAGCTCGCGCCGGAAATGAAAATGGTGACCCCCGGAGGGGTCACCATTCAAATCCCCGCGTGCTCAGATCTCTCTCAGCCCGACGTCCTGACCGCCCTTGCGCGGCCTTCCTCTCTTTGCTGCCTTCGCAGGCCTTCCGCGGCGACGGGGTGCGACATCCACGACGCCCTGCTCTGCGGCTTTCGTCGCGGCAGGAGTCGCTGCCGGCACATTCAGCATGTCGAGATAATCCGACTTCTTGTTTTCGACGGGCGTCCCGGTACCTGCCTCCGGCGCCGTGGCCGCAAAGGACTGCGCGATATCGGCGCGGACCGTGGAACGGCGTCGCGAGAACGAGGCGAAGGCCGCGTCCTGGAAGCCCTTGGACACACCGTACAGAAACTCGTTCAAAACGTTGGCCATTCCGTCCAACGTCGCCTTCTTCCTCTTGATGGAGGTGATGTTCACGTCCAGGAGGAGCCCCGGTTGGATATGGTACGGGTTGATGAGGTATTCGAAGCGAAGGAATTGCTTCTCCAGGAATGCCGTGCGATCCTCGATGACCCTGCGCTGGATGGGATAGCGGAAGCCGTAAAGCCTCTGGAGCTTTTCCCTCATCAGGATGATTCTCTTCTTCAGATCGTCCTTTTCAGAGATGTAGGTGCGGTTCATGCGCTCGACATCCGTGTCGCCCGGCGCTATGAACGTAACTTCCGTCCAGCTCTTTTCGATATCCTCATACAGGGGATCGCCGGTCTTTGCCTTGATCCGCCTCTTGATCTTGCCCTTGAGTTTGGCCGCGAGGTCGTCGAAATCGACAACGCCCTTCATGAACTTCGAATCTTCGTAGACCATATCCAACACGTCCCAGACGTGCTGCACTTCCACTTCGAAGCTCTTGGCCTGTACGTCGTAGGCTTTGCGCTCTTCAGTGAGCTGTGCCTGATCGTAGTATTTCAGACGAATGGCGTAGCGCTCATCAGGAAGGTGGGCGTCATCCGTGTCCTCGTACTCGCGAAGGACGAGCTCACGCGCGTTCTTGAGGTTCTCAACGTGCTGATAGCCCATCTTCGAGGTGTCGAGGATGGAGGTGATTGAGTTGACGGCCGTATTGAATCCGCGGTTGCGGATGTTTTCGATATCGATGATCCTCTTCAGATTCTCACGGATGTTCACCGGGTCGTACTCTTCAGGATCGATCTCTGCGCGCAGGCCTTCGATCTTGTCCATGAGCGCCTTCGCGAAGAACGTATAACGCTTGGAGCGTGCGTCGTCCTTTTCATCCGAGGTGAACTTTTCCACCCTCTTCATCTTCTCGAACAGGATCTCTCCGTCACTCAGCTCTTCCTTGCCTTCATCCACGATCTGGTCTTTGAGCTTCTCGATTTCCTTGTCGATCAGGTCAAGGATGTTCTTGGAAATGAGGTCCTTTACGAGGAACTCGACGGTAACCTGATAGTGGAAGATGGGGCTGATGAGCTCGGAGTCGAGGATGTTGACCGAGAGCTTCACGTCAGTGACGGTCTTGGGCTTGAACGCGCTGTCTTTGAAGGAGCACTTCACGATTGAGTATGCGTTCTCGCCGCGGATGAACGCGCCGACGTCCGTCTTCTGCCGCAGCAGCGAGTTGGTGACGTTTTCCAGGTCGTTCACGCCGCGCTGGATGTGGCCCTGGAGGTGGCCGTACATGTTGACGATGGATTTCTCGATTTCACCGGTATTGAACTTGTCGATGCCGCCGACCTGATCGAGAAGCGCCGCTATCTCCTTGGGGGTGTAGCGGGCCAGCGTCTTCATTTCCTCCTTGTCGAGGAAGTTCCTGACCTTCTTCACCATCTCGTCTTCCGACGTGACCATGAAGCGGTTGAACATGTTTTGATAGTTCTGGTTGAAGTAGTTGTACAGCTTCTCCTTGATACCGCCCATGATATCGAGCTTCTCAGCGACTTCCTTGGGCAGCTTGGAGCTGATGTGATTCATCACCTTGTCGACTTCTTCGCTCATCAGGAGATCGACCTCTGCCTGTTGATCCCTGAACTCCTGGGCAAGCGAGTTGCGCGAACCTACGGCGCTCGGCTTTTCCGGATGGAACACATTCGGGCTTTTCGGAAGGTCTATAGCACCCATTGAAGTCTCCTTTTCTCGGTTTATTCCGCTCTAGTAGACCATAAAAGCAAATGAGTGTAAAGCACTTTTTTCCCCTCTCCCCATTTGCACTCTTCCATTTTATCCAATTTTGGTGCATCCTACAAGTAAATTATTCCAAGGAGGGCGCAGAATGGGCACGGGAAGACGCTTTTTGATAGCTGCAGCCTTGTGTCTCGTCCTGGTTTCGTCTGTTTTTGCGGATACGAGGAAAGACAACATTGATGTCATCATCGCCTTGGACAAATCCCTCTCCATGGAAACGAAAATCGGCGCTGTAGAGGCGTGGGTCAATTCCTACATCATCGATCAATTGCTGATTTCTGGCGATTACCTTATTCTGATTGATTTTTTCGGCAAAGCAGAAGTCGCCATCTCCCAAACAATCGAATCCGAGGCTCAGAAGCTCGCACTCAAGAAGACGGTTCTGAGTATTAGAGGTAATGGACCTTATACTGATATTGGAAATGCGCTGGACATCGTCAAAGAGCAAATCGCAACACGCGAAACTGACGGCAAGGAGAAATACGTTCTGCTGCTGACCGATGGTATTCAAGAGGCTCCGCCGACGAGCAAATACTACTCGAAAAACGGCCAGTTCAATCACGAGTTCCTCGCAAATACAAAGACCATCCAAGAGAAGGGATGGAAGGTGATGATCCTGGGAATAGGCACGGACACGGCCGCAAAGGATCTCGCACAACAGCTGTCCGGGTCTTATACCGAAGTGAGCAATACCCCCACCCTCGGTTCCCTCACGGATACCACCGGAGGTCTGTTCGGCGGCATCGCCATCGACGGTCGCATTGTCGCCAGCCCCGTGAAGGCGGACGGCGCGAGCACGCTGTCCTTCACGCTGAAAGCCACCGGACTCGCCGGCGACACGACGATCGTGCTGAACGACATCACGGCTACCGTGGGAACCCGCTTTGTGCCGTGGGTTCTCGACGCCCCAGCCACTCTCTCCGTCAAGAAAGACTCTTCGACGCGGGTAAGCATCCCTGTCCATTTCTCGTCGCTGGGCACACCAGGGACGCAATCGGCGGCACTCAGCTTCGGATTCGCGGGTGCA
>Ga0265342_10001795_pt1 | contig 19520 bp, 35 predicted proteins | sample 4CB327metaG_FD_203125 | JGI IMG/M metagenome (GOLD analysis project Ga0265342, IMG submission 203125) | Rhizosphere microbial communities from Carex aquatilis grown in University of Washington, Seatle, WA, United States - 4-CB3-27 metaG | ecosystem: Host-associated > Plants > Roots >...
ATCGCGATCGAGATCGGGCAGCGCTTCGCGATCCGCGAGGGTGGCCGAACCGTCGGCGCCGGCGCGATCGTGAGCATCGTCGAGTAGCCCGATGGCAAAGCAGCGGATCCGGATCCGCCTCAAGGCGTACGACCACCGCCTGCTGGACCAGTCGGCCGCCCAGATCGTCGAGACCGCCCAGCGGACCGGCGCCGACGTGGTCGGCCCGGTCCCGCTGCCCACGCGGATCGAGAAGTTCACGGTCCTCCGTTCGCCGTTCATCGACAAGGACAGCCGGGAGCAGTTCGAGATCCGCACCCACAAGCGCCTCGTCGACATCCTCGACCCGTCGGCCAAGACGGTCGACGCCCTGATGCGCCTCTCGCTCGCGGCGGGAGTCGACATCGAGATCAAGATGTGATGAAGGACGCGCTGATCCGGCCCATGGCGTCGTTGTCGCCTGCGGCCCCTCGCTCACGCACGCTCGGGTGCGCTCGCTCCGGTGCTCGGCTCCGCCTTGCCGTGGGCGTGGCTGAGCGCGCCCAGGGGACACGGCCATGAGCATCGGACTAATCGGCAGAAAAGTCGGCATGACCCAGGTCTTCCAGGCCGACGGCACCATGATCCCGGTGAGCGTCGTGGCCGTGGGCCCGAACACCGTGACGCGTCTCCGGACGCCGGAACGCGACGGCTACACCGCGGTCCAGCTCGGCATCGAGCCGTCGAAGAAGCTGACCAAGCCCGAGGCCGGCCAGCTCAAGGAGCTCCCGAAGGTCGCGGTGATCCGCGAGTTCCGGCTCGAGGACGTCTCGGCGTACGCCATCGGGCAGACGCTCGACGTCAACCTCTTCGCGGCCGGTGACCTCATCCACGTGACGGGGACGTCCAAGGGCAAGGGGTTCGCGGGCAACATCAAGCGGAACAACTTCCACCGTGGCCCGAAGACCCACGGTTCGGACCATCATCGCGCACCGGGCTCCATCGGCCCGGGCACCACGCCCGGCCGGGTCTACCGGGGCATGCGCATGGCGGGCCACATGGGTGACGAGCGCGTCACCGTCAAGAAGCTCCAAGTCGTGCGCGTGGACTCCGACCGGAACCTCCTCCTCGTGAAGGGGTCCGTGCCGGGGGCACCGAACGCGCTTGTCCTCGTGAAGAAGGCCTGACCATGCCGCAGACGACGCTCTATGCCCGGACGGGCGAGGCGATCGGGACGGTGGAGCTCTCCGACGAGCTCTTCGCCGCGCCGGTCAACGCGGCCGTCATGCACCAGGTCGTGACCGCGCAGCTGGCCGGTCGTCGGCTTGGCACCAGCGACACGAAGACGCGCGGTGAGGTCGCCGGCGGCGGCAAGAAGCCGTATCGCCAGAAGGGTACCGGCCGGGCCCGCCAGGGCTCCCGGCGCGCGCCGCACTTCACCGGCGGCGGTGTGGTCTTCGGGCCCCATCCGCGCTCGTATGCCCAGCGCCTGCCCCGCAAGATGAAGCGCCTCGCGCTCCGCGGCGCGCTGACCACCAAGCTCGGTGGCGACGCGATCCGGGTCCTCGATGCCTTCGGGCTGGACGCGATCCGGACCAAGGACCTCCTGGGTGTCCTGGACAACCTCAAGGTGGCCGGCCGGGTCCTGATCGTCTCGCCGGCCCGCGACGAGCGCCTGGACCTCTCGGCCCGGAACCTCGCCCGCGTGGTGGTCCTGCTGGCCGACTCGCTCAACGTCGTGGACCTGCTCAACGCGGACACGATCGTGATCGAGCAGCCCGCCCTCGCCCGCCTCGAGGAGGTGTACGCATGACGCTCACCGCCCACGAGGTGATCATCCGGCCGATCATCAGCGAGAAGTCGATGGACGTGTCCGGTCACGGCAAGTACACGTTCGAGGTTCACGGCGACGCGTCGAAGATCCAGGTCAAGGCAGCCGTCGAGGAGCTCTTCAAGGTCCAGGTCACGGCCGTGAACGTCCTCACGACGAAGGCCAAGGAGAAGCGCCGCGGCACCAAGCGCGGCCGGATCACGGGCTGGACCACGCCCTGGCGCAAGGCGATCGTGACGCTCGCCGCGGGCCAGAAGATCGAATTCTTCGAGGGGGTGTAGCCATGCCGCTCCGAAGCTACAAGCCCACCTCGGCCGGCCGGCGGTTCATGACCCGCTCGACGTTCGAGGAGATCACCACCAAGGAACCCTACAAGCCGCTCCTGGAGCCGAAGAAGCGCGGCTCGGGCCGCAACAACCAGGGCCGCCTGACCGTTCGCCACCGCGGTGGCGGCGAGAAGCAGCACTACCGCATCATCGACTTCCGGCGCGACAAGATCGGGGTGCCGGCCAAGGTCGCGACGGTCGAGTACGACCCGAACCGCTCGGCTCGGATCGGCCTCCTTCACTACCGTGACGGCGAGAAGCGCTACATGCTCCTTCCCCACGGCCTGAAGGTGGGGGACGTCGTGATCGCCGGTCCCGAAGCCGAGGCCCGGGTCGGGAACGCCCTGCCGCTGTCGAGCATCCCGCTGGGCACCACGATCCACAACATCGAGCTCATCCCGGGCAAGGGCGGCCAGATCGTTCGGTCGGCGGGCGGCGCGGCCCAGCTCCTGGCCAAGGAAGGCGACTACGCCACCGTGCGGCTGCCGTCCGGCGAGATGCGTCGCGTGCCGCTGCGCTGCGTGGCGACGATCGGGCAGGTTTCCAACCTGGACCACGAGAACCAGAGCCTCGGGAAGGCCGGACGGGCCCGCCACATGGGCCTTCGACCGGAGACCCGGGGCGTCGCGATGACCCCACGAGACCATCCGCACGGCGGCGGCGAGGGCAAGTCCCCGACGGGCATGCCCCCCAAGACGCCGTGGGGGAAGCCGGCGATGGGGTACCGGACGCGGCGCGGGACGAAGGCGGATCGCCTGATCGTCCGGTCGCGGCACCGCAAGTCGTAGGAGGAGACGAAGCATGTCGCGTTCGGTCAAGAAAGGGCCGTTCGTCGAGGCGCGGCTCCTCGGCCGCGTCCAGGAGATGAACAAGAAGAACGAGCGGAAGATCGTGCGCACGTGGTCGCGTGCCTCGGTCGTCTTCCCGGACTTCATCGGGCACACGATCGCGGTCTACAACGGCCGCAAGCACGTGCCCGTCTATGTCACCGAGAACATGGTCGGTCACCGGTTGGGCGAGTTCGCCCCGACCCGCACGTTCCGCGGGCATGACAAGAAGACCGACCGTTCCACGGCCGTGCGGTAGGGGATCAGATCGTGCGCGTTTCTGCCACCGCCAAGTACCTCCGCGGGTCCACCCGCAAGGCGAACCTCGTCACGTCGGCCATCCGTGGCCGCCGGGTCGAGGACGCCAGCGCGATCCTGCGCTTCATGCCGCAGGGGGCCGCCCGCGACGTCGCGCGCGTCCTCGCGAGCGCGACCGCGAACGCCGAGAACAACCACAACCTCGCGGCCGAGGACCTCGTGATCGTCGAGGCCCATGCGAACGAGGGTCCCACCCTCAAGCGCTGGAAGCCGCGTGCCCAGGGTCGCGCCTTCGCCATCCACAAGCCGATGACCCACATCACCATCGTCCTCGAAGCGCGGGAGGCCTGACATGGGACACAAGGTCCACCCGTATGGCTTCCGCCTGGGGGTCAGCCGCACCTGGTCGGCGAAGTGGTACGCCGACAAGGAGTACGCCACGCTGCTCCAGGAAGACCTGGCGATGCGCACGCTCATCGAGCGGCGCCTGGCCAACGCGAGCGTCGGCGGGGTCGAGATCGAGCGCGGGATCAACTACGTGACGGTCACCATCCACACCGCCAAGCCGGGCATCGTCATCGGCAAGGGCGGCGCGAACGTCGAGATCCTGCGCAAGCAGATCGGCGACCTCACCAAGCCCCGCAAGGTCAAGCTGGAGATCAAGGAGATCCGCCAGCCGGAGCTCGACGCCTACCTCGTGGCCGCCAACGTCGCCCAGCAGCTGAGCCGCCGGATCGCCTTCCGGAAGGCGATGAAGCAGGCCATCCAGCGCACCATGAAGGCGGGCGCGAAGGGCGTCAAGATCGCCGTCGCCGGCCGCCTGGGCGGCTCGGAGATGGCGCGCCGCGAGTGGGACCGCGAAGGCCGCATCCCGCTCGGCACGCTCCGCGCGGACATCAGCTACGGCTACGTGCTGTCGCGGACGACCTACGGCACGATCGGCGTCAAGGTCTGGATCTACCGGGGCGACGTTCCCGACCAGCGGGTCACGCGGCCGGTCGCCGTCCAGGCTGCCGTGCCCGCCGTGGCCCAGGGGGCGTGACGCCATGCTGATGCCCCGTCGCGTCAAACATCGCAAGGTCATGCGCGGCCGGATGGCCGGGATGTCCAAGGGCGGCACGGTCGTCTCCTTCGGGGAGTTCGGCCTCATCACCTTGGAGCCCGCCTGGATCACCAGCCGCCAGATCGAGGCTGCCCGGCGCGCCATGACCCGCTCGGTCAAGCGCGGCGGCAAGATCTGGATCCGGATCTTCCCGGACAAGCCGGCCACGAAGAAGCCGGCCGAGACCCGCATGGGCTCCGGCAAGGGCGCCCCCGACCACTGGGTTGCCGTCGTGCGGCCCGGCCGGATCCTCTTCGAGATGGCCGGAGTCGATCGCGAGCAGGCCGTCGAGGCGATGCGCCTCGCGAGCCACAAGCTCCCGGTCGCCACGCGCTTCATCGTGAAGGAGGAGGAGAGCGCGTGATCGACATCGACAAGGTGCGCGCCCTGACGGACGCGGAGCTGGACCAGGCGCTCACGGACGCCAAGCGCGACCTGTGGCAGGCCCGCTTCGAGCTCGCCACGCGCCAGCTGAAGGACTACACGGCGATCTCCGGCACCCGCCGGACCATCGCCCGGATCCTCACCGTCCGCCACGAGCGCGAGCTCGCGGACAAGAGCGCGTAGGGGGTCCGGCATGGCAGGAGCAACACACGTGCAGGGCAATCGGAAGACGAAGGTCGGGCGCGTCGTCAGCGACAAGATGGACAAGACGATCGTCGTCTCCGTCGAGCGCCTGACGCGCCATCCGCTGTACAAGCGGGTGATCCGGGCCTCCAGCAAGTTCGCGGCGCACGACGAGCTCAACGCGGCGCGCGTCGGTGACACCGTCCGCATCGAGGAGTCGCGGCCGCTGTCGCGCACCAAGCGCTGGCAGCTGGTCGAAGTCCTCTCCCGCGCGGGCGAGGACCAGCCCTCCGAGCTCGTGGTCGAGGAATCGGCCACGACCGAGGCGATCCACGCCGCGGCGCATCCGGGCAAGGCGCACGCCGGGACCGGGGAGGGAGCCGAGGCGTGATCCAGCAGCAGACCCGGCTCCGCGTGGCGGACAACACGGGCGCGCGCGTGATCCAGTGCATCCGGATCATGGGCCGCTCGCGCGCGACCACGGCGGAGGTCGGCGACGTCATCGTCGCCAGCGTCAAGCAGGCGATCCCGAATGCCGCCGTCAAGAAGGGCGACGTGGTGCGTGCCGTGGTGGTCCGGACCGCGAAGGAATACGGCCGGCCGGATGGCAGCTACATCCGGTTCGACGAGAACGCCGCCGTCCTCATCAACAACCAGGGCAACCCGCGCGGGACACGGATCTTCGGGCCCGTGGCGCGCGAGCTGCGCGACCGGAACTACATGAAGATCGTCTCCCTCGCCCCGGAGGTGCTCTGAGATGGCCCGCGCCGTCGCACCCCGGGTGACCAAGGTCCCGGAGATCCGTAAGGGTGACACGATCCTCCTGCTCGGCGGCAAGGACGCCGGGAAGCGGGGGACCGTGGAGCGCGTCGACCGGCCGCTGACGCCGGGCACGCCGTATCGCGTGGTGGTCCAGGGACTCAACATCGCGAAGCGGCACACGAAGCCGCGCCCGCGCATGAACCAGAACGACCGCACGCCCCAGATGCAGCAGGGCGGCATCGTGGAGAAGCCTCTCCCGATCGCCGTCGGGAAGGTCATGCTGGTGTGTCCCCGCTGCGACCAGCCGACGCGGATCCGGCACCTCCTGCTGGAGAGCGGTGCCAGCGTCCGCGCCTGCGGTCGCTGTGGCCAGCCGGTGGAGGTGAAGGGCGCGTGAGCAGCAACCTCAAGGGGCGCTACGCGACCGAGGTCGTCCCGGCGCTCACCAAGCAGTTCGCCTACCGGAACCGGATGCAGGTTCCCCGGCTCGACAAGATCGTCGTGAACATCGGCCTCGGCGAGGCGCTCACCAACGCCAAGGCGCTCGACGCCGCGGTCGGGGACCTGGCTCTCATCACGGGCCAGAAGCCGATCGTCACGAAAGCCAAGCGTTCCATCGCCCAGTTCCGTCTCCGGACGGGCAACACGATCGGCGCCAAGGTGACCCTCCGCGGCGAGCGGATGTGGGACTTCCTGGAGCGCCTCACCGTCCTGGCGCTCCCGCGGATCCGCGACTTCCGGGGAATCCCGGCCAAGTCGTTCGACGGGCGCGGCAACTACAGCCTCGGGATGCGCGAGCAGCTCGCGTTCCCCGAGATCGATTACGACAAGGTCGACCGTCTCCGCGGGCTGGAGATCAGCATCGTGACGACGGCGAAGACCGACGAGGAGTCCCGGAAACTTCTGGAGCTCCTCGGCATGCCCTTCGCCGGCTAGCGCGGGGAGGAGGACCATGGCCAAGAAATCGCTCATCGCCAAGGCAAAGCGAACGCCCAGGCACAAGGTGCAGGCGTACCACCGGTGCACGCTGTGTGGCCGGCCCCGCGCGTACATGCGCCGGTTTGCGCTCTGCCGAATCTGCTTCCGGGAGCGAGCCCTCGCGGGCGAGATCCCGGGCGTGACGAAGTCGAGCTGGTGAGGCGACGATGAACGTCTCCGATCCGATCGCGGACATGCTCACGCGGATCCGCAACGCGTCGCGGGCGCACCACCTCGAGGTGGTGGTCCCGGCATCCCGGGTGAAGCGGGAGATCGCCCGCATCCTCGTTGACGAGGGCTTCATCGCCTCCTTCAGCGAGGGTCGTGACGGGGTGCATCCCGTCATCACGCTTCACCTCAAGTACGTCGATGGCAAGGCATCGGTGGTCTCCGGGCTCAAGCGCATCAGCAAGCCCGGCCTCCGGGTCTATGCGCGGAAGACCGACATCCCCCGGGTCCTGGGCGGCCTGGGCATCGTCATCGTCAGCACCAGCCAGGGCATCATGACCGGCGCGCAGGCTCGCAAGGCCCAGCTCGGCGGCGAAGTCCTCGCGTACGTCTGGTAGGGGGGACGGCGATGTCGCGTATCGGCCGTCAGCCGATCCTGGTGCCCGCGGGAGTCGAGGTTTCTCTCGATGGCCCGGTCATCACGGTCAAGGGCCCCAGGGGGACCCTGACCCGCTCCCTTCCGGCCGCGATGACCGTGGAGACCAGCGAGGGCAGCCTCCTGGTGACCCGCCCGTCGGACCTCAAGCAGCACAAGCAGCTCCATGGCCTGACCCGGACGCTCGTCGCCAACATGGTGGAGGGCGTGACCAACGGCTACCGGAAGGGCCTCGAGATCACGGGTGTCGGCTACCGCGCCCAGAAGATCGGGGACAAGCTGCAGCTCAACCTCGGGTACAGCCATCCCGTCGAGATCGTGCCCCCGGACGGCATCAGCTTCGAGGTGGAGACCCCGCTCAAGCTGGCCGTCCTCGGGATCGACAAGGAGCTCGTCGGCCAGGTTGCCGCCCGCGTCCGGGCAACCCGGAAGCCCGAGCCATACAAGGGCAAGGGCGTCCGGTACGCCGGCGAGGTGATCCGCCGCAAGGCCGGCAAGGCCGGCAAGATCGGCGGAAAGAAGTAACGGAAGGACGACCACGATGACGAAGGCCGCCACGCGCGGCGCCGCCCGGCAGAAACGGCACGAGCGGATTCGCCTCCGACTGGAGGGGACGTCCGCGCGGCCGCGCCTTGCGGTCTACCGCAGCCTCAACCACATCTATGCACAGGTGATCGACGACAGCGCCGGTCGCACCCTCGCCGCCGCGTCCTCCCTCGAGCCGGAGCTCAAGGGCGGGAAGCAGACGAAGGTCGACGAAGCGAAAGTGGTCGGACGCCTGGTCGCCGAGCGGGCCCGCACCGCCGGCGTCGCGCAGGTCGTCTTCGACCGGGCCGGGTATCGCTACCACGGCCGGGTCAAGACGCTCGCCGACGCCGCGCGGGAAGCCGGTCTCGACTTCTAGGAGGAGAGGACCGCCAGTGGCCAGGATCGATCCAGCCAAGCTCACGCTCGAGGAGCGTGTCGTCCAGATCAACCGCGTCGCCAAGGTCGTCAAGGGCGGCCGACGCTTCAGCTTCTCGGCGGTCGTCATCGTCGGCGATGGCCAGGGTCACGTGGGTGCCGGGCTCGGCAAGGCCGGCGAGGTGCCCGAGGCGATCCGCAAGGGCGTCGAGGACGCGAAGAAGAACCTCATCCGGATCCCGACCGTGGGAACCACGATCCCGCACGAGGTGCGGGCCGAGTATGCGGCGGCCAGGGTCCTGCTCAAGCCCGCGTCCCAGGGGACGGGCGTCATCGCCGGCGGCTCCGTCCGCTCGGTGGTGGAGGCCGCCGGCATCCGGGACATCCTCACGAAGGTCCACGGATCCACGAACCCGGTCAACGTCGTGCGCGCCACGATCGAGGCGCTTCGCGACCTTTCGTCCGCGGAGGAGATCTCCGCGCGCCGGGGCGTGCCCGTGCGGCTCTTCGTCGCCGGCCAGCCAGCCGCGGAGGTCGCAGATGGCCGCTAGGCTCAGGGTGACCCAGGTCAAGAGCACGATCAGCCACATCGCCCGCAATCGCGCGACGATCAAGGCGCTCGGGCTTCACCGGATCGGCGACACGGTCGTCGTGCCGGACAACGAGGCGACGCGCGGGATGGTCCGCGCCGTCCGCTTCCTCGTCGAGGTGGAGCAGCTCCCCGAGATCGCGGCGGAGGAGTCCCGATGAAGCTGCACGATCTGCGGCCGGCCGAAGGCGCGCACACGGCGAAGACTCGCGTGGGGCGGGGCATCGCGGCCGGCAAGGGCAAGACCGCCGGCCGGGGCACCAAGGGTCAGAAGTCCCGGGCCGGCAGCTCCATCCCGGCCTGGTTCGAAGGCGGCCAGACGCCGATCCACATCCGGATCCCGAAGCTCCATGGCTTCCGCAACTTCAACCGGATCGAGTACGAGGTCGTCAACGTGGGCGCCATCAGCGCCGCGATCGAGATCGGGCGTCTTCCCGAGGGTGACCTGCCGGGCGCGCCGAAGCAGGCCACGCCGGCCCCGATCACGGTGAACCAGGAGCTCCTGCGCATGGCCGGACTGGTCCGCACCCTCGACAAGCCGCTCAAGATCCTCGGCGGGGGCGACGTGAGCCGCCCGATGTTCGTGGTCGCCGACGCGTTCACCAAGAGCGCCCGCGAGAAGATCGCGGCTGCCGGCGGCACCGTCTCGGTGATCGAGGTTCCGACCTCCCTGCTCGCCGCGATCGGCGTCGAGCCCGCGGCCGGCGCGGACTGACGCGGCAGCGCCGTGTTCGACTCCATCCTCAACGCCTTCCGCGCGCCGGACATCCGGCGGCGCATCCTGTTCGTCCTCGGCACGCTCATCGTGTTCCGGGCGCTGGCCCACGTCCCGGTTCCCGGCGCGGACCCGACGAAGCTCGCCGCGTTCTTCAATGGCAACGCGCTCTTCGGCCTGCTGGACCTGTTCTCCGGCGGCGGTCTGTCGCGCTTCTCCGTGGTGGGCCTGGGCGTCAACCCGTACATCAACGCGTCGATCATCATGCAGTTGATGACGGGCGTCGTGCCCGCCCTCACGGCGCTTCAGCGCGAGGGTGAGTACGGGCGCAACAAGATCAACCAGTACACGCGCTATCTCACCGTGCCGCTGGCGATCCTCCAGAGCTACGGCTTCCTGGCGGTCCTCAACCAGGCCGGCGTGCTCAACACGACGTTCGACCTCGCCTCCTTCGGGACGCTGACCCAGATCATCAGCCTCACCGCCGGATCGATCCTGCTGATGTGGATCGGCGAGCTGATCACCGAGAAGGGGATCGGCAACGGCATCAGCTTCATCATCTTCGCCGGCATCGTCGGTCGGGTGCCACAGGCGCTCGGGACGTTCCTCGATTCGCCCAACTTCGCCGCCCTCGCCATCTTCGGCGTCTTCGCGGTGTTCGCGGTCGGCGCGATCGTGTTCATCACCGAGGGCCAGCGGCGCATCCCCATCCAGTATGCGAGCCGCGTCCGGGGCCGGCGGATGTACCAGGGAGGCACCACGTTCCTGCCGCTCCGGGTCAACCAGGCGGGCGTCATTCCGATCATCTTCGCGGTGAGCATCCTGCTCTTCCCCAGTCAGATCGCGGGCTACTTCGCCCAGAGCCAGGTGACGGTCGTGGCGGACATCGCGACGTTCTTCGTGAACACGTTCGGGCCATCCAACCTGCTGGTCTACGGGTCGCTCTACTTCCTGCTGACCGTCGGCTTCACGTACTTCTACACGGCCTTCACGTTCAAGCCGGACGAGACAGCCGAGCAGCTGCGCAAGAACGGCGGCTTCATTCCCGGCATCCGTCCGGGGCGGCCGACCCAGGACTATTTGGCCCGCGTCGTCAACCGGATCACGGTCGCCGGGGCGCTGTTCCTGGGCATCGTGGCGGTCGCGCCGTTCGTGTTCCAGGCGTTCATCCCGAGCCTGTCCGGCCTCTCCCTGGGAGGCACCAGCATCCTGATCGTGGTCTCGGTCGTCGTCGAGACGATGAAGCAGCTCGAAGCGCAGCTGATGATGCGCAACTACGAGGGGTTCATTCGGTGACGACGCCAGCGTCGCGGGCCAGGGCGCCCCGATGAGGATCCTGGTCCTGCTCGGCGCCCCGGGCGCCGGGAAGGGGACCCAGGCGCATGTCCTGGCCCGCCACCTCGGGCTGCCGAGGGTTGCCACGGGCGACCTGTTCCGGGCGGCGGCGCGGGACGGCACGCCGCTCGGGATCGCGGCCCAGGCGTACATGGAGCGCGGCGCGCTCGTCCCCGACGAGATCACGATCGGCATGCTCCTCCAGCGGCTGGAGGCGCCCGACGCCGAGCGGGGCGTGATCCTCGATGGGTTCCCCCGCAATCGCCCCCAGGCGGACGCCCTGGACCGGGCCCTGGCCGACCGCGGCGCCGCGGTCGAAGCCGCCCTTCTCGTCGACGTCCCGGCCGACGAGCTGCTCCGGCGCCTCAGCGGGCGTTGGCTGTGCAGCGCGGCCGGTCACACCTACCACGAGACGGCGTACCCGCCGCGCGTCCCGGGTGTCTGCGACATCGACGGGTCGGCCCTGGTCCAGCGCGACGACGACCGCCCGGAGATCGTGCAGGCGCGCCTGGACAAGCAGCTCGGCGCCCTTGCCGATGTCGTGGAGCACTACCGCTCGGCGGGCGTCCTGCGGACCGTGGACGGGCGCCGCCCGATCGCCACCGTCACGAACGACCTCCTCGACGCGATCGAGCCGATCCCATACTGGCGGACGCACCCGTGATCATCCGCCGGTCGACCGCCGAGATCGCCGTCATGCGCCGGGCCGGACGCCTGGTCGCCGAGGTGCTCGGTCTCGTCGGGGAATCGCTGCGTCCCGGCGTGTCGACCGCGCACCTTGACGAGATCGCCGAGAAGCACATTCGGAAGGCCGGGGGCGTGCCCTCGTTCAAGGGCTACAACGGCTACCCGTCCTCGATCTGCATCTCGATCGACCGCGAGGTTGTCCACGGGATTCCCGGCCACCGGACCATCGGCGATGGACAGGTCGTCTCGATCGACGCGGGCGCCATCATCGAGGGTTACCACGGCGACGCGGCGCGTACGTTCATCGTGGGCGACGTTCCGCAGGCCGTTCGCGACCTGGTGGCGACCACGCGGCTCGGCCTCGAGGCCGGGATCGCCGCCGCGATCTCCGGCAACCGGATCTGGGACATCTCTGCCGCCGTGGAGGACGTCGCCCTTCCACGCGGGTATGGCGTGGTCCGGCCCTACGTCGGGCACGGGATCGGCACCGAGATGCACGAGGATCCGCAGGTCCCGAACTACCGCACCAGGACGAAGGGTATCGAGCTGGCGCCAGGAATCTGCCTGGCGATCGAGCCGATGTTCACCCTGGGGAGTGCCGACGTCGAGACGCTCGCCGACGGCTGGACAGTTGTCACCCGCGACGGTTCCGTCGCGGCCCACTTCGAGGATTCGATCGCCGTCACCGCGGACGGCCCGGAGATCCTCACCAGGCTGTAGCCGGCAGAACCGGCGCTTGCCGGAACCTGCCGAACTTGATACGCTTCACGTTCGTGTGTCGGCTCGGGTCGGTGCGCGACCGCGAGCAGGAGCACCAGGGAGCACGTTGGGCAAGAAGGACGCAATCGAAGTCGAGGGAACCGTCCTCGAGCCGCTGCCGAACACGATGTTCGCCGTCGAGCTGGAGAATGGCCACCGCGTTCTTGCCCATATCAGCGGGAAGCTCCGGATGAACTTCATCCGGATCCTGCCGGGCGACCGGGTTCGCGTCGAGTTGTCCCCGTACGACCTCACCCGGGGTCGGATCACGTACCGGCTGAAGTAGCCGGCACCAAGCGCGAAGGAAGACCGTTGAAAGTCCGAGCCTCGGTGAAGGCCCGTTGCGACAACTGCAAGGTGATCCGCCGCCACGGGACCGTGATGGTCATCTGCGCCAATCCAAAGCACAAGCAACGGCAGGGCTGATCGAATGGCACGGATCTCTGGCGTCGACATCCCGCGCGAGAAGCGCGTGGAGGTCGCCCTGACCTATATCTACGGGATCGGGCTGCCAACCAGCCAGAAGATCCTCCAGCAGACGAACGTCAACCCCGACACCCGGGTCCGGGACCTCACCGAGGACCAGGTCACCCGGTTGCGCGAGCTGATCGACCGGCGGTTCAAGGTCGAGGGCGACCTCCGCCGCGAGGTGGCGCTGAACATCAAGCGCCTCATCGAGATCGGCTCGTATCGCGGCCTCCGTCACCGGCGCAACCTGCCGGTCCGGGGCCAGCGCACCAAGACCAACGCTCGCCAGCGTCGCGGACCGAAGAAGACGGTCGGCGCGCGGCGCAAGAAGTAAGAGGGACGAGCCGGACGTATGGCCGATCGGAAGCGCGCACCCAAGCAGCGCCGGCGGGAGCGTAAGAACGTGCCCGTCGGGCACGTGCACATCCAGGCGACCTTCAACAACACGATCGTCACGATCACGGACCTTGGCGGTGCCGTGGTCAGCTGGGGATCGGCCGGGGTCGTCGGGTTCAAGGGCTCCCGGAAGAGCACGCCGTACGCCGCCGCGCTGTCCGCCGAGTCCGCCGCCAAGAAGGCGATGGAGCACGGGATGCGCCAGGTCGAGGTCTACGTGAAAGGCCCCGGCGCCGGTCGTGAGCAGGCGATTCGCTCGCTCCAGACCGCCGGCCTCGAGGTGACCGCGATCACCGACGTGACGCCCATCCCGCACAACGGCTGCCGTCCGCCCAAGCGGCGCCGCGTGTAGCCGGGAGAAGCATCATGGCTCGATACACCGGTCCGGTCTGCCGGCTCTGCCGTCGCGAAGGCGCCAAGCTCTTCCTCAAGGGTTCGCGCTGCTATACCAAGAAGTGCTCGTTCGAGCGGCGGCCCTCGCCTCCCGGCCAGCACGGCGTCCGCCGCCGCAAAGTCGGCGACTACGGCCTCCAGCTGCGCGAGAAGCAGAAGGTCCGCCGCATCTACCGCGTCCTGGAGCGCCAGTTCCACAACTACTTCGAGGACGCTGAATCCCGCCCCGGCGTGACGGGCGAGAACCTGCTCCGCATCCTCGAGCTGCGGCTCGATAACGTGGTCTTCCGGCTCGGCATCGCGGCGTCCCGCGACCACGCACGCCAGCTCGTGACCCACGGCCACTTCGCTGTCAACGGCCGCCCCACGAACGTCCCGTCCTTCCATTGCAAGCCGGGCGACCGGGTCGAGGTGCGTCCCGCGCGGCGGGAGCGCGAGCCGTTCAAGGCCGTCAGCGAGGCGCTTCGCTCGGGCCAGGTCCCCGAATGGCTGTCCCTGGACCCGGCCACGTTCACGGGCACCATCGTGAGTGCCCCGCGCCGCGACCAGATGCCGCTCGAGCTCAACGAGCAGCTCGTGGTCGAGTACTACTCGAGGTAGCCCCGCCCCCATGATCGAACTCGACGCCACGACCCAGATCGAGCCTGTCGCCGAACAGGGCTCGTACGCCAAATACGAGGCCAGCCCGCTGCCCGCCGGCTACGGGGTGACCCTCGGGAATGCGCTCCGCCGCGTCCTGCTCTCGTCCCTCGAGGGCGCAGCCGTCACGTCCATCCAGATTCGGGACGTCTTCCACGAGTTCACCACGATCCCTGGCGTCAAGGAGGACGTGACCCAGATCGTCCTCAACGTCAAGAAGCTGCGCCTTCGCAGCTTCGCCGCCCACCCGGTCCAGCTCAAGCTGGTCAAGTCGGGTGCCGGCCGGGTCACCGCGGCGGACATCGTCGAGTCGGCGGACGTCGAGGTGATCAACCCCGACCTCGTCCTCATGACACTCGACAGCGATGACGTGACGATCGAGATCGACCTGACCGTCGAGCGGGGCGTCGGCTACCTGGCCGCCGAGCGCCCCGAGGGCCTGCCGATCGGGGTCATTCCGGTCGACGCGATCTTCACGCCGGTGCGGAAGGTCAACTACACGGTCGAGAACACCCGCGTGGGCCAGATGACCAACTACGACAAGCTGACCCTCGAGATCGAGACGGATGGGACCATCAGCCCGGAGGATGCGCTCGCCAAGTCCGCCGAGATCCTGGTCCGCCAGTTCTCGCTGTTTGCCAACGTCGGCACCGCGGCGATCGCGGCCAGCCCCGCGGGCGGCGTGCCGCAGATCCCGGCGAACATGCTCGAGATGCCGATCGAGGAGCTCGACCTCCCGATGCGGGCCTACAACTCGCTGAAGCGCAACAACATCGTGAAGGTGGGCCAGCTGCTGCAGCTCACCGACGATGACCTGCTGCGGATGCGCAACTTCGGCAAGAAGTCGCTCGACGAGATGAAGGAGCGGCTCCGGATGCGGGGCTTCCTCGTCCCGGAGACGGACTCGTCGGAGCTCGGCGGGGTCGAGGACGATGGCGACGAGCCGTTCGTCGACGAGTCGGAGGAGGTCTGAGCGATGCGCCACCAGATCGGCGGCCGGAAGCTCGGCCGCATGCAGGGGCCGAGGCTCGCCCTCTACAAGAACCTGATCGTGTCGGTCTTCCGCTACGAGAAGGTCATGACCACCGAGGCGAAGGCCAAGGAGATCCGCCCCCAGGTGGAGCGGATGATCACGCTTGCCAAGCGGGGCGACCTCGCCGCGCGGCGAACCGTCGTCGCCGAGCTCCCCGACGAGCCCCTGGTGATCAAGAAGCTGTTCGATGAGATCGCCCCGAAGTACGCCGAGCGGACGTCCGGGTACACCCGGATCACTCATCTCGGCAACCGGAACGGTGACAGGGCCCCGATCGTCCAGATCGAGCTCCTCTGATCGGAGAAAATCGAGTGTCGCCGCTCCGCCGGATGCAGCGCAAAGCGCCGCGGAGCACGTGAGCGAGCGCACCTGAGGTGCGTGAGCGAGCGAGCGGACGTGCCAACGCAGTGATGCGTCGGCGCAGTGGCGAAGAGCAAGGAGCCCGAGAGGGCGCCCTCGTGCGCATGCGCGCACGGGTCGAATATGACGGCACGGACTTCGCCGGGTTTCAGCTCCAGCTGCGGGCCCGGACAGTCCAGGGAGAACTCGAAGCCGCGCTCGGCACCCTCTCCGGCGGACGCCGGGTCCGGGTCGACGCGGCGGGACGCACCGACGCCGGGGTGCATGCAACGGGCCAGGTGATCGCATTCAGCTGGCCCGGGCGGCTCACGGTGAAGGAGCTCGGCAGGGCGCTCGACGCGCTGCTGCCGGCGGATGTCGCGGTTCGCGGCCTTCGCCGGGCCCCGCTCGGGTTTCGACCTCGCTACGCGGCGCGGTACAGGGAGTACCGCTACACCGTTTGGAACGGGCCGCGAAGCCCGCTCCGCGAGCGGTTCGCGCTCGGGGTGCGGGACCCGCTCGACACCGCCGCGATGGCGCGGGCCGGGTCGGCCCTGGTGGGCCGGCACGACTTCTCGGCATTCGGGGCGGCGGACCGCCAGCCGGTCCGGACTCTTCACGGGGTCCGGGTGCGGCGGGAGGGCAGGCTCGTGACGGTGGACGTTCGCGGGGATGCCTTCCTGCGGCAGATGGTGCGGCGGATCGTGGCGGCCCTCCTGCTGGTGGGTCGCGGAGAGGTCGAGGTATCGACGGTGGCCGTGGCGCTCGCGTCGCGGCAGCCGGCCTTCAATGGGGCAGTTGCCCCGGCGAAGGGGCTGTGCCTGCGGCGGGTCGTGATGGGACGGGTCGCCGGGGAGATGAACGGAGACACATGACCGCGAAGACGTACACGCTCCGGGAGGCGGAGATCGAGCGACGCTGGTACGTCGTCGACGCGACGGACGAGACGCTCGGCCGGCTCGCGTCGCGGATCGCCCGCGTCCTCGTGGGCAAGAACAAGCCGACCTACACGCCCAACCTGGACGGCGGCGACCACGTGATCGTGCTCAACGCGGGCAAGGTCGCCGTCAGCCGCGACAAGCTGGACGCCAAGATCTACGCCCGGCACAGCGGCTACCCCCAGGGATACAAGGAGGAGACGCTCGGGCACCTGCTCGAGCGCCGCCCCGAGGAGGCGGTGCGGCGGGCCGTCAAGGGGATGGTTCCCCACACCCGGCTCGGCGCCCAGCAACTCCGCAAGCTCAAGATCTACGCCGGCCCGGATCACCCGCACCAGGCGCAGCGGCCGGAACCGCTGGGCTGACGAGGAGCACCCCATGACCATCCCGTCCTTCTTTCACGGGACCGGGCGCCGGAAGACCGCCGTCGCCCGTGTTCGCCTCATCCCCGGCGAGGGCGAGATCGTCGTGAACGGCCGGTCGCTGGACCAGCACTTCGGCAACGCGATCCCCGAGGGCGAGCTGCGCATGCCGTTCCGGGTGACCGGCACCGAGGGTCGCTTCAATGCCCTGATCAAGGTCGAGGGCGGCGGCGTGACGGGCCAGGCGGGGGCGATCCGCCACGGGATTGCCCGGGCCCTCCTGATGGTGGACCCGGAAGCCAACCGCGTCCCGCTCCGCCAGGCAGGCTTCCTCACCCGCGATCCGCGGATGAAGGAGCGCAAGAAGTACGGCCTGAAGCGGGCCCGCAAGGCGCCGCAGTACACGAAGCGCTGAACCTCCTGGCGCCCGGCCGGGCGCCAGGCCTGGCTCGAGGAGCTCGCCGCACGTGATGAGCGACTCCCTCTTCGATCGGTACCGGGAGGTCCTGCGGGCCGGGCACGTGGCTGTCCTGCGTGGCAGGCTGGAGGACGCGGCGGCCTCATACCGCGAGGCGGCGCTGCTCGCCGCCGATCGGGCCGTGCCTCGCACCGCCCTGGGCTCCGTCCAGCTCCGGCTCGGCCAGCCCGAGCAGGCACTCGCCACGTTCGACGAAGCGCTCGCGCTGGCGCCCGCCGACGATGCCGCGCTCCTGGGCCGCGCCCAGGCGCTGGTTGTGCTGGAGCGGCCCGACGATGCCGCGACGACCTTCGACACCCTCGCCGACGCGCGCCGGGCCGCCGGCAAGCACGCCGATGCCGGTGACGCGCTTCGGCGTGCCCTGGAGATCCAGCCGACGGCGGCGCGCCGCCAGCGCTACCAGGAGCTGGCCGACGAGCTCCGCCAGGCAGTCGGTGCGGCGGAGGCGGAACGCGCCCTGGCCCGGGCGCTGCGCTACCTGGAGACGGAGGCCGCCCAGGGTGAGCCGCCGCCCGCGGAGTCGGTCCCGTCGCCGGAACCGGCCGCACCCGAGCCGGCCGTCGCCCCGGCCGAGCCGCCCGATCCCGCCAGGCAGGGCGAGGCGCTCCTGCTGGCCTCCGAGGAGGCGGCCGCCCACGGTGACGCCCCAGGCGCGGTCACGGCAGCGATCTCTGCCGCGCGGGCGTTCCGCGACGCGAACCATCCGGTCGCCGCGCTCGATGCCTGCACGCGCGGCCTGGGTTCGGGCCCCGACGACGTCAGCCTTCACCTGCTCATCGCCGAGCTGGCGCTGGAGCGCGGCGCGGTCGGACCGGCTGCGGACACCTACCGCAACCTCCTGCGGCTCGCCGAGATCGACGGCGACCCGGCGACCCGCGAGCGCGTCGTCGCCGCCGCCCAGGTCGCGTTCCCGGACGATCCCCGGTTCGCGCCGGCCTGAGGTCGGCTCGCGCCCGGCCGGGCCGCCCGTGGCGGGTAGCGCCGGCGGGACCCGGCTGGCGCCGCCGGCCGTGGAGCGCCGCGTTCGGGCTCGGCGGAGGGCGCCGGGCCCGGTGCTACACTCACCGGACGATGTCGCAGCTCCTCGAGTCGCTGCTCGGACAGGTCCGACCGATCACGCTCGCGGACATCGGGATCACCGCGCTCGTCATCTACTGGCTGTTCAGCCTGATCCGGGGCACGAGCGCGGTCCGTCTCGTGATCGGCGTGAGCGTCATTTTGGCGATCTACGCAGCCGCGCAGGCCGTCGGCCTGCGCCTGTTCACCCAGCTGCTCCAGGCCGGTGCCGTGGTCGGCGCCTTCGCGCTCGTGGTCGTGTTCCAGCCCGAGCTGCGTCGCGCGCTCGATCGGATCGGGCGGGTCGGTTCGTTTGCCTGGCTCGTGTCGCCCGCCGACCAGCGCGCGGCCGACCAGGTGGCCGTGGCCGTCGCGCGCGCCGCGACGCACCTGGCCGGGGCAGGATTCGGCGCGCTCATCGTCATCGAGCGGGAGACGGGCCTGGATGAGATCGCCGAGACCGGCGTGATGGTCCACGGCGATCTCTCCGCCGACCTCCTGGAGGCGATCTTCACGCCGCGCGGGGCGCTCCACGACGGCGCCGTGATCATCCGCGGCGCGGCCATCCTCGCCGCCGGCGCGGTGCTCCCGCTGTCCGAGACCACGCTCGGTGCGGAGCGCTTCGGGACACGGCATCGGGCGGCGCTCGGGATCACGGAGCAGACGGACGCGCTGGTGGTGGTCGTCTCGGAGGAGACCGGCCAGGCGAGCATCGTGGAGCGAGCGCGCATCCGGCGGAACCTCGATGAGCCGGAGCTCGTGCGCGCGATCATCGCGGCGGTCGCGCCGGAGCGAGCCGCGGGGCCCGCCTTGCTCGGGCGCATCCCGTCGCGCCCCGGCGGCGGGTCGATCACGCTCGGTCCAGGGGCCCTGCGCCGGGCGGCGCTCGGCGATCGCCGGCGCGCGGTGCGCCAGGGAACCGAACCCAACCCCGTCGTCGGCGAGCCACGCGACGACGCGGACCAGGCGCCGGCGGGGGCGGGCCGCTGAGCGCCGTGCGTCGCGCCGTCGGCTTCGTCTTCCGCAACTGGCCGCTGAAGCTGGCGGCCATCCTTCTCGCCACGCTCCTCTACGCGGGCCTGATCGTGTCGGCCAGCGCCGAGACGTTTCCCGGCCACATTCCCATCCAGGTGCTGAACCAGCCGAGCAACGCCTTCATCATCGGCAACCTCGACGACGTCACCTCGATCCGGTACCTCGCCATCGGGACGAACCGG
>Ga0265342_10001799_pt1 | contig 19496 bp, 13 predicted proteins | sample 4CB327metaG_FD_203125 | JGI IMG/M metagenome (GOLD analysis project Ga0265342, IMG submission 203125) | Rhizosphere microbial communities from Carex aquatilis grown in University of Washington, Seatle, WA, United States - 4-CB3-27 metaG | ecosystem: Host-associated > Plants > Roots >...
TACGGCGACAAGACCAGCCTGGTGATCGTTGCGACGACGCGTTCTGGACAGGGTGTAACCAGGCCGACCGGCAGCATTGTTGCCTCGTATGGATCGTTCGGTTCGGCGACTGGGGCAATCGATCTGTCTTATGGGGGAAAGAATTGGGGCAATTTCGTCGAGGTGGATGGTCTTAATACAGGGCGATTCCTCGATCCGCCGGAATTCACCGTGTTTCATGCCAAGGGCAACGAAGAAAACATTTTCGACCGCATCGATTACAGCCTGACTTCAGCCGATTCTCTGCACTTGAATCTGAACTACAGCAGATCGTGGTTTCAGACCCCCAATGCCTACGACAACCTGGATGTTCAAAACGTGGTGAGTGGCGGCACGAGCGCCGACCCCACTTTCGATAGCATGGGCAACACCGATCAGCGCTCCAAGATTGGCACCTTCAATATCGCGCCAACTTACACGCGGGTGATCAGTAACAACGCGGTCTTCAACTTTGGCGCATATGTGCGAAAAGATCAATACAACTATTACCCGAGCAGCAACCCGCTGGCCGATCTGAGTCCAATACAAACTCAAGCCATTTCCCAATTCCGAACGCTGACTAATGTCGGAGCGCGTTCAGATGTCACCTACGCGAAAGGGATCCAGAACATCAAAGCGGGTGCGGTTTATCAACACACTTTCCTGCGCGAGAATGACAAGCTTGGCGTGATCGACGCAACCTACAATGCGCCGTGCGTGGATTTCGACGGAAACCCGCTGCCGGGATACTCTGACCCGAACGCATGCGATGGCAGCACGTCGTTTCAGAACCCGGACTACCTCCCGATCCTTGCTCCTTTCGACCTCACCCGCAACGGACGCTTCTACAGTTACTTCGGGCATACCGATGTCAAAGAACTGTCGATGTACATCCAGGACCAGATCAAGGCCGGTAACTGGAACTTCAGCCTGGGTGTCCGCGGAGATCTATACAACGGCCTCGCGGTAGCTCGCCAGATTGAGCCCCGCATCGGAATTGCGTACAACATAAAGCCCTCGAGCACTGTCCTGAGAGTCTCCTACGCGCGAACGCTGGAGACGCCGTTCAACGAGAACCTCGTGCTCTCGAGCCAGGGATGTTTGAATGACGTTCTGTCTCCTCTCCTCGCCTGCACTCCAGGTGTATCGGGCACGTTGGCACCTGGTTACCGCAACGAATTCCATGCCGGCCTGCAGCAAGCCTTTGGAAAGTGGGCAGTGTTCAGCGGCGAGTACATTTGGAAGTACACTCATAATGCGTTCGATTTCGGCATTCTGGGTAATACTCCGATCTTCTTCCCGATCGACTGGCATAACTCAAAGATTCCGGGCTATGCGCTGCGTGCCGATATCCCAACCATTCACGGATTCAGCGCGTACTCCGTGATGTCTTCGGTGGCCGCTCGATTCTTCCCACCACAGTCGGCCGGGGCAGGCGCGGCTCCACAGACAGGTGGAGCGCCGTTCCGCATCGACCACGATGAGAAGTTCAACCAGACCACGCATGCGCAATATCAGTTCGGCAAACGCGGCCCGTGGGCTGGGTGGAACTGGCGCTACGACTCGGGACTGGTGGCCGGTGCCGTGCCCTTCGCCACCGACACTACGACCCCGGTGGACCTGACTGGTCTCACCTTTGATCAACAGGCACAGGCCGGAATCACGTGCAACGGAGTGAAGGCAACGCGTACTGCTGGCTTCGATTCTTGCGCGCCGTCTCAGTACGGTTCGTCTCTGGTCAGCATTCCTGCACCGGGAACTGAAGATGACGATAAGAACCCGCCGCGAATTGCGCCGCGCAACCTGTTCGACGTCACGATCGGTCAGCAGAACATCTTTCGTAAGGAACGTTACAAGATCGACCTCGACCTCACAGCGATCAACGTGGCCAACAAGACCGCACTATACAACTTCCTATCGACATTCAGCGGCACTCATTACGTAACTCCCCGCGCACTCACGGCAAGAGTGACGGTGAATTTCTAGAAGTCATTAACAAAAGATAACGGGCATGTTTAGCGGACCTTCCGCGATGCATGCCCAATTCTTCAAAATGGCAATTGAATCTGTGCAACGGACAAGCTTATCGTTAGTTCTCCGCATCATTCTCTGGCTTGCGCTTTTGATTTTGGCTGCATTCATCTCAGCGGTCTGGATCAAAAACGGGCTGAAGTGAGGGGACCAAAACGTATTCAAACGTATACCTTTTGACACGGCCGGATCGATGAGATCCGGCCGTTGATATTGTGGGGTTTACGAGGTCGGTTTTTGGAGGCCTTTTGTTACAGCGGCGATTCGCTTGTGGATGTCATTGATGACGCGCCGCTGCTGACTGAGTTCTTGTTGCAGGGTTGACGGAGTGGGCTGAGCTGCCTGTAGTTGTTCGCGAAGATCATCGTTGGCTTGCTCGAGATATTTTCGAACGCGGGCCTGGCCGCCGACGGCCTCTCCGACCATGAAGCCGAAGGCCGCCGATAACAACATCCATAAAGGTAAAACAGCAGCGGATTCATCGATCATGCAACTTGCTCCTTGGGGATCTCCGCGTCTTGCTGGAGCACGCGGCGTACTGTAGCCGTTGAGATTCGGTGGCAGCGAGCGATCTGACGCAGGCTCTGTCCCAGGCGACGATCGGAACAGATCGCTTCGCGGTCGAGGACTAGTGGCATCCGACCGATGTGCCGGCCTTCGAGTCGGGCCCGGCGCATTCCGGCGCGGACCCGCTCGACGATCAGGTTGCGTTCAAGCTCGGCTATCGCGCCGATGATGACGACGATGGCGCGGCCCAGCGGGCCGCCCGTATCGATCTGTTCACGGAAGCTGACGAACTCGATGTTGAGCCTGTTCAGCTCGTCCAGCACATCGAGGAAGTGCTTCACAGATCGTGCGATTCGATCAGAAGCCCAGACCAGGACAACATCGAACTTGCCGTGGCGGGCATCTTTCATCAGGTCCCCCAGCCCCGGCCGCTTGGCCTTGGTCCCGCTGATCCGATCTGTATATTCGTTGACGATTTCGTAGCCCCGCTGAGCAGCCATCTGCCGCAGGTCATGAGCCTGGGTCTCCGGATGCTGGTCGACGGAACTCACCCTCATATATATGACGGCCCTTTTCACTGGCGCCGTCCCTTCCTGGCAGGTTCGCTGTGCCGGGCCACGTACTCCTCGATGTACGCCATCAGCACGTCGGTCATGTTCATACCCTTGGCGGCCGTGGCCGCCTTGAAGGCGTTGTGTAAATCAACAGGGACATTCAGATTCATTCTCTTCACCTGTGGTTCTACTGCTTTCTTGATCTGACTCACCCCCTTTCTCTCGGGTGAGTCTATACGCTAATGAGTAGCTGGCGCTACTCGATGCCCCAGGCCTCACGGCACAGGGTGATGATCCGGGTCATCGTGGGCCAGTCGATATCGACTGCCGCGGCCATGAACTGTAGCTGCTGCTTGGTTGTCGGGAGCCAGGAGCCGGATTCGGTGGCGCGCCAGTTCCGTGGGTCCATGCCGGCCAGCTCGGCCGCGTTCTCGACCGAAAGGCCCGCCCGCTCACGAGCGCTGCGGATAAAACGCCCGAAAACCCGGGCCCAGACCCCCTGGAAGTAGTTGTTGTCGTCGGTAGAAGGAAGAAAGGCAAGTGGCGTGTTCATGGACATACTCATATACTCATACCTCGTAACGGCTAACCTGTCAAGATCACCTTTCCAGGAAAGCCATGGATTTAACTACAAGGTCGAGTATGTGCTCAGACTGGTTGCCATCCAAAGGCATGTGTCGTTTCATTCAGCGTGAAGGATTCGAGCCACAGGCAAATGAGATTCCCAACACCATGCCTTCATGGATGCCGGGAGATGACTACTACACCAACTTCCGAGTTGGTGATCCCTACGTCAAGATCGATCAGGGATTTGCCAGACTGCCCGGTGATGGCTACGCAGCACTGCATCCTGAACTGAAGGACATTGACCCTGAAGATTATCCCGACATCAACAAGATGGCCATCCTCGCCGATGTTGCACCCTACTCCAGGGAATACAACACCTGGTCCCTCCATCCTGCCGGCCAACAAAAACCCCGCGCACGCGCGGGCCATGCCCACCGTTCTCCGTCGCGTAGTGGTCCAATGTGATCAGACAACCGTCTGGACCACTCTTAGGATTGTGTCTAGGGAAGAAGTGGGACAGTCGTTACAAGGGCGAGTCCGCTTCCTCTGGCGAATGAGGTCACAATATGTCAACACTATTGATTGTTCTACTGGTAGTTTTTCTGATCGGTGGCGGCGGCTGGGGCTATTCGCGGTGGCGCAACTAACCCGAATTCCAGATAAGCACTTACAAACACCGCTTGATCCTATTTGCGGGATTGCAGTAGAAGATTGACTCCCAACTCGAATGTTTTCCGTTTGCCCGGCAGGGTGAGCGCTACTTCTACGTTTTTGGACCGGCGGTGTTGTTGCCGCGCATGATGTTTCTTTTCTAGCCCGCCGGCTACCTCGGTCCCTCCATCCTGCGCCACAACAAAAACCCGCGCACGCGCGCGGACCCATGGTCGGCAGCTCCTGCTCACAGTTCCTCGTCGCGCAGTTTTTCGCGCATGTCGATCGCCGATGCATCTCTCGAGCTCGATGCGATGCTCGTTCTGTCCTGTCAGCTCAGCCTTGACTAACGACCGTTCCCATTTCGGAACGCGCTTCCTGAAATCACCCCGATTCGTGGGGCGATCATAGATAGCCAGAAGCATATGAGAGGCAGGGATCCCTATAGGGTCCCTGAAAGTGTCTTGATACTTTAAGCAAATTAATACCTTCGCTGGCGGACAAAATGACCCCTAGGTATAGGAAGTTTGAGAGGAAACTTATAATTTCCGTTTTCCAATGTGCTGCTCTTGGGCCGGCAGAGTTGTGATCACTTCTACTCTTTAGCCGGCACTGGTGGTGATCTCCTACTGCTGTGGCTTCGCACTCAGCATCGCTGTTGCTATGCTTCGCTCATCGCTTCTTACGCCCGGCGTTTCCTCAGCTCCTCCGTTCCGCGCCACCACAAAAGTCCTCGCGCACGCGCGGGCCTAGCCCGCTTTCCGTTGCCTAGCTTCTTGCATGCGGGACTTCGCACACGTCATCTGCCCAACTGCACGCAACGATGGGCCGACGTGTCTTCACCGCTGTTTCGTATGTCTGACTTGGGCGGATCTATCTAGAGTTCTGACAGGCACCAACAGCGCATACAAGGCGAACCTCCCGGCTGCTTTCCGTCAGAGTGGCTCACATTTTCTTGGCACACTTCTCGCACACCAGCCGCCGCACGACATTTGCATGCTTGCGATCTTACGGAAGGGGCGCCTGATGCCGGATCAGTTTCCCCCCGGGGTTAAGTAGAGGCGATTCATTCGAACTACATTAGAATCATGGCACGCTACCAGCCTTATCCAATCCGGCTTTTTGAGATCCTTTTGTATCCTTGCAGGGTTTGGCGCCACATTGTTCGTCGGTTATGCCCTTGCCTTCACTGATTGTATAAATGTGGTCGACCGCAGGAAGCTTGACCGTTTCCTTTCCACCCGAGGTCCAGTGGATTTCGATGCTGCCCGGATCGGTCGCGTCTCCCAAGCCAAAGTGCAGACGGCGATCGTTTGCGCCGATATAGCTGCCGCTGGAAAGAACATCTTGCCGCTGACGCATCCCGTTTGCCGTAAGGTACGCCGTTGCGCATGTGGCATCCCGGGGACTCCTTGCGCCGCCGATCAGCTTTATCTCGACCCAATGATGGTGATCCGGATTGATGTTGCGAAGCAGCACGGGAGGGCCATCTATGGGATTGATGACCACATCAACCTTGCCATCGTTGAAAAGATCTCCGAAAGCGGCACCTCGACCTGGAACCACTACAGCGAGCCCTGTACCTGTTACCGGCGGTACATACTCGAATCTTCTCCCTTTGGCACTTCGTCCGGGCACATTGTGAAACAGCAACGACCGCTGGGCAAAGGTGGTACCCCAGTCGTGCTGGTCCACCTGAGGATAAACATGGCCATTGACCATGAAAAGATCGAGCCAGCCATCGTTGTCGTAGTCAATGAAGCCGTCTCCCCAACCGACGAAAGGGATAGTCGTTTGTGCAATGCCGGCATCATAACTAACATCTGTAAAGCCGGTCTCCCCATCGTTACGATAAAGAACCTTGTAATCATCGCCAAAGTCGGTGATCAGAAAATCAATTAGCCCGTTGTTTTCGTAGTCACCCGCCGCAATGCCCATCGATGCGATCTCGCGGCCATCCTTGTTGAACGCAAGCCCGGAGACGTAGGCCTGATCTTCAAAGGTCCCGTCACCTTTATTGTGATAGAAGAAATTGGGTTCAGAGTCGTTGCCAACGATCAGATCAGGACGGCCATTGCCCTTAAGCGAAACCATGATGGCCGTGAATCCGTAATAGGGGCCTTTATCTTCAACGCCAGCCTTTTGCGTAACATCAGAGAACGTGCCGTCACCGTTGTTGTGGAACAAGTGGTCAGGTTCACCCGGCAAGCCTCGAGGACCACAGTTGACCGGAGACCCGCGATACAAGCACGCGGAGTTGGAAGCATCCCTGGCGAGTGCCTCGGCCAGTGCGCGGTCATAGTGCACGTAACCAGTCACGTACAGGTCCAGGCGTCCATCGCCGTCGTAGTCTCCCCAAGCCGAACCCGTTGACCAGTTGCCCAACGCGACGCCGGCCTTCTCTGCTTCATCTGAAAATGTGCCATCGTGGTTGTTATGGTAAAAGCGATTCTTCCCGAAGTTCCCCACGAAGAGATCAGGCCAGCCGTCGTTGTCGTAATCGGCAACTGAACAGCCATATCCCCAACGATCGTTGGTCACTCCTGCCTGCGCGCTTACATCTGTGAATGTGCCGTCGTGATTGTTGTGGAAGAGCGCAGCGTGAGGCGTAGGTTCTTTGCCATCGAGCGCGTCAAAGGTCGATCCATTGACCAAGTAAATGTCGAGCCAGCCATCGTTGTCATAGTCAATTAGGCACACGCCGGAGCCGTTTGCTTCTACGATGAATTTCTTCTCGGGCACTCCCATCTTGTGGATCCAACCCGAAAGTCCCGCTTGCCTGGTGACGTCTTCAAAAACGACCGGTCCTTTGTCGACAAATCCGCCTGCTGTGATGGGTCGCTTCTGTTCGTCATAGACCGGCGCTGCCACCACGCCCGACGATATCCCGCTCATACCACCACCTTGCTGCGGTGCGGCTTGCCCTTGCTGTGCACAGCATGTCGTGGTCAATAACGAAGCGACAAAAATGAATTCGAGAAACAGATTTACAGTTCGAGGCAATATGGATCCCTCATTGGAAGCGATGTGAGCCAGATTTGAGTTGTGAGCTTCGATTCTCTCCGGTTCGCATGAATTCATCCGTCTTTTGGAGACGATGGAGGTTTTAAAGTCAATGGGCAGGACTTGGAATCAGTGCCCTCCATCTGTTCGTGGTACCTGCGCTCCCTCCACCACTAAGCGAAAACGCTTGCGATCAGTTTCGTGCCGCAATGATTCCTGATGCAATTCTGAGAGTCGCTTCACCAGCGGCGGCAACTCGTCGTTATGTCCGATGTGACGCAGAGAGATGATCAAGTGGTACATGGCAGATTCGTTTGCGGGGTCATATTGCAGGGCCGTCCGACACTCCTTGATAGCGCGGTCATATTGGCCAAGGGTCATATACATGCTCGCCAACTGATTGTGTGCCTCCACCAGGTCTGGCTTGCCTTTCTCGGCAATCAGGGTCTCCTGCATGGCTTCCTTAAACGCAGGGCTTTGCGACTCAGGCGTTTGGTTCATGATCAACTGAGCCAGCAGGAGATGCAAGAGAGGACTCTCCGGGTGGACTTTCAACTGGTCTCGTACGCGTAAAAGTGCTTTGTCAGGGTCGTTTTTCTGGAGGATCGAAAGGTCGCCAGCATAGGCGCCAATGCTTTGGGTGGCGTCGAGTTGTTCCGATTTTTTGAAATCAGCCTCAGCGTTGTCCCATTGTGCCAATTGAGCGTGGAGCACGCCTCGCGAAAGATAGAGTTCAGGACTATTGGGAATCCGTATCAGGCCGGCATTGAGCATATCGATTCCCACCTGGAAGGAATCGTGCGAAAGACAAAGAATCGCGAACCGGACGTAATTCGAAGGATCTGCAGGACTGAGAACAATAGCCTGGCGCTGCAACGCGACGGCCTTTGGCGTATTGCCCGCTGCTTCATAGGCCTGCGATGCAAGGCTGAGAATATCAGGGTCGGTCTGATCAGGAGTCAATAGAGGCTCAAGAACCTTTAAAGCTTCGTCGTTGCTCTTAGCTGAAACCAGAAGAACGGCGAGGTCATAACTTGGATAGGTTTGGTCGGGCAGAAGCGCAATCAGCTGGCGAAAAATGGGAATTGCATCGGCAGTTCGATCGAGCCTGTACAGGCAGTAGCCGAATGCCTCGAGCGAACCGGGATGGTTGGCGACCGCCTCTTTGCTACGATCAAAGTGAGACACCGCCGCCTGGCAGTCGCCGGCATTCTTATCGAGCGTGCCAAGCATTTCGTGTGCGGTCACGTCGTCCGGATTGGATTTCAATGTCCTGAGCAACAGCGGAATTGCGCGCTTATCTCCGGTCTTGTAGAGGATTTGGATCTCACCTTTGAGAGCGGGTGTGTAGCTGGGAGAGATACGGAGCGCATGGTCAAACGCGGCAAGAGCATGGTCGTCGTTCCCCTGTAATCCATAGCAGATCCCCTCTAGCGTCCAGAGCTTGTAGTCCCCCGGGTTCCTTCGCAAAGCAGGCTTCAAGGTACTCAACGCCTGGTCGTATTGTTGCGTTCGGATCAGCGATTCAATGCCGGAGATTGATATCTTGGCGTCCTGACCTTTGGCCGCCGGCGTTACAGTGAATGCAAACCCAGCAATCAAACTGAAGCTCGCAACGAGAGAGCGACTCCAGAATCTTTTCTTGCCCTGATGGTTGATGCCGAGTTCTATTCCTGTCGATGGCATATTTACGAACTTCCGTCGTTGAACCACTTCGAATTTCTATTTCGAAACCATGTACTTTCGGCAGTGAGGATCGACCTCACTAGCATCGTTTCACAAATCAAAACTTGCCGGTAATGCCTTGCCCCTCAGTGATGGTAAAAATGTGATCGACAGCCGGAAGTTTGAACTTCTCGACTCGGCCCGACGGCCAGTGAATTTCTGCCGATCCCGCATTGGTGGCCTCTCCCAGTCCGAAGTGCGATCGTTGATCATTCGATGAAATGTAGCTTCCTCCGCTCATCACGTCTTCACGCTGGCGAATCCCATTCGCGGTCAAATAAACAGTAGCACCGATGGCATCGCGCGGGCCGTTGGCGCCTCCCACCAATTTGAGTTCAACCCAGTGATGATGATCCGGATCCACATTCTTGAGCAAGACCGGTGGTCCCTCTACAGGGTTGATGATGACATCGATTCTGCCATTGTTGAAAAGGTCACCAAACGCGGCTCCGCGTCCCGGTGTGACCACGGCCAGACCCGATCCAATCACTGGTGGCACATAGTCGAACTTCCCATGATGATTGTTATGAAACAACAGTGGCCGCTCGGCATATGTCGTGCCCCAATCATGTTCGTCCACCTGTGGGTAGACGTGACCGTTAATCATCATCACGTCTTTCCAGCCGTCATTGTCGTAGTCAATCAAGCCATCGCCCCAACCGACAAATGGAACAGCAACCTTCACAATCCCTGCCTCACGGGAAACATCGGTGAAGTTGGCGCCGCCGTCATTCCGATAAAGTGCCTTGTAATCGTCCGAGAAATCCGTATCCAATATGTCAACTAGGCCGTTGTTCAGGTAATCGCCCACGGCCAGACCCATTGAGGCAATCTCCCGGCCATCGAAGTTGTAGGCAAATCCTGAAATCAAGCTCTGGTCATCGAAAGTACCGTCACCCTTATTGATATACAGAAAATTGCGTTCTGAATCATTGGCTACCAGTAGATCCACTTTGCCATCGTTGTTTACATCTACAAAGATCGCCGTGAATCCATAGAACGCGTCCGGGTCTGACACACCTGCCTTCACGCTCACGTCGGTAAATGTGCCGTTGCCGTTGTTGTGAAACAGGTGGTCCCTTTCACCGGGCAAACCGCGCGGTCCGCACATCACGGAAACTCCTCGCATTTGGCAGTTGGCAGTCGAAGCCGTACCGTCTTCGGAACTTGGCTGATTGTTCAAGTCGTAGTGAACGTAGCCGGAAACAAAGAGATCGAGACGGCCATCGCCGTCGTAGTCTCCCCACGTTGCGCCCTTTGACCAATTCCCGAGAGTTACCCCTGATCTAACGGCGACGTCAGTAAATGTTCCGTCATGGTTGTTGTGGTAGAGCCGGTTTTCGCCAAAATTGGCCACGAAAATATCCGGCCAACCGTCGTTGTCATAGTCTCCAATGGCCACGCCAAAACCCCAGCGATCATTGGTAACTCCTGCCTGCTGGGCCAAGTCAGTGAATGTCCCGTCATGATTGTTGTGGAAGAGCGCGGCATGGGGCGGCGTCCGCTTGCCGCTGAGGGCATCGAAGGTTGAACCGTTCACAAGGTAGATATCGAGCCACCCATCATTATCGTAATCAATTAAGCCAACGCCCGAGCCATCGGTCTCAATGATGTACTTCTTTTGGGGGGTTCCCATCTCATGACGCCAACTGGAGAGGCCAGCGGCTCGCGTCACATCCTCAAAGACCACCGTGCCCTTATCGACGAATCCTCCGGCTGTTATCGGACGGTGATGTTCGTCGTAAACGGGAGAGAAAACTCCGGCCGAAGCAATGCCTCCCATCCCGCCCTGTTCAGTATGCTCGGGTTTTTGAGAATAGCCGGGCGCTTGCACGATGAAAAGATAGATCACCGCACTGCAAGCTACGCTGAGAACTCGCAAAAGAACTTCCCCCTCCGCTCATCTCTACAACTGCGCTTATTCTGCTTCATCGGGGCGGGCAAACTCAATTGTGTGCATTTTCAAAGATGAGTCACCAGGCATAAGTCGCAATCACATGGGGCGGGCCAGCCATGGATTCGGTTACCGTGGTTTGCAGTAGCACTTCCAAATTCCGATTCTGCCAATCGGCAGGAGCGCCAGCCAGGCCTTCGTCCAAGTAGCGCGTTGAAGTTACAAACTCGCCGGCGGCTTGTGTTCCGCGTGGGCCTATCCCTGCCACCGTAACGGTAAACTGGCCGGTCTTCGAGTCGACGAGGCGAGCGACAATTGCGAAGTCTTCCACCGTCTCCCCGCCAGGTCCAAGCCGCGTGGTCCAGACTTTCCCGCCCGGAACCTCTTCGCGAATCATGTACTGCCCTTGGTCTCTCAAGAAAGCAAAATGCAAATTGGAGACCAGTTGCATGGTCCACTTGCTGTTGAACCCTCCAATGATGACGGCCGGAAAACTGCGAAGGTCTTCATACGTGGCTCCAGTGCCAATGCGCAATTGGCTCGGCCTGTCCAGTCTTCCAAAGAGACCTGAAAGAGCGAACGCAACAGAGGAGTCGGACGCAGGAACAATCTCATGTGAGATCGGCAACCCTTCGCTGGTGATATCTTCGCCCGTGCCCGGTGAGACAGGAGCAGAAGTGTTGGTGGTTGCGGCTTGAGACTTCTTAGACCGGTCTTGCGACAAGCGCAGAGCTTCCTCGGCCGAACGATCTGTGGCATTTGCAATGCAGATCAGCACCGGTTGTTGGCTGGCGATGGCGGGGCCCCAGAACTCTTCGAGTTTAGTTTTCGGATCCGCGACGCGATGAGGCGAATAGAACAGAATCCTGGCCGCCAACGCTATAAGGACCACAATCGCCAGCCCAAGAGCCACCTTGAGCCCAGCCTTCCGGCGCGAAGGGGGTAGGGCAACAGGTGCCGCGCCTGGGGATTGCACTCCCCGCGCACCAGGTGAAGGTCCCCAGTGAAATACCGGGGAGTACGACCCCACCGGCAATTCGATTCGCAGGAGAATTGGCTGCTGCTGTTCCTGGTAGTACTGCTCGAGGCGTCGGCGCACCTCACCGGCTTGAACTCGGACTACCGGATCTTCCCCGGTGGTATAACCAGGGGGGCGGTGGAATACCTCCGTCCCGATGGTTCGTTCCTTGAGCCTCTCGGGGTGGTGGTCGAGCCTGCTGATAACCACAAAACGAAGGAATTGCTTTGAGCGATCTGAGTTCTTAAAGTGCCGGCTGGCGAGGATCCTTTCCAGCTCCTGGAGCACGGCCGCACGTTCGTCTCCACCGATTACCGGCGGGTTCTGATCGGATTTGGAGTTCTTTGTCGACGCAGCAATCGAGTTCATGGGTCGCTCGCTGTTCAGATTCCCAGGGGCCGATTCCAATAGGTCGGCTAATTGCTTGGTTGGTGACAGCAGGCACGTTAGCGCTATCTGAATCGGTACAGCAAGTTCCGAATTCGGCTAAGTAAATCAACACGGATGGTCTTTGTCAAGGTCTGACAACCGGTCGTTTAGAGTCGTGCCCGCATCTACTCCTAACTCTGAAATCACACGGCTCTACTCTAACGCCATTTTGCGAGTTTGACCATCCCGAATCCCCATCCAAAAGTTGATAGGAAAAGACTCAATCTGCTTCTGACGCGCTTCGGTTAGTAGGGATGGTTAAGGTCCTAAGAAGCCTTGCTCGCCAATTCCCATTCCCGCGAAACATCGCAACAGCACCGTTACGGCGAATCGATATGTATTTGATTAAAAGTAAGTTATATGCGAGTTACACCGTAAGGCCACCGTTTGTTACTTGTCATTGAGCTTAGGAAAGCTCAGACTCGCGGGCGACTCTATAGTCAACCTTTCGATTGAGTCAGGAATGACTCTTCGTTGGGCGAGGAAACGTCTCGTTGCTTAACCCACTAGCACGAAAACAGGTTGTGCATTCAAAGAGGAGACCAGCATGAAACGCACGCAACGCATCCTAATCTTCCTTATGCTCGTTTGTGGTTTGGGAGGACGGCCGGCTTTGGCACAATTCTCAAGCGGCATTGAAGGCAGTGTGCACGATACAAGCGGGGCAGTGATTGCAGGAGCGAAAGTCACAATCACCGACACCCGTCTAGGCGTTTCGAGGACCGTACTCAGCAGTGATAACGGCTATTTCCGCATCGACAATCTGGCGGCGTCCACCTACACCGTCGAGATCCAGATGGCCAACTTTCAGACCTGGCGGCAAGCCGGACTGACTCTGCAGATCCGAGAGGTTCGCACTCTGGCGCCCGAAATGAAGGTGGGCGAGGTCTCGACCAATGTTGAAGTGAACGCGACAGCAGCTTCGGTTGATCTCGCTACTCCCACTACGGGATCGATCATTTCCAACGTGACCCTGCAGACTACCCCGTTAAGCGGCCAGAACATTTACGGGCTCGCATCGCTCACGCCCGGTATAACCGGGGGCGGCGTGATCACAGGTGGGAACGACAACTACACCAACGAATACGCCATCAATATCAACGCAGCTGGCCTGCGTCAGGAGGAGAATGGATATCAGATCGACGACGCCCAGACCAACACTCCGTCGCGCGGCGGCGGCACATCGATCTCTCCCAATCCCGAGATCGTCCAGTCTGTGGACGTCCGCACCAACAACTTCGACGCTCAGAAGGGAAGAAACGGCGGCGCTACCGTTGACGTTTATACCGTCTCGGGTTCCAACCAATTCCACGGCACCATCGATTACTACTTCACGAATGCCTCATTGAGCGCAACGACGCACTTCTCCAACCCCGTTTCACCATTCACACGGAACGAGATGGGCGCCACGATGGGCGGGCCGATTTTCAAGAGCAAACTTTTCTGGTTCGGCGCCATCGACGTGCTGCGCGCTGGCAACCCCAGCAATAGTACCGCCACGGTGGAGACCCAGGACTTCGTGACTTGGGCCAAAGCCAACCTTCCCAATACGGTGGCGACAGGGATCCTTACGTCCACGCCTCCGTCGAAATATCCAACTTCGGGTTTCCAGACGGTGGCACAGTATGAGGCGGCCACGCCCGGCTTCTACGCGCCCCCGGCGGGCATTCCCGCCACGCTGAATGTGATCGGCACCGCGAATTACAGTTGGACCACTTCGAAGAACGGATACCAGTGGAGTTTCCGCGTCGACGACTATATCGGCAAAAGCGACCGGCTTTATGTGGACGCAATCCGCACCTATTATTCGACCCCGGGAAATGGCGTCCGCCCAGCGGCGGCATCGGGTAATGCCAATAGCGCCGATTTCATCAACATCAACTGGACCCATACCTTCGGTTCTCACCTCATCAATCAAGCAGGAGCAAACCTCATCCGGCCTTACGGATCGAATCTGGGTTATCCCGCGGACGGCATTCCCTACGTAAATGTCACCAATCTTCAGGGATTCGCGGGTTGGGCCCCTGGCAACTTTACGCAGAGCACCTACAGCTGGCACGATGTCATGACCGCGACCATCAAGACGCACACGCTGAAATTCGGAGTGGACTTCTTCAACGTTCGCGAGGTGGATCACCAGCAAGGTGCCTTTACCCGTCCCACCTACAACTTCAGGAACATCCTCGACTTCATTCAGGATGACGCGGTGTACCAGTCCGGTCCCAACGTGAACCTGACAAACCATCTACAAGCTCCCTACGATCGCGACTATCGCGCCTTCATCTCGGGATACTACGTACAGGATGATTGGAAGCTTTCGCCGCGACTCACCGTGAACCTGGGTGTCCGCTACGACGGCATGGCAAACTTCTTCGCAATCAACAGGCCCGTGCTCAGCAAATTCAACCTGGGGACCGGCTCGACCTGGAATGCGGAGGTTACGACAGGCACGGCCAAGCTGGCCGGCACCAACCACGTCCTCGACCACAATATCGGCGCATTCACACCACGAGTTGGATTCTCATGGGATGTCTTTGGTACAGGAAAAACAGCGGTGCGCGGTGGCTTCGGCATGTTCGAGGACCAGCCACCGTATCTCCATGTCACCGACTCGACCGCGGGAAACCTGCCCAACTATTTCAATCCAATTGACGATGTCACCGCGGGCGGGGCAAAGCCCAAGTTCGCGCTCTGCACTCCTGCAGGGCAATGGAATTTGACTTGCCCGGTTTTGGACACCAGCAACGCAACGCTCAACTCCAGCGGCGGACTCGTGATCAACGGGGTCGTTTCGCGAGCCGGCATGGGCGGTATTGATTCCAACTTCAAGATGCAACAGGTAGAAGCGTGGACGCTGAGCGTGCAGCAGCAACTCAAAAACAACCTGATTATTGAGTTGAACTACTCCGGCACCGAAGCACACCACTTGCTCGTTTTCAACAACGACATCAACCGCTTCGCCGGCGACCTGATTCAGAACAATGGTACGTTGACCAGGCTGAACCAGAACTTCGCCACAACCGCATGGGCAACCTCGAACGGCAACTCCTCCGGCAATTACGGCTCCCTGGCGGTCATACGGACGCTCGGTCACGGCCTGGCCCTGAGAGGTATCTACACCTATGGAAAGGTGCTGGACGAGATGAGCCATGCTCAATCACTCGACAGCGGCTCCATCACACAAACCTCTGATGTCATTCAACCAAACAATCTGAAAGCGCAGCGCGGCCGAGCTGACTTTGATATCCGCCAGCAGTTCACCGCTGACGGCACCTGGGATGTTCCTAATCACTATTCGAGCGCTGTGCTCAGGAATGTTCTGGGCGGCTGGCAGTTCGGTGGCAAGTGGGTTGGGGATACCGGATTGCCCTTCGCAGTTCACACCAACCAGAGTTTCATCCCCGTCTGCAACAACGGATCGGTAGCCCCCGTTAACAACCACTGCCCTGCAGGCAGCACCATTACCGGCAATGCAGGCGGTGATTACAACGCCGACGGTTACGGCTACGATCTACCGAACGTCCCTTCGTTTGGCACGCACTTGAGCGGCCAATCCAAGTCCAAGTTCCTGAGCGGCGTCTTCACTGCCTCTCAATTCCCGGCGCCGGCGCTCGGACTGGAAGGGAACCTGGGCCGCAACACCTACGACTCGCCCGGGTACAAAGACTTCGACCTGACCTTCGAGAAGTACTTCAGTCTCCCCTTCTTCTTTGCAGAGAAGGTGAAGATCGAAGCAAAGGGAGAAATCTTCAATGTGTTCAACCGTTCCAACCTCGGTGGTGTCGACGCGACTATGACTGACAGTTCGTTTGGAAAGTCCACCAGCCAATTGCCGTCGCGCAGTATGCAAATGCACTTGCGTGCCAGCTTCTAACTGTCTCCAACACGAGGGCCGGCGGAAACCTTGCCGGCCCTCTTTCTCTGCAGCAAATCTATTTCGTCAGGGCGAGACTGGAATTAGCCGGCCGTTTCGAGAAGCCGTGGTGTACCTTTCCATCTGCGGATCTCAACTTGGACATCATCCTTCCCGTCGCTGCCGTATCCTGATCTTCTATGTCCTGGAATTCAAGGATGCGATTACAATTGTGGACTTGTTGAGTATTCCCGGCCAATTGCACGTATCGTAAATTGATTCAGTGGAAACAAAGAACTGATCCTTGTGAAGACCAGTCAACGATCCGGGGGCAGGCTATGCGACAACGCAAATTCAATAAATTGGCTTTCATAATTCTTCCTCTCTTCATATCCATCGCGCTCAAAGCAGGCGCGCAGATCGATTACCCCTTTCGCGATCCAAAACTAAACGATGATGAGCGCATCGCCGACCTGTTGGGGCGCATGACCCTGCAGGACAAGGTCGATCTCATGGGTAGCCACCCCAGGGTCCCGCGCCTTCGTCTCGTGCTTTCCGATGAAGCGGAAGGTTTGCATGGCCTGGCGTTGGGTGGTCCGGGTGGTTGGGGGCCACGCGGCCATCAGCCTTTGCCAACCACGACCTTTCCCCAGGAGAAGGGTTTGGGCGAGACTTGGGACCCTGCGCTGATGGAGAAGATAGGCGCTCTCGAAGGACAGGAGGCACGCTACTACTATCAGAATCCGGTCTTCGACTTTGGAGCAATCGTAGTGCGCGCGCCTAACGTCGACCTCAGCCGCGATCCCAGGTGGGGACGCACAGAAGAGTCGATGGGAGAGGATCCTTACCTCGTCGGCACTATGTCGGTCGCGTTCATTCGCGGGCTGCAGGGACCGGATCCAAAACACTGGCAGGCGGCTGCACTAATGAAGCACTTCCTCGCCAACGAAAATGAGAATGGCCGCACCTACACCTCGTCTGATTTCGACGAGCGCCTCTTCCGCGAGTACTATTCAGTGCCATTCCGCATGGGCTTCGAGCAAGGTGGCTCGCGAGCTGCCATGGCAGCTTACAACTCATGGAACGGCACACCCATGATGATTCACCCGGTCCTCAAGGACGTGATGGTGAAGGAGTGGGGTAACGATGGCATCATCTGTACCGACGGCGGAGCTCTTGGACTGCTGATCTCCGCGCACAAGAGTTTTCCCGATAAAGAGCATGGTTCCGCTGCGGCGGTAAAGGCCGGCATCAATCGGTTCCTCGACACCTTCCAACCCGAATTGACCAAAGCGCTCAGTGATGGCCTTCTGACCGAAGCCGATATGGACGCCTCACTCAGAAACATGTTGCGCGTTCATCTCCGTTTGGGCGAATTGGATCCGCCCGGAGTCGATCCTTATGCAAGCATCGGTCGCGAATCGAAGGGAGTGCTTCCGTCATGGGATCGCACGTCGAGCAGGGAACTGGTGCGTCTGGCAACGGACGAATCAATCGTCCTGCTGAAGAACGAGAACAACGCTCTCCCGCTCGATCGAGCAAAACTTAAGACCATTGCAGTGATTGGTCCGTGGACGAACGAAGTCCAGCTGGACTGGTACAGCGGCACGTTTCCGTACAACGTGAGTATCATGCAGGGAATCAAGGAAGCAGCACCTGGAGCGAAGTTGCTCTATAGCGATGGTTCCAATGTTGCTGAGGCGCAGTCGCTGGCGCGCAAGGCGGATGTGGCGATCGTTGTCGTCGGCAATCATCCCACTTGCAATGCGGGATGGGGCAGTTGTCCGGCGCCTTCGAACGGCAAGGAGGACATCGACCGCAAGACTATCGTTCTCGAGCAGGAGGAATTGGTCAAGCAGGTCTTCGCGGCCAATACGCATACCATCGAGGTGCTGCGTTCCAGTTTTCCCTACATCATCGTCTGGAGCCAGCAGAATATTCCCGCCATCGTACACATGACCCACAACAGCCAGGAAGAAGGCCATGGGCTTGCCGACGTGCTTTTTGGTGCTTACTCGCCAGCCGGTCGCTTGAATCAGACTTGGCCGACTGGTGACGCTCAGTTGCTTCCCATGATGGATTACAACATCCGTCACGGCCGCACCTACATGTATTCGAAAGAGAAGCCACTGTATGCTTTCGGCTACGGGCTCAGCTACACCACGTTCGCATATGAAGGCCTGAGCATTGGTTCACCCAACGTAAAGGCTGACGGCGAAGTGGGAGTGACCGTAAAGGTCAAGAACACCGGCAAATGCGCAGGCGACGAAGTTGTTCAGATGTACGTCCAGCATCTCGGCTCGGCAGTCGAACGTCCACAACTCGAACTGAAAGGTTTTGAGCGCGTGCATGTCGAACCCGGTGCGGAGAAAAACGTCGTGTTCGGACTCAAGCCGCACGATCTTGCCTTTTGGGACTCAGAGAAGCACGCCTGGCGCGTCGAAAAGGAGTCGATAAGGGTACTCGCTGGCGGATCAAGCGACAAGCTCCCGCTTCAGGCGGTTCTCCAGATTGAGGACGTCGCCGAGTACAAGCCGTAAGCGTAATGGAGCCTCACTGGGAGGAAGCTTCGAAAGCACGCCCCAGAGAATTGCCGAACTCAATCTTTATAAGCGGCTTTACCGGGGCGATTAGATTCATAGGATTGTAGTCATAGATCAGGTCAAACGGCATTACGTAGGCTAGTGAAGACCAGCCCCAGAATGGATTCATACCGTTTCCTTTGCCGGTATCGGAGTCGTAGAACTCCCTCGTCACCTGGTTTTCATGTAAAGCCATTTCTAGAGTTTTCAATGCCAGTTGTCGCGCTGCATCTTTGTATCCGTACTTCAGCAGGCCATGGAACACCATGTAGTTTGTCGGAATCCAGGTTGTGCCTTCCCAATTGCACTCTCCACTTCTGCTGCCCTCGTAAAACTCCGGTTCTGTGCGAGCGTAGGTCGCAATCGGGAACTTCATCCAGAACTCGCGTGGGTTGAGCAGATGCTCATTCACCAGGCGGCGGGCCTGAGCGCGATTGGCGATTCCTGCCCAGAGAGGCATGAACCCTGCCACGGATTTGATATCGATTCTCTTGCCGGTTTTTTCATTGCGATCGTAGTAGAAGCCGTCCTTCTCGCCCCAGAAAACTCTATTGATAGCGTTCGCCAATTGAGAAGCACGATTTGTGTACTTCTTCTCGTCGTCGGCTTTGCCGAGTTCCTTCGCGATGATCGCCATTGCCTGCAACTCCCGATAGAGATAGCA
>Ga0265342_10001800_pt1 | contig 19480 bp, 20 predicted proteins | sample 4CB327metaG_FD_203125 | JGI IMG/M metagenome (GOLD analysis project Ga0265342, IMG submission 203125) | Rhizosphere microbial communities from Carex aquatilis grown in University of Washington, Seatle, WA, United States - 4-CB3-27 metaG | ecosystem: Host-associated > Plants > Roots >...
GAAATACAGCAAAGATCAAACATGTGACAAACGCAATTCCTTTACTGAATATTTTTTCCGTCAGCAGGTATAGGAAAACCAGCGTCACTATCGAAAAAAATGTATTGGCAATTATGGGCGCCAGCGTAAGGTCTTTGAAAAGCCAGATAAAAATGCCGTTGATCCAGAAGTGGAGGCTGAGCCATACGCCGGAATATACCCTCGGGCTTTGAAGCCAGTCCCATGATATTACAGTACGGCTGTAGTCATCGGCGGTCAGCCATCTTAAGCCGCTGTTAACTACGATGAACTGGAAAAATGTCTTTAAAGCTATTAGAGTGATTATTGAAACCGGGCGGCTCTGAAACAGCTTAACAAATACGGACTTTATTTTTTGAAGAATATCTTTCAATCGTTACTTCTTATTTAGCTCCTTTATCTCAATGTTTTCTTTATACATCAGGTCAAGTTTTTGCCCAAAAAAATCAAGAAATTTTAACAGGATTTTATTACCCAGTTTTGGATTTATTTTAACCAGGTCTTCGAATCCGGGTTTCGAAAAAATTATCAACCGCGTCACCTCTTCGGCTATGCATGTAACTGTATGGTTAGATTCTGTAAACAGATGGATCTCAGAAAAATAGTCGCCGTCTTTAAATGCCCGCACTTCCTTAGGCAGGGCGGGATCCTCTGATACAATACTAACCGAACCTTTGACTATTATATAAAAGCAGAGGCCAATAGTTCCCTCGGTAAAAATTTTCTCTCCGGCGGAATAATCTCTGATATGAGCTATTCTCAAAAGGGCTTTGACTTCCGAATCGCTGATATCCGAAAAAATTACGCAACCCCTGATCCTTCCTGCAAGAGTTTCCGTGTCTGCGCTTTCTCTCTTAAACATAATTTTAGTTAATTATGATTTCAAAAATTTGTTGAGCCGTATCCTGAATGTCGTCCCTTTTCCGGGAGCCGAGTCTTTAATTGTCAGCTTTCCTTTATGGTAAGTTTCTATTATTCGTTTGGAAAGGCTTAACCCCAAACCCCATCCCCTTACTTTGGTGCTGAAACCGGGCCTGAAAATATCTTTTTTAAAACGAAGATCAATTCCCTTGCCGGTATCAATTACGTCAATATAAATATGTCCGCCTCTTTCGCTAAGCACAAAAGTTATGCTTCCTGTCGAGCTTTCAATCGCGTCAAGCGCATTCTTTGTGAGATTTTCTATCACCCACTCAAACAGTTCGCGGTTTATTAATGCGGAACTAGCGTTAGAACCCAGAATTTTTAAATCAATTTTTCTTTTTGAGCTCTGCCCCTCAAACGTACCGACTGTAATGCGTGGTATACGTATTTCGAAATACTTTATAACTTTATCAATTACGTCGTAGATGTTTTCCATTTTCAGATCGGGTTTTGAGCCGATCTTGGAAAAACGGTTTGCAATTTTACCGAGCCTGTCTAAATCGTTCGACATTTCATTTGCCAGCTCTTCAACCTTTGCGGGATTTCCTGCGTTTACTTTCATAAGCTCGTTCCACCCCATAAGGCTAGAGAGCGGCGTGCCCAGCTGGTGCGCGGTTTCTTTTGATAAACCCACCCAAATGTTGCTTTGTTCGGTGCGTTTTATATAATTGAATCCGAAATATCCAAGGAAAATGAACACTCCCGCTACAAAGAATTCTACAATCGGCAATATCTTTAATCTTGTAACAAGCTTTGACTGTCCGTAATGAACATAACTAAGCGGCACCGAATCCTGGAATGAAACTTTTATGGGTTTATTAATTTCATCCATATCAGAAACATACTTTTCAATTTTCAGTTTCTGGTCGGCTTTCGGTTTAGTGGAATCAATTTCGAGGTTGCGGACAAATGTCGGGGTTTTAGTTTTCGCGTCTGTTACTATGATGGGAAAATTTATCGAGTTAGAGCTGATTACAGTATTAAATATGAAATTGTATTCCCCTGATTGATTTTCATCATTAGCAATAAATTCAATTGATTTCGCGTAAAGGTTCGCAATCTCACGTTCTCTTTCAAGTATTTCAGTTACAAGAATTTGCGTATAAACGAGCGTGGCGATCATAATGACCACACCCGTTAAAAACAGGGCAATTTTAATATTTGCAGAACCGTAACTTTTCATTTATCTTCAAAAAATAACTTAAATGGTATTTATTTAAAAGATAAAACAGAGTAAGATTTTAACGAATTGCGCTTATTTTAACTTAAATCCTTTATACTTTCATTATTTGATTGAACAAATTTAAGCAATGCATTATTTTACAATTCCTAATAATAACGAGCAAATAGAGACACATATAATGTGTATCTACAGAAAATTTGTGAAAACTGTGCTTTGGTATGTTTCTATTCGTCGAAGTTCAGGATTGGCGATAACGCTCTTACGCGTTCGTGGTGGGATGCTTGCGGCATTTCGGAAAAACGTTTTCTTTCTTTGATGTTTAACAGATAACCGCCGGTCATTTTTAACTTAGTCGCAGCGCTTACATAACGTCTTTGGGAATAGATATCATACCCGTTGTTTTCTATTTCTTTAAGTATCCCCGCGTAAATTTTATACATCAGCACAGCTGTAGTTCTTGAGCCGTCATTTGTAAGATAAGATAAGCCATATGAGGCAAGCTCATAAAAAGCCTTGTTCCTGGCGACGTTGAATTTCATCATCGCACGGAACTGGTCGTTTGTAACTTTGTTCTTAATGTCGTTCTCGCTGTAATCAAAATAATTTCTTTCATCTGATGGCAGATAAATTCTGTCCATATTATAATCTTCATATACATCGCGCAGAATGTTTGTAAGCTGCATAGCTTTACCAAGATAAACCGCGTAAGGCAGCGCAGCTTTATTTGAATATCCGAATATCTCCGACATCATCAACCCCACAACAGATGCGACTTTATAACAATAAGTATCCAGCTCCATGAAAGTCGCATAGCGTTTCTTGGAGATATCCATCATAACGCCTTCAATAAGATCGGTAAAATAATGTTTCGGTATCCTGAATCTTTTAACAGTATCGGCAAAAGCAGATTCCGAAGCGGGTCTTGAAGAATAAACATCATCAAGGAAATTATACAGCTCCGAATATTTATATTTTACTTCGGCTTCGGTGTACTTTCCGGAATGATCTACGAGGTTATCCGCATACCGGCAGAATGCATAAACGGCATAAGCCGCATTGCGTTTTTCTTTTGGCAGCAGGAATGACGAGAAATAAAAACTCTTTGCATGGAGGCGCGTATATGCCCTGCACTCTTCGTAACTTGAAACCAGCGGTATTAATTTATCAGAAAGTAAAAGATTCATTCAATAATATTTTCAGCTATTTATAAGATCATCCGCAATTTTAGCCGATGAGAGTACGCCCGGCAATCCGGCCCCGGGATGTGTGCCTGCCCCCACTATATATAAATTCTCAAAATCTTCCGAGCGGTTGTGCGGCCTGAACCAGGCCGACTGTGTTAATACAGGTTCTACTGAAAAAGCAGAGCCAAGGTAACTATTTAGCGTATTTTGGAAATGCAGCGGATCTATATAATGTTCGGCTATTATGTTTTCCTGCAGTCCGGGTAAATAATTTTCTTCCAGGAAATTCATTATCCTGTCTCTGTACGGTTTTGCCGCTTTGTTCCAGTCCATCCCTGAGGCGAGGTTTGGAACCGGCGAAAGCACATAGAAAGTCTCGCAGCCTTCAGGCGCAACCGACGCATCCGTTGCGCTTGGCATATGCAAATATAATGAAAAATCATCACTTAAGCGTTTCCTTGAGAAGATGTCTCTCAATAATCCTTTGTATCTTTTACCAAGAATTATGTTGTGATGTTTAAGCCCTGAATCAGTATATCTCTTCTTTGTGCCGAAATAAATTACAAATAAAGACATACTGTAACGCATTCGGTTGATCTTACTGTCCGTATATTTTCTACGAAATTTTGAGGCTATCAGATTTTTATAAGTGATCGCCATATCTGCATTCGAGATAATTATATCAGCCGAGTGAAGGGAGCCGTTATGCAGCTTAACACCGGTTACTTTTTTACCGCTGACTGTAATTTCAGAGATCTCGGAATTAAGATTAATTTTACCGCCTAATTCAACAAACAACCTGACCAGCGCGTTTACCAATTCCCCGGTTCCGCCCATTACGTAGTGAATTCCCCATTCACGCTCAAGATAATGTATAAGTGCGTAAATTGAAGTTGTGTCAAATGGATTACCGCCTACCAACAGCGGGTGGAATGAAAAACACTGCCTTAGAAAATCGTTTTTGATAAACCCCGAAGTGTATTTATAAACGGATTTATATGATTTAAGTTTTATCAGGTCGGGAATTACTTTTATCATGTCTGAGAATTTAAGGAAAGGTTTATCGCCAAGCTCAACAAATCCTTTTTGGAAAATTGCTTTGGTAGTCTTTATGAACTCCGTATATCCCTTTTTATCATCAGGGTTCCATTTGTCTATCTGGCTAAGGGTAAAATTCGTATCGGCATTATAATCGAAACTCTTTTTTTCGTGATTAAATATTCTGTAGAACGGATCGAGCGGGACAAGCTTAACATAATCTGCCAGTTTTTTCCCGGCAAGTGTAAATAGTTCTTCAAAAAGAAACGGCGCGGTTATAACCGTCGGACCTGCATCGAATTTAAATCCGTTTATTTCATAAACGTAAGCGCGGCCGCCGGGTTTATCGCGCTTTTCAAAGATCTCAACGTCATATCCTCTTGCAGCCAAACGGATTGCCGCGGCAAGGCCCCCAAACCCGCTTCCGATAACAATTATTTTCTTTTTTGAATTTGCGATAACAGAATTAATTAATTTTTTAAGTCCGGGCTTTCTTCTTATTATAATATTCCCATATTACAATGTTTCCGGTGAGTAAGCTGAATCCGTATAAAAAATCTTCAATTGGAATTGTGAACAATCTAATATTCAGAAAAAAATCGCTTCCATAGGTAACAATTGGCCGCCATGTAAGGTAGCCGTTGATGATGAAAATAATTATAAACATTACAACCCAGAACACCCAGAATTTCCTGCTCAGGACAAGTCGCGTACGCAGAATCAAATCAAATAGAATCACCACAAAGACAGATAACACTGCAAGTATTGTATATTCTTTCACTTTTTATCCCTCATAAAATACTTAACAGTTTCCCACGTAAACAGCGCGCAGAAGGGGATGACAATGAAAAAAAGAACTTCTTCTATTGGTAAATTTACAATCTTAAACCCGGTAATATATTTTTCATTGAATCCCCAGTGTCCTCTCGAGGTTGCCCAAATATCCCAAACCACAAACACAATGAAAGGTATTAATATTGATAGTATAATGCGTGCCGGAAATTTGTAGAAATCCAGTTTTTTGCTAAAGCTTAGGACAAGCGGTCCTGCTAAACATACAGCCAATACTATGAAATATTCAAGCTTCATTATTGCCGATATTTATTATCAATAACATTTCAGCGCCAACAAGAGCCAATCCTATAAAAGTAAAGAGAAAATATCCGGAGACCATATTTATGACGGAAAAATTCAGAACATTCATTGAGAAAACTATCACAGGAATGATAAATAATTTTTTATTTTTGATTTTCTCTTCATCCCACTTAATAAACTTTTCCATAATTAAAGAGAAAACAAACCCAATTCCGAACCAGCTGGCAAAATTCTGTATTGGAACTTTGCCGCCTTCCCACAGCCAGAATCCGTTTGCAAACGACGCAAAAGGTTCAAGCAAAATATCGGTTGCCAGGATCAATACAGCCGAAACAAATGATATTACGAACGCATTGGCATTGCCAAGAAACAACTTTGCAATTAAAAAGGAGCTTGCCGTAACTGCAAACCATGCAAAAGCAATAGTGGGAGGCGCTCCTTTTATTAACGGATAAAGCGTATATGTATAGCTGTATGCGCCGAAAGGAAATGAATACCTGACTCCGATCAGTTCTATTACAAAAGATAGATCGAATATTAAGCAAGCTGAAATCAAAACGGAACGTAAATTAGCGAGATGGCGCAGGGCAAGGATGAGGATAACAGATTGCAGAGCCAGGAAAATCGAAGTTGTCCATAAGAACTGCCTTCCGTAATCGGTCAGCATAATAATAATTCCCACAGGAAACATTATACATACAAGTCCGGTAAAAAATTTATCGGGCTTAGTATAGCCGCTAATTTCCCCGGGCGTCGCGGTTTTCAAGGTACATTTCTTTTGTCACGCTTGAAATGAAGGTATCCATATCTGAATCCAGTTTTTCGCGCATGCGGTCGCTTAGGAATTTCTCGCCGAGTATTCCCGCCATAAAATGCACTTCGCTGGCTTTTTCACGGATCATCTTAATGTGAAAACGCAATGTTACCTTAGTTTGGCTGGCGCTAAGCGAATCGAATACGCCTTTACAATATAAATAATCCCTGACGCTATCTACAGACTCAAACAGGAGCGTATCTTTGGGCGGGCTTTTATCTTCTAATACGAAAGTGAGATTGTAAGGCGAAGCAAGAGGCGCTTTGATCCTGTATTGCCATTCGCTGTCTTTCTCGTTGATCTTTGTTACGCTTACAATGTCGGGAAAATATTTTGGATATATATCAAGGTTTTTGATAAAATCCATTACGATGCTTTCCGGTAAACTGATAGTCGCGGATTTCTCAACGTCAGCCGAAATGCTGAAAGAATATCCTTCGGACGCGTAGAGCCGGCCTGCTGATAAGCAAAACACTATTAAAATTAAAAAGTATATTTTTTTCATTAAGTAAAATAAGTTCCTAAATGCTTTGTTTCATTTTTTATCCGCTAATGGATTATAGACTCGTCCTTTCCACTTTGCGCCTTTTCCAAAGCGAAACCACCGCCATGAATTCGTTCCGATAATTGGAACCATGATGGCTCCAAGCGGATGCAAAATTGCAGATGAAAAACCAAGCTTAAACTTTATGGATAGAAGGATCCTTGCCGCATAGAGCAGGATCACCTGGATTAGTAATAGATTTAAGATAGTTTTTGAACCGAATGGCAAAAATATGTCAATTATTAATAAGACAAAAGGAAGAAAAAACAATACGAAATACATCAAATTTACGCCAAAAAGAGATAAAGTAGAAAATTCGAAACCTGCATATATGTTCTTCGAAAAGCCGTTCCAGATCTCGCCAAAACTGTGGTACATTCTTACGCTTAGTATGTCTTTGCCGTCTTCGCATATCAGCCGAAGCCCATTTTCCTTTATTTTTCTTCCAAGCCACACATCCTCAACCAGCGCGCTTTTTACCGATGCATGTCCGCCTATTTTTTCATAAGCTGTTTTTTTGAATAACATAAACGGCCCGATACCAAGCGAATACTTATTGAACCCGCGCTTATCGACAAAATAAAACGGCAGCAGGCACATGAGCGTAAACATGAGCATAGGCATGATTATTTTTTCAGCAACGCTAATCATTGTAAGTCTGGGAAGCAATGTGAGCAGGTCTGCTTTGCGGTAAACGGCAAGCTTAACTGAATCACGAATTGAATTTTTATAATGCGTTGTATCCGCATCTGTAAATAAAAGCCACTCGCCGCCTGCCGCTTCATAAAGCTGATTGCACGCATAACATTTTCCTGTCCAGCCCGATTCAAGTTGCTTTCCATTTATTGATTTTAGTTTTGGGTATGATGTTTTCAGCGAATCTATTATTTCGCCCGTTCTGTCTTCAGAATTATCATTCAATACAATCACTTCATAATTCGGATAATCCTGATTCAAAACTGATAGCAGAATATTTTCAATATTACGCTCTTCATTTCTTGCGGGAATGAGGACCGTAACAAATGGAAGTTCATCGTCAGGGATTTTTGCAGCGTTTTTTTTTCGTAATATAAACAGGTTTGAAAGGAATATCAAAAATAACACAAGAAGAATCGCCGTAATTAATAAATTATAGATCAGCATAAAGAACCATTAACGGATGTGGAATCATGTATTGTTGGTTGATTAAGCATGCAGTTTATCAATTGTTTTATTTCTTGAGTCTTTCCCATGAAAAATTGTCTTGAAGCTATCTAAATCATTAGCGGTAATTTTTGATTTAAGCGAGTCAACCTCAGTGGTCAGATTGTTTTGAAGGTTTAATGTAAACTCCTTTTTGTCTTTGACGGGCTCCTTTGTTCTTTCTGGCTTTCCAATTTGCAAAAATATCTCAGCGCGCTGCTCCATCAGGAACTCGTATTTCATAGCCAGAGGTATTAAGTTGACGCATCCTAATTTTTCAACGATAGAGCTTACCCCGGTAAAGAATTTCAAAGGACGCGTATCATTTGGCAGCAATACGCCCTGGGGGAAGATCCACAACAACCGTTTAGAATCTTTCAGCAATTTCGCCGCATAATCTATAGATTCCATAGCGTTTTGTGGGGAATTTCTGTCAACAGAAAAAACACCCAGCCTTCTGAAAAATTTATACTTCTGCATTTGTTCAATATCCATCATAAGGTATGAATCAACCTTCAGGACCTCTTTAGCCAGGTAAAAAGCAATAAACCCATCCCACCAATTCGAATGATTTACATAAGCTATTGTGGGAATTGCAGCGTCGATTCCGCTAAAATTCTCAGCGCCGCACAAATGTATTTTATGGAAATGCTTTTTCTGCAGTCTGTTGAGGTAGAGACTGAAAATCGCTTCAAACACCTTATTTTTCCTGGACTCAATCAAAATATTATTTAACTTAATATATTGATAATTAAGATTTAATTCAAAAGAACCGGCATTTAAATGACCAAAGTCATTTTTAACGGTGATATAAATCATAGTAATTCGGCTCTATACGGGGTTATTTTTGTTCAGCCCTTTTTAAAGTTATGCGGTTTAAAAACCGGTTTATCATTTAGGGAATACAAAAAATGGCAGCAAGAAAGATCTTTTTATGGCTGGCTGAAGGTACGGTACTTTTGGGAATAGTTTTAGCCGTGAACGCGCCGATGTTTATGTCTGTTTATTATTATGTGCTGAAGATATTGGACAAGATCAAAGGATTAATTTACTAAAAAAATTAATCGCTTAGTTCCGGTAAACGCAGCAAGGGAAATGTAGAAGCAGGTTTCCGTTCATAAGATTCATTTTTGAGAGGTGGAGCAAGTATGCTTTGCCTTTTTTTATTTGGTCTTCGCTTAGAAACAGTTTCCAAATAAATCCATAAAAGCTAATGTTATATTAAATTATATTTAACTAAATGAATCCGTATTAATTAATGTTCATCACCAAAGGCACATTATATTTTTTGCTCGTTGCGCTATCAGGAATTGCAGGCATTGTATTGCTGGGGTTTGCTTTAGTAAAACCGAAGGCTAAGCGTCTAATTCCACGCTATGTATCTCTGGCGCTTGGTATTGTGCTGTTAATAGTTTCAGTTTATACCGGGATCGATCTTACCCGGAAAACGTACAACAAAATTATAACGACCGTTTCGGCGCTTAAGAATTTTCCGGAGACTGTAAACACAGAAAACAACAGGGATACAACCGATTACATCAGAATCTTAAAACAATACGAGTCAAAACAATATAAAGATAAAATACCGGACGCCTTTTATACCGATTACGGATATTATGATTGGTGGCGCTTTCCTTTGGTTTACCCATATTCAATTTATTGTATTGATGTTCTTGACAGGGGCCAGGTCGCTAACGATAGCGGCAAAACCAGTTTTGAAAACGGCGGCTTAGCGAATACAATTTCTGATTATTTCGACAAGTTCACTTTTGATGCTAATTATTTTATCGGTATAACCGCCGCCGCTCCCGGATCAAACGATAGGGCCGGCGAATATTTTATGATCAGTTTTCAAAGCGGGAAAACAGAAAAATTTAAAGACAGAGATGCGTTGATTAAAAAGTTGGATGAAATAGGTTTTAACGGCAGCAGGGAGTTTATCTCAGTCAGAAACTACAGCGGAAGATTTTAGACATACCTTAACTACTATATATTGAGCTCTTGACATAATGAGCTCTTGACGCAGTCTGTTAATTAGTATATATTTGTTCCATCCGTTACACCCTAATTCTGGATAATATTAACGAGAAAAATCCTGTTTAAGCAAATTCATCAAAAATACCGAAAAACGTTAGATGTATGGCTATTGTATTTCCAATAATTAATGTTTAGATTTGCCGTAGTTTAAGGGACGGCATATTTTAAGACATGGAAGATACAATTAAGTCACTGGAATCCATAGGGTTTACAAATTATGAAGCTAAAGTATTTCATGTACTTTTCCAGGGACACCTTTTAACTGCTTCTGATATAGCAAAAAAAGCCGGGATACCGAGATCGTCGTCCTATGACGTGCTTAAGTCATTTACCGAAAAAGGAATTTGTAATGAAGTGCTGACAAGTTCCGTTGCACGCTATGAAATCATAGACCCCAAAGTTGTAGAAGATAAGATAGAAAAGGAGATACAGGATACCTTCAAAGATAAGATGGGCAAACTCAAAGATTCATTTGAGAAGCTGCAGCCTTTGTTTAAAGCAAAAGAACTTGAAGGACAGAAAGTAGATGTTGAGCTTATAAAAGGATTTAACCGTCACCGTTTCGCAAAGTTCATGGAGATCTTTAAGACGGCTGAAAAAGAAGCTCTTCTGATGACGAAGCTTGAAGGATTTGTTGATTCATCTGTCGACGAAATTACTCTGCGTTTTTTAAGCGGCGGCGGAACGCTTAAGACGCTTTATGAAGCCAGCGAAAATTTTAAGATCAGGGTTGATAATAAGTGGAAACAGATAACAAAGAACGAACTGCCTGATTTCTGTGAAACCCTGGTAGCCGAAGGCGAACAAATAAAGCTGGCTGACAAAATATACCAGAACATGTTAGTTGTGGACCGTAAAATTGTTTTTATAAGCCTGGTAGATCCAACCATTGCCAGGTATAACCGTTCGGATATAATAGTTAAGAATGAAAATTTTGCCGGTTCAATGGCTGATTATTTTGAAGGCTGTTGGGCGGCGGCAAGCACGCCAAAAGAATATAAAGCTAAAATTAGCTCTACATAAGCCAAAGCTGATGAAAAAGAATCTTGGAAATATAGTTCTTCTGTTAATTATTGTTGTTGCGAACTCAGTGAATATTTTTGCACAGTCATATTCCTGGTCGCCGCTAACAAACAGTTCCGGAGGGAACGGAGTTAACGGCGTTATATATTCAATTGCCGCATACCAGAATGATGTAGTGGTCGCTGGAGGCTTTACGCATGCCGGCGCCATAAACGCTAAGAACATCGCAGTATGGGATGGCTCATCGTGGTCGGCGCTTGGTTCCGGCGTTGGAAATTCAGAAGAAGACACAGTTTATGCGCTGGCGGTATTTAATGGCGCGCTATATGCAGGCGGAAGTTTTAGCTCTGCGGGCGGTAACTCCGCTAATAATATAGCAAAGTGGAACGGAACCGGATGGTCGGCGCTTGGCTCTGGCGCAAACGGTGTTGTCCGGTCATTACTGGCATACAATTCTGTTCTTGCGGTCGGGGGAGATTTTTCAAATGTCGGAAACGATATTGCCGCATGGACCGGTTCCACATGGCAGACTTTTGGCCAGGGATTTTCCGGCAGCGGCAGCATAGTTTATGCGCTGGCAGCTTTCAATGGACAGTTAATAGCAGCCGGAAGGTTTCAGCAGTCCGGTTCTACATCTGTGGATAATATCGCCTACTGGAACAATACAAGCTGGCATGCGTTAGGCGCAGGCGTTGGTTCAGGAAGCGACAGGGTTTATGCGCTGACAGTCTATAACAGCACGCTTATTGCCGGCGGAAAATTTTCTACCGCAGGCGGCAATGCCGCGAACAATATTGCAAGATGGACCGGTTCGGTTTGGCAAAACATAGGAGTATACAATGATATCGATAACGAAATTGACGCGCTGGCATCGTACAATAATAATTTGATAACCGGCGGCGCATTTAAGTTTGCGGGAGGATTATACACGAGCAGGGTATGCAAATGGAACGGCGCATCATGGACAAGAATGATCACCGGAATGAACGACCGGGTAAACGCACTAATGGTTAAAGATTCAAGCCTGTATTCGGCAGGCGAATTTGATTACGCGGGGGGGAACACAGCTAATAGCGTTGCAAGGTGGTATAGCCAGGCAACGGGTACTATCTCGGGGCTGGTTTTATATTCTGATAATAACCAGCCTGTACCAAGCGGTAAAGTCCGCGCTTTCAGAATTGATAAATTTACAAGAGAATTAATAGTAGAAGATTCTTCACTTATATCAAACGGGGCTTTCGCTATTCATGGCGGAATACATATTGACACATTGCGTGTAATTGCTTTTCCGGATGACGAGCTTGATTATGCGCCGACATACTACCCTTCTACTATTGACTGGAGCGCAGCTCTAACCGTTGTTCCCGGTTCTAATTCGACTAACATAAATATCATAGTTCCCAGGGTAGCTCCTCTTGTTAAGCCATTGCAGGGATCAGCCACGATAGGCGGCCATATATATCTCAATTTAAGCATTCCCGGGAATCCGTCGGGCAGCTATCCGTATCAGCGGGATGCTATTCTTTACGTTAAATCCGGCAGCGCTTTTAAGAGATTCTCCGTAAGCCAGGAAGATGAAACTTACGTCACTTCTCAGCTTGACCCGGGGACTTACGACTTGTTTGTTTATAGGGCGGGGTATATGTCTGCGGTAAGAACGGTCGTATTAGGAACATCAAATATAGACACAATAAATTTCCATCTTGATACGCTTGATATAATAGGGCTTCACAATATTAGCCAAAGCGTTCCGAAAAATTTCTCGCTTGCTCAAAATTATCCGAATCCGTTTAATCCTGCCACGTCTATATTGTTTTCTTTATCTAAGTCGGGGCATGTGGAGCTTACGGTATATAACGCCCTCGGGCAGAAAGTAGCGATGCTGGTCAATGAGGAATTAAAGCCGGGTGAGTACAAGTATAATTTTGACGCATTGTCGCTGCCAAGCGGGGTATATTTTTACCGTCTGAGCGTTAATGATTTTATTGATACAAAAAAGATGGTTCTGATAAAATAAAAGAGTTAGCCGGTTAAGCCGGCATCGGTCCGTTTTCCGGGGGTAAACGGAAAAAAGAAATAGTGCAGGATATATTATAGAGGTTCAAACATTTATTAACAGAGGGATACTAAAATGGCGTTCAAAAAACTATTCTTGTGGTTTTCTGAGGGGGTTGTTCTTTTAGGTATTGTTTTTCTGGTGAACGCCCAGCTTTTTATATCGGTGTATTATTATGCCGTTAAAGCGCTGGACAAAATTAAATCAATGATTCTATAGTGAAGTTTACGGTATTTAGCGGTAAGTTTTTACATGCAGTTTAAAGTTTTCAGATCAATATAAAATATTCCGGGTTTTCAAATACGGGATAGTGATTTGCAAAAGAATATGTATCCGGTTCTTATTGGAGGAGAAAAGACTTATAAGAAAGGACGCATATCATGAATTCAAGAAACAGGAAACACGCAGGCAGCATTGCAATTCTTTCGCTGGTATTCGCATCGCTTCTGTTATTTTTTTCCGGCTGCGATGAAGGCGGCGGGATAACGGTTCCGAGCGGGGCTACAAATCTTTCGGTCAGCGCAAAGAACACAAACATTAACAACGCAGGAAACGTGCTGGTAATTTCGGAAGCTAAGGCGCTTATCAGCAACGTTAAGCTGGAAGTGGACGGGAGCCCCGGAAAGAATGAACAGATCCCGGTGAACGCATTTGTAATTGATTTCAGCTTGGACGGAAGCCTGAAACAAATGACATCCGGTTTTATTATCAGGGATAATTATGATAATATTAAGTTCGAGCTGCATAAACCCGATGTTAACGAAACGCCGCAGGACCCTGAGTTTAAGACGGGAACTACGGATAATCAAAGATTCTCGTTCATTGTAAAAGGGACCTATAACGGAAGCGCCTTCGTATATAAGTCAAAAGCAGATGCAAGCATTGTTATAAGCTTTAGCGCTGCCCAGAACATTAATTTAGCCGATATGAATATAACGGTTTTGTTTAATGTACCCGATTGGTTCAGGAACGGATCGGCAATTATGGATCCGTCTGACCCGCAGAATGAGAGTTTAATTGATACAAACATTAAGAATTCATTTAAACAGGCATTCAAAGACGACGATAAAAACGGAATTCCTGATAATTAGCAAGTAATAATTAAAGAGTACCCATCCTCATATCCAAATTCCCGGGCGCAGCAGATTTTTTGCTGCGCTTTTTTTATCCTCTTAATGCGATGCAATCTTGCTCTGCGGTTTCGACCAAATCTTTCGCAATTTTTAACTATTGTTTTTTATGCGGTTAAGTCATTTGCGCGTGTTGATTTATTTTTTAAACGCTAACGTAATACAGTGATGAGGCGATTGCGGTATAAAGAAAATTGTTCTAACTTGGTTTATGTTTTTCGGCAGACATATCAGGCCCTTTGACCTCCGGAAAAAATCGATTTCAATTTTAATAGTAAGAAGCCAGAAAGGACAAATAATGAAATTCACATACAGGAAACGATTCAGTAACGTTTCTTTATTAACTCTTAGTTTCACAATGCTTTTATTCCTCATTTCGGGATGCGATGAAGGCGGCGGCATAACCGTACCGAGCGGAGTAACTTCACTCTCCGTTAGCGCTAAAAATACGAATATAAATAACCCAGGCAGTTCCCTTGTTATTACAGAAGCAAAGGCGCTCATCAGCAACATGAAGCTTGAAAACGGGGGCGGGAATAACGAGCAGATACCCGTAAACCCGTTTGTAGTAAATTTTAACATGGATGGCAGCCTTCAGGAAATGACTTCGGGTTACATTATCAGAGATAACTACGTTAACATAAAGTTTGAGCTTCATAAGCCTGTTGCGAATGAAACAGTTCCCGATACCGCATTTAATACCGGGCCCCTTGATAACCAAAGATTTACATTTATTATCAAAGGAACATATAACGGAAACAGTTTCGTTTATAAGTCGCTGGCAGATGCTAATATAATTATAAGCTTTAGCGCTGCACAAAATATTAACTTAGCTAACATGAACATCACTATGCTGTTCAATATTCCGGACTGGTTCAAAAACGGGGCGGCAATTATGAATCCATCGGATCCGCAGAACGCAGCCCTGATAGATGCAAACATTAAGAATTCTTTTAAGCAGGCATTCATGGATAACAATAAAGACGGCAATCCCGATAATTAAAAACCAGATTATGGGTTGACTTCAAAGTAAATTTTTTATTTTCACAGGCGCAGCAGATTTTTTTTGCTGCGCTTTTTTATGGCGTATAAAGTTTTTTGCTTTTTTACCTGCCCCGGCTATTATTAAATTGCGCCAATGGCTGAGGTTAAAATCGATAAAATAATCCGAACGCGCAGAAGAACCGTTGCGCTGGTTGTGATGCCTGACGCAAGTATTGTGATCAGAGCCCCGCACGGAGTTTCGTTAGATTACATTCAGAATTTCGTGAACCAGAAAAGCGGCTGGATAGAGAAGAAACAAAAATTCATCGCTGAAATTGTCCGGAAGCGCGATCCGAAGAAATTTACCGACGGTGAAAAATTTTATTTGGCCGGAGAAAAATTATCGCTGAAAATCCAGCCGGGCGCCAAGCCTAAGGTTTGGTCAGAAGGCGGCAGTTTGAATATTACGGAAGCATGTATTGCAAATCCCTTAAAGTATCTTTCCACATGGTACAGGGTGCAGGCGAAAAATATTATCCCCGGACGCGTGCAGATGTTTGCTGTAAAATTGGGGTTTAAATTTAAGTCGATTCAAATTAATGGCGCGAAATCCCGCTGGGGTTCCTGCGGGCATAAAAATTCGCTGAATTTCAGCTGGCGGCTGGTTATGGCGCCAATAGAAATAATCGACTATGTAATAGTCCACGAGCTTGTTCATACCGAAATAAAAAATCACTCTCCAAAATTCTATTCAAGACTTGAAGAAGTAATGCCCGATTACAATTCCAGGGAAAAATGGTTTAAACAAAATATAGGTTTTGCAGAACTCTGATTATTAATACTTTAGCCCCGGAAAAAACAGGCATATTAAACGGATTTCATGTTTCGGCGGAATGTCATTTAACCGGCACACTTTGAACAATTAATTATTATCGCTAAATTTGCGGATTGCAAAACCGTCCGTCCCCGTGAAGGTATGACGGTTTTTAATTTATATTAGTAGGGAGAAGCGATGAAATTCTTTTTTAAATGCGGTGTATTATCCCTTATACTTTTTTTGGCCGTAAAATTTTCAAATTCTCAGGAAACTATGATTCAAAACAAAGAGATGCAGTCCCAGATAGATGCCGATAAAGCATTTGATATGCTAAAGCAGGGAAATAAAAGATTTGTTGCAGGAAATCCGCTGAACCTCGATTACAAAGCACAGATCAAACAGGCGGCCTCCGGGCAGTATCCGTTTGCCGTTATATTAAGCTGCATGGATTCACGCGTGCCTACCGAAATGATCTTTGACCAGGGCATGGGAGATATTTTTGTGATCAGGGTCGGCGGGAACGTAGTTGATGATGACGTTCTTGGAAGCCTTGAATTTGCCTGCAAAGTTGCGGGAGCCAAGCTGATTGTTGTGATGGGGCACACTAACTGCGGCGCCATCCAGGGAGCTTGCGACGACGTTAAGCTCGGGAGTCTAACGCAGCTCATCGCGAAGATAAAGCCATCTGTTGATAAGACCGAAGCAACAGGAGAGCGTAACTCGAAGAACAAAGATTTTGTAAATGATGTCTCGGAGCAGAATGTGAATGACCAGGTTGATTACATCAGACGTCCCGGGACAATATTAGGCGATATGATAAGCAAAGGCGAGATTGGCCTTGTTGGCGCAATGTACGATATCGAAACAGGAAAAGTGCAGTTCTACGTTCAATGATCAGATTAAATCTGTCTCATTCAAACTTCCGGTTCATACTGTTCAAATAAAACATTTCATAATCTTTAAACAGGAGTTGTAAATGAAATCAGTTTTCCGAAACGCTTTCCTATTCTTCATTTTACTTTTTTGCATTAGTAACGCTTTTTCTCAGGATGCTATAACTCAAACCAAAGAGAGCCAGGCAAAGATGGACCCGGTAAAAGCGCTGGACATGCTTATACAGGGGAACCAGAGATTCGTAGACGGAACAGAGTTAAAACGTGATTATAAAGACCAGGTTAAGCAAACATCTTCAGGGCAATATCCTTATGCTGTAATACTAAGTTGCATGGATTCACGCGTTCCCCCTGAGACTGTTTTCGATCAGGGAATCGGCGATATTTTTGTGATCAGAGTAGCGGGAAATGTTGTTGACGAGGATGCTTTGGGAAGTTTGGAATATGCGTGCAAGGTCGTGGGAGTTAAATTAATTGTAGTTCTGGGTCATACAAGCTGCGGCGCGGTTAAAGGCGCTTGCGATGATGTGAAAATGGGAAACCTCACGCAGCTTGTGGCAAAAATAAAACCCGCTGTGGATAGAACCCAAACAACCGGCGATCGCAGTTCAAAGAATCATGAATTTGTTGATGAAGCGGCGGACCATAACGTAAGCGACCAGATAGATAAAATTAAGCAGGCAAGTACGATACTTAGCGATATGATAAGTAAAAACCAAATCGGGATAGTGGGCGGCATGTATGACGTTGAGACAGGCAAAGTGAACTTCGATGTTCATTAGTTTTTGAATAACATATGAAAAGGTCGGTTCTTGTTTTTGCGGTTTTACTTATTCTATCCGGACAAGCGGGAGCTCAGTTCAAATTAAAGCTGAATGATTCAAATAGCCGGCTTAAAGATTCTGTTGGAACCGTATCCGGTTCATCTAATATTTCAAAAACTGCCGGTTTGCCTTCTTATATTGTTGCCGGTATTATATTCTTTTTTATAAACCCGGAGCTTGTTTTTGAGAATAAAAAAGTTTACTTCGGTTTAACAAAAGAAGTTTCGGCAGGGCTTTATCCATTCGGCAGGTTTGCTTTTGAGTACACGCACGTATTCCGGAACTTTGGCAGTAATCAATTCAGGTTTTCATATAACTATGATTTCTTTATTGAAACGGATAAATTTTTCGCGTATATGCTTAGCGCAGGCGTGGGATATTTTACCGATAATCAGAACAATGGATTTTTTCCCCAGGCATCGGTCGGAATGGTTATTCCTGTGCCGATCGGTATCGCTACCGGGGTCTATCCTTATTTTAAAGCAAGACACACGTTTGTAAAAGGGCAGGGGAATTCAAATATTACCGATTTTTCATTTGGTATTGGGCTGATGTTATATTATTGACATTTTCTTGTATGGTACATTAATTTCCCGTCTCCGCTATCCTGCGTAAAGAATAAATAAGCCTCTCCGCCGTCATTTAACTTAAACATTTTCCGGATCTCAACCGTTGATAGCGAAAAATTTCTTTTGGAGATATTTGCATTCTGAATCCCGTTATCTTTTATATATTTTTTGACATTAGATTTACTGAACGCTATTTTTGAAATAATTTCAAATTTTCTCCCGAAGAAGTCTTTGATTAACCTGTCGCCCAGCATATATAAGCTATTTTTACCGATTAAACTTACATTATTTTCCGCGGCATATCTTGCCGCAAGTCCTGATTTTATAAGCGCGCCCGCCGGTTCATAAAAATATTTACCTGAATTAGAATAATCGGCTTCGGTTTGTTCATGCAATTTACCCGAAAATTCAGTTTCATTTCCGTTCAATGAAATATCGACGGCAGTAACTCCCGCAATTCCCGAAAACGATTTATTCAGAACAGCCAAAATTTCTTTAACTTCATTATCCAAAGAAACCACATAAACGCGTTCAGTTTCAGGCAGGGTTTTTGCTAAATATGTCAGATCAATTAACGGCGATAATTTCAGAAGAATGCAATCGCAAAGCTTAAACAGATCGATTTTCATTTTCAAAACAGAAGGTTCTGAGTCGTGCAGAGTAACAGATTTCTTCTTCCCCGCAGCCGCTCTCCTGTCAGAGTCGATATATACAAGGTCAAATTTACTTTGATCTTTCAATGATTTATCAATGAACCTATAAGCATCATCGTCAGTTCGTTCTATATTTGTAATCCCTAGCCTGTCGAAATTATATCGCGCAATTTCATTCAGTTTAGAGTCATTATCAATTGAGAGTACTTTCTTAAACGATTTTGAAAATGCCGAGTCGTCTACCCCTAGTCCGCCGGTAAGGTCAAGCAGCCGGCAGCCGCCGAACCGGTGCGCTTTAAATTCTGCGAGTTGCGCTGAGCTTGCCTGCTCAAGGCTCTTGCTTGTATACTGGCAAAAACCAGAGGCAAAATCCGGGAGCTTTGCCTTCGCCTTAGAGTTTAGCTTAATTTGTTCAGCCAGAAATGCCGAATATTTTCCATATTCCTTCTTCAATTTTTCAGCAAGTCTAACGCCGTTAAGCCCTTCATGAGACTTCAGAAACGATTCTAAAT
>Ga0265342_10001801_pt1 | contig 19477 bp, 17 predicted proteins | sample 4CB327metaG_FD_203125 | JGI IMG/M metagenome (GOLD analysis project Ga0265342, IMG submission 203125) | Rhizosphere microbial communities from Carex aquatilis grown in University of Washington, Seatle, WA, United States - 4-CB3-27 metaG | ecosystem: Host-associated > Plants > Roots >...
TCGGTCCTGGGACGTCGTATGGCGTCGTAGCGACCGATACCTTGCCCGCAGGATTGACCTTCGTTTCAGCGACCACGTCGGCAGGCTCCTACGCGAGCTCGACGGGGAAGTGGACGATCGGCGATCTTTCGGCAAGCTCCACCGCGACCCTGACGATCACCGCAACGGTGAAAGCGGGCACCGCGAACACCTCCATCTCGAACACCGCAACGGCGTGCTCCGCCGTGAGCGATCGAGACGGGGATGCGGACGATTGGGATTGTCACAGCGCGAGCGTTTCGGTGGCGGTGACGCCATCTGCGCCTACGCCTTGCTCCCTTTCGGCCAGTCAGTTCGAGACCGACGTCAACAATGGCACGATCAAAGTGGGCAGCGTTATCGTAAATAACGCGAGCGACACCGCATCGTTCACCATCGTGAACGGCAGTCAGTGCACGGCACCGATCAGTTTGGCGTCGTACAAAATGTTTGTCGCGCAGAATGGCCTTCATTGGCTCTCGACGCAGCAGCTTTTTGACACGACCTCGACGTCGGCAATCCCGGCAAGTTCCACAACGACTTTCGTTGTGAACACGGCATCGTGTATGACCCAGGTGGACGGCTACTTTGGTCAGGCACCGGCCACGTTGCTGGATAGCAACCCCTATCAGTATCCGAATGTACCGTTCGTGCTGGCATGGGCATTCAGCAATGGTCCTCTTTGTACCGTTACCACATCGACACCCGTCGCCGACATCTCGATCAGCAAGACCGCTGACGTGACCTCGACGGTTGAGGGCGGCACGGTACACTTCACGGTAGCAGTGACGGATCTCGGTCCCGCGACGTCAACCGGCGTTGTGGCGACCGATACCTTGCCTGCAGGCCTGACCTTCGTTTCCGCGACCACGTCACAAGGCTCTTACTCGAGCTCGACCGGCAGCTGGAATGTTGGAACGGTCTCGGCAAGCTCGACGGCTACGCTTGTCATCACCGCAACGGTGAACACGGGCACCGTCGGACAGACCATCACGAACACCTCGACAGTAACGGAATCTTCCGCAGAGACGGATTCGAACCTTGCGAACGACAGTTCCAGCGTTTCGATCTGCATTGAAGCGGTGAATCCCGGTCCTTTGCCCGCAACCATCGTTGCGACAAAGATCGTTTGTCCGAGCACGCTTTCCCTTCCGGACCTTTCCGGCACCGGAACGGACATCACTTCGAGCACAGCGGCGAACTTCATTGCGGCGCATCCCGAGTGCTACTTGGCATCAGGATGGCAGTTCCAGTGGGGTAACTCGTCTGTGACCGATCCGAACGTTGGAGGTAATTTCATCGGCGTTGCGCCGACCTCCACCGGATGGACCACGTTTGGTCCGACCGGTACGAACGGTCAGGCAACCGTCGCGATCGCAAATCCGACCAGCACTTCGAAGTTCTGGGTGCGCGAGGCTTTGCAGTCCGGCTATATCGGATATAGCTATTACCCGGGCCATACCGTGGAAAGCACCTCGAGCGCGGAAATGTTCTGCTCGACCGACGTTCTCAACTACGATAATTATGATCGCGTTGATTCACCGGTAGCGGGCGGAACCTATTACTGCGTTGCGTGGAATGTTTCTACGGCGACCACCACCCCGAGCGCCGACCTCTCGATCAGCAAGACCGCTGACGTGACCTCGACGAACGAAGGCGGTACGGTCAACTACACCATTGTAGTGACCGACAACGGTCCTGCGACGTCAACCGGCGTCGTAGCGACCGACACCTTGCCCGCAGGCTTGACCCTTGTTTCAGCAACCACGTCGGGAGGCTCCTACGCGAGCTCGACGGGAACCTGGACCATCGGCACGCTTTCGGCAAGCTCTACGGCGACCCTTATGATCGCCGCGACCGTGAATTCCGGCACTGCCGGTTCGACCATCTCGAACACCGCGGTCGTCGGTAACTCCACGAGCACCATTGACAACAACACAGCGAACAACAGCTCAACAGTGACGGTTTCGGTGAATCCGAATGTCTGCACGAGCAACTGTGGTGGTGGCGGCATTAACGCTGACATCGCGATCACAAAGACCGCGGATGTGACGTCGACCCTTCCGGGTGATACCGTTCACTACACGATCACCGCGACGGCGTTTGGCCCTCAGCCTTCGACCGGCGTTGTAGCAACCGACACCTTGCCTTCGGGACTTACGTTCCTGAATGCGACGACATCGGCCAGCACGACGTATGATCTGTCGACTGGCGCTTGGACGATTGGCACACTTGCGCCGAACGCGACGGCGACCCTTGAGATCGCCGCGCTCGTGAACGCGTCCGACACCGTCGGAACGATCACGAACATCGCGACGATCGGCGAATCACCGACCCTGACCGATACGAACACCGGCAATAATACCGCGAGCTCGTCGATCCAGGTCGGTTCCACAACGCAGTCGAACGATGTCGACCTTGCCGTCATAAAGACGGCGGACAATACGAGCCCTGTCGCGGGTGCAACGGTCAACTTTACTGTTGCCGTCACCAACGACGGACCCGCATCGGGAACCGCCGTATATGTGATGGATCAGTTGGTGAACGGATTGGGATTCGTCTCAGCAACCACATCTCAGGGAAGCTATGACCTGAACACCGGAAAATGGGATATCGGTTCGCTCGCGCCGAACGCGACGGCAACGATGGCCATTTCCGTGATGGTTGACGCGAATGCGGCGGTCGGGATGACTTTCGTCAACACCGCGACCGTTTCCACGACGATCACTTCACTCCACGATCCGAACCTTGCGAACAATAGTTCGACGGTGACGCTCACCGTGCAGTCCGCTGGTTGCACGAGCAACTGCGGCGGCGGAGGTGGCGGCGGCGGCACGAGCTATGACAATATCGGCATCGTAAAGACGGTGGATGAAAGCACTCCGGCAACGGGTGCGACAATCCACTACACACTGACGGCCAATAACAGTGGTCCGTCTGATGCCGCAGGGGTCATTGTGAACGATGTACTTCCGGCGGGTCTCACCTTCGTTTCTGCTTCCATGTCCGGCGGTTCCTACGTGAACGGGACGGGAGTATGGACGATCGGTGCGCTCCCGAACGGTACGATTGACACCCTTACGATCACCGCGACGGTGAACGCATCGGGTGGAACCTCGATCGTGAACACCGCGACCATATCGCAAGGGCCCGGCCCGACCGATTCACTTCCGGGAAATAACACCGCAAGCACGACCATTACGGTCGCCGGCGGTGGCGGAGGTGGCGGCGGTGGTGGTGGCGGGGGTGGCGGAGGTGGCCAGGTTCTTGGCGCAACCACGAGCACGGGCCAGATCCTCGGCGCAAGCTGCGGACTCTACCTCACCCAATACATCCATCCGATCCGCAAGGATCTAAACGATCCGACCGAGGTGAAGAAACTCCAGGTGTTCCTTAACCAGAACCTTGGGCTCAACATCCCGGTGACCGGTTACTATGGTGATCAGACGATCGCCGCAGTGAACCAGTTTCAGGTGAAGTACCACATCGAAGTGCTCAAGCCGTGGCTCTCATTGGGGCTTCCGACCGAATTCACTCCGACGAGCTACGTCTATCAATCGACACAGCGGTGGATCAACCTCATCATGTGCCCTCCTCTCAACATCCCGCTTCCGGCGTTGAAGGTGGACAATGGCGAGTAGTCCGCTTGGACCGCTTCAATAACACAATACCCCCTCGAAAGAGGGGGTATTGTGTTATTTATTGGGATATGATATAATATAGCCATATGAGAAAGACCACGAAAGCACTCAAAAAGTACTTCATCCCGCACGAGGATAACAATTATAAGCCCCTTATTTTGTCTATCCGCACTGTCGCGTTCGTGTGTATGGTGGCGCTCGTGGCCGAATCGGCATTTGTATTCGGTGCGAAGTATATTCTTCCACAGTCGAAGCTGTTCGGGATCATCGAGGTGAATGCATTATTGGACGAGACCAATCAGAGCCGCGTGGCGAACGGACTTCCGGACCTTCAGGTGAGTCCTTTCCTCCAGGCGGCGGCACAGGCGAAAGCGAACGATGAAGCGAGCAAAGGATATTTCGCTCATACGAGCCCGCAGGGGCTCACGCCGTGGTATTGGTTCCAGCAGGCCGGATACAATTTCGATTACGCAGGCGAAAACCTTGCGGTGAATTTTTCCGATTCACAGGACGTGACGACCGCGTGGATGAATTCGCCCGAACATCGCGCAAATATTTTAAGCACCGACTTTACCCAGATCGGCATGGCCACCGCGCAAGGGATCTATAACGGCCAACTCACCACGTTTGTGGTGGAGGAGTTCGGCGCGCCTGCTCCGGCAACGGCACCGGTGACGTTCGTTGACACGGCAAACGCCGCAACGGCACCCGCCACTGCGCCAAGCACCGCTGTGACGGCGACAAAACCCGCAAAGTCCACCACGCCAACCAAGAAGCCGGTCGTTGCCACGCCTCCTGCAGCCACGGTGCCGGTGATCGTTGCAATGCAGAGCTCATCCGCTCCCGCCATGCAGCAGACGTTTATCGCGGTGAAAGGTGCCGCAACGCAGACCGTTCCGGTGACGCCCGCGACGGTGCCCGCGAATTCCACTGCGCCGTCCGTTGGAACGACCGCCGCGGCGTCACCGCTCGCGACGCAGAGCACTATGATCCAACAGATATTCTCCAATCCGAAGGCGCTCGCTAACGATTTTTACTTTTTTGTGATGATACTCTTCCTGCTTGCGCTCGCGCTGAACATCTTCATCAATATCCGCGTGCAATATCCGAAGCTCATCGCCGGCGGCCTGCTCGTTATTGTGGTCGCGGGGTTATGCATCATGCTCAATCAGAACATCGGATTCTTGCATACGGTGATCCTTTGAACAAACAAAAGCCAGAAAAATAGCGCCCTGTTGCGGCGCTATTTTTTTTGCCGTAAGATTCAGACAACAATCCTCGCGCGATCATGCCATCCAACACCACCGAACTTATCAAAGGCAAACTGGACATCGTGGATTTTCTCCGCGGATATTTGACGTTGCAGCCCGCGGGCAAGAACTTCAAAGCGCTGTGTCCGTTCCACCACGAGAAATCGCCGTCGTTCAGCATCTCGCCGGAGCGCCAGCGGTTCCACTGCTTCGGGTGCGGCGCGGACGGCGATATCTTTGGTTTTGTGATGAAATACGAGAATATGGAATTCGGCGAGGCACTCCGCATGCTCGCGGAAAAAGCAGGCGTGGAACTGCGGCACGAGAATCCCGCAGAGTATCGCTTCACCGGATTGCTTTATGATCTGAACGCGCAGGCGAAGGATTTTTATAAGAAACAACTCGGCGCCGCGCCGATCGTCAAGCAATATTTAACGGAGCGCGGGCTCACGCCGGCAACGGTAGAAGAGTTTGAACTCGGTTGGGCGCCGAACGAGCCGGAGGGATTGTCTATGCATCTGCTGAATAGCGGTTCTGCGCCGCAGGATCTTTTGCAGGCGGGGCTCTCTATAAAGACGGAACGGGGGATGATGCTGGACCGGTTTCGCGGCCGCGTCATGTTCCCGATCCATAATCATCTTGGCAAAGTGGTCGGCTTTACCGGCCGCATCCTTCCGCAATTCGACACGTCGGGCGATCCAAAGGCGGCGTATGTGACGGCAAAGTACGTGAACAGTCCGGAGACGCCGATTTTCCAGAAATCCAAATTACTCTACGGATTTTGGAAGAGCAAGGACGCGATCCGCGAGGCCAAGGCCGCGGTGCTCGTGGAGGGGCAGATGGATTTTTTGATGAGCTACCAGAGTGGCGTGCGGAATGTGATCGCGTCGTCGGGCACCGCGCTCACCGCCGACCATCTGCGCTCCGTCCGTCGCTTGGCGGATGAAGTAATACTATGTTTTGATTCCGACGTCGCCGGTTCCGATGCTGCCGAGCGTGCAATCGATCTCGCCGAGGCGAACGACTTTGCGGTGAAGGTAGCAACCTATCGCGGGTTCAAGGACGCGGCGGACGCGGCAAAAGCCGATCCGGCAAATGTCCAACGCACGGTGGCTGCGGCTGTGTCTGCGCCACTCTTTTACTTTGAAAAGTTTTTGCCCTCATTGCCGGCGGGTGTTACCTCGTCCGATCCGTCGGCGTTGACCAGTCGCGAGGGATTGAACAAATTGCGAACAGTATTGTTGAAATTACGGAACATCGCAAGTCCGGTGGAACGTGATTTTTGGATGAAGGAACTTGCAAAACGCACGGGCGTGAACGAAACGACGCTCAAGGATGAGGCGGAGAAGTCCGCGGCGGCCCAGCAGTATGCACCGGCGAATTCCGTGGGCGCCGCCGGTGCCGGGGGTGTCGGTCAAGACGAACAAATGCTCAAACGGCAGGTCTCGCGCCAAGAGCTTATCGTAGAGGATCTTTTCGCGCTCGCACTCGCGCGTAACGACTTCGCGTTCATGGAGGATTGCACCACATTCCTTGCTCCCGCGCAGAAAGAGATATTCGCTCTATTAAAGAGCGGCAAGAGAAAAAGCGATGATGCCGGGCTTGATGCGATCATCAACCTTATCGTGCTCCGCGATCCGACTGCGCTCGGCGATCTTTCAGGCGAGGACCTTGTGGTATTAAAAGAGGGGCTCGCGAAGGAATATTATAAAGAGCGCCGCAAGATACTTTCACTCGCGGTGCGCAACGCCGAGGCGCGCGGCAATCAGACCGAGCTCCAGGCAGCGCTCGCGGAGTTGAGCACATTGCCGGGGGGAGGGGAAGGATAATGTCGCGTGCTACAATAATTCGACGTTGACCATGAAAACAATCCTTACCATTCGCGACCGGGATTTTGGGATTGACGTTCCCGGTGGCCAAGCGCCACAGGAGCGCCGCGCGGCGCGAGCGATCGTGTTCGACGCGGACAAGAAAGTCGCGCTTCTCCACGTGTCAAAAAAACATTTTCACAAACTGCCGGGCGGAGGCGTCGAAGCGGGAGAGAGTGTGGAAGAGGCATTACGGAGAGAAGTATCCGAAGAGATCGGTTGCGAGATCCAGAATATCCGCGAGCTTGGGATCGTCGAGGAATTTCGGGGTAAATTCTCCCTTCATCAACTTTCGCATTGTTTCATTGCCGATATTTCCGGAGAAAAAGGAATCGCCCGTCTTGAGCCGGACGAAATAGAGGATGGATTCGGAACGGTATGGATGGACCCGTCCCAAGCAATTGCAACATTGGAGAGTGAAGCTCCGGTGAAGATTACGAAGGGAAGTTCGTCCGGAAGCGGGATCTCGCCATCCTCGCTTTCGCTGCCGCCCAATCCTTGCAAAACGGTAATAAATAGAGGATAATCTGGTATATATTCTTATGCCTTCAAAGAAGGGCGCTCTAAAGCGGGCAAAAAAAGTCAGTAAAAAAAGCCGTATGGCAAAGAAACCAAAGAAAGCTTTGAAACATAAGCCTAAGAGGGCAGCGGTAAAGAAGATAAAGAAACCGGCCAAAAAGCCGGTTGCGAAGCTCGGAAAAAAAGCGGGCGCGAAAACCGCGGTCAAGAAAGGGAAAGGCAAGCCGCTCACCAAACTCGAGAAGGCGGTCAAGGGCAACGCATCCGAGATCAACGAGCTCATCGAGCGTGGCCGTCCGCGCGGTTTTGTGACCGACAACGAGATCCTCTATTATTTCCCCAAGATCGAGGACAACGTCGAGCTGCTCGACGAGATCTATGACCGCCTGGAGAAGGCCGGCATCAAGGTGATCGAGACAAGCGCGCTGATCGATTTTTCCAAAGACGAGAAGAGCGATACGATCGACGACTCCATGGCATTCGAGGGCGACGTGCCCGACGCGGTGCAAATGTATCTGAAGGAGATCGGCAAAACGCCGTTGCTTTCAAAAGATGAGGAGCGTGAGCTTGCGAAGCGTTCGGAGAAGGGGGACGAAGAGGCGCGCCAGCGTTTGATGAAGGCCAACCTTCGCCTTGTCGTTTCCATTGCAAAGCGCTACGTCAATCGCACGCCGCATCTTTCGATACTCGACCTCATTCAGGAAGGGAACATCGGCCTCTCCCGCGCCGTCGAAAAGTTCGACTATCGCCGCGGGTTCAAGTTTTCTACCTACGCCACATGGTGGATCCGCCAGGCGATCACCCGCGCGCTTGCCGACCAGTCACGCACCGTGCGCATTCCGGTGCATATGGTGGAGACCATTTCCAAATACACGCAGGTGCGCCGCCAGTTGATCCAGGAGCTCGGCCGCGATCCGCTCGCGGAGGAGATCGCCGCAGAGATGGGTATCGACGTGGAGAAGGTGCGCCACATTCAGAAGATCTCGCAGGAGGTTCTTTCCATCGAGACCCCGATCGGCGATGAAGAAGATTCCACGCTCTCGGATTTCATTCCCGACGAGCGCAACGCAACGCCGTCTCAACTCACCGCGCGCGCGATGCTTCGCGACCTTATCAAAGAGATCATGATCGACCTCACTGAGCGCGAACAGCAGATTCTTAAAATGCGATTCGGTCTGGATGACGGCATCAGTCACACACTTGAAGAAGTGGGAAAAGCGTTTGGCGTCACGCGTGAGCGTATCCGTCAGATCGAAGCGAAAGCGCTTGAGAAAATCCGTGAACACAGTAAAGCGGCCGCCTTGGAAGGCTTTGACAGTTTATAACAAAAACACCCTCTTCTTTTTGGCCTAGATATAAGAATAACGGCCAAAAAGAAGAGGGTGTTTTTGTTATCGGTTAAAATATTTAGAACGATCTTTTTCGATGAGCGCGATGATCTGCTCGAGCAGTTCGCGAACGTACGGCTCGTCGCCGATGCGGCGCCGCTTGTTGGAGACCGCCCTTTCAAACGGAAGATCCACGACCTTCCACGTGTGGCCGTCCTGAATATAGTTTGTTATCACCGGAGCGAGTTTGTCCACGGCGTACACGAAGCGGCTTTCTTTATCCGCCTTCGTCTCATACTTCTCAATGGTTGCGTGGAGATCGCCGAATTCGGGAAATTCTTTTTTGATGCGCACTTGCGCCTCGTGTTCCCGCTGTGGTTTTGAATTCATCTCGTTTTCGTCGTCGGTGAATGCATAGGTATCGCCCGCGTATACTTCCACGAGATCGTGCGCGAGCGCGTACTTGAGTATCTTATCTTTATCGAGCGGCAACGCGAGCGAGTCCGCGATGTACCACGCGAGCATGGCAAGCAGATAGCTGTGCTCGACATCGTTCTCTTTGCGATCCTTCTTTGGCGTATGGGCTACCCGCTCGATCTGCTGAAATGCGTGGAGCAGTTCCATGAACGATATGGTGCGTTCGGCGTTCGGTTCGGTCATGAAGGGATTATATCGCATATCTGACTGGAAAAAAATCACGTCCAAAGGTACTATATCTTTACATGGAATTGGCCGAAGTGCGCAAAAAATATCTGGAGTTCTTCGTCGCGCGGGGGCATGTGGTGGTCCCTTCGGCGTCGCTTGTTCCGGAGAACGATCCGACGACGCTCTTCACGAGTTCGGGCATGCAGCCGCTCGTGCCGTATTTGCTTGGCCAGCCGCATCCGGAAGGCAAGCGCATCGCGGATTCGCAAAAGAGCTTTCGCGCGGACGACATCGACGAGGTGGGCGACAATCGCCATACCACGTTCTTTGAGATGCTCGGCAACTGGTCGCTCGGCGATTATTTTAAAAAAGACCAGCTCGCGTGGATCTTTGAATTTTTGACTGACCCCGCCGCGGGCGTCGGCCTCGACCCGCAGAATTTATACGTGACCGTCTTCGCGGGCGATTCGGAAATGGAGATCCCTGCCGACGATGAATCGGTGAAGATCTGGAAAGAGCTTTTTCATTCCAAAGATGTCGCCGCGGAATATGTGCAGCTCGGTTCCGAGGAAAATGGCGGCGCTCTCGGCATGCAGGGCGGCCGCATCTTTTCCTACGACGTGAAGAAGAACTGGTGGAGCCGCGCGGGCGTGCCGTCCAAGATGCCGGCGGGCGAGCCGGGCGGCCCGGACTCGGAGATATTCTATGATTTCGGTGTGAACGACGAACATGGCCGCCCACGCCACGATGTGATGTTCGGCGCACAGTGCCATCCAAACTGCGATTGCGGTCGCTTCCTCGAGATCGGCAACTCGGTGTTCATGGAATACAAGAAACGGGAGGACGGTGAGTTTGAAAAACTTGCGCAACAGAATGTGGATTTCGGCGGCGGGCTTGAGCGCATCGCCGCGGCGTCCATTGGTGACGCGGATATGTTCCATATCGACGTGTTCAAAAAGATGGCGGAAGTGTTGGCGGCCGACCAGGCGTTCATGGAAACGGAAGAGGGCACGCGGAAAACGCGTATCATCTTGGATCATATGCGCGCCGCGATATTTCTCATCGGCGACGGCGTGCTGCCGGCCAATAAAGGACAAGGATATGTGCTGCGGCGCTTGCTCCGGCGGACGGCACTCTTCTCACTATCGATAAAACCGAAAGACGGATGGATAGACGCGATGGTGTGGGTGGTGGCCAAGCTCTATAAGGACAACTATGAGAATATCTTTGCCGATGCGGGCAAGATCGCGAAGACGATCGACGACGAATTCGGAAAGTTCATGGCCGCGGTAGCGGAAGGATTGCAGGAATTCGCGAAGCGACAGAAGCGTGGCACGATCACGGGCAAGGATGCGTTCGATCTCTATCAGAGCTATGGATTCCCGTGGGAGCTGACGCAGGAGATCGCCACGGAGAAAGGCATTCAAGTGAACAAAGAGGAGTTCGAGCGTGAGTTCACCAAGCATCGCGATCTTTCCCGTACCGCATCCGCCGGCACGTTCAAGGGTGGCCTCGCGGACACGTCAGAGAAGACGATCCGCTTGCACACTACGCACCATCTATTATTGCGCGCACTACAGACCGTGCTCGGGCCGACGGTGAAGCAGCGGGGGAGCAACATTACGAGCGAACGCCTGCGCCTCGATTATCTGCACAATGCGAAACTCACGGATGAGCAGAAGGTGGCCGTCGAGAAGATCGTGAACGAAAAGATCGCGGAAGACTTGCCGGTGATCCGCAGCGAAATGGCCCTCGAGGATGCGGAGAAGCTTGGTGCGGAGCACGAGTTCGGGCAGAAATATCCGGCGCGGGTGTCGGTCTATTCCGTCGGACCCAAGGATGCGACGCTCGAGGATCCACAATTCAATAAGGCCTTCTCTATAGAGTTCTGCGGCGGTCCACACGTGACGCATACCGGCGAGATTGGACATTTTAGCATCGCAAAAGAGGAGGCGGTCGCGGCAGGAATACGGCGGATTCGCGGGATCATTGAGTAGAACAATGATATGAGAAAGATCGTTCTCGCATCGTCTTCTCCTCGGCGGAAAGAGCTTCTCGCAAAAACGGGGCTCAAATTTATTGTTGATTCCGGGGATTACGAAGAGGATATGACCCTCAAATTAAAACCGATTGAGCTCGCGAAGGTTTTATCGCGCGGGAAGGCGGAATTGGTCGCCAAGAAATACAAAGATGCGATTATCATAGGAGCAGACACCTTTATTGTTTACAAAGATCAGGTGATGGGGAAGCCCCATACTTCTTCGAGGGCCATTGCGATGCTTAAAAAACTAAGCGGCAAGAGCCACTCCGTCATCACCGGTTTCACTATTCTTGATGCGAAGACAGGGAAGAGCCTGTCGCGCGCCGTCGTGAGCAGGGTATATTTCGCCACCATGACCCCGCAAGAGATTGCTGCCTATGTAAAAACGGGCGAACCGCTTGAAAGGGGCGGCGGCTATGCGATCCAGGATCTTGGATCGGTATTTATCAAAAAGATGGAAGGAGATTTTCTTGGCATCATGGGGTTGCCCATATATGAACTTACCAAAGCGCTGAAACACTTTGGGATCGATGTGGTGGCTGGGTGGTGACGATGGTGGTTGTGCTAAACTAAAAAGGTGAAGAAAATCCAACTCTTCAAACCGCGGGAAAAATTTCTTGTGCTTGCGATCGGTCCATCCGGCGCGGACGGATTGTTCCTGAGCGTGGATGAGGATCGGAACATCATCTTCGAAAAACGGGTAAAGAGCATCGATCTCAAAAAATTCTTCGCATCGCCGATGCGAAGCGTGACGCAGAAATCGTGGGAAGGAAATTACTTTTTTAAGGCGCATCGCAAGGTGATCGCCGCAGTGGATTCGTCGCTCGCGACGACGATCCCGATCCCGCTGGATCTCACGCGCGAACATGGCGTGGAGCACGGCGAGGTGGTTCTGCCGGAATTGGAGAACCTCATCGCGCAGGCGATGGGAAAGATCTTCAATCAGTGTCGCAGCGAGGCCGCGAAGCGGCTCGCCATCCACGAGATCGACACTATCATGGTCGGCGCGAAGGCGCGCAATTTTAAGATAGACGGACATCTTGTGGTGAATCCCGTGGGTTTTACCGGAAAGAAGATATCATTATTACTGGAGCTTACATTCACCGGACGCGCGCTTTTTGAGGATTTGAAGCAGTTCTTCAACGCGCCGGAAGATTTCTTTTTCGCCGAATCGGCGCAGGCGCGCCTGGCCGCGCTCGCGCGCGTCCGCAAGTTGCCGCTGAACCTTATCGTGGACGAAGGGCCGCGGCGAGGCGCATCGTTATTTGTGTTGGAGAAGACGAAGGACGGGCATCCGGTGTTGTATCGCGAGAAGCTGGCGTGGAGTTTTGATGTGCTCTTCTTGCGTATCGCCTCCGAACTTGGCATAAGCGAAAGTGCCGCGCGGGAGATGTATCGAGCATACCTCGGCAAGTCGATGTCCGAAAATGCCGCGCGGGCTTTCAAGAAGTTCATTGATCCGGCGGTGGAGCAGTTCTTAAAGGAGGTCGGAAGGGGAAAGCTCAAAGGATTCGCCTATATGGACGCCGAGCACGATATGCCGTTCCCGTTGCCCCATAAGCACGGCGCGATCATATTTGACCAATTCCCGCTGGCGGAGATCCTGCAACAACTTGGTTTTATGGATCGGGAAGGTGGCCATAGCTCGGACGCCGTCATTTCGCGCCACCTCCTGCCGTTCATTGAAGCATATTTCGATAAGAGCAATTCCGAGATCAACCAAAAATTGCGCCGGCGGTTGCACTGGCTTGCAGATTAAAAGGCGATGGGAGGATAAATGTGATATAATTTTTGAAGAATGAAAAAAATCATTGTAGATAAAGGCGAAGGTATTGCGGAGGTCATTGACCGCATATTGAACGAGCCGGACGGCGAAGTGTCGGTCGTCGTCCCGAAGGGATCGGCGCTCGGCCGGTCGGTGAGTAATTTTCATCTTTTGAAGCGCGAGGCGGATTCCGCCGGTCGCAGTATCGTCATTGAATCGGTTGACGAGACCATATTGGCGTTCGCGAAAGAGAGCGGGATCGAAGCAAGCCATCCGTTGTGGAAAGGTGTCCGTGGAACCGGGGGATTTTCCGATATCGTCGCGCGCCGCGACGAGGACGCTGCCGCGCCGGCTCGGGCGGATATGGATGATACCGAGGATGAAGAGAAACACTCTAAAAAGAACGCGCCAATCATCGCGGCGCGGCGCGGCAAAAAAGCCGAACCGGTAATGAAAAAAGATGAGGCGGATGACGAGGACTTGGAGGCGTTTGGCGACAAAGACGATTCCGAAGAGGAAATGGAACGGGAGCCCGCGCCTATTCGTAGCCGGTTTTTTGACACGGCGCCCGATCTTGAAGAAGAAGATGATGATCGCGCACCGCGGCGTTTCCCCAAGAAGACCGTTCTCGCGATCGTCGCGATCATCGTCATTGTCGGGATCGGCGCGTATGTGACGAGCGTGTTCTTCGACCACGCCGATATCACCATCAATTTCAAACAAACGCCGTGGAGCTATCAAAGCAATTTCACCGCCAGCAAGAGCGCGGTCGGCATCAATCCCGCGAGCAATACGATTCCGGCGCAGGTATTCACCGCCACCAAGAACGTCACGCAATCGTTCCACGGATCATCCGTCCAGCAGGTATCGCAGAAAGCGCAGGGGACGATCACTATCTATAATGCGTACAGCGCCGCGACGCAGGATCTCGTCGCAACGACGCGATTCCTGACGCCCGACGGGAAGATCTTCCGCCTTACACAAAATGTCACCGTACCGGGCGAAACGAAAATTGCCGATGGCACGCTTGCGCCGTCCTCCGTCACCGCGCCGATCGTTGCGGACCAGCCGGGGCCGGACTATAACGTCGGTCCCGTCGCCAAGCTCACCGTCCCGGGATTTCAAAGCGATGCCGGACGTGAAGCGGGATTCTACGGCGTGATCACCGCATCCACGACGGGCGGCTTCATCGGCCAGCGCGCGACGCCTACCGCCGCGGACATCGCTGCGGCAAAAGCATCCACAACCGCACTTTTGAATGCGAGCGTACAGAGCGGCTTCTCCGGTACCTATCCGAACAATTTTGAGATCCCCAACGGTGCGACGCAAACCCAGATCACTACGCTTACCGTGAACACGAGCACCGACAGTAACGGCAACTTCACTGTCTTCGGCGTCGTTACGCTGACGGCGATCGGATTCGACCAGAACGCGCTGCAGAATTATCTGCTTTCGCTCGCGCAGGCGCAGGAGGCAAGTTCCACGTTCAAGACGATCAATCTGACGTATAGTGACGTGACGGCGAACTTCACTTCCGGGCAGGTGGCATTCGCGCTTTCCGCACAAGGAAATCTGGAACCGGCGTTCACCGCCGCGGAATTCGCTACGAGCATTGAAGGCCAAAGCATTGCCTCCGCGCGCAGCACCATCGCCGCACTTCCGAACCTTGCCGATGGCGAGATTTCCATGTGGCCTTCGTGGCTCTGGAACATCCCTTCGAATTCGAGCAAGATCCATATCACCGTCAACTAGAGCAGGGAAGGTCGGCGGGCGCGACTCTTAGGAGTCCCGCGGGAGAACGCCGTACCCTAAAAACCCCATACCCCAAGGGATGTTTGACAAAGTGCCAGCCCTTCGTATATAATCGTCTCATTGGTTTATGAGTCTTACCTTGATTTTACGTGATGGAAACTGAGGCCGCGAAAGAGGGCAAGGTATACGAGGCCCTGCCGGGTTTAATGTTTCGGGTCAAGATCAACGGCTTAGAGACCGAAATTCTTGCGCATCTCGCGGGAAAAATGAAGATGCACAACATCCGGGTATTGCCGGGCGACCGGGTGCTTGTTGAGTTGAGCCCCGACGGCGAGAAAGGAAGAATTGTTCGCAGGCTATAAGACGACCGTAGAACGGTCAATCTATAAACAAAAGAACATGAAAGTACGAAGTTCAATAAAAAAGATTTGTTCAAGCTGCCAAATCGTCAAGCGAGATGGCAAGCTTTTTGTACGCTGCAAGAATCCCAAACATAAACAGCGTCAAGGCTAACTATTATCATGCGTATCTTTGGTGTAAACATTCCGGACAACAAGAGGATCGAGATCTCACTTACGTATCTTTACGGAGTTGGTCCTGCCGTCAGCAAGAAAGCGCTCGCCGCGGCGAAGGTTGAGATCGGTAAGAAAGCCAAGGATCTTACCGCCGACGAAGTGCTCCGCGTCCAGAACTATTTGGAGAAGAGCTTTCCGGTGGAAGGAGAACTTCGCCAGCTCATCAAGCGCAACATCAACCGGCTCAAGGATCTCGGCTCGTACCGCGGAAACCGCCACGCACGCCGTTTGCCGGCTCGTGGTCAGCGCACCCGCACCAATTCCCGCACCGTTCGTGGAAATGTCCGCAAGACGGCAGGAAGCGGCAAACGTAAGGTTGATCTTAAGTAATTTCTAAGTAACGGCTAAATAATAGAATCATCACCATGGGAAAGAAAACAGTGAAAACTCAAGAAGGGGACGCCGCGGTCAAAGCGACCAAGGCTGCCGAAGGAACCGCCACCAAAGCGGCGTCTTCGGCGAAGCGCAAGGCCAAGCATGTGCAGGAGGGCAAGGTCTATGTGAACGCCACTTATAACAACACTGTCGTCACCGTCACCGACACCACGGGCAATGTGCTCGCATGGGCGTCCGCCGGCTCGCTCGGTTTCTCCGGTCCGAAGAAAGCGACCCCGTTCGCATCATCCAAGGTGATCGCGGCGATCACGGAAAAGATCCAGGCCAGCGGCCCGAAAGACATCTCGGTGATCGTAAAGGGTATTGGCTCCGGTCGCGATTCCGCCATCCGCTCGCTCATCAACAACGGTTTCAATATTCTTTCCATCAAAGATGCTACCCCGGTGCCGCATAACGGCCCTCGCCCCGCAAAAATACGGCGCGTCTAAAGTATGCTATTATATCAACTACGTTAAAACACGATCATGAGCACAAGAGGTCCTAAAGAAAAGAAAGAGCGGGCATTGGGTGTACGCCTCGGGCTGAAAGGCGACCGGGCAATGTCACCGAAGTCCGCGCTTACGCGCAAGCCGTACAAGCCGGGAGCTCACGGGCCGCGTTCGCGCCCGAAGGCGCTCTCCGAGTTCGGTCTCCAGCTTCGCGAGAAGGCCAAGTTCAAGATCGCGTATGGTGTGAACGAGAACAACATGAAGCGCCTTTTCACGATGGCGCAGGCGGCCAAGGGCGCATCGGGCATGCGCGTGCTGGAATTGCTTGAATCACGCGTTGATTCCGTGGTGTTCCTGCTCGGCTGGGCGGTCTCCCGTGCGGCGGCTCGTCAGCTCGTGGTGCAAGGACACATCACCGTCAATAAGAAGAAGGTGGTATCTCCGGGATATCAATTGCGCAAAGGAGACGTCGTTGGCGTTCGAGCCGCATCTAAAGAAAATAGGGCGTTTACGGATCGCATGGAGCTCATCAAGAAGTATGACGCACCGTCGTGGCTGCACATGGACGCGGACAAATTGGAAGGCACGATGCTTTCCACCCCGACGGACCTTACCCCTCCTTTTGAAATTAACCTTTTGGTCGATTCATTCTCTAAATAAAAACCTTAATCACTTTTTAATCATTCCATGGAATTTGCATATGTCAGCTCCAGTGTTTCCATAAAGACCATTTCCGAAGATGCGCGCGAGGGCGTGTTCGAGATCGAAGGATTGTACGCGGGATACGGTTTGACGATCGGCACGGCGCTCCGGCGCGCACTCTTGTCTTCCTTGCCGGGTGCGGCGGTCACCGAGATAAAGATAAAGAACGTTCCTCACGAATTTTCAACATTGCCCGGACTCAAAGAGGACATTGTTGAGCTCGCACTCAACTTCAAGAAGGTTTATTTCCGTTCGCACACCGACGAACCGCAGGTGCTCGCACTCAAATTGAAAGGGGAGCATGAGATCACCGCCGGGAATATCGAGCTCAATTCGGACGTGGAGATTATCAATCCGGAAGTGGTATTGGGCCATCTCACCGCCAAGGACGCGGAGATCGACATCGAGGTCAAAGTAGAGCGTGGACTCGGATATGTTCCGGTGGATGCGCGCAAGTCGGAGGGACGCCTTCCGATCGGCACCATCGCCATTGATTCCATCTTTACCCCGGTGCTCAAAGTGAACTACACCATAGAAGATATGCGCGTCGGCGATCGCACGGATTACAACCGCTTGCGCTTGGAAGTTTCGACGAACGGCACGATCAGCCCGTCATCCGCGGTGCACAAAGCGTCCAGCATCTTGAAGGACCACTTCGAGAAGGTTGGCGTCGTCGAGGTGAAGGAATTCGATGCTCCGAAAGCCGAAGGCGAAACAAAAAAGAAAGCCGCAAAAAAGAAATAATAGGCGTTTGATCCACTGCAATGACCCACGGCAAAAAAAATAATACAAAATTCGGCAGGCTCCGCGGCGCGCGCATTGCGTTTATGCGCAACCTCGGCAACGACCTGATCCGCGTCGGTAAGATAGAGACCACCGAAACCCGCGCGAAGGCGATCCGTCCGCGCGTGGAGAGCTTGGTTACGTTCGCAAAGAACCCGACTGTCGCCAATCGCCGTCTTGTTTCCAGCCGCGTCGGCAACGACAAAATCGTCAAGAAATTGTTCAGCGATTACGGGCCGAAGTATGCCGAGCGGAAGGGCGGATATTTGCGCATCGTCAAATTGGCGCAGAGCCGCAAGCGCGATGGAACCCGTATGGCCAGGATTGAATTTGTTTGATAAATAGAGTACACTTACCCCGAAATCAGAAACCATGGACTATCACGTAGACGCAAAAAATAAAGTATTGGGCCGCTTGGCGACCGACATCTCCCTTATTTTACAGGGCAAGAAATCGGCTGCCTTCGAGCGCAATCGCGTGAGTGCCGATAAGGTGTATGTGACGAATTACGATTCCATCATCGTCACCGGCAAGAAGGCGACGGATAAAGTTTATTACAAGCACACCGGCTACGTCGGCCATCTCAAAGAGAAGTCATTCGAGCAGCACATGGCGAAGGATCCGCGTTTCGTTTTGCGCCATGCAGTGCGCAAGATGCTTCCGCGTAACTTCCTCACCCAGCAGAGGATCAAGAATTTGATATTTGTAGAATCGGCAGCAACAGCGGGCATAAAGAACGCAGGCAAGCGCGTGCGTCCTATGAGCACAAAACCGGGTAAAGCAGCGGTAACGGTAAAATAACACCATGGCAACGACCCAAGAAATGGAAAAGAGCGAATTGATAGCGGCAAAGCCGGCACCGGCGCACAAGCCCGCGGCGGCAAAGAGCCATCGCTATACGGAGGCCGTCGGCCGCCGCAAGACCGCGATCGCGCGCGTGCGCATCATGCCGGGCACCGGCAAGATGACGGTGAATGGAAAGACGCCTGCGCAGTATTTCACACTTCCGCGCTTGGTGCAGGATGCACGTTCTCCGATGGATCAGCTCAAGCTTACCGAGTATGACGTGACGGTTGTCGTTTCCGGTGGAGGAATCCACGCGCAGGCCGGTGCTGTACGCCTCGGACTCTCCCGCGCGATCATCGCAAAGACCCCGGATTGGAAGCCGCGCCTTCGTACGATGGGCTTCCTCACCCGCGACTCCCGCATGGTGGAACGCAAGAAGTACGGATTAAACAAAGCGCGTCGGGCTCCACAGTGGGCGAAACGCTAAAGGTACGGAAATTGTATATGTCAAAAAAGCTCCGAGAATATCGGGGCTGTTTGACTATGTGCAGAAAGTGAATAGGTGAATTATTTGTCGGGCGCGTTTCCTAAAGTGCTATACTCTAAACATGCACAAACGTGGGTTGTTGCGTTCGGATGAGGGCTTCACCCTCATCGAGCTTTTGGTCGTCATTGCGATCATTGCGATTCTTGCGGTGGTCGTGGTTTTAGTGCTTAATCCTGCGGAAATGCTGAGGCAGTCCCGGGATTCCAATCGACTCTCCGATTTTGCGAATCTTAACCAGGCGGTTTCTTTATACACCTCCGATCAATCAGGGTCATCAGGTTTCAATATTGGATCTTCGTCTGTGGTCTATCTTTCCGCGGCAGATCCCGGCGCCACCTCAACCGCCGGTGATCAGTGTCAGAATCTTAGTCTGCCGCAGCTGCCGACGGGTTGGAGTTATCATTGTTCATCCTCATCAACCTTGCGGAATGTT
>Ga0265342_10001802_pt1 | contig 19475 bp, 12 predicted proteins | sample 4CB327metaG_FD_203125 | JGI IMG/M metagenome (GOLD analysis project Ga0265342, IMG submission 203125) | Rhizosphere microbial communities from Carex aquatilis grown in University of Washington, Seatle, WA, United States - 4-CB3-27 metaG | ecosystem: Host-associated > Plants > Roots >...
CCCCCAGCAGCATGCGGGGGACATCGGCGGAAATGTCCACCATGAGCTCGAGCCCCTTCGAGAAAGCGCTCGCTGCGGTCAGCGCCGTCATATCCCGCACGGCGTCTTCCAGGTCAAAGCTCACTTTTTCGAGCACCAGCTTTCCGGCCTCGATTTTCGAGAGGTCGAGGATGTCGTTGATGAGTCTGAGAAGCGAAACACCGGCGCCATGGATTTTTGTGACATAGTCATTTTGTTGGGCGCTCAGGTCGGTCTTCAACATGAGGTAGGTAAACCCGATGACCGCGTTCATGGGGGTCCGCAGCTCGTGGCTCATATTGGCAAGGAAGCTGCTCTTGGCGCGATTTGCTTCTTCAGCAACACCCATTGCGTCCTTCAACTGCTCGACCAATTCTTCCTGTCGGCTGTTGAGCGTTTCCAACTCCCCCTGCGCTTCCTGGAGTTGCTTGTTGTGCCGCACCGCGCTTTCATAGGTGGATAGCAACAACGTCACGAGCCTCTGCCGCGTGGACCGTACCGTGCGGCTTGCACCTGTAACCGTCACGGTGAACTGTTCCTCGTTTTCATCGGTCGCGGGCGCCGGCACCGGGGCCAGCACTGATTCAATCCGGGAGAGGAGTGCCTCGGGCTGATACGGCTTCGTCAGGTAATAGTCGACTCCCGCCTCCACTCCCAGGAGCACATCCTGGGTCTCGGATAACGACGTGAGGATGATGACGGGAATGCTCCTCAAGCTCGGCTCGTCCTTGATCGCCCGACACATTGCGTAGCCGTCCATGATTGGCATAACGACGTCGCTGATGACCAGGTGGGGGTGGCGTTCCCGTATGGCGTCCAGGGCGTTCGACCCGTTGGTAGCCAGGCGAACACGATAACCCGCGGTGATCAAGGTGTGGGAGAGTTGTTCCGCCTGGGTCTTGCTGTCCTCCACGACGAGAATCTCTATGCTTTTCGCTCGAATTTGGTCCACGCTCACGACCGTACCCTCTCTCCCCCCCGCTTAGCTTCCAATGAGCCCGACGATCAGCCCCGGCAACTCTCGCGTGTTGATGGGCTTGGAAAGATACCCATCGGCGCCGGAGGCCATCACGCGCTCACGGTCTCCGCCCATGGCAAAAGAAGTGATTGCCAGGACCTTGATGTCTCGTGTCTGCGGGTTTTTTTTCAACATTGAAATGGCCGCGAACCCGTTCATGACGGGCATCTGGATGTCCATGATGATCATGTCCGGTATGAGCTCCATGGCGAGCCGGACGCCCTCCTCGCCGTTCACCGCCACGATCACCTCGTAGCCATGGTGCGACAGGATGTCGTGGACGAGCGTTCTATTCGCCTCATTGTCTTCAACCAAAAGTATCGTCTTTCTCATTGTTCCCCCTTGCGCCGCGCGCTTTTCATGCCGTTCTGTCGTTTCTCGGCAGCTCGGAAAGGCGCCCAACTGGTATGGTCACGAAAAACCGGCTCCCTTTGCCCGGTTCGCTTTCCACGCGTGTAGACCCTCCATGGAGCACGGCGAGCTCTTTCACGAGTGAAAGACCCAAACCTGTTCCTTCATATTTCTTGTCGTACGCGCCCTCCAACTGCCCAAATCTCGTGAACAGCGTCGCCATTTGGTCCGCCGCTATGCCGATTCCCGTGTCTTCAACGCACAGCTCCACCATATCTCCCCATCGCTCCGCGCGAACGGCGACCTTCCCGCCGTCGGGTGTGAACTTCACCGCGTTGGAGAGAAGGTTATAGAGCATCTGTTTGAACTTGCGCTCGTCGGCCTGGATGGTGATGTCGGCCGTGGCCGACACCAAAACGGTGAGCGCGATGGAATGCTTGACCGCCTTTTCCATGAACATGACCAGCGACCCTTCCACCAGGCCGCGTATGGCAACGGGGCCGTATTCCATCTCCATCTTTCCCGCCTCGATCTTCGAAATGTCCAGGATGTCGTTGATGAGGGACAGAAGGTGGCGCGAGGATTTCTCCATGAACCCCAGGTACTCTCTTTGCTTGTTGGTGAGCACCCCGAACATCTCGTCCTGCAATACCTCGGTGAACCCGATGATTGAATTGAGAGGGGTACGCAGCTCATGGGACATATTGGAAAGAAAGTCTGATTTGACCCGTATGGCCCGTTTCAAGTCTTCCGTGGTCTTCGTGAGCTCTCGTGTTCGTTCCTGAACCTTTATTTCCAGCTCTTCCTTGGCGAGCTTGAGCTTGTCCTCCGCCTTGTTGCGGTCGGTGACGTCGCGCTCCGTGGTCGCGATGGCAACAGGCTTGCCTTTTTCGTCGGTCAACAAGGTAGTCGTCAGCCACACATCCAGAATGCGGCCATCCTTGGTGACGCGGCGCAGCTCGAAGGATTTTACGATCTCCCCTTCGCGGATTCTCTGGATCAACCGCAAAGCCGCTTCGCGGTCTGTTTCAGCCACGATATCCCGGACATTCATTTCAAGCGCCTCGGCCTCCGTGTAGCCGTAGGTTTCTTTCGCACCGCGGTTCCAGGCGAGGATTTTCCCTTCCAGGTCATGCATGATCACCGCGTCGTTGGAGTCGCTGACGACCGTCGCCAGACGGCGCAGATCCTCCAACTTCTCTTTCAAGGCGGTCTCTGCCTTGTTGCGCTCGGTGATATCGCGCTCGGTTGTGGCGATTGCAACCGGCTTGCCTTTCTCGTCACTGAGCAAGGTCGTGGTGAGCCAGACATCCAGGATCCGGCCATCCTTCGTGATGCGGCGCAGCTCGAATGATTTGACGATATCGCCCTGCTTGATGCGCTGGATAAGCCGCAAAGCCGCTTCGCGATCCGGCTCGGCCACGATGTCGCGGACGTTCATTTCAAGCGCCTCGGCCTCCGTATAGCCGTAGGTCTCTTTCGCGCCGCGGTTCCAGGCGAGAATTTTCCCTTCCAGGTCATGCATGATCACCGCGTCGTTGGAGTCGCTGACGACGGTGGCCATGCGGTGCAGGTCCTCCAGCTTTTCCTTCAGGGCGGTCTCTGCCTTGTTGCGTTCGGTGATGTCGCGTTCCGTGGTGGCGATGGCTACCGGTTTGCCTTTCTCGTCACTCAGCAAGGTCGTGGTGAGCCACACATCGAGAATCCGGCCGTCCTTTGTGATGCGGCGTAGCTCGAAGGATTTCACGATGTCGCCCTGTTTCACTCTTTGTATCAACCGCAAAGCCGCTTCGCGATCCGGCTCGGCCACGATGTCGCGGACGTTCATTTCAAGTGCTTCGGCCTCGGTGTATCCGTAGGTCTCTTTCGCACCGCGGTTCCAAGCGAGGATTTTCCCTTCCAGGTCATGCATGATCACCGCGTCGTTCGAGTCGCTCACGACGGTGGCCATGCGGTGCAGGTCCTCCAACTTCTCTTTCAAGGCGGTCTCCGCCTTGTTGCGCTCGGTGATATCGCGCTCGGTGGTGGCGATGGCGACCGGCTTGCCCTTTACGTCGGTGAGCAAGGTGGTCGTGAGCCAGACATCCAGGATCCGACCGTCCTTCGTGATGCGGCGCAGCTCGAAGGATTTGACGATATCGCCCTGCTTGATGCGCTGGATAAGCCTCAAAGCCGCTTCGCGATCCGGCTCGGCTACGATGTCCCTGACGTTTTTCTCCAGAGCCTCGGCCTCGGTATAGCCGTAGGTCTCGATGGCGCCGCTGTTCCATGCGAGGATCTTCCCGTCCAGATCGTGCATGATCACCGCGTCGTTTGAGTCGCTGACAACCGTCGCCAAGCGGCGCAGATCTTCCAACTTCTCTTTCAGAGCGGCTTCCGCCTTGTTGCGGTCCGTGATATCGCGTTCCGTGGTGGCAATAGCCACCGGCTTGCCCTTTTCGTCGGTAAGCAAGGTCGTCGTCAGCCAGACATCCAGGATCCGGCCGTCCCTGGTGACGCGGCGCAGCTCGAAGGATTTTACGATGTCGCCTTGTTTCACTCTTTGTATCAGCCGCAAAGCCGCTTCGCGATCCGGCTCGGCCACGATATCCCTTACGTTCATTTTGAGAGCTTCGGCCTCGGTGTAACCGTACGTCTCTTTCGCGCCGCTGTTCCATGCGAGGATCTTGCCCTCCAGGTCCGCCAAAATGACGGCGTCGTTCGAATCACTCACCACCGTCGCCATACGGCGCAGGTCTTCCACTTTCTCTTTCAGGGCGGTCTCCGCCTTGTTGCGCTCGGTGATATCGCGCTCGGTGGTAGCGATTGCCACCGGCTTTCTCTTCTCATCGGTGAGCAAGGTGGTCGTGAGCCAGACATCCAGGATGCGGCCATCCTTGGTGACACGGCGCAGCTCGAAGGATTTTACAACTTCTCCTTGCTTGATGCGCTGGATCAGCTGCAAAGCCGCTTCGCGATCCGGCTCGGCTACGATATCGCGAACATTCATTTTCAGGGCTTCGGCCTCGGTGTAGCCGTAGGTCTCTATGGCGCCGCTGTTCCATGCGAGAATCTTCCCGTTCAGATCGTGCATGATCACCGCGTCGTTTGAGTCGCTGACAACCGTCGCCAAGCGGCGCAGATCTTCCAACTTCTCTTTCAGAGCGGTTTCCGCCTTGTTGCGGTCCGTGATGTCGCGCTCCGTGGTAGCGATAGCCACCGGCTTGCCCTTTTCGTCGGTAAGCAGGGTCGTCGTCAACCAGACATCCAGGATCCGGCCGTCCTTGGTGACGCGGCGTAGCTCGAAGGATTTTACGATCTCCCCTTCCTTGATGCGCTGGATCAAACGCAAAGCCGCTTCGCGATCCGGCTCGGCCACGATATCCCTTACGTTCATTTTGAGAGCTTCAGCCTCGGTGTAACCGTAAGTCTCTTTCGCGCCGCTGTTCCATGCGAGGATCTTCCCCTCCAGGTCCGCCAAAATGACGGCGTCGTTCGAATCACTCACCACCGTCGCCATACGGCGCAGGTCTTCCACTTTCTCTTTCAAGGCGGTCTCCGCCTTGTTGCGCTCGGTGATATCGCGTTCGGTGGTGGCGATTGCAACCGGCTTTCTCTTCTCATCGGTAAGCAAGGTGGTGGTGAGCCAGACATCAAGGATGCGGCCATCCTTGGTGACGCGGCGTAGCTCGAAGGATTTGACGATCTCCCCTTCCTTGATGCGCTGGATCAGGCGCAAAGCCGCTTCGCGATCCGGCTCGGCTACGATGTCGCGAACATTCATTTTCAGTGCCTCGGCCTCGGTGTAGCCGTAGGTCTCTATGGCGCCGCTATTCCATGCGAGTATCTTCCCTTCCAGGTCCGCCAAAATGACGGCATCGTTGGAGTCGCTGACAACCGTCGCCAAGCGGCGCAGATCTTCCAACTTCTCTTTCAGAGCTGTTTCAGCCCTATTGCGGTCCGTGATGTCGCGCTCCGTGGTGGCAATCGCAACGGGCTTCTTTTTGTCGTCGCTCAAGAGGGTCGTCGTCAACCAGACATCCAGGATCCGGCCGTCCTTGGCCACACGGCGCAGCTCGAAGGATTTTACGATGTCGCCATGCTTTATCTTTTGTATCAACAGGAGAGCCGCTTCGCGATCCGGCTCGGCCACGATGTCGCGAACATTCATTTTCAAGGCCTCGGCCTCGGTGTAGCCGTAGGTCTCCTTTGCGCCGCGGTTCCACGCGAGGATTTTTCCATCCAGATCGTGCAAAATGACGGCGTCGTTGGAATCGCTCACAACCGTTGCAAAACGGCGCAGATCCTCGACTAGGTCTTTTTGTTCGACGACCGCCGCCTCCAATTCCTTGATGCGGGCCTGTAGCGTTCTGTTTTCTTTGTCATGGACTTCAATCATTTTTTCCACCTACTCTCAGATTCACTCTCGACCGTTCGACCGGTATGGTCACGTAAAACCGACTCCCTTTGCCCGGCTCGCTTTCCGCTCGCGCCGACCCCCCATGGAGTACGGCGAGCTCTTTCACGAGCGAAAGACCCAATCCTGTTCCCTCATACTTCTTCTCATACACGCCCTCGAGTTGGCCGAACCGCGTGAACAGCGTTCCGATCTGGGCCGCCGCCACACCGATTCCGGTGTCCTCGACGCACAGCTCGATCATGTCTCCCGCGCGCCCGGCGCGCACGTCCACTTTGCCTCCGTCCGGCGTGAACTTCACCGCGTTGGACAGAAGGTTATAGAGCACCTGCTTGAACTTCCGCTCGTCGGCCTGGATGGTGATGTCGGCGCTCGTCTCAACCAGGACGGTAAGCGCGATGGAGTGCGCGAGCGCTTTTTCCAGAACCATGATGAGCGAGCCTTCCACCAGCCCTCGCACGGCGACCGGACCGTATTCCAGCTCCATTTTGCCCGCTTCGATTTTCGAAATGTCCAGAATGTCGTCGATCAGGGAAAGGAGATGGCGCGAGGACTTTTCCACGAAGCCCATATACTCGCGTTGTTTGTCGGTGAGCACGCCGAACATTTCGTCTTGCAACACTTCGGTGAATCCGATGATCGAGTTGAGGAACGTGCGCAGGTCATGGCTCATGTTGCCGAGAAAGCTGCTCTTGGCCCGATTGGCATCCTCCGCGACGCTCTTGGCCTCCTCGAATTGCTCTACGAGCTGTTCTTGTCTGCGGTTCAATGTCTCCAGCTCCGCTTGTGTTTCTTGAAGCTGTTGGTTGTGGCGCACGGCGCTCTCATACGTGGACAACAGAAGCGTCACAAGCCGTTGGCGCGTGGAGCGTACGATGCGGCGCGTTCCCTCCACCTCCAGGGTGAAAGATTCCTCGCTGTCGTCGGAGTTGCGCAATGGAAAAGACACAAGAACATCGTCGATGCAGGAAAGAAGAGCCTCGGCCTGATAGGGCTTCGTCTGGTAATAGTCGACCCCCGCCTCGATGGCCAGCAGGACATCCCGAGTATCTGACAACGACGTGAGTATGATCACCGGAATGTTGCGCAAACTCTCGTCGTCCTTGATCGCACGGCAGAGGGTGTACCCGTCCATAATCGGCATGATGACGTCACTGATGATCAGGTGGGGACGGAGATTTCTCGTGGCCATGAGAGCCTCAACGCCGTTGGAGGCTTGCCGAACATGATAGCCGGCCATAACAAGGGTGTGGGAGAGTTGCTCCGACTGGGTCCTGCTGTCTTCCACGACGAGAATCTCGATGTCGCTTCCCCTGGTCTGACTAATGCTCATGTGCCGGCCTCTATGCGTCTATTCGGGCCCCGAACGAGGTCCAGGACGGTTGCGGCAATGCGTTCCGGAGGCAAGATATAAGATGCGCCGCCCAATCTCACCGCTTCGCCGGGCATGCCGAATATGACGCATGTTTCCGGATCCTGCGCGAACGTGATAGAGCCGCCGTTCTTCATGATCTTGAGCTCTTCTGCGCCGTCCTTTCCCATGCCCGAAAGGAGAATACCAATCGCCCGGCTGCCGTAGGTCTGCGTTGCGGAGCGGAAGAGATGCGACACGGAGGGCCGAAGCCCGTTTTCAGGCTCCCCGTGGCCGAGTCTGATGCATGGCGTTTTTTCCACACCCAAGTGCGAACCATCCGGGGCCACATAAACGCATCCTTGCCGTATCGGCTCACCATCCACGGCAATGTGCACCGGCAACCGGCACGTTCCCGACAACCACTCGGCAAATCCCGCGCCAAAGCCGCTGGCGATATGCTGAACGACAAGCACCGCGGCGGGAAAGTCCGGAGGGAGGAGCGAAAGGATCGTCCGAATGGGAAGCGGCCCGCCCGTGGAAGCGCCGATGAAGATTGCATCGCTCCCGCCCGCTGTGCCGAGCGAAATGGACTTGCGCGGCGCTATCAAAGGATCCGACGGAAAAGGAGATCCTCCCGGACTTTGCGCCCAGCGTCTGACGACTTTCACTTCCGCCATAAGCTTCACCATGAGAATCAATTCTTGTGCCTGGCGAACAGACTCGGGAGAATCCCCGCCGTACGGTTTGGAGACCACTGCCAATGCGCCGGATTCAATGGCGTGGAAGCTCATCCCGACTTCTTTGACGTCCTCCGCCGCGCTGACGACGACGATGGGCGTCGGGACGGATTCCATGATTCGCCTGGTCACGTCGTAGCCGTTCATTCCCGGCATGTCTATGTCCATCGTTATGACGTCGGGCCGAAGCGCCGTTACCGCCTCCAGAGCAGAGACGCCATCCCGCGCCGCGCCGACGATTTCGATGCCGCTATCGGAACCGAGAACGTGCGTCAGGAAGTCCCTGCAGACAGCGGAGTCGTCCACAACGAGAACCCGGACTGCCGCTTTTATCGGTTCGCTCATGTGCATCGCCGCACGACTTCGAGGAGGTTGCTCTGCTCGAAGTTGCTTTTCACGATATAGGCGCTGGCTCCCACGTCGATACCTCTCTCTCGGTCTCGGGGGGACTCCAGTGCCGTCACAAGGACCACGGGGATCTCCGCCAGTGTCTTATCCGCGCGAATCTTGGCCGTCAGCTCGAATCCGTTGAGTCGCGGCATGTCCACGTCGGATACCAGGAGGTCGAACGTGCCTTGCCGCAGGGCCGCCAACGCCTCGGCTCCGTCAACGGCCGTCCTCACGGAATAGCCCGCGGCTTCGAGGATGTTCTTGATCAGGGTCCGAGCGGTTATCGAATCATCCGCCACGAGAATCGATAGTCGTCTCGGTGCGATGCCCTCCATGCTCTGGCGCGAGGGAGGGGCCGCTTTCGTGACGGCGGTTTTCATCAGGTCCGCCGCGTTGAGAATGGGAACGAGTTTGCCCGTCGCCAATACGGCTGCTCCGCCAACATTGCGCAAGCGGGCCAATTGCGGACCAAGCCCTTTCACCATAACTTCTTGCTCGCCAACCACCTCGTCAACTTGGAACGCCACGCGACGATCAGCAACGGCAAGCACGACCATTGGCCGGCTTTCAATTTCCGTCTCGCCATCGGCATCCGGCGGAAGTGCCAGTACGTCACGAAGACGCACGTACGAGGCGGCCTTGTTACCCAGAATGACGGTGGCTCGATTTTCCACTGTCTGGATATCTTCGGCTCGGGTCAGGACGACTTGCTCTATGAATGTCTCCGGGATGATATACTGTTGTTCTCCCACGCGAACCAGGACCCCTCTCACGGTGCTCAAGGTGAGCGGCAGAAGGATCCGAAACGTGGTCCCCCCTCCGGGCCGAGTTTCCAGGGTGATCCCCCCTCCGAGCTTCTCCACTTTTTCGCGGACGATCGCCATGCCGAGTCCACGACCCGAGATATCGGTGACGATAGGGCTCGTGGAGATTCCCGACTGGTATATGAAGGAAAGGACCTCATGCTCGCTCATTCCTTGCATGGTCTCCGCGCCGGCGAGCCCCGATTTCACCACCGCTGCCCGAACGCTTTGAGCGTCTATTCCCGCGCCGTCGTCGGAGACCAGAATCTCAACCTTGTTCGCGCTTTTCTGTTCGATGGCAATCGTTATGCTTCCCTGTGTTGCCTTCCCCGCGCGAGTGCGCAACTCGGGCTTCTCAATGCCGTGATCGACGCTGTTCCTGACGAGGTGAAGAAGTGGGTCCTTGATGTCTTGCAGGATCCTGCGATCAATCTCAATATCAGCGCCGAGCACGGTGAACGCCGCATCTTTGCCATTCTGCCGGCAGAGATCGCGCACGACACGGGGGAGGGATTCCGTTATTGAGGAGAAAGGACGGAGCAAGAGCTGCTTGGTCTCGCGAAGAAGAGAATCGACCAGCGTCCCCATCAAGCGTTGGCCTCTCTCCGACGAGCGGGAAAGACCAGAGAGCCGTTCGTCAATGCCCCTGCAATACGCATCGTTCCATTCAAGGAACTCTAGGAGTTTTCGTACCTCCAGACCCCCCGCGCGGAACGTTGCTCCGTCCCCGTGCATGCATTCCCTCAAGAAAGCCGCACTCGGTAGCACTTCGGTCCATTTCCGCGTCCAGCGTGCCGCCTCGTGGGCCAACTCGCCAATCTCCGTTAAACGGAGCGCCGCTCCCCATCGTGCCGGGACGAGCTCCTCCACCTGAAGGAGAAGCCGGTCCAGTTGGTTCGAGGAAATGCGGACGGTTTCCTCCTCTGCGGTCTTTCCGGTCACGGCCCGGGACGGCGCCTCTTCTTGCGTCGGAGGGGTGGAATTTCCTTCGGTGGCCGTGCCGGAGGAGATTCGCTCCTGGCGGTGGGCAAGATCTCCCGTCTTTGGCGCGTCCTTTTCCTTGGATCCGCCAGCGGTAACTTTCAAAAGGCGCTCGATTTCTTTCACGGCCGCATGAAATTCATCCAAATCCGTCGAGGCAAGGGAAATCTCGCGGCGCTTGGCCCGGGCAAGAACTCCTTCGACGGACTGGCATATCGTCTCAATTTCCCTGACATTGACCGACCGTGCCGCGCCCTTCAAGCTATGCATCTCCCGAAAAATCCTCTCTATAATGGGGGCGCGATCCTCCATCGCCGCGGCCTTTTCAAGCTCGATCAGGCCCAGGGTGATGGCATGCACGTGCTCCTCTGCTTCACCACGAAAGGTCGCGAGGAGCCGCTGCTGGAACTCTTTATCCTGCTCGGGCATCTTGATGCTCTTCCAGTTTGTAGCGCGCCACAATCACATGGAGCTTCTCCCCCATCTCGTGGAGCTGCCGAGCCGCGGTTTCAGCCTGCTTTGTACCTGCCATGTTTTGAGAGCTGGCCACTTTGATGCTCTCCATTGCCTGAGCAACCTGGTCCATGCCCAACACCTGCTGTTGGCTGGAAGCCGAAATCTGTGTCGCGGCCTGGGCCGCATCCACAATGCTCTCCGTCAACTGCCGGATGGCTTCGATCACATCACCTGACTGCTTGACTCCCGCGTCCACGACCTTGCTTCCATTCTCCGTTGCCATGACGGCCGCGCTGGTCGCCTTTTGCACGTCCCCTAAAATGATCCGCACCTGCGCAGTAGCCTTCTTGGACTGTTCGGCGAGGCTTTTCACCTCCTGCGCCACCACGGCAAACCCCTTGCCCTGCTCCCCGGCTTTTGCGGCCTCGATCGCCGCGTTCACGGCCAGCAGATTCGATTGCTCGGCAATGTCATTTACGGTGGTGGTGATCTCGCTGATCGCCTGGCTTTGTTCACTCAAGCGCACGATGCTGCCCGTAATGAGATCTATTTGCTCTCGGATCCGATTCATCCCGGCGAGCGTCTCTTCTACCGCCAACTTCCCCGCCTGCGATACTTGGACGGAGCGCTGCGCGTTTTCCATGACAGCTTTCGCTTTCTGGCTGGCGAGCAGGACGGTTTGCTTTACCTCTTCCACGGTGGTGGTCGTTTCACTGACCCCCGTGGCCGTCTCCGCCGCGCCGCTGGCAATTTCGCTGGTGGTTGCAAGGATCTCGCTCGCCGATGTCCCCACCATCGCAAGGCCTTGCTGCGTCTGGCTCAACAGCTCGCGGAAGTTTTCCAACATGACGCCCAGAGATACGTTGAGAACGCCTACCTCGTCTTTGCGATTGCCATGGGCAACACGAACCGTCAGGTCTCCACCGGCCACTCTATCCGCGAGCCGAGCCATTGCACGCAGTGGCACGGAGATGGCTCGTATCAGGAACAAGGCGATGAGCAAGAGCAAGACCAGCGCCACGGGGATGCCGACCAGGATCACGAGTCTGATCAGGCGTGACGCGTCTTTCGCTTCCGAATTCCCCGCATACACCTGTCGCATGTTCTCATCGAGCATTCCGGCAATCGCGACACGGATGGCGTCCCCGGCCCTGACTTGCGAGGTGGCGGCCGGTCTCTGCAAGGCAGCTGTCAAACTCGCCTGCCGATTGGGAATAGCCGCCCCCAGGGCCGACAATCGGGCCGCGACAAGCGGCTCGATTGTGTCGAGTATTTTCTGCTGGCCTGGATTATCGAGAGTGCGCTGCCGTACGTCCGCCATAAGCTTGTTGATTGCAGCGGTTGCGGAACTGAAAGGATCGAGGTAGACGGTGTCATTGGAGAGCAGGAATCCCCGCACGCCCGCTTCGGCGTCCGTAATGGCTATGACAATGCCTCGTAGGCTCTGATTTACCTCAACGATCTGAGAGACGTGTTCGGTTACGGAAATGAGCTGATTCGTCGTTAGATAAGCGAGAGTGCCCAGCGCGATAAGGAGTGCCATCCCGAACGCGAATCCCGTGCCGATTTTTACTCCAATTGACCACTTCACTGTTTCAACTCCTTGTCATTTTTCAGGCTTCTTCATGAACCACTATGCTTGAATCAGAAAGCAACTGCTCTGCGTTGAGCACTGCCATGCGGTCCCTTGTCACTCCCAGGAGGAATTTTTCACGAACCCCCGTCAGCGTAGGGAGGGATGGCTGCAGGGCATCCCTCGGGATTCGCGTCAATCCGAGGATTGCGGTGCCCAGGAGGCCGAACTCCATTTCTTCGTTATGGAGCACAATGACGCGGTCATATTCGCCCACCCCTCGCGGAGGCAAATCGAAAAGCATACCGAGATCGATGACGGAGAGTACCTGGCCGCGAATGTTCACGATGCCCAGGACGAACGACGGGGTCCCCGGCAGGGTCACGAGCTCGACCAGGGGGTGCACTTCCCGGACGTATCTCGATTCGACGCCATAGCTCTCCTGGCCGAGCATGAATGCGACGATGTCGAGCATTTCTTTGGCGACCGAGTCGGCGCCAATTTCCCGTGCCAGCAACTCCGCGCGTTTTTTGAGTATTGCCCGCGCCACTCCGCTTTCGGGTCGTTCATCCCGCGCGAGCGCCTCCTGGGCGGCCGCCATCCGCCGGTGAATCTCCGCCCAATCGACCCTTGCCGTGCTCATGCGTATTCCCCCCCGCCGTTCATGCTGGAGCGAAGCATCTCGATCAACCTCCCCGCGGTGAGACCGCCGGCTTCAGGGAGCGGCGCGTCAGGCTCCAAAACATCAAGAAGAGTCAAGACGTTACGGAAATGTCTGCGAGACTGTTCGCGCCGGCCGAGCCTCTTCGCGAGGTTGCCCAATGCGTAATGCGCCATGACGAAATTCGCATCCAGGTAGAGTGTCTGCTTGAGAAACCTCACAGCTTCATCAAGACCGCCCTGTTCTTGGGCAATCATTGCGCGCAAGAAGCGATGCGCGGGGTTCAGTGGTTCGGATGTTATGGCGAGATCGCACAACGAGAGCGCTTCTGATAGATCCCCATGATTGGCGAGAGCCCGTGCGGTCAGGTCAAATGGAGCGACCGTGGGGGACGGAGCGAGGACGGCCGCCTCTGCGCGCAAATCTTTTTTGCGCGCGGCAGGCACCTCGTCGGCGGTTGTCTCAACGAGGGCCGCGGAAGGCGTTGCAACCATGCTCTTGCGGTAAAGGGTGGCATGCGGAGAGCCGACCAAAGAAAACTGCTCGTAGAGCTCCTGCGATGCCTCGCTTGGTGCGACAAGCAGCCAGCCATTGTCGACGAGCGTATTGTGAAGCCCCGCTACCACTCGTGCGACCTTCTGAGGAGTGAAATACATCAAGACGTTGCGGCAGAGCACAACGTCCATTGCGTTCGTGTTGTTCACCAAGGAAGGATAGGTGTCCTCCGCGAGGTTGAGGAATGAAAAGGTCACCATCTGCCGTATCCGCTCGGCGATTTGCAGCTTCCCCGTTTCGACCGGGGAGAAATAGTTGCTTTTGATTGCCGGTGGGGTGATACGGAATGACCATTCCCGGTAGACACCCACCGACGCCTTTTCGAGAAATCGCGGATTGATGTCGGTGGCCAGGATCGTGACGTTCCAAGCGGGGAGATCGGGGATCATCCTATCCAACAGCATGGCTACGGAATATGGCTCCTCCCCGGTGCAACATGCCGCGCACCAAATGCGCAACCTTTTGCCATCGCTTCTTCGAGTCTTGATCAGCTCGGGCAGAATCTGCTCTTCGAGGGCGTCAAAGCTCCCCTTCTCCCGAAAGAAGTAGGTCTCGCCGATCGTGAGATGGCTCGCCAATGTCTCGATTTCACGGCGGGTCAGCGTCGCCGAAAGCAGCCACTGCGCGTAAGCCTCTTCATTGATCATCCCTTGTTCCCGTGCGGCGGAGGTGAGGCCGACGCCGAAATCGTTCCAGCGCTCCTTCGGGAAATGCAGGCCGATTCGGGCGGCAACGAACTCGCTGAGCTGCGTCATGAGGTCGGGAGAAAGCGATGTGCTCATTTCACCCTACCCGGCAGAATAGCTTCGAGCACTTTCGCGTCATCACGCGAAAGAAACATGGCAAGATCATAAATCAATACGATGCCCAGATCCGTTTTCGCAAGCCCATCCAGGTTGTCGAGACCGGGGAGCATCTTTTCGGAGGGGATCGTCGCCTCACCGCCCAGATCGCGCACGCCGAGGACAGCGTCCACGGCCAGTGCAAGGAGCCGCCCTTCGGGCGCGGCTGTGGAGCTGAATGCGCGCGCGACAACAAGTCTGTCGCTGAGCCGGTAGGCGATTTCCGGAAGGCCAAATCTGCGCCGAACGCTCACAACGGCTATGATGCTCCCGGCCACATTGATGATTCCGAGGACGTCGGGTGGGGCGTGGGGGAGCGGGGTTATTTCGACGGCGTGCACAACGCGCCTAACGGCGGATAGTCGAAGCCCATAGACTTGGTCGTCCAGAGTGAAGAGGAGGCATTGACCGGCATCAATTGTGGATGGAATGAAAATTGTACTCACCGGGGGGCCTCAGGCTGACGATTCGCTATCGACGATGAGCAACTTCATATATGAAACATGCATGCATATAATATGGTAGGCATCGGATCAGCGAGACAACGAAAATCGGCTCTTATGCCCGAAAGCGTCCACTCCTCGGAGCGATTCGAGGCCTCAGTAGATCCTGTGAGGGAGCGGCGTGATCGAAAAAGGTTAATCCCAACGGATACGAAACCCTTTGCCGTCCACCTCGATGTTGGGGGGGCGACGCCGCGTCAGAATCCCGATTGCCGAAGCTCCTCCCGTCAAGGTGCAGAGCGCCCCTCCACCCAAAAGGAGCCCGAGCTTGCTGGTCGGCTCGGGATCGACGAACGCGAGTATGACGAACACGATTCCCGCCGCGCTGAGTCCCAATGAAACTCCGACGGCGACCCAATCGGTGGGTGACAAGCGTGCGCTGATGCCCATGGACACAATGGATTGGCTTTGCGGATCGATGCCGACCTTGGCGTCATCAACGAGGCGCACGGGCGTCCTTTTGCGATATGCCTGGGCAAGCAATGTGAGCCATCCCTTTTCGCTGGTAAGTATTGTCGCTTCCGCGGGGGGCCGTGATTCGTTTTCAGGGGAGGTCTTTTGTGGAACGTCATGCTTGCCCCGTTCCACCGCACGTCCAGGCCAAGGAAAGCGCATGAGGGAGTGTAGCCGGAATGGACGGCGGATGCCAGCCCTTCCTCCGTGAAATTCTTCAGCCGCCGATGGGTAGTCGCGCGTTTGCGGTAGCGACACGCCGTCCCCAGGTGATGAGCTGTCGCGTACAATCGTCTCTGTCGATCATGCATTCGATCAGCGTGGGTCCTTGCATGTTCGCGCGAGCCTGCTGGATGGCGGCGGCAAGCTCATCCGACGTTTGGGCGCGGAGACCGATGCCGGCGCCCTCCTCCGCGTTGAAAACGTTCACCAGACCCGCATAGTCCCAGTTCTTGATATTGTTGTAGGGACCATCGTGTATCTCCACCTCGATCGTATATCCGCGGTTGTTGACGAGGACTATTATGACCGGCAGCTTGTGGAGGATCATCTGGGCGACTTCCTGAGCGGTGAGCTGGAACGATCCATCGCCGACAATGGCGATTACCCGACGCTGCGGCGCCCCCAGCGCGTAGCCGAAGGATGCGGGCACCGACCAGCCGATGTGTCCCCATTGCATCTCGATTTCGAAACGGGCGCCCGGTGGCAGGCGCATATACATGCCGTTGAACCAGGCATCACCTGTTTCTACAAAGAGCGTCGAGTCCGGCTGAAGGAGCTCTTGCACCTGTCTCCTGATCTCCGCGCGTGTCAGTTTGGCCTGCACGGTAACCGCCTCGAGGGGCGTCGAAGGGGCGCGGAGGCGAGCGTACTGCTCCATGGTAGCCGTGTTCGCTTTTACGCGCCCGGCCAGCGCGGAAAGAAAGTCGGCCATCCGGAGATCGCTGAAGTCGAATCCGGGGAGCCGTATCCGGTCCACACCGACGTCAATGATCCGATCCGATGCGGGTAGAGACGTCCAGCCGACGGTGCTGTAGTCGGTGAACATCGGGCCGACGCAGAGCATGCAGTCGGCCCAGTCGATCAGCTCCTTGCATCCTTGAGTCCCCACCTCGCCTAACGCGATACCAACGAATTGTGGGTGGTCTTCAGGAAAGAATCCCTTCGCTCCTGGCATCACCGCAACGGCGCATCCTAGTGCCTCCGCCAAAGCGAGGAACTCGGACTGCGCGGCGGCGGCGCGGAGCTTCGGCCCGGCGAGCAACAGCGGCCGGGCGCAGGATGCGAGAAACTCGGCAGCGGCTTTCACGGCCGCCTGGAGTGTTGCGGGGTCGCTGGACGCGGCATGCATCAGTGAGCTGACGGGCCCCGGCGACGCGCAGGGGGCGTCCGCAATATTGCATGGTATTTCGATATATGCCGGCTTGCGTTCGCGGAGCGCCGTGCGGATTGCGTGATCGATCAGGTGCGGCGCATCTTCGACCGAGGTAACCGTGACCGCGGCGCACGTGAGCCGCGCCGCGATCTCGCGCTGGTAGGTGAAATCGTGCGTGCCCAGCGTGTGATGGAGAAGGTGCTGGGCAGCGGCGTCATTCGTGTTCGGTCCACCCGAAATGAGGATCACCGGCAGATCTTCGGCGTAGGCACCGCCGATCCCGTTGAAAGCGGAAAGGGCGCCCACGCTGAAGGTGACGATGCACGCCGCCGCTCCATTGGCGCGCGCGTAGCCTTCGGCGGCAAAGGAGGCATTGAGCTCATTGGCGCACCCTACCTGCTTCATGTCCGGATTCAACAAGAACTGATCGAGCAAAACCAGGTTGTAATCGCCGGGAACCACGAAGTGATGCTTCAAGCCGATTTGAGAAAGCCGGGTGGCAAGATAGGTCCCGATCGTGTGCACCTTCATTCCTCTTTCCTTTCTCAAGGTACATGCAAGCCCGTAGGAGGACAAGAAAATCAGTGCGATGCCTCATCGCGCTGAGAGATTCACGGTGATGGTGTCCACGTACACTCCTTGGGTCGGGAGTTTCGTGTACGGAAGCACGGTTACGATCAGGGCGTAGCGCGCGGGAGTCCCGTAGCCGGCTGGAGCACCGTTGGCGACAAGGATAGGTGCTCCCAGGGGAAGCGCCGTGAGGGACCCGTTCACTGAAAGGGAATAGGGAAGCTTGCTGGCGTCAGAAGTATTCAAGAACGCTCCGCCATTCGCGGAGCTGAGAGAGAGGTTATAGGCAATGTTGGATTTTACGAGGACATCGGCGCCTTGCGATTCGTTTGCCTGGATGTTGCCGAATGCAAGGGTCGTCGTCGTGGAGCTCAGTGAGAAGACTGCTCCGCTGGGCACAACGGATACGTCGTAATAGCTGCCCACAAGGATGGTGATGGTGAAGAACGCGGTATCCGCGACGCGGCCGGACGGAGGGTAGGAGCTTCGGTAGAGATCGGCGCGTAGCGTGATCGTATTGGTGCCGGGGGCCGGGAGGGTCGTAGGAAGCACCTCGACAAGGAAATCGAGGGTGAGGCGATCTTTGGGTTTGGAATTGTACGGAAAAACGCCCGCAAGCGTTTCTTGCGCGCTCGCGGGGGTGCCGTCCACGGAGAGTTGGTATGAGCCATTTGCGGAAAAGAGGCCGTAGTTGATTTGTTGCTGAGGAAGGCTCGGAGCCGGCGACCGGGAAAGCTCAGTGAAGACAATACAATAGGGTCCGTTATACCCCGCAGACTGGAGTACGATCGAGTCTTGAGCCTGCACTGTTGCCGTCGGCGAGTAGCTGGGCTGCGGATCATAAGGCGGCTGGGTAATATTTTGGGCTTCAATCCCGCAGAGTGAGAAAGTCAGGAAAAGGAGGATCGAGATCCTCCTGGTGAATCTTCTGCGCATCAATGTCTTCCTCCCTGAGTCCCTGGTATGTCGGTGACGTTGCCCAGCTCGATTATGGTCGTGCTCTCTCCTTCAATTGTGAAGCGGCTCTGGCTGCCGTCCGTCCATTCCACGACATAGTCCCCCGCTTCCAAACCATAGCACTCGAAAATCCCCTTCTCGTCGCTGAATGTTTCCCCTACCAATAGGGTCTTGTTTTCGTTCCTGAAAAACTTTCCGCCGTGTCCGGTCAAAGCGGTGCCCTTCTGGTCCACGAGGCGACCCCGAGCTGACATAGCGGGAGCGGCTTTTATCCGCACAACGGTTCCCGAACGGTACGCCGACTGTATCAGCGCCGTTTCGGGCTGGGGTCGTCGCTCGGGAGGGCTGCCCGGCATCTCAACTGTGGCCGCGAGGTCTTCGTAGGGCGTCAATCGGGGAACGAGCGTCGGCTTCCCATTCTCACTCACGGCGGCCGGCCCGTTGACTGGCTGGAGCACCACGGTATCGGTCCGAATGCTCGTAGCCGGCACGAGGAAGAGGAATGCATCGCCGAGGTTGCTCGAAGCGCCGAAGAAACCTCCCGCGTACGCGAATGTGCTCGAGCCGGTGAAATGGAGAGCCACCTGGCTGGCCCCATTCTGCGGCGTAGTCTGGTAAGAGGCAGCGGCGGAGAGATCGGCGGTATCGCCGGTGTAGGTGGTCGAAAGCCACGCCGACCCCGCGTTCCCGGTTTGCGAAAGGAGTCCTTCCTCGCTTGCCGCGAAAACTGTTCGCTGTTGAGGATCCAATGGAGCGGAGACCTGAATGGACTCGTCTCCGGCGAGCAGATCGCGCCGAAACATCACGGTCTGTTTGGGCTGAGGAATTATGGAAAGGGAAATCGAGGCACGTGGCTGGAGGCCGCTCCCGACGGCAAAATCTGCTCCGCCTGAAACCGACAGCGACGCAGTATTGGAGAGGTGAAAAAAAAGGCCCGCGGACAACGAGTAGCTTTGAAGCTGGTTGGCCGCGAATCCCAGGTTTCCAAAGACCGCGAGCGACCCGAATCCCCACGGCAGCAATTGGCTCACCTGGGAAGACAGGAGAAGCGTCGCGACAGAGGACGCGACGGCGAGATCTCCTGGCGCAGCGAAGAGCTGCGAACGATACTGGATGCCCGCACCGAGCATGGGAATGTACGGATTTGCTGGGAACATGAGTCTCCAATCCAAGCGGCCGGCGTCGCCGAAGGCCGGCGGGGATACCCCGTCAGAGACAAGAGAGAGCCCGCCTGACGCTTCGAGGCTGCCGATTGGACTCGCCCATAAAGCGGAGGCGCCCGCGAGCACACCGTCAAGCGTCGCCGAGGCGTCGACTCCAAGCTCCAGCGACGGTGTTACCCCGACTGAGATGTGTGCCAGTCCGATGGGGTGCTCGAGGCTGGTGCTGTCCAAACCAATGTCCAGCGCGTAGTCGAGCTGGCCCGTTGGAAGGACGCCCCCGTCAAAGGAGACGCCGAGATTCACGACTCGCGGTGGGCTC
>Ga0265342_10001803_pt1 | contig 19475 bp, 13 predicted proteins | sample 4CB327metaG_FD_203125 | JGI IMG/M metagenome (GOLD analysis project Ga0265342, IMG submission 203125) | Rhizosphere microbial communities from Carex aquatilis grown in University of Washington, Seatle, WA, United States - 4-CB3-27 metaG | ecosystem: Host-associated > Plants > Roots >...
ACTCTTGGCGGAGCGGGCGTGAAATCGGCGTTTCAGAAATACGTGGCGGAGGCAACTGGTAACGGCGATTTCGATCGGGCCAGCAGGTTGCTCAGCACAGGCAGCGCTGCGGTTTTATCGATTTCCGTTGTTGTCCTTGTGCCTTTGGGGATTTTGTCAACATACTTGGCAAGTGCGACCGGAGTACCCAGCGCATTTATTCATGAAGCATCGCTATCGATTCGCATTCTCGCTATCACAGCCATATTCGGCAATTTGAGCCAGACCTATCAAAGCATCATCACGGGAGCGCACCGGATTGATTTGCTGCAGAAGATCTATTTTGTCCTAGAACCGCTCAGCGCCCTAACAATGATGATTCTCCTATATCTGAAGTTCGGTCTGTTCGGAATATCTGCAGTTTTTTGCATATTTCAGGTTGCCGGTGGCGTGTTGCTGTACTACTTTGCTCGACGAGTAATGCCCAGCGTACACGTAGCTCCCCGTTTCGTTTCTCGATCCGTGATAAAGGAGCTTGTCCGGTTCGGGGGAAGCTATCAACTGGTAAGCATGCTCGAGCAGCTATTCGCAATGGTGCTGCCGGTGGCTACCTTGAGATTCTTTGGCGCGAACGCTGCTGGCGTTTTTGCGCTGGCTGCCCGCCTTGTAGGTTTCGCATCCATGATTCAGGGTTCTTATCTCCAGGCTCTTCTCTCGGGCGGAAGCATGGTTTACGCTTCTGGATCGACTGAAATGACCCAAGCATTTGTTCGCAATTCTTTTAAGGCAATGGCGGCGCTCTCAGTGCTTCCTTTAGCGTTCATTGCCCTCTACGGAACTAAGATCGCTTTTGTCTGGACCGGCAAAGCCGACCCACTCTTGCACGGAGCGATCCTACTCCTCTGCGCGGGTGGCATCTGTCGATCACTGAGTTCGTTGTTTCGCGTTCTTTATCGAGTTTCCGGGGGCGCAGTGATGGACAACGCGCAGCTGATCTTGGGATTAGTTCTAGCGTTCCTGCTCTGGCCCTTTGGCCCGAAGATCGGATTCTATGGCATGGTGGGCGGAGTCAATTTTGTAGGACAGTTAATCGGGCTGCTCTTCATGAGCATGAGCCTAACATCTCGATTCAAGGGATTCCATGCTCTTGCCTTAGCTACGATTCTCCTCAGATTCTGCGTCGCCGCTGGAATTATTCTCGGCGCATCCGCTCTCGCTCTTTACGTCAATTTTTCTTGGGAAGTCACTCCCCGCCTTCACGACACAATTCAACTCATTGCGGCTGCAACGATAAGCTTGCTGCTCACCGTGCCAGCACTACTGTTCACAGGCTCAGTAACGCGCTCGGAGGCACGAACCATGCTAAGTAAGGTGTCTCAAAAGCTTGTGTCTCACGCCTAACCCTAAACGAGGATCATGAAGCCGATGGCCGCAAACGAAGTCTCCGTTGTATTCGCATCTGAAGCCAAAGATACAGGTCGACCGACGTGCCCAATCTGTGGAACACCGAATCCTCTCAACTGGATGGCTGCGCCGGACCGGTTTCATGGGCGCGAAAAGGAGTTCCAACTGTTGCGTTGTAGTTCATGTTCGATGGTATGGCTCGATGATCCCCCGACAAAGGCGAAAATGGGCGAGCACTACGGCCCGGATTATGACCGTACTATCTCCACTGCAGCGCAGGCGCCGGAACACTGGTTCGGCCGCCGCGACAGAGTTCTTGCCCTTAAGCCTGACGGCGAAGCCATTCTGGATCTCGGGTGTGCGACCGGAGGCTTTTTAGGCACTATGAAAGGCCTAGAATGGAAACTCTTCGGGATTGAGATGTCAGAAGAGGCTGCCAGCAAAGCGCGAGCTCGCTGCGGAGCTCAGGTTTTCGTCGGCGATATTCTGGATGCACCTTTCCCTTCACAAAGCTTTGATGTAATTACGTGCTTCAACGTCTTCGAACACGTATATGAGCCAAGGGAAGTGCTCGTCAGAGTGGCCGATTGGTTGAAGCCTGGCGGTGTCTTTTTTACTCTCATGCCAAATATCGATTCTGCTGGCGCACGTATTTTCCGCTCGTATTGGTATCCACTGGAATTACCGCGGCACCTTTATCATTTCTCTCCGGTTTCTCTCAGAAGAGTCGCACAATCTGCTGGGCTTACGGAAGTCTATATCAAGACCCATCGTGAATTGTATTTTGAATCCAGCGCGCGCTTTTTCTTCGATGATTTGTTAAAGAGAATCGGTATTTCTCGCGTGCCACTAGCCAAAGTGACCAGCGAGCCAAGCCTGCCCTGGAGGATTTTACGGAAGATTTTTCGACTCACAATCCTGCAAATGTTCACTGCTGCAGCGTCGGTTGCGGGGGATGGTGAAACAATCGCTGCGGTTTTCAAAAAGAGGGATGCGGCAAAAGTCACTACGAGATAGAATCTAAGCTACTCACTTTAGCGATGATGCGAGCTTGATTGCGGGGACATGCAGAATTCGTCGCGGCGTATCGGAATCTCGGAATCTGGTTCTCTATCCCGAACAAGAGTGCTCGGGCGGCCCAACTGAATATGCGGGTGATTGTTCAGATCTCATCGCGCAATGTTTGCACCTGAATTGTCTAAAGGAGGCCTTTATGGCCGGAAATGAGAGACCGCTGCGTGTGCTCTACAGCTTTCCATTTCGACTCGGCGCCAGCAGGATCTGTTACACCGCGTGGCAACAAGTGAATGGGCTGGCGGCAGCGGGAGTAGATCTACTGGTGTATCCGGCGTCTCTTGGGCGAGAAGTGCCGGAAGGGGTTAGGGTCTCACAGACACTCGAGTATAAGAAGCTCCGCCTCCCATACAGAATTCTGGGAACGATGAATGCTTTGGCGCTGCACGACACGATTGTTGCAAAGCGAATTACAAAGCTGGCAAACACCATTGACCTGATTCACGTGTGGTCACTGGGAGCACGAGAGACTCTTAAGGCTGCCATTCGTCTCGGAATCCCGACGGTTCTAGAGCGACCAAACGCGCATACGCGATTTGCATACGAAATTGTTCAAAAGGAATGTGAGTCTCTCGGTGTAAAGCTTCCTCCCGATCATGAACATGCATTCAACTCAGGACGGCTACAGAAGGAGGAAGAAGAATATCGCCTAGCAACGAAACTACTGTGTCCGTCGGAATTCGTTGCCAAGACGTTCCTAGAAAGAGGGTTTTCCGAAGAACAGCTTGTTCGTCACCTGTATGGATATGATGAATCAATTTATTTTCCAGACTCTCGGCCGAAGCCAGCAGGTGCGGGCATCACGATGTTATTCGTGGGAGTTTGTGCTGTAAGAAAGGGCTTGCACTACGCCCTTGAAGCTTGGCTCAGATCACCTGCAAGTAAAGAAGGTACGTTCTTAATTGCTGGCGAGTTCCTTCCCGCATATAGGGAGAAGTTACAGCCGATGCTATCCCACTCCAGCGTACATGTGCTGGGACATCGGAATGATGTCCCGGAGTTGATGAGGAAGAGTGATCTTCTGATTCTCCCAAGTATAGAAGAGGGGTTTGGCCTCGTTATCGCGGAGGCAATGGGCAGCGGCTGTGTTCCGCTTGCCTCTGATGCCTGTACAGACATCTGCAGACATATGAAAACAGGGATGGTTCATCGCGTCGGAGACGTTGATACCATCACCGAACAAATCACGCTGCTACATAAAGACCGCGCGCTACTTGCAAAATTGCGGGCAGCCGCATTGGCGTTTTGTCCGGAGATTACGTGGAAAGCTGCCGGACGTAAACTGCTTGGGGCATATATGGAAACTCTCGCTGCTTATCGGAGTGCTGCTCCCGATCACAGAAGGGAAATCCTTGCCGATGCGCCGCACGTTAGAGATTGTTCATCGCTTCCGGCAACAGCGACTGACGCTAAAAGTTAACAAATGCAAACCACTCTCGATTTCAATCAGCGTGATCTGGGTCATGGTGCCTCAGAAACCATATTGCACCCTGTGGTTCTGGTAGCCTTGCTCGTCGTCATTGTCCTCCTGTTGTGGAAGCCCCGGAAATTTCTCATCATCCCATTCCTTCTGGGCATTTTCCTCATTCCTCGAGGTCAGCAGATATTTATTGCGGGCGGGCATTTTTACTTGCGCCTGATTTTGATTCTCGTGGGCTCGATCCGTCTTATTACTGGAAAGTTCAAGATTGCTGGAGGATTCAACGGCATCGACAAGGTATTTGTCTGCTGGGTCACCTACCGTGTCTTTGCTGTCACTCTCACCAACTGGCCAAATAGCAACATGGAGCAGCTTTTCTTTCTGCTGCAATCTGTCTGCGGATATTTTCTATTACGCTATCTGCTGCAAGATGAGGAGGACCTACTCCGCGCAGCAAAGACTCTTGCGATCACGGCTGCCATCTTGGGGGCATCGATGCTCTATGAGCATATTTTTACCATCAACTTATTCGGGACTTACCTGGGTGGAGCTCCAATCACCCCGGATATAAGAGAAGGAACAGCTCGAGCCCAAGCCACCTTTGGGCATTCCATCTTAGCAGGCTGCTTTGGAGCCACACTGCTGCCCCTATTTATCTTGCTGTGGAAGCGGAAAAGCAGAACAGTGGCGATCATCGGCATCATTGGATCGTCTCTTATGGTCTTCTCCACATCCTCAAGTACACCTCTCCTGGCATACATTGCCGGAGTGCTTGGCATCTTGGCATGGCCAGTGCGGCGCCATATGCGATTCGTCCGCTGGGGCATTGTGACGGCTATTACGGCTCTGACGATTGTAATGAACGCGCCTGTTTGGTTTTTGATTGCCCACATCAACGTGATCGGCAGCTCAGGAGGATATGACCGCGCTTTCCTGATTGACACTTGCATGCGCCATATCCAGGATTGGTGGCTAATCGGTACAAACCAGAATGGCAACTGGGGATATGACATGTGGGACCTGTCGGATCAGTTCGTGGCAGAAGCTGAAATGGGTGGCATCTTTACCATCGTTTGCTTCATCACGATCATCGTGGGTTGTTTCAGCAGACTTGGGAAGATGAGGAAGCTGGTGGAGCCCCAAGAGCAATGGCTTCTCTGGTGTCTCGGTTCTGTAATGCTTGCGAATATCTTTGCGTTTTTCGGTGTCGCCTACTGGGACCAGACACAAATCTGGTGGTTCGCGTTTCTGGCCATGATTTCTGCGGTGACCTTTCCCACTCAGAGCTTGTCGTTGGAAGACGCCGCTTCGACAACGCCAACCTCGAGGTTCGGACAATACCAAGGGTCCGCGAAAGTACGAGGATGGTCGCAATTCTCATCAAACAACAAGAGTGCGGATTAAGGCAGCAAAGCGAATGCCCATGCTTTCAATTATCATCGTAAATTGGAACTCCACGGCCTATCTGCTCAAGTGTATTGAGAGCATTTACAAGTACACCCATGAGACTGAATTTGAGATTATCGTCGTGGATAATGCTTCTCCGGACGACGATGTCAGATTGGTGAAACATCAATTTCCGGACGTTGTACTTATTGAGAGTTCGGAAAACCTCGGGTTTGCACGCGCGAACAACCTCGGATTTCGCGCCTCGAGTGGTGAATACGTCGTTTTTCTAAATCCTGATACCATTCTCATTAATCCCGCGTTCGATCTCATTCTTCACCAGGTTCGTTCCTTGTCCAATCTTGGTGTCGTAGGATGTACCCTTTTCAACGAAGATCGGACCATCCAAACGTCAGCAATTCAGACGTTCCCCACAGTCCTCAACCAGTTGCTGGACGTGGATTTCATTCGCAATCGTTTCCCAGCCTGTGCCCTGTGGAACATCGCGCCTCTTTTGAAGGGCGGCAACTTGCCAAGCCATGTTCAGGTCATCTCTGGGGCTTGTCTCTTGCTTAGACGCGAGGTTTTCGCGCAGGTTGGTCACTTCAGCGAAGACTACTTCATGTATGCAGAGGATGTAGACCTCTGCTATAAGGTTGCGAAGACAGGTTTTACAAACTACTACGTGCCACAAGCGCAAATTGTTCACTACGGTGGGAAAAGCAGCGTCAAGAGCCGCGCCGTCTTGATGAAGTGGCGATCGATTTTACATTATGTTGCGAAACACCATGGTAATGTATATCAACTAGCATTTCGAATAGCCATGGCGTGCAGCGCAATGTTACGCCTTGCCGTATTAAGCCTCCGCTGGCTCGTCGTTAGAGGGCCGCGCAAAGAATCCGTTCAGGGAACTTTGTTGAAATGGTGGCTGATCCTGAAAACAATGATGGCTAATTCTGATCGGGCCGAATCTGCAAGGAACTGCGCGGCGTAAGGTCCAAAGTGTCGGCAGACGACTGCAGTGGCAGCAATACGTTGGTAATGAGGCTAACCTATGTGCGGGATTTGCGGTAAGTTAAATTTCGACTCACACAACCCGGTTTCCGGAGACCTGCTAAAACGCATGGCTGACACGATCTATCATCGTGGGCCAGACGATGAAGGCTATTACGTATCCGGACCCGTAGGTCTCGGATTCCGCCGACTCTCTATTATCGACTTATCTACGGGGCATCAGCCACTTTCCAATGAAGACGGCACAGTCTGGATTGTCTTCAATGGAGAGATTTACAACTTTGAGGAATTGCGTAAATATCTGTTAGCTCGCGGTCATGTTTTTCGCACACGAACTGATACGGAAGTGATCGTTCATTTATATGAGGAATTTGGGCCTGCATGCGTAGAGCGACTCCGCGGCATGTTTGGTTTTGCGATTTGGGATGATCGCAATCAAAGCTTGATGCTAGCTAGAGATCGGATCGGGATCAAGCCGCTTTATTACGCGTTGACAAAAGACTCGCTACTCTTCGGATCGGAGATCAAAGCTATTCTCGCCGACTCCTCTGTTGCCGCCGAAGTGCGGCCGGAAGTTGTGGATCGTTTCCTTACCTTTTATTACGTTCCCGGCGAGGACACGCTGTTCAAGAACATCTTCAAGCTGAGACCTGGATCGTACATGATGGTGAGTCGGGGTAATGTTGAGATTCGCAAATATTGGGACCTCGATTTTAATCCCACACCTAGATCCGCTGCCGACGCGGAAAAGGAACTGCTCGAAATCCTGGACGAGGCTGTCCGGTTGCACATGATTAGTGATGTTCCAGTGGGCGTCCTGCTAAGTGGTGGCGTGGACTCAACGGCAATGTTGAGCTTTGCCAGTGATAAAACGGACCATACCCTTGGTAGCTTTACATTGGGATTCAATGCCGTCGATATTCCTGATGAGCGACCGTACGCACGTCTTGCGGCTCAGCGCTATGGAACTGAGCACCACGAGATGACGATATCGGCAAAGGAATTTGCGGACTTTCTGCCGCAGTATGCGTGGTATATGGAAGAACCGGTGTGCGAGGCGCCGGCAATTGCTCTTTATTATGTCTCGAAGATGGCGAAAGAATTCGCGACTGTTCTAATTTCCGGCGAAGGCGGCGATGAAGCGTTCGCAGGCTACCAGACTTATCGGGGTATCTTGTGGCTAGAGCGCCTGAAAAACATTTTGGGCTCAATGAAGATGCCCCTCTCTTCCGCCGCAATATCCGCTAATCGCTTCTTTAAATCGCCACGCGTTAGCAAGTACGCCCCCCTCCTCGCGCGATCTTTTGAGGATTATTATTATAGCCGTAGCTCTGGTCCCGATACATTCTTCAATAAGAATCGGCGTGGACTCTACTCCGCTGATTTCGCAGACCAAACTGATAAGGACTTCGCCTTGAGTCCACTGAAAGAAGTTATGGCCGGCTCCGAGAATTTCGGCCTGATCAACCGTATGCTCTACGTCGACACTAAGACCTCATTGCCAGACGACCTCTTGTTAAAAGCCGATAAGATGACAATGGCAAACTCGATCGAACTTCGAGTCCCTTTTCTCGATCATAAGTTGATCGAGTTTGCGGCCTCGCTCATGGAAGACGACAAGGTTCGAGGTTTTACGACGAAGTATATCGCCAAGCGAGCACTTTCGAATCGAATTCCAGACCCAATCCTGAAACGTAGGAAGGCTGGTTTTCCGGTACCCTTTGGTGCCTGGCTCAGAGCTGACCTTAAACAGTACGTGCACGAGGTGCTGCTCGATCGAGCGACGAGTGAACGCGGCTATTTCAATAAGTCCTATGTCGAAGGCCTTCTCCGGGCAAACGCGGAATCTGGCCTATATTCCAAAGAGGTTTTGTCCCTGCTGACGCTAGAACTTTGGCACAGAGCTTTTAATGTTAATGCTGCCAGAATCGCTCCAGAGCCCGCACGAGTCTGACATGCGCGAGGTCTGCCATACAATCAACGTAAAACCGCGAATTTCATCCTTCGGAACTATGTTAGCTAATCATGTCACTTACATCGTCATTTCCCCCGTTCGGAATGAAGAGATCAATCTTGCCCGAACGATCGAGAGCATGATCGCCCAAACGGTGCATCCCGTCGAATGGTTCATTGTGAATGACGGGTCCACCGACAAAACGGGCGATATTGCCGAAAGCTATTCTCGACGATACGGCTGGATCAAAGTAATACATCGTCCAGATCGAGGATTCCGAAAGGCGGGGGGGGGTGTTGTAGACGCGTTTAACGAAGGCTATAAACACCTGAAATCCAAGGAATTCGATTTCATCGTCAAGCTCGATGGCGATCTTTCCTTTGAGCCAGAGTATTTTGAGTCATGCTTTCTGGCATTCCAGCGGGAACCTAAGCTCGGGATCGCAGGAGGAACGATCTACAACGTGATCGATGGCCAGGCAATTCTTGAATCCTGCCCTGCCTTCCATGTACGTGGTGCTACCAAGATCTATCGCCGCGAATGTTGGGAAGCGATAGGGGGATTTTGGCCGGCACCCGGCTGGGACACGATGGATGAAGTAAAAGCGCAGATGCTTAACTGGTCCACTCGTACTCTTCCAGAGCTCGCGGTTCTTCATCATCGGCCTACTGGAACAGATGATGGTACATGGGGAGCGGGCTTCAAGAATGGCCGAGCAAACTACATCTGCGGTTACCACCCACTCTTCATGGCTCTGAAGTGCATGAAACGTCTCACCATGAAGCCATATTTAATCCAGGCCACTGCTCTCTTTTGTGGATTTGTTAGTGGATATTTGCGACGGATACCTCAGGTGGATGATCGGGAGACCATCAACTACTTGAGACGTCAACAGATTGGCAGACTAACCGGTAAACAAACAATATGGCGGTAACTGCCGGAGATAATGTTAATGCCAAGCCAACCTTCACAACCCTGCCGCCCTTCAGTAATCGTTTCTAAAAGGACCAATCCTCCCTTATGCTCACGATGACAGAGTTCTATTACTTGGCTAAACCCTTCCTGCCATGGCACCTGCGTATTTTCCTTCGCAAGCAGCGTGCACAACTGAGAAGGAAGGCGTATTCGGCGACGTGGCCGATTGATCCCGCTGCTGGGGCGCGCCCCGCCAACTGGCCCGGTTGGCCAGAGGGCAAGAAGTTCGCGTTCGTTTTGACTCACGACGTAGAAGGAACGAAAGGGTTCCAGCGCATTCCCCAGTTGGTGGAGCTTACGCGGAAATATGGATTCCGAGCCTCCTTCAACTTTGTTCCTAAGGGTGAATACGATGTTGATCACCAGATGCTGACTCTTCTCGCGGAAGCAGGATTCGAGGCAGGTGTTCACGGGCTGGAACACGATGGAAAACTCTACAGGTCAAAGGCGAAATTCCCGGTGAAGGCTGCTCAAATTGGAGAAACTCTCCAGAGATGGGGAGCTTGTGGTTTTCGCTCACCGCTAATGCAGCATAAGCTAGCGTGGATTCACAAGTTGGGGTGTGAATATGATGCATCAACCTTTGACGTGGACCCCTTCGAGCCCCAGCCTGACGGGATGTCGACCATCTTCCCATTTTGGGTGCCCGGAGAAGCCAACTCCGGGTTTGTAGAACTTCCCTATAGCTTGGTGCAGGATTTCACCCTATTCAAGGTACTCGGCGAGAAGAACATCGACATTTGGAAGAAGAAGCTGGACTGGGTTGCCGAACAGGGTGGGATGGCACTGATCAACACACATCCAGACTACATGTGCTTCAATGGGGATGAAATCAAAGATGAATACCCAGTCGCCTTTTATGAGGAATTTCTACAGTATGCACGCGATAAGTATGGAGACACTTGCTGGCATGCACTCCCAAGGGAGGTTTCGCGGTATTATCGGGAAGCAATTCCGGTAGAAAAGCGCAACACCCGGCGTAAGATTTGCATGATCGCGTATACAGAGTACGAATCCGATGCGCGGGTTCGCCGATATGCTGAAACTCTGGCGCAACGTGGAGATAAAGTTGAGGTCATTGCGCTTCTTTCGGACCTGAATGCGGATAGTGTGGAAACCTTTAATGGCGTTACCATTTACCGCGTATTCGCGCGAAAACAAAATGAAACGGGCCCTTGGAGCTATGCCTCACAGCATATTCGCTTCTTGATGAAGGCATCTGCCGCAATCAGGAAGCTTCATACCCTCGAACGCTACGATGTTATCCACGTCCACAATATTCCAGATTTCCTTGTATTTGCAGCATGGTATCCCAAGCTAACCGGTGCAAAACTCATTCTCGATATTCACGACCTTGTGCCGGAACTTTTTGAGAACAAGTTCCCCGCTGGATCTAAGGGGCTCTATATCGCTGCGGTACGACTAATTGAAAAGCTGTCGATAAAATTCGTTGATCATGTCATCATATCGAACGATCTGTGGCGAGAACGGTTAGTCGCTCGGTGTGCGGAGGAAACCCGCTGCTCGGTGTTTGTGAATCATACAGATCCACATGTTTTTATGCGCCACCCGAAAACACGAAGTGATGGCAAATTTATCGTCATATTCCCTGGATCATTTCAATGGCATCAGGGCCTAGATATTGGGATCCGGGCTTTCAGCCAGTTTCACAAGAGAGTTCCGAACTCCGAGTTCCATTTGTACGGGCGAGGCAATGAAAAGTTAGTAACAGAACTTAAATCCCTTGTGCAGAGTCTTGGGCTTGAAGAATCCGTGAAGTTCCTCGGAATAGCTCCTCTGGAGAAAATTGTTCAGGCGGTTGCGGACGCCGACCTCGGAGTAGTGCCTAAACGCGCGGATTCATTCGGGAACGAAGCCTATAGCACGAAGATCATGGAATTCATGTCCCAAGGTGTTCCAGTGGTCGCGTCTCGCACTAAAATCGATACCTTCTACTTTAAAGAAGACGAAGTTCGCTTTTTCGATTCAGGAGACCATGAAGCGATGGCGAAAGCTATGTGCGAGGTCGCCGAAAACGAAAGCTTACGCCAATCATTAATTGCACACGGCTTAGCCTACGTCGAGCAGAATGGATGGACAATCAAGCGAAAGGAATATCTTGATCTGGTTGATGATCTGGCAACGGAACACTTTGGACAGAATCGAACGGAAACTGCATTTACGTCCGCGACTGAGCATTGGGGAGCGCGCGATGGGAAGGGAGGTCGGTAGTGAGTAGCACCTTTTCTGCGAAGGCGGAGGTTAATCAGTCATTTTCAAAAGCGGATCCATCGCAGTTGAAGGTGCGGGAGACAAATCCTCACAGTGATCCGCGGTGGGAATCATTCGTAATGCAACACTCGGCCGCCACGGTCTACCATCACCCGGCGTGGCTCGCTACGCTCGAAAGAGAGTACCGGCAGTCCAGCGTCTATCTTGTTTGCGAGGACACAGCCGGTGTGCTTCATGGTATTTTCCCGATGATGCTTACAGGGGGAGTTCCATTTCGCAAACGGCATCCGCTTATGGGCCGACGGCTGGTGTCGCTTCCCCGCACACCACTTGGGGGCCCGCTTACTACCGGAATTTGCGCGACAGAGCTTTTGCTTAAGGAAGCAGTTCGGCGCGTATCGGAAACACCGGGCATTTACCTCCAAATCAAATCGGAGGAAGGTCATTTGGGAGGACTAGTTGATGGTGTTGTAGCTAAGCCTTGGCGACTCGCCTATCGCCTGCATCTTTCAAACCAATCCAACGAACCATTTCGTGTCGCCAACAATAAAACCTGGTCTGGCATTAAGCGAGCGATAAATAAGGCAACTGCCAACGGTTTGCGCGTTCGTCAGGCCGACACGTTGGATGACCTTGCCGTGTGGTACCGCTGTTATCTTGAAACGATGCGGCGAACGGTTGTGCCCGCCAGGCCTTATCGATTCTTTCTCGCGCTCTGGGAGTACATGCGCCCGAAGGGTATGATGCGTCTCCTACTCGCGGAGCAGGAAACGGCACGCGGCGCGAGGATCGTTGGCGGTTTCATCTTTTTTTATTTGGGTCAGACTGCGACATATGCGTTTGGTGCATCTCGTACAAGCGACCTCGAGTTCCGGCCCAATGACATGATCCTTCTACAAGCCATCACCGATGCACAAAGAGATGGATTTCGAGTCGTTGATCTCGGTGAAGTTCCGGAAGGCGATGAGGGCCTGGTGCGATTCAAGGTGAAGTGGGGTGCTGAGCCTGAACGGCTTTGCCGATACTATTACCCCGACTTCCAGGACGATACTCTCGCCGCCGATAGATCAAGGAGCCGTTTCATGGAAGTGGCGGAACGATTGTGGCAGCGACTTCCTCTTGGGATGACGTCATGGATTGGAGATCGGATATATTCGCGACTTTGAACCATGAAGGATCTACGAAGTTCACTTCAGAGAATAAGATCGGATGCGCAAAAGGACTCAGGGCCGCCCCATGAAGGTTCAAGCGCACCGACAATTTACCGGCGATACTACATTCCGCGGCCCGTCACCCTCCAGATACAATGGTGCGAAAGGACAACCACAATGAGTAATGGTTCAATGAGCGCAGTTTCCGTAAACAGAATCGCTGATTTTGATCAGAAGATTGAAAGCAGACAGGCCAACATTGGCATTATCGGAATGGGGTATGTCGGGCTTCCGTTGTCGCTATTGTTCAGCGAAGCCGGCTTTTCCGTTACCGGCTACGATATCGATCCCAAAAAGGTCGATGCATTGAACTGTGGCAGTTCATACATCGCTCGCATACCAGCCACGGAGGTGAAACTCGCTCGCGAACGCAAGTTTTCCGCGACCGCGGACTACTCTAAAATCTCCAGCATGGACGTGGTCATTATTTGCGTGCCTACTCCTTTGGATGACCACCATGGGCCCGACCTCAGCTATATTGTAAGCACAGTGAATAGCATCGCTCCGTACATTCGTGAAGGTCAGCTAATCGTTCTCGAAAGCACTACATATCCAGGCACGACCGAAGAGATCGTTGTTCCGCTGCTGGAGAAGGGAAATAGCTCTGGACTTCATGTTGCACGCGATGCCTCAAGCATAGGAATTTACGTCGCGTTCTCGCCAGAGCGCGAGGACCCAGGCAACGACACGGTAGCCCGTCGCGATATTCCAAAAGTCGTTGGCGGTTGCGGCCCAGTGGCACGCGATATGGCTGCTGCAGTTTATCAGTCAATTTTCAATCGCGTCGTGCCCGTTTCAAGTCCAGCTGCGGCGGAAATGACCAAACTCCTAGAGAACATCTACCGTTGCGTCAACATTGCATTGGTCAACGAATTAAAGCAACTCTGCATGCGGATGGGCATTGATATGTTCGAGGTCATCGATGCTGCAAAAACAAAACCCTTTGGCTTCCAGGCTTTTTATCCAGGTCCGGGGCTTGGCGGGCATTGCATCCCAATTGATCCGTTTTATCTTTCTTGGAAAGCAAAAGAATTCGATTTTCGCGCGAAGTTTATTGAACTGGCCGGCGAGATCAATGACCGGATGCCCGACTTCGTCGTTGAAAATGTCATTGAGGCAATGAGTCAGCAGGGCAAAGCATTGCACGGTTCCCGAGTCTTGATCCTAGGGATGGCTTACAAGCGCGATATCGACGATCTTCGCGAATCCCCAGCACTTACTATCATCGAGTTACTGCAGAAGCGGGGAGCACTTGTGGAATATAACGATCCCTATGTCCCGTTTGTTGGAAAAGGCCGAAAGTACAACTTGAATATGAGCAGTACCCCACTTGAGAAGATTTCCGAGTTCGACTGCGTCGTTATCGTCACGGACCATTCACAGTATGACTTTCGCGAGATTGTGGCAAAAGCGAAACTCGTCGTCGATTCCCGTAACGCAACCAAGGGTATAGTGGCGCCAACCATATTCAAGTGCTAATGCACCTGACTCGAATCCAGCAGTGCGGAGTTTGAAGAACTCCTTGTGACTGCAGCCTAAACACTCACGCCTTGCCACGCTCCGCAGCATTTGATGAAGACGGGATATTGAAATGCCGCTATATTCTCTTGATCCGATCACGGACCAGCGCTGGCAAGACTTTGTTACGAAACACCCGGATTCCAGCGCTTTCCATCGCAGAGAGTGGCTGAAGTCTTTGTCTGATACATATCGCTACCGGCCCCTTGTTTTCACCCACTCACCTCCCCAGTCAATGTTGTCGGATGGGATTCCATTTTGTGAGGTGAAAAGCTGGATTACTGGCAAGCGCCTCGTGTCTCTTCCGTTTTCCGACCATTCAGAGCCTCTGCTGGGTGATGCGGAAGACGGAGACGAATTCGCATCAGAGCTTGCAGCGAAAATGCAGCCTATGCACGTTAAATATATTGAGCTTCGATCGCTTTGCTGGCAGGCGCCTTCGAGCCTCTTCGCTCCTGCTCAATCTTTCTGGATACACAAGCTCGATCTTTGCAAGTCGAAAGAGGCTTTGTTCAATAACCTTCACAAAAGCAGTCTCCAGCGCCGTATTCGAAAAGCGGAGCGAGACAATCTGGAATACGAAAGGGGTTCCTCTGCGAACCTTATTGACGAATTTTGTGGACTCCTACTCATAACAAGACGGCGCCATCATCTTTTACCCCAGCCAAAACTCTGGTTCGAGAATTTGGCAAAGAACTTCAAGTCCGATTTCCAAATTCGCATCGCACGAAAAGACGGAAAAAGCATCGCCGCTATTGTGACTCTCCGTCATGGCAATAAGATTGTGTATAAATATGGCTGTTCTGACGAGCAATATCATCATCTTGCGGGAATGCCGTTCCTCTTTTGGAGACTGATTGAGGAGAGTAATGCTGAGCAGGCTACAGAACTTGACTTCGGGCGAACTGATATGGAGAACGAAGGGTTAGTACGCTTTAAGGACCAGTTCGGGACGGTACGATCGCGATTAACTTACCTAAGGCATCCAGGTGTGAGTGAGAAAAACGTAAGTTCAATCCCGACGCGGTTTCCCGTCGCCGGCCACATATTTTCAATGCTGCCTGAATCAATCAGCTGGAGGCTGGGTGGGCTTTTGTATCGGCACATGGGATAGAATATGGATTCTAGACTCCAGGATTCATCGATCACTTCCAGGCCAACCACTGATCTGACCCTCTTGAACAAACCCAGCGAAAGCCTGAGGTTGCTGAACACCGGGGCCGTAGAGTATTCAATCGATGATTTTATTCGTACATGAGCGTCTTCACGCCGAGGAGGTAGAGTGTCTGAAGTGCTCTTTAGCGTTGTTATCGCCTGCTACAACCAGGAAGCATTCGTTAGGGAGTCTGTTGAATCTGTCTTGGTTCAGCCCTCCGCTAGCAAAGAAGTAATCGTTGTAGACGATTGCTCTAAGGACCGTACCGCTGAAATTTTGCGTAGCTTCGGCAACTCCATAACTTTCGCTCCGCTTTCGGTGAATGGTGGCGCCTGTGCAGCGCGTAATCATGGCGCCTCCCTGGCAAAAGGGAAGTATATTGTTTTTCTCGATGGCGATGACGTTCTCATGCCTTGGGCGCTGAGCGTGTATAGCCGCATAGTCAGCGATCGGCACCCCAAGATAATCCTTGGTCGGTCCGCGCTTTGTTCGGTGCAAATTCCAAGATTGCAGAACCCCGATTTTCCTCGTGAGACCCAGTTCGTTGAATATCCCGACTTCCTTTCAAAAGACAGGCCGTGGCTATATAACACAAGTTCGCTGGTCGTTGAACGTGAGGCATTCTGCGCTACTGACGGGTGGTCTACCGAGATTTTTTATGGGGACATACAGGATCTTCTTAACAACCTGGCGACCGCAGGAAATACTGTCCTTGTGCTTGCGCCTAGCACAGTTTGGTACAGAATGCACTCAGACAATGCAATTTTAAATGTGCCGTCATTCGTAAAAGGTATTTACAAACTACTGGAGAAGGCGAAGAGAGGTCGATATCCTGGCGGAAAGGAACTTTGGGTAAAACGATCAGCCTGGTTCGGTGGGCTGATTTTCTATTGGGCTAAAGAATCGATACGTACCGGGCATTACCAGGATGCGATCCGGCTCTTTGCTTTCAAATGGTGGATGATTTTCCTAGCCACCATCAGAAGGGCAATCCGCTGGATCGTGGGGAGGAAGTCGGTTGAAGTACTTCAAATTGAAGTAGACTGCCAGCGACTGAATTCTGCGTTTGAATTCGATCGCAATCTAGTCGAAAAGACTCAAAATTCCTAGAATTCCTCACAAAAGGAAGTCATCATGAAGGACAGAAAAGTACGTATTGGAATCATCGGGTGCGGGTTTACTGCTGATCTATATTGGTCAAATTTGAAGTTCTACCCCAACTTGGAACTCGTGGGCGCAACCGATATCCTTCCTGATCGAACTGCCAAATTCTGTAACTACTCGTCTTCACAGATTTACCCAACCCTGGAAGCTATGTTGGCGGACCCCAGTATCGAGATGATCGTGAATCTGACAAACTCCAGCAGCCACTACACAACGACTAAACAGTGCCTGGAAGCTGGAAAGCATGTCTATTCGGATAAACCGTTAGCGCTTAAGTTTTCGCATGCTGAGGAGTTAGCTCAGCTCGCACAATCAAAGGGGTTGCATTTATCCTCGGCGCCCTGCGGATTGCTGGGTGAAACTGCGCAGACTTTGTGGCGAGCACTGCGCAAGAACGAAATTGGACCGATCCGTCTTGTCTACGCAGAGCTTGATGATGGGCCGCTCAATTTGCAAATGCCGCATACTTGGCGTTCTCGGACGGAAGCTCCATTCGACTATCATGCGGAGTTCAGTGCAGGTGTCACCATTGAGCATTCGTTCTATTATCTGACGTGGCTCGTTGCGTTTTTCGGGCCCGCCAAGTCGGTTACAGCATTTTCAGACGTCCTCTGGCCAGACAGACGCATTTCTTCCGAAGAGACGATCGGTATTACCACCCCTGATCTCGCGGTTGCATGTATCAGGTTTGAATCGGGGGTTGTTGCAAGGTTCACGTGCGGTCTGATCGCGCCTTACAACCACCTGATGCAGATCGTCGGCGATACCGGAGTTCTGTCAGTCCGCGAGCCTTGGAATCTATCTTCACCGGTCTATATTGATCGCTATTCTCAGAGGCGGTTTAAGGCTGAGAGGTATTCGATAACAAAATCGTTTCCGTTTCTAGCGAGGGTTTTAAGTCATGGATCCGGCGTTTATCCGCCAGTAAGAAAGGCCAGTTTAAGACAGCGATATCACAAAGCCCGACCAGATTTTATGCGAGGAGTCGCAGAGTTGGCGCGGGCTATAAAGGAGGACCGTGAGTCCCGGCTTCCTTTGGATTTCTGCCTTCATGTGAACGAACTTGGACTTGCCATTCAGCATCCGATTTGCAACCCCTATTTGTTGAAGACCTCTTTCAAACCACTTTCGCCGCTTGATGACGAGGAGATTAAGGAAGTCTTTCCCCCCGCAAATTGGTAGTATTCCTGAATCCGTGTTTTCCGGGTTTGGCTTCTCGAGTTCGTTTAGCTTCGACCAAAGGCTCGATTGACGATTCGCTCCATCGCAAAAGACCCGCGCAACTGCCACGGGTCTTTAGTTTCTAGGCTAATCACTGGGCGTTCTTTTCAGATTTTCCAGTTTTGGGAAAATATGTGGCCATAAAAGTGGAAAATACTTTCCACTTTTATGGGAAAGAGAATGCCATATTTGTTGCTACATTCAGGGAAGATTCTTTCCTGCATAACAGTGATTTGGAGTTCCATTGGAGTGGAAAAATGAGATATAGAATGCGGAAAGCTCATATCACAGGCTGTGCTGGAGATTGGAACTCGTCGTGCTAAAAGAAAGTGCAGGGGTTGACGACTCTTCATGGCAGTTAGCGAAACTATTCAACTCGCGAAAAGACCGACGAGGGTGCTGGGTATGATCGAAGCTCAGGTGCAAAGAGCGATCGACCACATTGCGGAAAGTGACTGCCCGGTGTTGGTGGTTGGTGAGCACGGCTCCGGCAAGCGTTCCGTTGCCACTCAAATTCATGCTCAGTCGCACCGTTCCCGCCATCACTTAACCGAAATCCAGAGCGAAACGGCTGATGAGAGAATGCTAGAGACGGCATTCGCTGCGAAGGGGACGCTGTATCTTGCTGAAATTGGGGAGCTTAGTCAAGATCTCCAGTGTCTGATCATAGAGCGCTATTTCCACTCGCCCGAAGCGCAAAGAGGCCGCCTCATTTGTGGTACAAGCCGCGAACTTATTGGGGACGTCAAGAGCGGCAAAATACGAGAGGATTTCTATTATCTGGCCTCGGCGGTAACTCTGCGGATATCACCTTTGCGTTGCCGGAAGTCGGAGATCCTGGTGATCGCCGATGATCTTCTGACGCAGTACTCCAAACAATTCGATCGTCCGAAGCCACTATTGCAGGGAGAAATTGTCGAGTTTTTGCTGGAGCATACCTGGCCCGAGAACTTCTCAGAACTGCAGACGGCGATCAAGACTTATGTGGCAATCGGAAATCAGTCGGTTTCAGTTGCCGCGCTCAAAGCTGCAGCGGCAGCAATGAAGGCAAGTGGCGCCCGCAAGTCGTTTTCGCTGAAGCAAGCAGCTCGGGCAGCTTCTACGGAAATCGAACGGCAGTTGATCACGGAGGTTCTGGCGGCGACGGGAGGCAATCGTAAACGGGCTGCGGATGAACTGGGGATCAGCTATAAGGCGCTTCTTTACAAGCTCAAACAGGTGGAAGCGGAATATCCACCCGCAGCAAACAAGAACGGAGTTGCAGTATGAAATCAGCAATTTTATTGGCCTTGGTTCTCTCTTTTGCAAATGTTGCTGACGCTGCTCAGCAGCGGGAGGCATCCGATCCAGCTGGTGCAGCACCTCAGTCAGCTGCGGCTGCTGCCGATGTTGGGGCGAATTCGGGATACATTATTGGAGCTTCTGACGTTCTGACTGTGACGGTTTGGAGAGAACCTACACTATCCGGCTCGATTCTGGTCCGACCTGATGGAATGATCTCGCTTGCATTGCTCGGTGATGTGCAAGCCTCAGGACTTACACCACTGGATCTGGCCAATCAAATTTCTCAAAAGCTCAAAAAGTTCTATCAGGATCCGAAGGTTTCGGTCGTGGTTACGGCGATAAATAGCAAACAGGTCTTCCTGATTGGTGAGGTGACCAAAAAGGGACCGGTGCCAATGACTTCGGGAATGACTCTCCTGGAAGCAATTTCAAGCGCGGGTGGACTGACAGATTTTGCCAATGCAAAGAAAATCTACGTTCTGC
>Ga0265342_10001805_pt1 | contig 19465 bp, 19 predicted proteins | sample 4CB327metaG_FD_203125 | JGI IMG/M metagenome (GOLD analysis project Ga0265342, IMG submission 203125) | Rhizosphere microbial communities from Carex aquatilis grown in University of Washington, Seatle, WA, United States - 4-CB3-27 metaG | ecosystem: Host-associated > Plants > Roots >...
TCAGGCGCTGCATGCTCTCGCCCAGCTGCCCGGGGGCGTCGCTGCCCACGATCGGCACGTCCTGGCTCAGATCGCCCTCGCCCACGCGGCGGACCACGTCGAGCAGGACGTCGACCTTCTGGCGCAGCTCGTCGCTGGCCGCCTGCTGGGACTCGGCGTGCGCGCGGTCGGCATCCTGCGCCGTCTTGAGGTCCTCGGCGGTCTTGTTGGTCGCGGCGGCCAGCCGGCCGATCTCGTCCTCGGTGGTCAGCTCGCAGCGCGACTGCAGATCGCCGCGGCCCAGCCTCTCGACGTGGTCCAGGACGAGCTCGACCTGCTTCACGGTGCGGTTGGCCGTGAGGCCGGTGGCGGCGGCGCCGAGCGCGCCGAAGATCAGCGCGATCAGCATGAGGCGCCAGCGCGCCGAGCTCACGTCGGCGGCGATGTGGTGCAGCGAGAAGCCGATGCCCACGCCGCCGATCAGCTTGCCGCGGTCCCGGATCGGGAAGAAGCCGATCAGGAGATCTCCCTCGATCCCCACGCGCTGCTCCTCGCCCAGGCGAAGGCCCGACTGGTTGGCGTGAAACGCGTCCAGGTCGCCGTGCTGCGCGACGATGCCGCCCTTGGCGTCGAAGGCCACGCCGAAGGTGAAGTCCGCGTCGTGCTCGAGGTACGCGAAGATCTCGTCGGCCGCCTTGCTGTCCGCGAGCGCCACGTCGACCGCCAGCACGCTGGCGAGGAGCGTGCCCACCGACTTCGCCTTGGTGTCGATGCCCTGGTACAGGGCGTGCGACTCCGAGACATTGGCGTATGTCGCCTCGACGACGAATCCCGCCAGCAGCGGCAGGAGCCCCCAGATGACCAGCTTCCCTCGGAGCTTCATTGATCCCCTTTTATTTGTTGAATTTCAAGACGGCGACCCCATCCGGCAGGCTCTTCGCGCTGTCGGCGTCGACCACGCACACCCCTCCCGCTGACTTCTTCACGAACGCGATGCACTCGGCGGCCGAGCCGACGGTCGCCGGCTTCTTCATGTCGCCCTTGAAGACCTCTTGCTTGATCTTCGCCAGCAGGATGTCCTCGCTGGCGCCGACCAGCTCCTGCGCCAGCCATTTGATCTCGGCGCTGCCGCTCGGAGACAGACCGACCTCGACCTTCTGCCCGCCCTTCCAGGTGCCCTTCTTCCCGGTGAAGACGTCGCGCATCTCATCCTTGCCGGCCTGCGCGGTGTCATTGGCGGCGTTGCGGACGAACACGAAGTCTCCGGCCGACGCGCGGCCACCGGCAAACAGGACGAGGACAAGCGTTGCGGCAATCCCAATCTTCGCACCGGGCTGGCTCACGACGGCCTCCTGACCTGAACGACTGCGCAACGACGAAGACGGTTCATCGACATCTTTCGAGCGCACATCAGAAGCCAAAGGCCACCTGTGTTCCCGCGCGGTACTCCGTATTCAGATCGCTGCGGTTCCACTCGAGCTCGATCTTCACGGCGAAGTTCTCGTTGGCAACGATCTTGATGCCGGTGCTCACCGCGTTGTAGTTGCCGCGCGACTGCTGAAACGTCGTCAACCAGAACACGTCCGGAGGCGACGGGAAGCGCGCGAATTCGTAGCGGGCGTAAGGCGTGACCTGACCCACCGTGTAGCCGAGCTCCGTCAGACCCGCCAGGGTCCGCTGCGTCTGATCCGGCCCGACGTGCTGGATGTGGTAGCCCTCGGCGATGAGGTGCCAGGGGTGCTCGACGTACGCGATGTGCGCGCCGAGGATCTGCTCGCGCAGCGTGTTCAGCTGATCCGTCGCCGGATCCATGTTGTTGCGCGGCGGGATCCAGTCGATGAGCCCGTTGACGCCCATGATGAGCCCGTTGATCTCGTAGCGCAGGCGCAGGTTGAACATCTTCTGGTTGTTGATGTCCCCGCCGTTCGCCAGATCGTCGGACTGAACACCGCGCCCGTTGGCGACATCCAGATCGTAGCTGAAGCGCTGCTGCGCGAACGGCAGCTTGCCGTGGAAATTCAGACCGACCGTCGACGCTGGAAGGATCGATCGGTTGTCATGCTGATCGACCAGCTCGGGGCGGTCCATCGGCAAGAGGTAGACGGCGCCGCCCTGCGGGTAGGCCGTGTTGTAGTAACCGAGCGAGGTGTGGAAGCGCCCGCCCGTGATCTTCAGCCAGTCGCCGACTTCATAGCTCAGCTGAAAGCGATCGAGATCGATGGAGATGTCGTTGCCCCGGTCGACGTCGAACAGGACCTCGGACAGGAACGACCAGTTGCCCATGCTGCCGCGCAAGAACAGATCGAGCGAAGCCAAGTTGAAACCATTGGTCGTCGTCGCGCTGCTGTCAGCGCGCTGGACGGTGCGGGTTGCGTTGTACTCGATCGCGCCGTAAGTGCCGACGCTGAACTCCTGCGCAACGGCCCGGCGCCCAAACGACAGAGCGGCGGCTGCACAGCACGCGGAAATGAGAATGAGTCGTTTCATGGCGTCTTGAGGTCCCCTTCGCGAACGGGTTGGATGGCGGTCGTTCGAAGGGCCACATCGGCGGCGCGGCACAAAGCTGAAGAAGGGTCCCGAGAGGCGGGATCCTGCTGGATCAGGGCCGGGATCCCAGAGGTCAGGCGCCGGTAACGGCCCAGTCGGCGCGCGCACAAATTGCGGCGAGGGACGCAGCTTCTGCGCTGCCCGACTCGGGCGCGTGCGCGTACTCCCAGCGCACTTCAGGCGGTAGGGACATCAGGATCGACTCGATCCGCCCGTCGGTCTTGAGGCCGAACAGGGTCCCGCGGTCGTAGATCAGGTTGAACTCGACGTAGCGCCCGCGGCGCACGAGCTGCCAGTGTCGCTCGCGCTCGCCCCAGGGCTCGTTGCGGCGGCGTTCGACGATCGGCAGGTAGGCGGGCATGATCGCATCACCCAGCGCCCGCACGAACGCGAACAGGCGGTCGCCGTCGCTCTCGACTGCGGACGGCGCATCGAGGGCTGGGTCGCGCGGCTGCTTCGCGGTCGCTTCGGCGCCGGCTCCTAGATAGTCGAAGAAGACCCCGCCGACCCCGCGCGGCTCCCCGCGGTGAGGCAGGAAGAAATAATCGTCGCACCATCGCTTGAAGCGCGGATAAAAGCCGGCGTCGAACCGGACGCAAGCGTCGCGCAACGTACGATGAAAATGGCATGCATCTTCAGGAACGACGTAATACGGGGTCAGGTCCGTTCCGCCGCCGAACCAGGATGCGTGCCCGCGTTCCAGGTGGCGAACGTTGGCGTGCATGGTCGGCACCCGCGGGCTGCGCGGGTGCAGCACCAGCGACACGCCGGTCGCCCGGAAGCGCAGCCCATCGCCCGGCAGCGACGCCGCCATCTCCGGCCGCAGTTCGCCGTGCACGTCGGAGAAGTTCACGCCCGCCTTCTCGAACAGCGCGCCGTCGGCCAGCACGCGCGACCGCCCACCGCCGCCGCCCGCGCGCTGCCATTCGTCCTGGCGAAACTTGCCGCCGTCGGCGCGCTCGAGCGCGGCGACGATGTCGTCCTGCAGCCGGCGGAAGAATGTCGCGGCCGCCTCGCCGCGGCTCATGGGTGTCCGCTCGCGAGCGGCGCCGCGATCACCACCCGAGTCATGGATGCGCCGGACGCGGGCGCAGGTGCGCCAGCTTGTCGCTGACGTCGCGGAACTTGGGATCGCGCTTCGCGACCTTCTCGTAGAAGTACAGCGCCTCGCTCTGATCGGCGAGCCGCTCGAACGTCGAGCCGAGGCAGTAATAGAGCTGCACGGTCTCCTCGGGCGTGACCTGCGGGCAATTGAGCCCCTCTTTGTAGCGGATGATGGCGTCGGTGAGCGAGCCCTTGGCCTCGCAGCATTCGCCGATCATCGTCAGCGCGAAGACCTCGCGCGACGGGTCCTGGGTCAGGAGCTTGAACTCGCCGATGGCGGCGTCGAGCAGCCCCATCTCTTTGTAAGCGATCCCGAGATCGCCGTGCGTCGACAGATCGACCTTCTCGCCGCCTGAGACCACGGCGACCGGCGACCGCTCGTGTGGCTCGGGGTCGAGCGAGCGCAGCGGGCGCGGGTCCTGTGTGGCCATGGTGTCGTCGTCGTCGCCGCCGAGATCCAGCTCCGTGGCCCCGCCCGATCCAACCGCGAACGGCGACTCCTGTGCCACTGACGACGGCGGCTCCTGCATGCGCTCGACCTCGACCATCTTGCGCGCGATCGCCTCGTTGCCAGGGTAGCGCGACTGCAGATCGGTGAGCGTCGCCATCGCTTCGTCGAGCATCGCTTGTGCGAGAAAGAAATCGACCTGGTCGAGCTCGCCCTGGATCTCCTCGTCACCGCGGCGCTCCTCACCCGTTCGCGGCGCCGGCGTCACCAGGTCGAGGCCGGTGTCGTCGCCCGAGGCGACGGCGTCCTCGAGATCGAGCTCCAGATCGTCGCCCGCCAGCTCCTCGGCCGAGTCGAGGCCGTCGACGTCATCGAAATCCATGGCCGGCCGCGCCGGCGGAGGGGGCGCGCGCCGGGGCGGCACCGCCGGAATCGCCGCCACCGAGATGGCGGTGTTGGGACCGTGCAAGAATCCGGGCGCGCGCGCCGGCGGCGCGAACGAGCTCCCGCCGCCCTGAAGCCGCGCGAGCGCACGGGTCGCGTTCGGATCCAGCACGCGCGCGCGCTCCGCCAGCCTCACGGCCTGCGCGTGGTCGGTGTCGGCCAGCGCCTCGGCCATGTATTCGATCTCCGCGGCCGCCTCGCTGCGCCGGCCCAGCTGCGTGAGCACCGCGGCCAGCTTCTCGCGCGCCGGCAGGTAGTCCGGTTGGACCTCGAAGACGCGCCGCAGGTGGTCGACCGCGCGATCGAGCAGGCCGTACTTCACGAAGACGTCGGACTCCGCGATGATGCGCGGCACGTCCTGGCCCGGCGGGCGCACCCCCGAGCCGTCGGTGCCGCTGCTGGCAGCGAATGAATGATGGGCGGGCGGCGGAGGCGGCGGAGGCGGCCGGCTGAATCCGCTGCCTCCCGGCATCGGCGGACGCAGCGGCGACGAGCTGCCCGGGATCGGCGGCGGCGTCGCACCGACGGTGACGTTGACGCCATAGCGCCGCGCGGCTTCCAGCAGCTCGGCGTCGCGTGGCTCCAGCGCCAGCGCGCGCCGGATCGCGACGTCGCGCTCGGCGGTGTGCCCCAGCTCCTGGTGGATGTCGGCCAGCTCCTTGAGCACCGACACCGCCTTGGGGATGTCCAGCTGCTCGAATGCGCGCGCGAGCAGCGACACGTTCTCGGGCGCGCGCGGCTCCGCCTTCAGGCAGGCCTGCAGTTTGGCCAGCGCCAGGCGCGCATTGTTTCGATCGATGTAGGCCTCGGCCAGCTCACGCGCCACCACCAGGTTGTCGGGCTGGTGAAACAGGAGGCGCTCGGCGACCCGCGTGTACTCCTCGTAGCGCCCCTGCACCTTCAGCTGGTCGGCGGCACGCGCAAACTCCTGGATCGCCTCCTCGGTGGCGCCGGCCTGCGACGCCAGCTCGGCGAGCTTGATCCGTGACACGACGTTGTCGGGCGTCAGCTCGACGATGGCACGCAGCGCCCCCAGCGCCTCCGCGGAACGCGACGTCTTCTGATACGCGAACGCCGCCAGCTCGTATTGGTGGACAGCGTCGGAGACCAGCCCCAGGCGCTTGAATACTTCCGCGAGCTTGACGTGTCCCTGAACGTAGCTCGGCGACAGCTTGAGCACGTTCTTGTACACAGCGACCGCTTTCTGGAAAAAGCCTTGCTCGGTGTAAAGCTCACCGGTTTTGAGATAAATCTCGGTCGCCTGGTCGGCCGCGCCACGCTTGGCGTGCAGTTCCGCCATCTTGAGCCAGGTGCGCGTGTCCTTGGGATCCTCCTGGACCACCTTGGCGAATTCGGCGAGCGCCTTGTCGAGCTGCCCTCGCTCCAGAAACTTCTGGGCGGCGGCGAGGGTCTTGTCCTTTTTGGTGACCACGAGCGCCTTCCAGTCTTACCGCTAACACCGTGGGTGTAAAGCGGCCAGAAAACGAGCAAGTAGACCGCGCCGCCGCCCCACCTCGAGCCAGCCGGCGGCCGGCCCCCCCCGCCGATCGCCGTTTCCGACCCCCTCGTGCTGCCCTGGCCGCCTACCCGCTCATGCGTTCGACCAGGTGGGTGTCCATCCGACCGCTGACGAAGTCAGCGTTCGCGAGGAGCCGGCGGTGAAAGTCCAGGTTGGTCTTGCAGCCCTCGACGACGAACTCCGCCAGCGCGCGTCGCATCCGCGCCAGCGCCGCCGGCCGGTTCTCGGCGCGGACGATCAGCTTGGCCAGCAACGAGTCGTAGTACGGCGGAACGACGTAGTTCGTGTAGATGTGAGTGTCGACCCGCACACCCAGGCCGCCGGGGAGGTTCAGCGCCGTGATCCGGCCCGGCGACGGCGCGAAGGTGACCGGGTCCTCGGCATTGATGCGCAGCTCGATGGCGTGGCCGCGCGGGCGAATGTCGTTGCCGATGCGCAGCGGCTCGCCGGCCGCGAGCCGCATCTGCTCACGCACCAGGTCGACGCCGAACACCTCTTCGGTCACCGTGTGCTCGACCTGGATGCGCGTGTTCATCTCCATGAAGTAGAAGCGCTTGTCCTCGTCGAGCAGGAACTCGAGCGTGCCGACGGTCTTGTAGCCGATCGCCAGCGTCGCCTTGCGCGCGACACCCAGCAACTCGGCGCGGCGCGCGTCTTCCAGCGCGACCGACGGCGCCTCCTCGACCAGCTTCTGGTGGCGGCGCTGGATCGAGCACTCGCGCTCGCCGAGCGCCACCGCCTTGGTGCCGTCGCCCAGCACCTGGACCTCGACGTGGCGCGGCCGGGCGATGTAGCGCTCGATGTAGACCGCGGGGTTACCGAAACCGGCCTGCGCCTCGGAGCGCGCCTGAGCCAGCAGCGTGTGCAACCGGTCGATGTCCTCGACGATCTTCATGCCGCGGCCACCGCCGCCGGCCGACGCCTTGATGATCACCGGCAGGCCGATGCGCTCGATCGCCTCCTCGGCGTCGCGGTCGTTTTCCAGCACGCCGGTGCCGGGCAGGATCGGCACGCCGGCGGCGCTCATGAGCTTCCGCGCCGACACCTTGTCGCCCATGCTGCGCATCACTTCGGGCTGCGGGCCGATCCAGTGCAGGCCGCAGCGCTGCACCACCTCGGCGAAGTGGGCGTTCTCGGCCAGGAAGCCGTAGCCCGGGTGAACCGAGTCGGCGCCGGAGATCTCGGCCGCGCTGATGATCGCCGGGATGTTGAGGTAGCTCAGCCGCGCCGGCGGCGGCCCGATGCAGACCTTTTCGTCGGCGAAGCGCACATGCAGCGCGTCGGCGTCGGCGGTCGAGTGGACCGCGACCGAGCGCATCCCCGCCTCGCGGCAGGCGCGGATCACCCGCAGCGCGATCTCGCCACGGTTGGCTATGAGGACCTTCTTGAACACGGCGTGGGTCGGAGAGAGAGAGGGGAACGAAAGCGCTCAGGACTTCGCGAGGCGGAACAGCGACTGGCCGTACTCCACGTGCTCGCCGTTGCGCGTGAGGATCTCGACGACCTTACCGTCGGCCTCGGCCTCGATCTCGTTCATCAGCTTCATGGCCTCGACGATGCAAACCACCTGACCCTTGCGGACCGTGTCGCCGACCTCGACGAACGACGCAGCCTCCGGCGAGGGCGCGCGATAGAACGTGCCGACGAACGGCGACGAGATGAACGTACCAGGCTCGGGCGCGCCCTCGACCGGCGGCGGCGGCGCCAGCGTGATGGGCGGGCGCGACACCGAATCGGCCTTGGCCTCGACGACGCGGCGGCCGCCGAGGCGGCGGCGCACGCGGATGCGGCCCGACGGATCGGCCTCGACCTCTGACAGATTCAGCTCGGTGGCGATCCGCGCCAGCTCGCGCACGGTCTCGAGATCGATTCCGCTCGAACGGGCCGCGCGCGCCGCAGTCTCCGGCGAGCGCACCTCGGCGCCCTTCGCGCCGCCCTTGCCCTTTGACTCGCTGCCCTTCTTCGTCGCGCTCTTCATCGAGCCAAGCGTCCTTTCTGTTTCGAAGCCGAATCGACCGACGAGCTCTTGCGGGCGCCGAGAATATCGATTGCCGCGTCCAGCGCCAACCGATAGCTGCTGGCGCCGAACCCGGCGATCTGCCCGACGCAAACCGCGGTCAGGTACGACCGGTGGCGGAACTCCTCGCGCGCCGCCAGGTTCGACAGGTGGACCTCGATCACCGGTAGCTTCGTGGCTGCGATCGCGTCGCGCAGCGCCACGCTGGTGTGCGTGAAGCCACCGGCGTTGATGATGATCGCATCGGCGTCCGTGCGCGCCTGCTGCACGCGATCGATCAGCACACCCTCGTGGTTCGACTGTAGGGTGATCACCTCGACGCCGGCCGCGCGGCCGCGCGCCGCCAGCTCCGCGTCGATGTCCCCGAGCGTGGTATGCCCGTAGATGTGCGGCTCGCGCTCGCCGAGGAGGTTCAGGTTCGGTCCGTGTAGCACCAGCACGCGCGGGCTGACGCGGGCCGATTTGGAGGCGGTCTCTTTCGCCATTGGCGGCTGTCTCAGAGCTCCGCTTCGATCCGCGGCGCCGTGATGCGCATCAGGTAGCGCGCGCGGCCCATCTTCTCGCCGGCGCCGCTGGCGGTGTCGCTGGCCTCGCCCGCGGACAGGAACGCGCAGGCGACGAAGTAGTCCTTGTTGAGGATCTGCACCAGGACCGTCAACCTGTCGGTGCGGAACGTCAGCTCGCGCAGCAGGCCGATGCTCAGCGCCTGGGCCGTGCGCCGCGCCTGCGCGATGAGGTGCGCGAACTCGAGGCCGATGGTCTGGATGTCGGCGATGCCGTGGGCGCCCTCGCGCACGTACGACTCGACGGTGATGCCGTCGAACCCCATGAGCACGCCCCCCACCCCGCCCTCGAGGCGGTCGACCAACTTCTTGATGGTGTCGCGAAACATGGCCAAGCCAGCCCCGGCTTGTACCCGCTTGATCTCGGAAGTGTCAAGTGACCGGGCGGCTCGGGTCGGGCTCCCGGCGAGCCCTCACATGTCCGGCGCCGGGCAGACGATGTCGTTCGTGGCGCCGGTGCAGCAGAGGAGCGGGCCGTAGTCCTGGGCGGGGTTGCAGGGGTTGCCGTGGTCCAGGTTGGGCTTGGGGGAGGCGCTGCAGGACGGGCGCGCGGGAAAGTTGTACTGAGCCACGTCGTCGAAGCCGGTCTGCAGGCAGCCGATGCAGGTGCGCACCGAGAAGCGGAACTTGTCGGAGTCGATCTCGCTGCCGCTGGTCAGCCGGCCGACCACCCGCATCTCGATGGTGAAGATCACCAGCTGGCCGAGATCCGGCGGCAACGTGCCGGCGGCGAAGAGCGCGTGGATCGTCTGCGCCTGGCAAGGGCTGATCACCTGCGCGGTGAGGCCGACCATCGTGCCGGGCAGGAGCGCGGTCGTGGTGGGCCAGAAGAAATCGGCCGGGCAGCCGTCGGGCCAGGTCATGGTCAACCCGGGCGGTGGGATCAGCGTGCCACGCACGCCGTCGATGTAGACGGCGTTGGGCTCGATGGCGCCGGGCGTCGCCGCCTGGATCGGCAGGGCGCTCTGCACCAGCGGGTAGGCCAGGTACGCGGGGTAGGCAGAGGGCGGGGTGCTGGTCTCGAGATCGAGCACGCCCGTGCCGACGACGTTCGCGCTCGGCGTCGAGCCGGCGCTGCAGATGTGCGTGGTCTCGTCCTGCACCGGTTGCTGGTTCTGCAAGATCACCAGCAGCCCCGAGTTCGAGACGCACCCAGCCGCGGCCAGCGACCACACCACCATCGCGCCCAAGACAATGCGATTCATGCAGACGATCCGATCGTCTTCACACCGCCGGGCGAAGACAGAAAATGGGACGAGAGCTCGTCGGCGGTGACGTCCTCGAGCCGGGTTTCTCCGGGCGCGGGAACGAAGACGAAGCGAATCTTTCCCGCGCGGCGTTTCTTGTCGACGCTGACGCGCGCGAGCACACTGGCGTCGAGCCGGCGCTCGACGTCGACCGGCAGGCCGACCGCCGACAGCACGCGGCGCGCGCGCTCGACCAGCGGCGGCGGCGTGATGCCGCGCGCGACGCCGAACGACAGCGCGGCGATCATGCCCAGCGACACCGCCTCGCCGTGAAGCAGGTCGTAGCCCGACGCCGCCTCGACGGCGTGGCCCACCGTGTGGCCGAAATTCAAGATCGCGCGCCGGCCATCCTCGTGCTCGTCCTCGGCGACGACGCCGGCCTTCACGCGCACGGCGCCCGCGATCAAATTCAGGTAGCGAAGGGCAGCGTAGGGCGCGTTGCTGGCGCCGGGCGGCCAAGCTTCGATCTCGGCCAGCAGCGACGCGTCGGCGATGAAGCCGCACTTGATGATCTCGGCCAGGCCGGCGATGCGCTCGCGCGCGGGCAGCGTCTCGAGAAAGGCGAGATCGGCGATCACCGCGCGTGGTTGGTGGAACGCCCCGACCAGGTTCTTGCCGGCGCGCAGGTCGACGCCGGTCTTGCCGCCGACCGACGCGTCGACCATCGCCAGCAGCGTCGTCGGGAACGCCGCGAAAGCGACGCCGCGCAGGTAGATCGCCGCGGCGAAGCCGGCGTGGTCGGTGGTGGCGCCACCGCCGACACCGACGACCGCGGCGCGCCGATCGAAACCCTCGGCCGCGAGCCACTCGCTGGTGCTCTCGATCTCGGACATCGTCTTGCTGGCCTCGCCGGCCGGCAAGTTGCGGCGCGCCACGCGCGGCCAGCGGCGCGCGATCGCCGCCACCAGCGGATCGACGCGGGGTGAGCGCTTGGCGAGATCGCCGTCGACCAGCACGGCGACGCCGGTCGTGGTCGGCCCGAGCGCCGCCAGGAGGGCGTCCGCCGCGGCTTCGGCGGGTGAAGGTCCATCGAATGTCCCGATGCGCACGTCGTACCGCCGCGCGCCGAGCTCGACGCCGACGGTGATCACGAGGCACCTCCGCGCCCGTGGTCAGCGCCTCGCGCACCGCCGAGCCGCCCGAGCTGCCCGAGCTGCCCGACGATCTCGCGCATGACGTCGGCGGGCGCGCGGCCCACGGTGTCGATGCGGTGGTGGGCACGCGCGTAGAACGGCTCGCGCTCGGCGAGCAGCGCCGCCGCGACGCCCTCGGGATCGGCCTTGCCGTGCAGCAGGGGCCGGCCCGGGCCGGTGCCGGTCCGCCGGATCACCTCGGCCGGCGTGGCCGACAGCGCGACCACCTGCCCGGCCGCCAGCATCGCCGACAGGTTCGGCTCACGGCAGGCCGCGCCGCCACCGGTGGCGATCACCGTGCCGCGCATCGCCGCCACCGTGCGGACCGCTGCCTCCTCGCGCGCGCGAAAGCCGGCTTCGCCCTCGCTGGCGAAGATCTGCGCCACGCTGTGTCCGGCTTCGCGAATGATCACGTCGTCGAGATCGACGAACGCGAAGCCGAGCTCGCCCGCCAGCAGGCGGCCAACGGTCGACTTGCCGGTACCCATGAACCCGATCAGAAAGATCGGCGCGGCGTCGGGAAGCGCGCCGCGCGGGGGGGACTGCTCTTTGGCCATGGGCTGCACTATGGCGCAAAAGCCGTCGCGCGCTTCACCGAGTTGGAGATGCGCGGGGTGATGAAGACCAGGAACTCGGCCCGGTCGTCGTTCTCCTTGCGGGTGCGAAAGAAGAACCCGATGAACGGCAGGTCGCCGAAGAACGGCACCTTCGAGAACGACAGGCCCGAGTTGCGCTGGTAGATGCCGCCGATGACCGCGGTCTCGCCGTCCTGCACCAGCATCACGGTCTTGGCGTCCTTGCGCAGGATCGTCGGATCGCCGCGCGCGCCGGTGTTGACGAAGTCGGGCTCGTTGCGGGTCACGTGGATGGTCATCACCACCGTGCCGTCGTGGGTGACGTGCGGTTTGACGGTGAGGCCCAGGTTCGCCTCGACGAACACAGTCTGGATGCCGGTGGCGCTGACGATCGAGATCGGAATCGACACGCCCTGGTTGATCGACGCCTCGACGTTGTCGAGCGTCGAAATTCGCGGCGACGACAGGATGCGCACCTGGCCGCTGGTCTCGAGCGCCGACAGGCGCAGGTTCAGGTTGAACGCGCCGTTGACCGACCCGAGCATCAGGCCGAGGGCGCCGCCGCTGCCGGTACCGACGGCCGCCGGCAGGTTGACCGCGAAGTTCGGGCTGGTGGCGCCGTTCCCGGCGAGGCCGCCCAGCGGCGCGGTGCTGTCGGTGGCGCCGCCGGCAACCGCGACGTTGGATGGGAACGCCAGGCCGGTCGGGTTGGCGTGGTTGGCGTCGCGGAAGGCCGAGCCGCCCCACTGCACGCCGATCTGGCGCGTGAAGTTCGAGGTCGCCTCGACGATGCGCGCCTCGATCACCACCTGCGACGTCTGCGTATCGAGGCTGCGGACGAGGTCCTCGATCAATTGCAAATTTCGCACGACGTCCGAGACGATCAGCTGGTTGGTGCGCTCATCGACCGAGACCCGTCCGCGCGGCGACAGCACATCCTTGATGCGGTCGCGCAGCAGCTTGGCCTCGGCGTAGGACACGGCGATGAGCCGCGTCTCCGTCGGCGCCACGTCGTTGAGCGCGCGCTGGCGCGCGATGTCGGCCTCGACCTCTTTCTCGAGCACGTTCAGCGGCGCGACGCGGATCAGGTTGCCCTCGCGCACCTGGCCCAGCAGCTTGGCGCGCAGGATCACGTCGAGCGCCTGATCCCAGGGCACGTTCTTCATCTTGATCGTGACCTCGCCCTTGACGTCGTCGGAGGTCACGATGTTCACCTGCCCCACGTCGGACAGCAGGCGCAGGATGTTGTGGATGTCGGCGCCGCGGAAATCGAGATCGATGCGCCGCCCGACGTAGCGCTTCCTGGGCAGCGACGAGCGCGGCGGCAGCACCAGGCCGCCGCCCACGACGCTGCCACCGCCCACGGCTGCCGGTGGGGGCGGACCGTTCGGGATCATACCTGCGGACGGCGTCGCGAGGTCGCCACCCGTCCCGGGCGCAGCCGCCTCGGTCGGCGGGACCGACAGCACCGGCGCGGGCGGAGGGCCCGACGTTCCCACTTGCGCGAACACCGGGGGCGCGGCCAACAGCAACGTCACCATGCACGCCGCGTGTGCGCGCGTCTTGGAAGCTCGGCTCCTCATTTCATTCCTTCGTCGGGGTCCACGAGAATCGCCCTCTCGACCGGGTGCGGTTCGCCCTTGGCGTTGGTCTCCATCTGCTCGACCACCACGCGGTCCGAAAGGATGCGGGTCACACGCGCGCCCGACTTCGAGATGTAGTCGCCCTTCTTCACCGTCTCTCCCATGCCGGACGGATCGCGAAACATCGCGCGCGGCGCCGAATCGCCGGTGACGATCGCGATCAGCGCCAGCTCTTCCAGGCCCAGCTTCTCGAACACAGCGGGGATCTTGCGGGTGCTGTTGGTCCCCTTGTCGACGAACAGGCGCAGATACGAGTGGAACGGATCGCGGTTGACGTCGTCGTTCTCGACGAAGTCCTCGTCCTTGAGCACTTTCTTGCGCAGCGCCGCCAGCCGTTCGGCGGCGACGACCACCGGGTCGATCGCGGGCGCCGCTGGCGCTGCGACAGCCGGTTTCTTCTCGACGGCGGGCGGCGGCGGGGACGCGTCGGCGCCGATCGCGGGGCGCACCGCCAGCGCCAGCGTCGCGAGCACGCCGAAACCCAGCGCCGCCAACGCGACGCCGGTCTTCGTGCCGAAGATTCGCGCGCGCCTCACTTGCTCTCTCCCGAGGCTTGCGTCCCGGCCGCCCCCGCTGGCGGCGGCGCTTCCTTGAACCGGAACGTCGCGGCCACGAACTTCGCGTGGATGCGCGTCGGCGCGTTCATCTGCTCCGACGTCGCGTTGCGCTCCGGGGTCAGCGACAGGTCCTGGACGTTGACGATGCGCCGCAGCTCGCTGGTGTTCTTGAAGAACTTCGCCACCTGGTGATACGTGCCGCGGATCTCCATCTTCACCGGGATCTTCACGTACAGGTCCTGCGGCGACTCGGGGTCGATGTCGATGTGCAGGACCTCGAGCCCCGACAGCTCCGCCTGCTCCTGCACGTTGGAGATGAACGACGGGATCTCCGCCTTCTTGGGCAGCGCGCGCAGCAGCTCGCGCTGCTCCTCCAGCAAGAGGCGCAGCTCGCTGCGATAGGCCAGGTACTCGCGCTTGCGCGTCGCGTACGACGCCTTCTCGGTCTCGAGATCGGTCCGCTGCGCCTCGGCGCGCCCGATGTCGTCGCGCACGTCGGAGTAGATCACCTGGTAAAAGAGCAGGACCAGCACGCCGATCACGCCGGCGGTGACGCCGATCTTGGCCGGCATCTTCAGCTGGAGCAGCTTGGCGATCAGCTCTTTCATGTCAGTAGATGACTTTGGCCGTGAGGTTGAACGTGACGTGCTTTACGGACAGGTTGTTGCCCAGCGTCGTTTCGCTGACTTGTGTGGTGGACTCCGGAGTCACATCGGAGAAAAAGATTGAGAGCTGGAGCCGCTTCAAGAATTCGGCGACATCCTCGTTGGTTTTCGCCGAGCCGCGGATGCGCACCTTGCCCTGCGCCTCCTCGAAGCTGTCCAGCCAGATCCGGCGCGTGTCCCAGCTGGTGTTGAAGCCGATGTTGGGGTCGCGCCGCAGTCGGTCCTCGTAGCTGGCGCGGTCGAAGGTCGGCCCCTTGCCCGCCGTCAGGATCTCGGACATCTCGCGCATCAGGTAGAGCGGCCCGGTGCGCCCGGCCTGCAGCGCCTGGATGGTCTTCTGCTGCTTCAGCAAGTCCTGGCGCTGGTCCTTGATCTTGTCGTAGTCGCCGAGCTCGGCCTTCATGCGGTCGATATCCGCGCGCACGGCGTCGTTTTCACGCGTGACCTCGTCGAGGCGGCTCTGGCTCGTGAGGTAGGCAAACACCATGGCCACGATCGCACCCAGCACCGACAGGCCCATGAAGGCCAGCTGCTTCTGGCCCGGGTCGCGCCGCTTGATCTTGCGCGCGGCGATGAGATTTATGCGAATCACGCCCGGTCCCCCTGCCGGCGCAGGGCCAGGCCCAACCCCACCGTTGCCTCGGCCGCATGCGCGCGGATGAAGTCCATGTCGAACCGCGTCTCGTCGATGATCAGGCGCCGGAACGGGTCGATGATCTCGACGGGGACGCGCGAGCGCTCGGCGAGGATCCGCTGCAGCGCGGGCACCTTGGCCGAGCCGCCGCACAGGTACATGCGCGACAGGGTCAGGTCGGAGCTCGAGGCCAGGAAGAAGTCGAGCGTGCGCTGCAGCTTGCCCGCCATGCTCTCGGCGACCTCGTTCATGATCTCCTCGACGCCGTCGGGGATCCCGTCGGTGACGCCGGCGCTGAGCGCGATCTTGAAGTGCTCGGCCTCCTCCTGGGTGACGTGAATGCGCTTCTGGATCTCCTCTGTGAAGGCGCCGCCGCCGACGGTGACGTCGCGGGTGAAGATGCTGGTGCCGTCGGTGATGATGTTGATGTTCGAGATCGCGGCGCCGATGTTGATCAAGGCCACCGACTCGCCGGCCGTCGCCTCATAGCTGACTTCGAACGCGTTCTGCACGGTGAACGCCGCCACGTCCATCACCGCCGGCTGCAGCTTCGCGTCGCGAATGACCTGGGTGTAGTCGGCGATGACTTCCTTCTTCGCCGCGACCAGCAGGAGCTCCATCATCCCCTGAGCGTTGCGCGGGTTGACCAGCTGGTGATCCATCTCGACCTCGTCGGCGCGGAACGGGATGTGCTGCTCGGCCTCGATCTGCAGCTGCGAGCTCAGCTCCTCGAGCGGCATCTGCGGCACCTGGATCTTCTTGATGATCACCGAGTGGCCGGAGATCGCTGTCGCCACCTGCTTGTTGCGGATGCCCAGCGTCGCGCGCAGCCGGCGGATGGCATCGACCACGGCCGCCTGGTCCATGATCGATCCGTCGACGATCGTCTGCGGCGGCAGCGGCTCGATGCCGAAGTCCAGCAGCTGGATCGACTTCGCCGTCACCTTGACCTGGAGCATCTTGATCGAGCTCGATCCGATGTCGAGGCCGACGCAGTTGCTCGCCATGGGCCTACCTCACCCGCCGGGACGGGAAACCCGCACCAGGTGGGGACAGGTCGGCGCGCGTCAGAAGTCCGTCATTTTGGGGGTTGGTCTTTGCCATTTTTGGGTGGTCCCGGAGGTCCACCAGGAGTCATCGGCAGAGACACCCCATATTCCTTAATTTTATAGAGCAGAGCCCGGTGGCTGATTTCCAGGAGCTCGGCCGCCCGGGTCCGATTGCCCCCGGTCCGGGCCAGCGCCTGGCGGATCAGCTCCTCCTCGACCCGGCGAGCCGCGCGCTTGATGGACAGGGCGCCCGACAGGTCGCCTCCCGCCTCGGCCGGAGTGCCCGAGGCGGGTGCGGGCGACGCGGCCGAGGGCCCGAACCCATTGCGGCCATTGAGGATCCGGTCCGGCAGGCTAGCGACGTCGATCTGGCGGCCCTCGCACATGACCGCGGCGCGCTCGATGGTGTTTTCCAGCTCGCGGACGTTGCCGGGCCAGCCGTAGCCGACCAGCAGGTGCATGGCGTCGTCGGCGATCCCGTCGATCACCAACCTCAGCCGCTGGTTGATGCGGGTCACGAAGTACGCGGCCAGAAGGGGGACGTCCCCGGCGCGGTCGCGCAGCGGGGGCACCCGCAGGGCCACCACGTTGATGCGGTGGAAGAGGTCTTCGCGGAACCGGCCGGCAGCGACCTCTGCCTCGAGATCGCGCGCGGTCGCCGCGACCAGGCGCAGGTCGATCGGACGGTCGTCGCTGTCGCCCAGACGGCGCACGTGCTCTTCCTGCAGCGCGCGCAGCAGCTTGACCTGGAGCCCGGCCGGCAACTCGCCAATCTCGTCGAGGAACAGCGTGCCGCCCGACGATTGCTCGAGCAGCCCCACGCGGTCGCGGAGCGCGTCGGTGAACGCGCCCTTGGCGTGGCCGAAGATCTCCGACTCCATCAGGCCGGCCGGGATCGCGCCGCAGTTCACGGCGACGAACGGACCACCCGCGCGCGGCGACTGGTCGTGCACGGCGCGCGCGATCAGCTCCTTGCCGGTGCCCGACTCGCCCTGCACCAGGACCGTCGCTTTGTACGGCGCCACCTTGCGGACCGACGCCGCCAGCGCCCGGATCGGTGCGCTCTGGCCGATCATCACGGGCGCGGCCGAGGCGACGGCGCGCCGCTGCCGCTCGGGTGTCCCGGCGCGCGCTTCGATTTTCTCGAACGCCAGCGCGGTGACGGCGGAGAGGTCGTCGCCGGCGACGACAAAGTCGTAGGCGCCGGCGGCGATCACCGCCAGGCCGGCGGCGCTGTCGGCGCCCGCAGCCAGCACGGCGATCACCGGGGGTTGGCCCGAGCCGGGCTCAGCGGCCAGCGCGCGGCGTGCGCCGTCGACCGACGCGACCCCGACGGTCTCGTAGCCTTCGCTCCGAAGCTGGACCTGCAGCGCCTGGCGGGCGCCGTCGTCCTCGTTCACTACCAGCACGCGACGCATGAAGAGCCGGACGGTCGCCACCATAGCACGGCCCCTCGACGGGGATTTTCGGCCTCGGAGCGATTTTTTGCTCCGGCTCCGATCTTGAGTTTGACTCGGTCCATGAGCGTAGAAGTCGAGCGAGCGACCGTTCCGTGCAATGTCTGCGGCGCCCAGGTCAGCGAGCTGCGACGCGGGCGGTGCTGGGGCTGCTACACCCGCTGGGTCGACGCGCGGCCGGTGGGCCGCGGCGCCGCCTGCCTGATCTGCTTCGAGAAGCGGCGCGCACAGCTGAAGATCATGGAGCTCCACACGCGCTCGGTGCCGATCTGCCACGGCTGCGGCGCGCGCATCCTGCGCCTGGAGAACATCCCCGAAACCATCGACGGCGTGCGCCAGGCGTTGCGGCGCGAGCGGCGCGACGGTGATCGGCGCGACAACGGCCTCGACCGCCGCATCTTCCCGCGCGAGCGCCGCGTGGGCGAGCGACGCGGGCCACCGCGCGAGGGCGACGGCGCGGCGGCCGACCAGGGTGCCCATCTGGCGCCCGATGAGCTCGACGACGTGATCATCGAGCTCCTCGACGACGACATCGAGATCGTCGAGCAGACGACCGTGCGGGGGAAGGCGACCGGCGACAGATAGCTCGTGGACGTCCACGTCCCTGCGGGAGGCTTCCGGCCCCCTACCGCAGCGGCAGCTCGACCTTCCAGGTCTTGCCCTCGCGCACCAGGTGCACGGTCTGGCGATCGCCGGCGACGGAGTAGACCTCGACCTCGGCGTCGTCGCCGTTGCGGCTGAGGGTACGGAGGCCGGCCGGTTCCCACGCCGGCGGCACCCACCCCACGGTCACGAGATCCTGCGGCCGCAGCATGCGCGTGCCGCCGGTCTTGTGCGCCGACGCGAGCAGCTCCTCGATGTGCGCCCGCGTGCGCGGGCCGAAGCGGTTGAAGACCGCCTCGCGATCGCCGGCGCGCACCGACGCGAGCAGCAGCTGCACCGCCGACTCGGGCGACGAGCCGTCGTCGCGCGTCGAGCAGCCACCGCCGGCGGTCACCGCGACCGCGCACGCGATGAGGACGGCGGTTCGCAGGGTCATGGCGCGATCGGCGCGGGCGTCGCGGTCAGGCCCAGCCGCTCGCGCACGCGCGCCATCGTTGCGTGCGCCACGGCGCGCGCGCGCGCCGCGCCCGCGGCCAGGATCTCGTCGACCCGGTCGGGAGTCGCGCTCAGCTCGGCGGCGCGCGCCGCGATCCGCCCGAGGTCGACCTTGAGCCCCTCGAGCAGCATCTTCTTGCAATCGATGCAGCCGATACCGGCGGTCGTGCAGCCGACGCGGACCTCTTCCTGGCGCTCGGTGCTGGAGAAGAACTTGTGCAGCGTGAAGATGTTGCAGATGTCGGGGTTGCCCGGGTCGGTGCGCCGCACGCGCGCCGGGTCGGTCGCCGCCGTGCGCAGCTTGTCCCAGATTGCCTTCTCGGGCTCGCGCAGGCTGATGGTGTTGCCGCGGCTCTTGGACATCTTCGCCTGCCCGTCGAGCCCCAGCAGCTTGGGCGTGGTCGAGAACAGCGGCTGCGGTTCGACGAAGGTGTCGCCGAAGCGCGCGTTCCAGCGCCGCACGATCTCGCGCGCGAGCTCCAGGTGCTGGCGCTGGTCCTCGCCGACGGGAACGCGGGTCGCGCCGTAGAGCACGATGTCGGCGGTCTGCAGAATCGGGTAGGTGAAGATGCCGGCGTTGATGTTGTCGGGTTGATGCTCGGCCTTGTCCTTGAACTGCGTCATCCGGCCGAGCTCGCCGTAGGGCGCGACGGACGACAGCGCCCAGGCGAGCTCCGTGTGCTCGGGCACCGCCGACTGCACGAACAGCGTCGCGCGCTCGGGGTCGATGCCGCATGCCAGCAGGTCGATGGCCATCTCGCGCACACGTCGCGACATCTCCGCCGG
>Ga0265342_10001807_pt1 | contig 19458 bp, 17 predicted proteins | sample 4CB327metaG_FD_203125 | JGI IMG/M metagenome (GOLD analysis project Ga0265342, IMG submission 203125) | Rhizosphere microbial communities from Carex aquatilis grown in University of Washington, Seatle, WA, United States - 4-CB3-27 metaG | ecosystem: Host-associated > Plants > Roots >...
CGCCTTCCTGACGCGGACGTGACGGAGGGATGGCCGAGTGGCTGAAGGCGCTCGCTTGGAAAGCGTGTATACGGGAAACCGTATCGTGGGTTCGAATCCCACTCCCTCCGCCAGAGCCTGTTTTTGTCCAGCCCGAACACATGGGTGACAGATCGTACCTAAGACATAGGTGACAACCTCGTGCCGAACGGGTTGTCGAGGGGCTGTAGGAAAATCCCGATCAAGCCGCGGTCCCGCCTCTATCTGACGAGAGTGTTCATTATTGTCTGTATCGAGGTGATCGCTTCGCGACGCCCTGGGATGCAATCCGGCTGAATGTTCGGCAGGGCGCACTGATGCTAAGTTGAAAGGGCTTTTTAAGCCGTTGTTTGGTTTCACGGATTGGGAGCATGCAGGAAACGGTTCGGATCTCTTTGCGGGTTTTGGGTCCATTCTCCGTCGTCCTTGAGGGCGAGGGGCGGCGGGAGCTGCGTATCACGTCGCGCAAGGGATGCGCTTTGCTTGCCTACTTGGCGATGCATCCCGAACAGTGTCTCAGCCGCGAACATCTCGCAGACGTTCTTTGGGGCGACCACGCAGAGGTCAACGCGCGCCAATGTTTGCGGCAATGCATCCTGTCGTTGCGCCACGATCTCGGCGCCGCCACGACCGACATCTTGCTCATTGACGCTGAACGAATCGGACTGAACACGCGCCACCTCGCGGTCGATGTCGTTGAATTCAGGGCCCTCGCCCAGTCTTCGGTTGATTCAGACCTGCTGCGGGCGGCCGAGCTGTATCGCGGTGAATTCGTCTCCGATCTCATGCTTGACGATCCGTTCGACGCATGGGTTCGAAAAGCGCGAAGCGATCTCGATAGCCTTGCCGCCGAGGTGTTTCAGAGCTGTGCGCAACGGGCTGATGCCCGGCAAGACCCAAAGCACGCGTTGCTCGCAGTCGAGCGCCTGATCGCGCTCGATGAGCTGAGGGAAGATTGGCAACGCTTGGCGCTGCGCATCTACGCGCGCTATCGCGGCCGCGGCTTCGCCATGAAGTATGCCGGCTCTGTCGCGGCCCGACTGAAAGCCGAACTTGGCGTTGATCCCGAGCCGACAACGACGGCCCTCGTCGCGAGCATTGCGCGGGGCGAGATCGTTGCCGTCTCCTCGATTTCTTCTCCGCCCGACGTCGCAGCCGCGACCACGGCCGGCACGGACCTGTCCCATTCGATCGCCTCTTCCCCGGAACGTATCACCGAGCACGCCGACGACTCCGATCGGTCAAGCATGTATCGGCTCGCGGCCGATTGGGTTCATGAAAAGGTGACTCGGTCGCCTCGCAGCGCCGTCTGGTGCGTTGCCGTTGCGAGCCTGGTAGGCCTTTCGGCATTGGCATTGTTGCGCGTCGATCAGCAAACCGGGTCGAGCGGCGGACATGCCGCGGCCAGTGTCGCGGACGGGCTGTTGTCGAGCAGCTCTCTATCTCGTCGCAATATCAACGACCGGCCCCTCGCGGCCAACGGTGCGGTCTCGATCGTCGTCTTGCCGTTCACGATCGTCGACGATGCGACGGGAGCCAACCAGAAAATTGCCGATGGGATTACTGATGATCTGATCAATGTGCTTTCGCGCTCGCAGATGTTGCGGGTTATCTCTCGGCAGACTGCCTTCAGTTACCAGGGCCATGCGGTCGATACCGGTGCGCTTGGCGCCAAGCTCGGTGTCCGCTACGTGGTCGAAGGCAGCATCAGACATGCAGGATCGAAGTTTGCGATCAATGTCGATTTGGTCGATACGGCAGATCGGCTGCAGGTGTGGGCGGACAGAATCGAATGGGATACGTCCGATCAGATCTCCGCCCAGGACCAGCTTGCCGCCCGCATCGGCAACGAATTGAGAATTGAAGCGACGGTTGCGGAGGGAATGCGAACCGCTCAGGATCACGAGGCGCAGCCGGATGTGGACGCGCTTCTCGCGCAAGGGCTCGCTGCGCACTATCGCGGGTTCAGTCGCGAGAGCCTAACCGAGGAACTTGGGCTGTTCGAGAATGCCTTGCGGCGCGATCCGGAGCTTCAACCCGCGATGATCGGGGTCGCAATGTCGTTGACCTCCGCCGTGCTCAACTCGCTGTCGGACAATCCCGAGGCGGACCTCGATCGTGCGGATGATCTGCTGAATCGGACGATGCAAATGGATCCGCGCTCCTATCGGGTCTATTTTTGGAAAGGTCTCGTGTTTACGGCGCGCCGCAATTACCAGGCCGCTTACGACATGTTGTCGAAATGCATCGAAATCAATCCGAGCGCGACCTATGCGCATGCGCATCTCGGCAACGTCCTGGTCAAGCTCGGTCGGGCACAGGAGGGACTGGATCACATCCGGTTTGCAATCCGCCTCAGCCCGAAGGACTCCTTCGCTTCTCAATTCTACCTGTCGGCGGCGCAAGCGGAGCTTGAGCTGCATCATGACGAGGCAGCCATCGAATGGCTGCGAAGTGCGATCGCGTCACAACCGCACAATCCCAGCGTCTATAAATACCTCGCGGCCACATATGCGTTGCTCGGAAACCAAGCGGACGCCGCGCGGAATTGGGATGAGTTTCGCAAGCTCTCCGTTGCCTCCGGCCTCGGTCGTCTTGTCGATCGGGTGAAAGCGGTCTCCACCAGCCGCTTTCCGCATGCTCCCTCCCGCCTTATTCAAGGCCTCGCGCTGGTGGTTACGTCGTAACGCGAGCGGTATTCGCGCCTTCGCGGGTCGATCCCTCCTGGCGGCGGTGACCGTCATTCCGAAGCTTTAACGCCCGCCGGCCGCGGAATGACGCTACGCCGACGCTGTCCTGACGCCGTGGCTACGCTCTCCTGACAGGCGCTGTGATTGCTGCTCCTCGGTGTTTCGACGGGGCAGCAAGGATGGAACTTCAGTACGCCAAAGAGCGAAAGCAGTCGCCCGATGTTGCGCGCCTCTTTGATTCGGCGATTCAACATCACCAGAACGGTCGATTGCGCGACGCCGAGCGCCTTTATCGCCAGGTCCTCACGCGCAATCCGCAGCATGTCAATTGTCTATACAACCTTGGCCTTCTCGCCCTTCAGCTCGGGCATGCCGGCGCTGCCGTCGACTTGATTGGAAAGGCCGTCTCACTCGGCGGGCGTGTGCCTGAATGGCATTACAATCTCGCTCTGGCTCTCCGCACTGTCGGCCGCATCGGTGACGCCATCACCCATTACAGAACCGCCGTTGGCCTCAATCCAAGCTATGCCGAGGCGCATATGAACCTCGGCAATGCCCTGAAAGACTTCGGTCGGGCGAAAGAGGCTGCGGTGTGCTACGCGCGTGTGATCACGCTCAACCCGAAGTCGACAGAAGCGCACTACAATCTCGCCAATGTGCTCGCCGAGCAATCCGAATGGACCACGGCCGCGGGAGCCTTTGCTCGGGCGATCGCGCTGAAACCGGACTTTGCCGAAGCACATAACAATCTGGCGATCGTTCTCGGCATCCAGGGACAGCGGGCCGACGCTGTGCGCCATTATCAGCAAGCGCTCGCCCTCAATCCAGACCTCGTCGAAGCCTACGTGAATATCGGCAAGTTGCTGGCGGAAGACGGCAAACTCGACGACGCCGTCGCGCAATACCGAAGGGCGCTGGCGCAGAAACCGGATTTCGACCAGGCCTACAACAATATGGCCGTCGCGCTCATGGAGCAGGGCGACGTGGATGCGGCGATCGATGCCTGCAAGCGCGCGCTGGCCCTCAATCCGGGGCTTGCAGAGGCGCACGATACTCTCGGCATTCTGATGCTGGCGCGCGGGCGTCTGATCGAATCGCGCCAATCCTTCAAGCGCGCACTGGCAGCCAAACCGAACTTCGTGGAGGCCCACAACAATCTCGCGCGCGCATGCCTTGCAGAACGCGATGTCGGCCAGGCGTTGAGCGTCCTCAGCCGTGCTCTCGCAATCCGCGAAGTTCCGGCAACGAAAACGCTGTTCGTCGACTGCCTGAAGGATGTGCTGGGGGTCCCGGACGCGGTGCATCTTCGTCCGCTGGTGACGCGGGCGTTGTCAGAGCCATGGGCCCGGCAAAGCGATATCGCCCGTTTTTGCACGCGTCTAGTGCTGCAAACGCCCGATATCGCCGCCGCGGTGGCCCGTGCGGTCGAAGCATGGCCAAATCGACCTGCTCTGGATGATCTGCTGCGGCCGTCCGAACTACAAGCGCTCGCCGGCGATCCGCTGTTGGCGGGCCTGCTCGGCTGCGGACACGTCCCGGACATCGCGCTTGAGCGATTCCTCACATTGCTTCGTTCCGCGTTGCTGAACGCTGCTGCGAATGCGACGGACGCCGATCCATTCGAAGACGATGCGCTTGAACTCTATACTGCGCTGGCGAGGCTCTGTTTCCTCAACGACTACGTGTTCGCGTGCTCCGATTCAGAAACGCGGGACATGGAGCTGCTGCGCGATCGGCTGCTGGACGCCATGCAGTCGGGAGCGGACGTTCCGGTGCTGTGGCTGATCGCGATCGCTGCCTATGTCCCGCTGCACAGCCTGCCGGGAGCTGCGTCCCTCGTTCGGCGCGCCTGGCCGCATCCGGTCATGACGCTGCTTGATCTCCAGGTGCGCGAGCCGGACACGGAACGGACGATGCAAGCCTCGCTTCCTCGCCTGACGGCGATAGAGGATCCGGTATCGATACGGGTGCGGGAGCAATACGAAGAAAACCCGTACCCACGCTGGGTCAAACCTGCGCCCGCGCCGTCGCGTACAGCCTTCGACGACTATCTGCGGCGATTGTTTCCGGGTGCCGCATTTCGACCGCTGGGCAAACGCGACCATGTCGATGTGTTGATCGCGGGCTGTGGGACCGGACAGCAACCAATCGAGATGGCGCAGCGATTGAAGGGCGCGCGTATTCTCGCGGTCGATCTCAGTCTTGCCAGCCTTGCCTATGCCAAGCGGCAGACGCTCGCGCTCGGTCTCGATAATATCGAATATGCGCAGGCCGATATCGGCGAGCTTGGCTCGCTCGGCCGGACCTTCGACGTGATCGAATCGGCGGGTGTCCTCCACCATCTGCCCGATCCGAAAGCGGGATCGCAGGTGCTCGCCTCACTGCTCAGGCCGGGCGGATTCTTGTTCCTTGCGCTCTACAGTGACATTGCCAGACGCGATATCGTGGCCGTTCGCGACTTCATTGCGGATCGGGGATATCGCGCGGTTGCCGACGATATTCGGCGCTGTCGCCAGGTCCTGATGGACGCACCCGCCGGAACGCCGTTGCACAATGTCACGCAAACCGTCGACTTCTACAACACCAGCGAGTGCCGCGACCTGCTGTTCCACGCGCAGGAGCAGCGAACGAGCCTGCCGGAGATCAAGGCCTATCTCGCCTCGAACAATTTGCAGTTTCTAGGGTTCGAGATTGACCCCTGGACGCGACACCGGTTCGCGGCCTCGTTTCCCAATGATGGCGCCATGACCGACCTCGATTGTTGGCATGACTTCGAACAGCAGCATCCGCTCGCCTTCGACCGGATGTATCAATTCTGGGCGCAGAAAGCGCATGAGGGCTGATCGGCGCACCCGCGACCGGGTCGTCGTCGATCACGCGGCGCTGCGCCTTTTTTTCGGGACCTTCTTTCCCTCCTTGCGCGCTTCCGAAAGCCCGATCGCGATGGCCTGCTTGCGGCTCTTGACGGTGCCCCCTTTGCCGCCCGGTCCGCTCTTGAGTTCGCCTCGCTTGAATTTATGCATCTCTCGTTCGACGTCCTTGCCCGCGGACGGAGAGTATTTGCGCCGAGCTGCCTTCTTCGCCATCATCGTCTCCTCCACTTGACCACCGGAGCCAACGCCGCCGAAGATGCAGCGTTCCATTCCTTGGAAGAGTGCAAGGTTTCGACGGAAATGCCGGGCAAGCGCGTGCAAATCGACGACGAGACATGGGCCGCGCTTGACCTGCTCGCGCGCGACAGCATGAAAACGTTTCAAGAACTGGCCGAGGAAGCGTTCATTGACGTTTTGAAGAAACACGGCCGGCCGATTGATCTGCGATCGGCATTGCGACAGAGCGTCAAGGCTATGGATAAGCCGAGCACCGCGAAGCGTCACAAGCGGTGAGACGGGCTGAGATCTTTCAGCCGTAGGCAGGGGGTGGTCCCCGATCCGCCGGGGGGCAGCGGACCGGGGTGGTGGAATAGGTGACGGCGAGCGTGGGGGGGAACGCGGCCGCCACAAATTAGCGAACGCGGATGAATCAGATTGGTTCCTGATGGCCTATCGGAACCAATCCGGAAGCAACATTATCCAAATAAAGCCGGCGATGAAGAGAGCGACCACCGCGCTGCCTTGATAGACATAGCGCCAGAATTTCGCTGGCTGATGCGCGCGGGTCGCCGTGCCGTCCATCCACGTGCTGGCGCGGCCATTCTTGAGGGTTCGATAAAGATCGAAGCCCCCATAGGCGGCGAGCAAACCAATGCCCAGAAGAAGCAGATTTGGATTGTGCATTTGCTGCCTGAAGTCTGTCCGATGAACCTGAACAACACCCTCACGGCCGGTCGCGACCTCCCAAAGATGCGAACGCCTCGCGGAGGTCCTGTGGAAATTGTATAGGATTTTAGTCAATAAAAAGCTGCGTAAAGCAAAAATTAATACAGTTTGGGTCCCGCGAATACTGAGTTGATCGAAATCAGCTTCTAAATCGTTGGTTGTTGTGGGGGCTTTGTTATGGGGCCATGGATCGCCCCGAGGGAATCTTTCATGTATCGCGTTCCTCACGTCTTCAGAGCGCTGGTCGGATGGTTCTGGGTCGATTTCGAGCGGGCTGCCACGGCCATCGAATATGGGCTCATCGCCTCGCGGAACACACTTGCGCTCCTTGTGGGCCGTCTCGATGACTTCAAACGTGCTGTGCAACGCCAGCCCCGGCAAAAATACGGCATCGAACCGCTGAAGGTTCTTGCTCAACGAGATGGGGGCCGACAGAGATCGGCGCCTCGACGTTGCAGTAAATGAGCCGCCGCCTCTGGACTCATAGCAACCGCTCGCCTTCGATTGTGAGCATCGAATCGCCACCAACGAATTGGTGTTTTTTGCTGACGACGTCGCGGCGCTGATGGATTTATCATGCATCGCATCGTGAAAATATTTGCCGGATGGTTCTGGGTCGACAATGAACGGGCCGCGACGGCCATCGAATATGGGCTCATCGCCTCGCTGATTGCGATCGCAATCATCGTCGGCGCCACCGCCCTTGGGACAAATTTGAACGGCCTGTACAACTACATCGCCGGAAAAATACACCATTAAGGCGCGGCCAAGCCGCGTCTCGGTGTCACCGCATCTCTGCGAGGATCACTTTCGCAAATGGCTCGGAGCATTCGCTGGCCCCGATATCGCCAGCTTGGTTCTCCGTCCGCCCCTGATCAGGTACCAATCGCCGTCGCGAAGCAGCGCGCATGCTGTCTCGGTCCGTTGCCGCGCGGTGTCGATTTCGACCGCCTTGTTCATCAGCTGCTCGCCAAGGTCATCGATCCCTTTGGCGATCTCGAGACTGAGAACATGGCCGCGCGCAAACGCGGCGAGTTGGAAACATTGTTCCGCTTTTTCGATCAGGTAATCTGCATCTCTCATGGCAGACACCTCCCTGGCGATCTGGCATTCGAAGGTAGACGTCCGCGGCACAATCCTGGTTCCAGCGATCGATGCGGCCGCAACCACCGACGTTTCACATCGTTAATCGAAGTCTAATGATCTCTGCGGGGGACCGCACATTCGATGCTGGGCTCATCTCTTTTTGCGCCGGAGCTAAAGCGATCAGCGGTCCGTGTGCTTGAGAGTTTAGCGAAGGGATGCTGACTGTTTTCGCGGCTGAACGATCGGCGAAGGCGGCGCCCTGCGGTCGGCGGCCCCGGTCCTGCAGAGGTGCCGCTCGCTCGGACCGGGGCTCGCCTGAGTAGCGGATGGCCGGGGAGGCAGCCAGTCGCCACACAGTCAAAAACGTCGTGCGATGAATCTCAATTGGCCACGCGGCTTGCTGACGACCAGGTTGCCAAGTTGTTTTCGGCCAAGTTTTTTGCGCTAAGTCTTTTTTGCTTCGGTTTTCGTCTCAGCCGTGATTTTTTCATGCTCCTGGGACAGCAGGCGGATGAGCACCGTTCGCCTGCCGGCATCCGTTTCGGTCTCGAGCAGCGATTTGTACTTGTCGATGTTCGCTCGCGCGATGTGCATCGCCGTCTCCGTCCTCGTCGGCCCGGGCACTGTCACGATCGCTTCGGTTCTGCCAGCGGTGCGCGTCTCGCGTCTGTGCAATCTCGACCACTCCGCCGGCCGGCGTCGATTCATAGGTTCCAGATCCGAAACCAAATCAACACAAACTGAGTAAACCTCAACACAGAACGCCGGTGGGCGCGCCAGTGGTCGCGCGACGTTCGCCGAGTCGATTCGAAGCTTTCTGATTCAACCTCTGCTAACCAAGAACATCATCGCTCGAACAACTGCGCACGGTTTCAGTAGGCGGGCCTGTCCCTCTCACTCAGATTGGCGTTGTTACTGTGATCGATAACAAACAAGACGCGTTCATGCGCCGAAGGCTGTCGGCGCCGGGGGAAACGGGCCCACGAGTTATGAGAGGATTGTTGCGCAAGGAAACGTGGGAGACAATGCGGTACTTCGCGCCCGTTCTCATGGTGGGGATTGTTGGCGTCGCCGCGTCCATCACATTTTGGTATCTGACAATCTCCACGGAAAACCGTGCCTTTGTCCAGGAGTTCGTCGGTCGAGCCAACAACCAGGCCGCGACTTTGCAAAGTGGGATCGAAAAGTCCTGGGACAAGCTCTACGCGCTGCGGTCCTTTTTCGATTCGTCAGACCATGCCGTGACGCGCGGCGAATTTGAGAATTTCTCCAAGTCGCTGATGGCGGACAGCAGCGCGATCCTGAATATTACGTGGCTTCCGCGCGTCAAGCGCGAGGAGCGCGTTCGGCACGAGCAAGCGGGAGTTCGTGACGGCATTCCCGATTATCACATCCGCACCGCCGGCCCAGACGGCACCTTGCCGGTCGCGCCGGAAAGCGACGAGTACTTTCCAAAATTCTATTCGACCGAGGCGAGAGACTCGCCCGTCTATGGGCTCGACCTCAACGACGGCGGCCCGCGGCAGCGGACGCTCGACCGCTCCAGGGATGGAGACGTCCTAACAACGTCGCCACCGCTGATGCTCTACATAGGAGAGGGAGATCGACGCGGGTTCTGGGCCGGGTTGCCGGTCTATGCACGCGGGTTACCTCACGAAACGGTCGAGGACAGGCGCCGAAACTTTCTCGGCCTCATTCAATGCGTATTCCAGATCAGGGTCATGATCGACCGTATCTTCGTCGGCGTCAAAGCGCCGGTGCGGATGTATGTCTTTCCGCCAAATGCGACTTTGGACGATCTCCCAATCTATTTTACGTCTCGGTTTGGCGGCGAGCCGATTGCGCCAATGTCGCAGGCAGCGCTCGCCGCCGGGCTGCAGCGGTCGTTTGTGCTCAATTTTGGCGATATTCCTTGGAAACTGGTGGTGGCGCCCGAGCAAGCGGGTCTCCTGACCGGCGGGCATGGAGGCTCCTCGATCGTGTTGATCGGCGGGTTGCTGCTCAGTGGGGCGCTGACGTCACTGATATGGGCGATGCGTCGCAGCGCTCGCAAACTGAAGGTGGCGAATGACACGTCAGAGGAACAGAATTTGCGGTTTGATGCGGCGTTGAACAACATGGCGCAGGGACTTCTCATGTTCAGTCGCGCTGGGAAGCTTACGATTTCCAATCGGCGATCTGCGGAATTGTTTGGCGTGCCGTGGCGGAGATGGGAGATCGTGACCGCAGGAACCACGGTTCCTCAGTTGATGGAGCTCGTCCACAACGCGATCAAGGTCACGGACAAAAGCCGGACACAAATCACGGCCGAGCTTCGACGCATCCTAGAGCGTGGAAGTACAGGCAAGATCACCTTCGAGCGCACCGACGGACGCACCTTCTCCGCAACTTGCGCACCAATGACCGATGGCGGCTTCGTGGTGACGTTCGAAGACATTACCGAACGTCGACGAACCGAGGATCAGATTGCGCACATGGCGCATTACGACGCCCTCACGGATTTGCCGAATCGCATTCTCTTCTATAAAAAAATCGAGGAACTTTTTGGACGCTCGCCGCCGAGCGGGGCCTTCGCGGTTCTCAGTCTCGACCTCGATCACTTCAAAAACGTCAACGACACGCTCGGACATTTGGTCGGGGATAAGCTGTTGCAGGCGGTGGCCGGTCGCCTGCGCGGCTGCGTCCGTGATACCGACGTCGTCGCCCGTTTGGGCGGAGATGAATTTGCGATCGTGCAGGCCTCGTTCCACCAGTTGGTAGACGCGGCATCGCTCGCGACACGTCTGATGGAAGCCGTGAGTGCTCCGTATCAAATCGACGACCACGACGTCGTTGTCGGGACCAGCGTCGGGATCGCGATCGCGCCGGGTGATGGCGCCACTCCCAACCAGCTTATGACGAACGCGGACCTGGCACTCTATCGCTGCAAAACCGACGGCGGCAATACGCATCGGTTTTTCGAGCCAAACATGGATGCCCGCAGGCAGGAGCGGCTTGCTCTCGAGCTCGATCTGCGCAAGGCGTTGGCGAACGGCGAGTTCACGCTCGATTACCAGCCGATTGTCAATCTCAAGGCCGGCAAGGTTGTCGCGTGCGAGGCGCTCATCCGCTGGCATCACCTTTCACGCGGTTGGGTGTCGCCGCTGGATTTCATTCCGATCGCTGAGGATATAGGTCTCATCGGACCGATCGGGGAATGGATTCTGAATCAAGCCTGCACCGACGCCACTGAGTGGCCGCATGAATTTGCGGTGGCAGTCAACGTATCGCCGGGTCAGTTCAAAACCGCCGATTTGGTCCGGGTCGTCAAAGGGGCGCTGGATACATCTCACCTGCCGGCCAGCAGGCTGGAGCTTGAGATTACCGAATTAGGACTGATGCAAGATCCCGGTGGGGCCTTGGTCCTGCTCCACCAGCTGAAGAATCTCGGTGTCAGGATTGCAATGGATGATTTCGGGTCCGGGTACTCGTCGCTCGGCTATCTGCGGAGTTTTCCATTCAACAAGATCAAGATCGACCGGTCCTTTATTCGCGACCTGGCCAAGAACGACGACAGCCTGGCAATTCTTCGCGCGGTTGTCGGGCTTGGCCATGGTCTCGGCATTGTCACGACCGCCGACGGCGTTGAAACCGAGCACCAGCTTGCGGTGCTGAGATCCGAAGGGTGCACCGAGGCCCAGGGGCACCTGCTCGGCCTGCCGAAATCTCCGGCGGAGGTGAAGGAATTGCTCAACTCGCTCGACAGTCAGGCCAAGGCAATCGCAGTCAAGGCGATCGCGTGACGATCGATCCAGAGCAGCCGATCGATGTCACTCCCTCCTCAGGCTATCGCCTTGAGCTTGGGTTTGAATTTGGCCAACATTTGGTTGATGTCCGTAGCCGGGCGTGGCTGATCGAAAAAGTAGCCCTGGGCCTCGATGCATTCCTCCGCTCGCAGTTGGTCGAGCTGTTCGCGGGTTTCGACGCCTTCGGCGGTGGTCGCAATGCCAAGACTCGCACCCATCGAAATAATTGCGCGGACAATCGCAAGACTGTCACGCCGAACCGCCATGTCGCGAACAAACGATTGGTCGATCTTGATTTTGTCGAATGGAAACTTTCGGAGATAGCTCAACGACGAGAACCCGGTACCGAAATCATCCATTGAGATTCGGATTCCGAGATCGCGCAAGTGGTGGAGCACGGTGAGGGTCGCCTCGCTGTCCTGGAGGAGAATGGATTCGGTAATTTCCAACTCCAGCCGGTTCGGCGACAAGCCGGATGTCGCCAGCGCTGCCAACACCGCCGACATCAGATTTTTGCTTCTGAATTGAGCCGCGGAAAGATTGACGGCGACCTTCAGATGGCTCGGCCACGTGGCGGCTTCGGTGCACGCCGCGCGCAGCACCCACTCGCCCAATGGCACAATGAGACCGGTTTCTTCGGCGAGCGGAATGAAATCGAGAGGCATGACCATGCCGCGCTGCGCCTGCTTCCAGCGAAGCAGGGCCTCAAATCCGCTGACCTCGCCCCTCCGAATGTTGACGAGCGGCTGATAGAACAGTTCGAATTCGTTGCCGGCCAGCGCCTTGCGAAGATCCAGCTCCAGGGCGCGCCGCGCCTGCATGCGCGCATCCATGGCTTGCTCGAAAAAGCGATAGCTACCCCGCCCGTCGGCTTTGGCACGATAGAGCGCCATGTCTGCGTTTCTCAGGAGCTGGTCCGGATCCGTACCGTCATTCGGCGCGACGGAAATGCCGATGCTCAGCCCAACCACCACCTGATGACCGTCAATGTCATAGGGAGCGCCGATCGCTTCGATGAGGCGCGTCGCCAGCATCGTTGCTTCGGTCGGTTGCGATGCGCCAAGGCCCACAATGGCGAACTCGTCGCCGGCGATGCGGGCAGCCGTATCTCCCTCTCGAATGCATCGGCGCAGGCGGTCGGCCGCGTGTTTCAGAAGGATGTCTCCGATCGGATGTCCAAGCGAGTCATTTACGGCCTTGAAGTGATCGATATCGAGGCAAAAAACCGCAAGACTTTCTCCGCGGGACACGCTCGTCAGCGCCTTTGCCAAAAGTTCGCGAAACAAGACGCGATTGGGCAGATCGGTCAGCGCATCATGGTGGGCCATGTAGGAAATCTTGGCCTCGGCGCGGCGGCGGTCGCTGACATCCTCATGGGTGGCGACCCAGCCGCCGCCGGCCATCGGGTGGTTCACAACGGCAATTGCGCGTCCATCGGGCAAATCGACAATCTGCTCGAAGGCCTCACCGCGCGCGATCAAGGTTTCCAGATTGGCGAGATAAACCTCCGGCGCGTGTTTCAGCGTGCCGGTCTGCCGTCTGTGCTCGAGCAGCTCGCGAATGGTGCATCCAGGCTTTACGACGTCATGGGAGAGACCGTACATCTGGTAGTAGCGTTCATTGCAGATCATGAGCCGTCCCGACGCATCGAACATTAGGAGGGCTTGGGACATGTTGCTCAGCGCGGCGTCGAAACACACGTTCTGCGTCGACAATTGCTCATTGGCGACATTGAGCGCGCCAAGGGTCCGATCAAGCTTGTTGTTCGCATCCAGAAGCCGACGTTCGTGATCGCGGGCTGACCTCATATAGGCCGTCACCACTGCGCTCAATAACAAGCCAGCGGCCAAAACCACCCAGGAGCCGATGTGTCTGGCGGTTCCGGGACCGCCTGGCATCGGCACTGCGATGAGCGTCCAGCGGGCATCGCCGACGCGAAGATCGTTGGACCAGTGCGGGCCGGCGGTGAGGGTCGCCCGCGGCAGTGCGTCGGTAGCGACGGTGCGAAGACGCGAGGGGTGGAAATAGGTAAGGGTCGGCTCGTCATGGCCGGACTCCGCAGCAAAGAAGTACAGGTCCAAGCCTTGGGGCGCCACCGAGGTGCGAATAATCGCGTCGATCATCACGCCGGTCTGGAACACGCCTTGAACAAAGCCGACGAGATTGCTGCGTCGCTCCTGCACCGTGTCGCGCGGCAGACCCAGTCGGTATACCGGCAAGACAACGAAGAAGCCGTTTCGATCACCCTCGCCGCTGTGGAGCACGAAGCTCGGACTGGTGGCGATGTGGCCGTCATTCCCCGCGCGCTCAAGCGTCTGCTGGCGCAGGCCTCCGTCATTTAAATCCAGGCCATAGATCGGAGAGCCCGGAAGCTCTTTTGATGAATACAAGACCGGAAAATATTCGCTCTGTTCAGCGGAGGGCGCCAGTTTGCCCTCGGCATCGACGGAATTGATACGGTAGCCCGGCAGACCGTCCCGGACGGCGGACAATTCGTGCGCGACCCGCTCGGCCTTGGTGACGCGCGGGATCCAGGAAAGCGCTAGAATCGCGGTCTGGTCGCGCAGGAGGTAATCGGTGAAAATTGTGAACTCTTGGCGGCTGACCGCGTCGTCCGATTGGAACAGAGCATGCAGGCCGGTGAGCTTGTTGATGTATTCGTTGATTCCGTTTTGCAGGATCATGGCGTGACTGTTGGCGCGCGCACTGAGCTCAAGCTCGGCCAGCCGATTCTCTCGAACGGTAACGGTCGTCCAGGCGGCGAACGACAACGCGAGCCCAACAACGGTCACCGCAATGCTTGGCGCCGCGCGAGGGCTTTGCCACCAGCGCACGCTGTCGCCATTCGGCTTCCGACGCGAAGCGAAGATGGTCGCGAAAGGTTTGAGAAAGCCGATCGAAATCGCCATGCGTCAAACTCTTGAAATAATCGCGGGAGTTGCGTCACGCATTCAGAATTTGCTGGGTTTGAAAATGTTGTTGTGTTCAAAACCGCACACCCGGCGCCGTTCTTTGCCAGTGTCGTTATCAATGGGTAAATTTAGTTGATTCAAATTGCGTCCAGGCCGTTGGCGATGACAAACCTCGGGCGCTGCAGACAAATCCGAAAAACCGCAGGGGTCGATGCCGGTTGATCCTTGAAGGCGTCGATGAATGTCGGTTGCGGGTGGTAGGACGCCGGAAACGCGGATGAGGCGACAGCCCGAGAGACCGCAATCGGCTTCATCGCGATGTTGCAATCAACATCCAACATCCCGGCGCGCAGACGCACTGCGCTGGGACGTCTATGGAGAACAACATGCCTCACGCCAAAAAAGCCGCCGAGCACCATGCCAACGCTGCCAAACATCACGAAGAGGCTGCCAAGCATCATCACGAAGCGGCCAAACATCATGAGAAGGGTGATCACGAGAAAGCCGGGCATCATGCCCATCTCGCACATGCGCATCATGCGCAGGCCGGACATCATCACACCGAGGCGGCAAAGGCTCACGTCGAGCACCATCGCTAGCATGCTCTAAGGGATTATCAGCCGCATCACATGGTCTGCTCGCAGATCGGTGATGCGGTCTCCTTCGGCCGCGTTCCCGAACCGAGCCTCGGCGATCATTGCGCAAGGCTATTCTGTTCGCGTCGCCCATGTGGTGTCGTCGACAATCGGGTTGGCGTTGAGGATGGAAACAACAGCGTCGAGTTCACGCGGATTCGCGGTGGTGCCGACCAGCGTCGCGACGAGTTCAATTTTTCCCGCATCGCGATCGATGGATTCGATCTCGCGAACGGGATAGTTCGCCGCCTCCAGTTGCTCGCTCAGCAACTCTCTCGCCTCATTGAGATGCGCCGCGGAGGTCGTGAGACGAACCTCATAGATTGCTTCCGTCGCTCATTGACGGGAGCCCGATTGATGGCGTTGACGAGCGGGCGAAGCAAAGTGTTGCCCGCGAGCACGAACGCTGTCAGTGCGACGGCCTCCGCCGGGAGGTCCGCCCCGGTGCACGCGCCGACGGCTGCGGAACACCAGAGGGTGGCTGCGGTGTTGAGCCCCCAGACATTTCCGGCTTCTTTCATGATCACGCCCGCGCCGAGAAATCCGATCCCGGACACGACATAGGCAATGATCTGAATTGCCCCCGCATGTCCATTAAGGCGCATGCCAATATCGACGAAGGCGGCGGCGCCGACGGCAACGAGGACGTTGGTCCGAAGGCCGCCTGAGCGCTGGCGGTACTGGCGCTCCGCACCAATGAGCGTGCCGAGGACGAAAGCTCCGAACAAACTGAGCAGCGAATTTCCGAATTCGGCGAGATTGAAGGCGTTGAGCGGGGCCATGCCTGAAGTGTCCTCGGGCAACGATGTTGTGACCAACGAGCGTGCGTGTAGATGGATCTCGTCTGAAACACCAGACGCTCCCAATCGCGGTGATATTGGAGCGCCATCCGCGTGACCCCCCGGGGATCTTTACGGGGGTATTTCGACACCGTATGCTTGCCGCATGACGGATGCGCCCATCGCCAATTTTATCTGCCCTGACTGCAGGGCTGTTTACAAAGTTGTGCGGTTGGAGACGCCGCCCGAGCCACGCGACCACGCGGTGGCATGTCTCAGTTGCGGCCACGTCCTTGCGCCGCGCGACAATCAATTTCTGCTCAAATATTTCCTGATCGCGAAGCCCAGACCCACAGCGTCAGGACGCGTCTAACAATGGACGGACGTGCGTCACCGCGCGGCGAAGACGTGGGCGGGATCGCGCTGTGCCCGGATTGCGGTTTTGTGGCGATCATTCGGTGCGCGCACCACGAGCTCGATACGGATGATTTCGTCTATCGGTGCGATGCGTGTCATCGTGAGTTCGAACGCAAGTCGAATTCAATTTCCACTTAGCGGTCGCACGCGCGACGACGCGAGGCCGGCTGCGCTGACGCAGGATCCGCAACCGCAAAAGCCCCGGCCGCAGGCGACAGCGCTATTGAATCTGCGGGATCTTGGCGTTGGCGACGAGGTCCTTGTAGAACGGCACGTCCCTCATGATCCATTGCTTGGCGAGATCCGGCCCGCCGCCGGCGGGGTCGTAGCCGGCCTCGAGGACACGGGCCTTGGTCTCCTCCTGGGCGAGCACCGCCAGCACGGCTTGGGTCAGGCGCGCGATCACCTCCGGCGGCGTACCTTTCGGGGCCAGCAGGAAGTGCTCGGTGGTCAGGGTGATGTCGGGAAAACCGAGTTCGGTAAAGGTCGGCACGTCGGGAAGATTGACCCAGCGCTTGGTGGTGGTGAGGGCAATCCCCGTCATCTTGCCGGCGCGGACTTGCGCCTGGGCGCCCGGCAACGCGGTCGAGAGAATATCGACGGTGCCGCCGAGCAGCGCCGCGGTGGCGGGTCCGCCGCCGTTATAGGGAATGTTGGTGATGTCGAGGCCCGCCTTCAGCTTGAATAGCTCCATGGTCAGCTGCGGCGTGGTGCCGTTGCCGGGGCTCGAATAGTTCAAGCCGCCATTCGCTTTGGCGCGGGCGATCAGCGCGGCGAGCGATTTGATGCCGTTGTCGGGATTGGTGGCAAAGATATTGGGAGCCACCGGCAGCGCCGCGATCGGCACGAAGTCGACCATCGGATCGTAGGGGATTTTGACGTAGAGCGCGGGATTGACGACAAAGGCGCTGCTGGTGAGCAGCAGCGTGTTGCCGTCGGGCTCGGCGCGTGCCGCTTCGGCGGTGCCGATATTGGTGCCGGCGCCCGCGCGGTTCTCGATGATGATCGTCTGCTTGAGCTGCTGCTGCAGCGGCGCTTGCAGGATGCGCGCCAGGGTGTCGGAGGATCCCGCGGGCGCAAACGGAACGATGATGCGGATGGTGCGCCCGGAATCGGCCTGCGCGTGCGCGGGCGGCGACATCATCGCGAGGATGAGTGCGGCGAGCGTTGCCGACAACGCGACAGTGGCGCGCGCGCCAAACGCAAACACCAGAATTCCGGCGGGAGTCGTGGAGCGTATGTTGGAGCGATGCATCGAGCGTCTCTTCCCCATGGCCCCACGATTATCCGGCGGGTGCAGAATTGCCACGACACATCATTTGACGCGTGAACGCAACGCGGGTCGCGCTGTTTCTCACACCAACGCGATTTGCCGCGCTGCAACAGACATGTTTGATCTGGCGTTCTGTCTGTGCTTTTTTTGGCGCGTCGCTTTTTTTCGACACTGGCGCGCGCGCGGGAGCGGCGAGTCTGATCTGGCTAGATCCGCCGACCGCGGGTTACAGTTGCGGGCAGGGATCCTGCAAAGACAATTTCTGCAGCGAGGAACATTATGAAGCGGGCAATCAACGCGGTTGGCTTGGCGCTCGCGATCGGGCTGATCGGAGCGTCTGATGCGCGAGCCGATGGCGTGCGCGATATCGCTCCGACCGGAACGCTGCGGGTCGCGATCGCGGTCGGTCCGGCGCCATCGACGTTCTGGGCCACGCGGGACGCTACGACCGGCAAGGCGAAGGGCGTCACCGTCGACCTCGCCAAGGCGGCCGCGGACAAGCTCCAGGTGCCGCTGCAACTCGTCGAATATCCGAATTCCGGCGAGATCGCCGCGGCGAGCGACAAGGACGCGTGGGACATCTCGTTCATGCCGGCGGATGCCGAGCGCGAAAAATTCGTCGACATGGGGCCCGCCTACGTGGAGTACGCAAGCGGCTACCTGGTGCGGGCCGGCTCCGACATCCGCGCGCTCGCCGAGGTCGACCGCGACGGGACCAAAGTCGGCTGCATCGACGGCACCGCGACATCGCGGACGCTGACCAGGACCTTGAAGCACGCCAGCCTGACCAAATTCCCGCAGGCCGAGGTCGCGGCGGAGCGGATCGGCAAGGGCGAGATTGATGCGCTGTCGATGGGGCTGGAAGCGCTGGAAGACCTGGCGAAGAAACTGCCGGGCACGCGGGTGCTCGACGGCGCGGTACAGTCGACCGGCGTGGTGGTGACGGTGCCGAAGCAGCGGCCGGCGACGCGGACCTGGGCGGCGCAATTCGTCGCGGGCGCCAAAGCCGACGGCACGGTGCGGCGGGCGTTCGACAACAATGGATTTGGACAAGTGAAGGTGGCGCCGTAGGCGAAGCGTAGGACAGGCGCGCTCAGCGCCCCGATCCCCATCGCGCATGGCACCGCCGGTCGCTCCTCTGCCCCCCTCCCCCATTAACCAATCCTTCACCATCCTCGGGTCAAACGAAGATCGGGGCATGTGCCGTCGGATGTGGCCTTGGCGGTTTCCGGCGCGGCCGCCTCGCGTGGCGTGATCGGCCGATTGTCCGCCAGCAACCTGAGCAAACGACATGACCGTCCCCCAGCGGCAAGCGGAGCTCGCGAATCCGAGCCCGCCCGAGCCTGTTTCGTCAGAGGATCTGGATGCGCTGTTCCGCGCGGTGGTGGATCGCCACCAGTCGGGCAAGCTCGCCGAGGCGGTCACGCTCTATGATCGCATCCTTGCGCTGCGGCCGGGTTTTGCCGAGATCCATTGCAATCGCGGCGCCGCGCTCGCCGATCTCGGGCGGCTCGCAGAAGCTGAGGATTCCTATCTCCGCGCCATTCTGCTCAAACCGGACCTCGGCGACGCCTACAACAATCTCGGCAACGTACTGTGCGAACTCGGCCGGTTCAACGAGGCGGAACGGGCCTTGCGCGAGGCGGTCCGCTTCAACCCAGACAGTCCGCAAAGCCGCTCGAATTTGGGCACCGCGCTGAAGGCGCAAGGCCGGCTCGGCGAGGCGGAGGCCGCCTATCGCGAGGCGATCGCGCTCGATCCGGACTCGGCCGATGCGGTCAATAATCTGGGCGATGTGCTCCGGGTGCTGCGCCGATTCGATGAATCCGAACAGGCGCTGCGCCGGGTGCTTGCGCTCCATCCGCAATTCGCCGAGGCTTGGTCAAACCTCGGCAACACGCTGAAGGAACAGGGCCGCGCCGGCGAGGCGGAATTGGCTTATCGCCAGGCGATCGCGTTCAAGCCCGGTTTCGTCCAGGCCTACAACAATCTCGGCAACGTGCTGCTGGATCTCGGCCGGCCGGCCGAGGCCGAAGCGGCGCTTC